>Ga0209415_10008844_pt1 | contig 17400 bp, 18 predicted proteins | sample PeaSoiSIISIP2007_FD_187696 | JGI IMG/M metagenome (GOLD analysis project Ga0209415, IMG submission 187696) | Peat soil microbial communities from Weissenstadt, Germany - SII-SIP-2007 (SPAdes) (version 2) | ecosystem: Environmental > Terrestrial > Soil > Wetlands > Peat | place: Germany... | reverse complement strand
CTCCTTTCCTCCGAGCCCTTTGGTTGGTTTGCACCTCCAAAGTCTACTCGGGCCTGGGAGCCGACATTGTTATGGAACCATTACACTCATCTCCCCAAGCCGAGTTCTGAGCACTGGGTTTTCCACAGACACAACCGCAGCCATGTTCACACAACCTTGACCGAGAGATTTCGTTCCGCGATACTGGCTTGGACCATCCGGGACCCGATCTCGGACTGTAACTCCTGGCGGCTCAAGATTTTGCCCCTAAGTGATTGCAGCCCATAGATTAATTCCAATGATTATATACTTGACGTAGGAGCACAAATGGGCTGAAAGCAAAGGAAATACGAAGGATACGGGGATCGGATATTGGCGATCTCGATGCCAAAAATGCAATTGGGGCAATTGGGGTAAATCACCAAAACCCGATACGAGTCCCTGCCGTCTGTGCGGCATTGCGCCGGAGGCATACAAACCAATCTATTGCCCGTGTGGGGCGGTAATCATGGTTTCGGGCATGGATCGGGCGCAGTGCTTTGCCTGTCTTCTTTGGGTCTCTACGATGGGTTAAACCGGAGTTGTGTCGAGCAAGCTGGACAAACCTCCGGCAGTCTACGCGGGTCTATAACGATCTCGGAAATTAGCTCATTGCACACTGGATTCGGGCAAGTTTGAATCACTGACGCCACTTTGCAATTAGGACAAAGATCGGGCACGGGTCTGGTAGTGAATATTCCAAAGCACCCGCGATTCGTACACATACCAAGAACTGCCATAAATAACTCCTGTACGGAAAACGAACTACGGGAAATGTTTGTCAATTCGATCCCAAATGAATTCCAAGTGTTCTGTGATCCGCGTTAATTGCTCTAGTTGCTCGCTGATCTTGTGTAATTGCGAGAGGATCAAAATAATGCCGATTACGCCGATGAATGTGACGGCAAAGACCATTTTTGGGATTCGCTGGTAAACTGACACTATGGCCCAAGACATTACGGTTGATAAGAACAAGTTTGATTCCCTGCTCGGAAAGATGCTGGCAACCCCGCCTCTGCCGAAAGCCGACGTGAAGGTAGCGAAGCCTAAGCCCAATAAGCGGAAGAAACCTGCCGCCTAGCGCACGGTAGGACTAGCCCCAAAAACACGCTTGGTAGTGGCACGGAAGCGGGTTGTCCGCTACGACGCCGAGTTCTAGCCTTGAGGTATGAAACGAGCGGTTATTGCGGGACTCGGATTATATCTCGGCTGGCTGGAGTTCGCGGATGATCTGGCCTATTGGCTACCAGCTTGGGGCGCTGTTTACGGCGGACAAGTCATCGGGCAGGCTGTAATCCTCGGAATCCTAGCGGCGATAATATTTGGGTCCGCCGCTGTTCTGTCGTACCGATTCTTGGATTGGATTTTTGAGTAATCCGTTTTCCGTACAAGTTCTTAGAACCCCGTGCTCCTCCCTACTTCCCTACGTCGCCACTACGATATAGTGCGGTACGTAAAGCACAGCACCGTTTTCAAGTACACGCGGACGCCAAACCCGGACAACCTTGAGTCGGCTGGAATTCTTACGTTCCATGACGGCCTCCTTTCTCAACGACCAGAGGTCGCGGGCGGTTCACGACTTGCCCGAGGAAAGTTGTATCGGGAAAGAGCCGGGGTTCTGAGAGGAGTCTAAAAGGACTGCGGGGGAGAGCGAGAGTACGTCGGTACTAGAACGTTTCCCGCGTCAGTTTCTTGTAGGTCAGAGGTTTCTTCTGCGTCAGTTCCCGAAGCAACGTCTGGAACATGAACGGCTGCATACCGCGTCGATTGTAGCGCCAGCAGAACTCTTGCAAGTAGCTGTCTAGGTGGTCTTCGGACAAGTGGTGATAGGAGCCGATTACCCCGCGCTTGAACAGCGAGAACGCGCCTTCGACGGTCTTGGCCGACAGTTCTCCAAACTCTTCCAGTTCGGCTTTGTGATCCGCAATCTTGTGCTGCGATACGGGAACGATGGAAGGGACGATGTTTACGTAGGTCGGATGCCCGTCAGTCACGATCTGCTTTGCCTTCGGGCTGACTTTCTCTTGCAGGATGGGCTTGAGAGTAGCGGCTTTGGCATTACTGATCCGCTGCATATGAACTCGCCCGCCGCGCTCTGCGATTCCAAGGATGGCGATCTTGGCATCCTTTCCAGCTTTGACACCCTTGCGGAGTTTCTTTCCGCCGAGATAGGTTTCATCAATTTCGAGCACTTGGCCCTGTCCGCCCAATGGAGCGGTTTCAAGTTCCTGCATTGCCTTGCGGATTCTGTGGCAAAGATGCCAAGCGGTTTTGTAAGCGACTCCGATGTGGCGGGAAACCTGTAGCGCGGAGATACCTTTCTTCGCCTCAGACATGAGCGCCATTGCCATGAACCATTTCGTGAGCGGCAGATGAGAGTCGTGAAACAGGGTGCCCGTGGTAGCAGAGAAATGCAATTTGCAATCGCCGCACTCGAATAGGCGGCAGGGCTTGTTCGTCTTGCCCCGCGTAGCGATCTGGTAGCACTTGTCGTGATCGCACGCCAGACACCGGACGCCGTTCGGCCAACGCTGGCGGATCAGGTAGTCAAGTGCTTCATCTTCGGTTTTGAAATTCTTTGTGACGTTTAGGAGGTTCATCTATGCCTTCCCCGGCGGGGACGGATTCGTCTTTAACGTGTCAAGCATTAACCGAACTTTCTCAAGCTCTGTTGCGGGCGCTAAAGCTTGAGCTAATTGATCCTGATCCCGTATTTGTTGCCACGCTTCTAGCGGCTTGGACGGATCGACAAGAGCCGCCACAACGGTCTGCAAAGAGATTAGGGAAACCTGTAGTTTCTGAATATCGGCAGATATCTTTGTAATTCCGCTGGCGAGGTCCAGAATCGAGTTCTTCATGGCGTCTAAGTTGTTGATTTCATTAGCCATAATCAACCTCTGAAGACAGTTTACCCCAATGAGCATCCTAAGTCAAGTATATAATCATTTTAATTCCAGAATTTCCCCGAAGTTGTTGATTCCAATGGACCGGGGGGGAGGGGGGAGGGGGTATCAAAGAGTAAACTTTCCCAGAACGGTCCGTTTCTCGCGCAACCCGAGCATCGCGTCTGACCCCTGCCGCTGCCCACTTGCCCCGTTTTCTGCGAGACGAGTCACCCGCCGGCGTGATTGTAATCACAGCCTTTTCCCCGCCCCAAAACTATCCTGAACCTGCTTGTGGGAGTTCTCTTAGAGTCATCCGCTGAAGGGGGAACATCATGGGGAACGCCGGGATTCATCCAATTATGGGCCGTGGGGCTCATGACTTTTCTAGAAATCCGATGCTGGTCTATTGGGAGATGACCCAGGCCTGCGGCCTCGCTTGCAAACACTGCCGCGCCGAGGCAATGCCGAATGCCAACCCGCTGGAACTCAACACCGAGCAGAGCAAGCGATTTCTGGCCCAGCTGGTTGAGTTTGGGAATCCGCTACCGCACCTGATCCTGACCGGCGGCGATCCCCTCAGCCGCAAAGATATTTATCCGCTGATCGACTATGCCAACGGCCTGGGGCTGGAAGTTTCCATCACCCCGAGCGCCACTCCCGAGTTGACCAACGAAGCCATCACCAAGCTGAAGGACCACGGAATTCAAAGTCTGGGACTGAGCCTCGATGGCTCCTCGGTTGAGAGGCACGACAACATCCGCGCCGTTGCGGGAACGTTTGAGCGCACCATGGAAGCCGCCCGGCATTGCGGGCGCCTCGGCATTCCCATCCAGGTCAACACTCTGGTCGCCGAAGAAACCGCAGACGATCTGCCCGCCATTTACGAGCTACTGCGCACCAGTTTTCCGGTCATGCGCTGGAGCCTGTTCTTCTTGATCTCTGTGGGACGCGGCAAGGCCCTGAACGAAGTCTCCGCCGAAGAAGGCGAAGCGATTATGAAGTGGGTGTTTGATCTCTCTCCCCACTCGCCGTTTGCCATCAAGACCACCGAGGCTCCGTCCTACCGCCGCATCGCGCTCGACAAGATGCGCGCCGCCGGCATGCCAACGCCCGACATGAAGGCGACTTCCGTCTACAAGGGATTCCAGATTCGCGACGGCCACGGCATCGTCTTCGTCTCAAACCTGGGAGAGATTTATCCCTCCGGATTCCTGCCGCTGCACTGCGGCAATGTCCGCACCGGGTCGCTGGTCGATGTTTACCGCAACTCCGACACCTTCCGTGCTCTGCACTCCCCCGACCAGTTCCACGGAAAGTGCGGCGCCTGCGAGTACAGCCATATCTGCGGAGGGTCGCGCGCCCGAGCCTACGCCCATACCGGCGATGCCCTGGGCACGGACCCGTTCTGTACGTATGAACCCGCAACCCCAGAGACTGTCACGACATAGCAGGACGCGGGCATTCACGAATAAAGCTTGATGGGCGCAACGACCCGCGTGATCGTTCCGCCGGGACTGGGTTGGTCCGGCTTCAGGCCACAGCGCATGGAGGCGAACAGGCCTATCAACTGGCCCAGCATCACATCGAGCACGGGGCGATACTGATCCGGAAAATCGGCACAATTCAATGACAAAGTATAATCGGCCAGCGCCGAGACATCGTCGCCACCGTTCGCAGTGACCACTGCCCGCACCCGGCCCAGATGTTTGCGATCAATCTCCCGCAGCAGATCAAGTTCGTAGCCGCGCCGCCGCGCCTCGCTCGACAGGAACGCAACAAACAGCGTCTGGCTGTCTACGCTCGATAACGGTCCGTGACGCAGCCCGAGCGGCGTCTCTGCCATGGTCGTGACTTTACCGGCGCTGAGTTCGACCACCTTCAGCGAGGATTCGTCGGCCACCGCTCGCAGAACTCCCGCGCCCACAAAACAGGCACGAGTCCAGTCCAGCATCGTAATGGCCTCGGCGGCTTCGGCCGCGGTGGGAAGGAACTGTCGTCCGGTCTCGGACATTTGCGCAACCACCTCGCCGAACTGCTCCAACTCTTCCAGATGCCCCACGCACTGACCGGCCAGAACCATGTTGCTGAACGAACTGGTCATAGCGAGGCCGCGGTCGTTCACGGCGTCGTCCAGCACCAGGGCCGCGGCACGGTCGGGATGCAGCAAACACAGTTGTGCCATTGGCCCCTGCTGGTTGCAGGTGATGACCACATGCCGGATCTCACGATGCCGATCGAGGGCCTGCTCCAACAGCGCCACGCCCTCCGGACTCGCTCCCGAACGGGAGAACGAGATCCAGAGATAATCTCTTCCCGGACGGTGAAATTCTTCGAAATCCGTTAACAGCGTGGTGCTCGGAATGGGCCAGACGTCACAGCCCCAGCGCCGGCGAAGCAACGGAGCCAAAGCCCGGCCGGTATAGTCCGATGTGCCCGCGCCCACCAGATACACAGTGGGAGAGGAAGTGCTGCCGCGGCCGATTCCGGCTCGGCGCAGCGCGTCGTTCAACTCGCCGCGACGTTCCTGGCAGCGCTCGTAGGTTTTGCTCCAGGTGGCGGGTTGCTGCCAGATTTCGCGTGGCGTATGCTCCAGCCCGCGCTCGGTTTTCTCTTGCTCCGGCAACTCGAGTAGCGTGCCCAACGGATCGCCCAACGTAGGTATCCTCCCGCCCAAGTCTATTACAATCCGACTTGGTTGAAAAGTAATCGAAAGAAAAGGAAATGCTGTTCGGAAGAAAACGTTAGAGATAGTCGGTCTCACCGACACCGACGCGGCACCATGTTCACTCTCACGATGTTCACTCTTGTGATCCCCCCCACCCGAGCTTTCAGCAACTAATCAGCGTGAGATGTGTTTCATTATCTCAAAGGAGAATAAGCATGAGCCGTGGTTCCCATCCCCTGAGTTCGCTGCTGCTGGCAGCGGCGCTGGCTTCGTCGCTGGCAGGAATCGCCTGTGAACATCACTACTACCGCGTCTATGACCCCTACTACACCGATTATCACGTGTGGAACAACGACGAGGTCGTGTACTACCATCGCTGGGCCGATGAGAACCACCGGGACCGCGGTCGTGACTTCCGCAAGCTTCGTCCCGAAGAACAGAAGGAATACTGGACCTGGCGCCACAACCACGGCGACCATGATCGGGATCGGGATAAAGACCATCACTAGCAGGCTGCTGAAAAACCCATAGGTGCGGCGGAAAGTGAACCTCAGGCGCTAAAGCGCGGCTGGTCTTAAAGGACTCAACGGCACGACTGAAAGTCGTGCCCTTCCCAAAACCTGCCCGAGACGAGGTTTTCAGCAGCCTGCTAGAGTTCCGGCACTAGAGTTCCGGCCAGGCTCTCAGCGGCCGAGCGCCCGCAGAGCCTGGTCGGTAGTCGTAAGTCGCGCCCCCAGGCGCTCTAACTCCGCAATCGTCTTCCGCCCATCCTCTGGCTTCAGAGTCTCGATGGCATCCTGCACCACCGCCACGCGCCGACCTCGCTCGAGCAGACCTTTAACAGCAAAGCTCACGCAATACTCCGTCACCACGCCAAACACCACAAACTCCGCCTGACTACCCAGGCGCTGCACCAGGGCGTCGGCGTGCCGGCTCTCAAAAATATTCAGGGTCTGCTTTTCCAGCAGGATCTGCTGGTACCGGGACAAATCTTCCGGCAGTTTGGCCTCGGCGTCATTCGGCACGCGCGCCACTTTTTCAGTCAGAGCTTCGGCGACAAGTTGCGCTCCGGCGGTTCCTTTCACGCAATGCGGTGGAAAACTTTTGAACTCGGGATCGTCTGGCGTATGAAAACATCCGTGCGAAACCAGGAAAACCTGCCCCTGCCGCGCCGCCTCGGTGAGCCGCCGGATGTTGGGCAGCAACTTCTCCGCGCCCGGCACGTACAGGTTTCCACCCGGCAACATAAAATCGGCCTGCACATCCACTTCCCAGAAAATGAAGTCCTTCGAAACCATGATTCTCCTTCCCAACCGATCCTACTAATGTAGCGCGAATTTTAGCGGCGCACGCCGCGGCAACTGGTGAAGCGAGGCGCTATGCGCTAATCTACCGAAATCATTCCATGAAAAAGCAACCCGTCACCTACGACACCGTGCGCCGCGTCGGGCTCGCTCTCCCCAACGTGAAGGAGGGCACGTCGTACCGGACTCCCGCCTTGAAGGTCGACGGAAAGCTGTTCGTTCGCCTGCACCAGGACCTGGACAAGATTGTCGTCAGAATGCCTTTCGACCGTCGCGAAGAGATGATGGCGGCCGATCCGGAAACCTATTTCATCACCGACCACTATCGCGACTATCCGTGTATCCTCGTGAGCCTCTCCAAAGTGCGCGAGGACGCTCTTCCCGACCTTCTCAAGATTGCTTATCGCGCCGCTTCTCCGGCGAAGAAGCGTCGGGTATGATCTGCAAGTTCGAAAACATCATTCCATAACATCGACAGACCATAACATCGACAGAAAGCAGACTCCATGAGCCAGGAAGCCCCGGCAAAGTCCACCGACCCCAACAAGCTGGTGGTGCGCAATATCGGATTGCTCCTCAGCGGAGACCTCGACCAACCCATTCTCGACGCCGACACGGTCGTCGCCGTTGACGGCGTCATCCACGCCGTCGGCAAAGAAAAAGAAATCGACACCTCTGGCGCCACCACGACGATCGACGCCAAAGGCACCGCGCTCGCTCCCGGCCTCATTGACAGCCACGTGCATCCGGTGTGCGGCGATTGGACGCCCCGCCAGAACCAACTCGGCTGGATCGACAGCTGCCTGCACGGAGGCGTCACCACCATGGTTTCCGCCGGAGAAGTGCACACGCCCGGCCGGCCCAAAGACATCGTCGGCCTGAAAGCGATGGCCATTTTCGCACAGCGCGCCTTCCAGGCATTTCGCCCCGGAGGCGTTAAGGTCTACGCCGGCGCGCCCGTGCTCGAACAAGGTATGGTCGAGGACGACTTCAAAGAACTCGCCGCGGCCGGCGTGAAGTTTCTCGGCGAAGTCGGCCTGGGCAGCGTGAAAGACGGGATCACCGGACGCCGCATGGTCGCCTGGGCCCGCAAATATGGCATTCAGAGCACGATTCACACCGGCGGGCCGTCGATTCCGGGATCGAGCTTGATCGACAAGGACATGGTGCTTGAGACCGATGCAGATGTGGTCGGCCATATTAACGGCGGGCACACTGCTCTGCCCGACGATCAAATTGTCGCGCTCTGCGAGCGTTCGCCCAGAGCGCTCGAAATTGTTCACAACGGCAATGAGCGCGCCGGGCTGCTCGCCTTGCGCACGGCGAAGAACGGGAAGCAACTCCATCGCGTGATTCTCGGCACCGACTCGCCCGCCGGCTCGGGAGTGCAGCCGCTGGGCATTTTGCGAATGATTTCGATGCTGTCTTCCCTTGGGGAAATTCCGGCAGAAGTGGCGATCTGCCTGGCAACCGGGAACACAGCAAAAATGCGTAGCCTCAACTGCGGCCTGATCGCCGCCGGACGCGAAGCGACTTTCGTTTTCCTCGACACGGCGCAGCAATCCGCCGGCAAGAACCTGCTCGACAGCATTCAAAAAGGAGACCTGGCCGGCATCGGCATGGTGATCACTGACGGCGCCGTCAGCATCCACCGCAGCCGCAACACCCCGCCAGCCACGCGGGTGCCGGAGGTGGTCAAGCAATGACAGACCATGTAATGACAGACCATGTGGCGACGGCCGCCTCGGCCGTCCAAGCGAAGGCCAAGCCGAGCGCCCCTGCCGGAAAAGTCCTTTGTGGCAAAGCAGCTGGGTTCTTCGCTTGGATTCTTCTTGTCTCCTCCTCTTTGTCCGCGCAAGCCCCCATCCCCGACTGGTGCCGCCCCCTCCCCCGCCCGGAATACAAAACTCTGGCGCGCATTCCCGTTTCCGACCCCTGGTTCGAAGTCTACAAACCGGCGCCCGCCGTCTTCGCCATCTACGAACCGCACCAGGCCGAAGAAGTCATCAGCTATCTCATCGTCGGAGAAAAGCAGGCTCTGCTGTTCGACACCGGCATGGGCATCAGCGATATCAAGAAAGTCGCGGCGGAACTCACCATGCTTCCCATCGTCGTGCTGAATTCCCATACCCACGACGATCACGTGGGCGGCAACTGGGAGTTCGCCACCATCTACGGAATGAATACGGATTTCACACGCAAGAACGCGCAAGGCTCCCGCGAAGACGCGCAAGCCGAAATCACGCCCGATCAGATCTGCGGCACACTGCCGAGGGGATTCGACGCGAAGGCGTACGCCACTCGCCCGTGGAAGATCACGGGCTACAAGCATGATGGAGACCGCCTCGATCTAGGCGGCCGTACTCGGGAAATCATCGCCACGCCCGGCCACACTCCGGACGCGATTTCACTCATCGATCGCGCCAACGGCCTGCTCTTCACGGGCGACACTTATTATCCCGCGCCCATCTGGCTCTTCCGGCCGGAAACTGATTTGGATGCGTACGCTGCGTCCATTCGCCGCCTGGCTGCGCTTGTGCCACAAGTCAAACTGGTTCTGGGCGCGCACAATATTCCGGTCGCACCGCCGACGGTACTCCCGCGACTGGTGACCGCTTTTGATGCGGTACGCGCGGGTAAGGTAAAAGCGACTCCGGATTCGCCGGGGAAGGTTTTGTATAGGGTAGATGGATTTTCGTTTCTGATGCGCACTCGGTGAATATTTGGGGACGACCGCTCCGACTGTCCACTCAGCGCGACGAGCGCCGGGCCTGCGGCCCGGGGACAGCCGAGGGCGGCTGTCCCTACATTTGGCCATTCTTGCTTGCGGCTCTTAACAGACGCTTCAGCGCAGTCCGTCTTCCCCTTTGATCTGATCTTTCGTCAGCCCGCCCACGCGAGCCAGCGGACGCCCGCTGTCGGTCACCGCAATCGCCACCATGATTTCATTCGCCCGCGGCGCATCATTGATTCGCACCTCCATGCCGTCGAAGTGGCTGCGCACGAACGCCGCGTCCTTGTGCCCCAGCGGGATGTCGAGCACCACACCCATCCCGCCGCGCTTTTTCGACGACGGAATCAGCGCCGCTCCCTTGCCCAGCACACGCCGCACCGGCGTCCCCAGCTTCGGGTGCAAGATCGCCGCGGCATGTTCGAGTTCGCCGTTCTCGCCGACCGCCGCAGCCTTGCCGTAACTCTCGGCCGACGGCCCCGGGATTCCGAGCGCCGCCACCGCACGCGCAGTGAGCAGTTCCCCAAGTTCCTCGCCAATCGCCATCAACTCCGAAAGATCCTCCACATATTTTCCGGCGCACGGGTTCTCAATCACGGCCACGGCCGCCGCCCGCCGCGTGGGCGGCGAAATCGCACGGTCCATCTCGCGCTGCGTCTCTTCCACAAAGGTTGCAATCTTGCGGATCTTCGCTTTCATGCTTTTGTCCTCAGCTTACCGCAGCCCGTCTTCCCCTTTGATCTCGGACGCCTTGAGCCCGCCCACGCGGGCATGCACCCGCGCTCCGGTCGTCATCACCAGGGCCAGCAGGATTTCATCGGCCCGCGGAGCATCGTTCACGCCCACTTCCATGGCGTCGAAATGACTGCGCACGTACGACGCGTTGATGTGCGTGATCGGGACATCCAGCCGAGTTCCTGGCCCACCGACTTTTTTCGTCGAGGCCACAATCGCCTTCGCTCCGCCCAGAACTTCGCGCATGCCATAACCGCCAGGCGCGTGCCATAACGCTCCGTGCTCAATTTCTCCGGCGGAGCCCACAATCGCGCCCTTCCCATAGCCCTCGACTGCCTTCGCGTCTCCACCCAGCGCCGCGACCAGCGCCCGCGCCATCTCCAAGCCCAACGGCTTCAAATCGTCCATGAAACCCTCGATGTTCTCGACGTAATTCCCCGCAAACGGATTTCGAATGACCGCGATCGCCGCCGCGCGGCACAGTGGCTTTTCCGCCACCGGCCCCCCCTCGTGAAAAATCTCCTCCACGCAGGTAACTTTTTTTCGGATCACCACCTCAGGCATGCACCAGGCCTCTTTCGCCAACTGGAGTCGCGATCATTCGCGATTCTCCCAAAGCTACCACGCGCGTTTCTCCCCGCAGACTCAGGGCAGCCGACCGGATCAGACCTATTCTCATTAATCGTCCTGCGGTCCGCGTGCCCGCCTCCAGAGCTTGATTCACCTCTTCCTGTTTCAGTGCGCCCACTGCCTGGGTCACAAGTCGATTCCCCAGATCGCTGTCAGGCGCAAGTTCGCGTGCCGGAACTCGCACAATCGCAGGATGTCCCGGCAGATCAACCGCATTGGCAATGATGGTCGCCGCCGCGTCTGCCGCCGCGGCACGATCGGCGAGCACCGTGACCGCATCAGCGATTCCCAGGGAAAAGCTGCGCCCTCGCCATCCGCTGGTCGCAATGCCGCGGACCGGATCGGCTGCATGCACGGTGGTCGTCCCCAACAACGACGGCCGGTCGGGCCGCTCCACCATGCCGACCACAAACCTCTCGCCCGCGCTCAAGTGCAATGCAATGTCTCCGCCGTCGTTGACGTATGCAGACGAAAGTTCAGCCGCAGCAACCATCGCGGCCAGAATCTCCTCCGCCACTGCGCCGGCTACTGCGGCCATCGGCGTGATGAAGTACTCCGTGGCATAAGGCATCACCGCAGCTACCATCCTCCGAGCCACCGCACCCTGCGGCCATGCTGCTTCCGCAGAACAAGCGCGCCGCAAGTAAGTAAGCTCGGTACACAACTCGTCGAGCACGGTCACAAATCGCGCACTGGCAGCCCGATACGCCGCCTCGATCTCGCGCGGCGCAGCGAACGCCTCGACGATCAAGTCAATCGGCCCATCATGAAGATGCAGCCGCCGTCCGTCAGGCAGCAGCCGAATTTGCGCGCGCTGATTCATCGCTTTTTCGTTCCTGCACCGGACTCGAGCGGCCACGGATTATCTCTCCGCGCAGCCACACGCCGGCGGCTTTCATCCACAGCTGCGATCGAACTCAGCGGACGCACATGCTGCACATGTCCGCCCAAAGCAGCATAATCCGTCAGCCGCAATGTGAACTCAATCGGAGCTACCAGCGCGGGCGTCGGCACATATCCAAACGCGTTCCGCGGCATGCGGGTCACGTCGACCATGAAGGTGATCCCGCCGCCCGGCCAGACGAACACCGGTGCGCCGCCACAAGTCACGCGGGTCAGAGCGTCGCGCACGGAGTGGGTCAGCTTCACCGGATTCTCGGTCACGCCCGCCCGCAACGATCCTCCGGCTCCGCCCATGAACAACACCGTGCACAGCGCGGGCTCGCAATTTTCCCGGATGCGCGCCACCGATTCCCGCAAGTCGGCGGGCAATTCTTTTTCCCGCGGCTTCAAATCTTCGCCCAGTTCGAAATAACCATAATGCTCGCCGGTCGTACTCACCATCAGCAGGCGCAGCCCGGGCCAGGCCTTCTTCGCGCTAAACCTCCCAAGGATCTGCAGAGGATCTTCGATGTCAGTCCCACCCCAGGAAGTTCCTGGCTCCGCGACTTGAAAGTATCGTCCCGGTGTAGACCGCCTTCCCTTCAGCTTGATCCCCGTCTCCGGCACGCCAAGCAGTTTGCCAGCCTGATGCTCCGACAGCACACCCGTGATGTGATCGTCGACCACCACAACGTCGTCGACCTTGCCGAGCCATTGTTTAGCAAACATGCCAATCGTCGCCGAGCCGCATCCCACGCGCATGCGCTCTTCCTGAGCGCCGTCCACAATCGGGGCCTTGCCCGCCTGCACCACAACTTTCGCGCCATCCTCAATTTTCAGTTCCACGGCGTTGCCGTTGCACAGGTTCAGCAGCGTTTCGCAGGTGGCTGTGCCTTCGTGCCGGCTGCCTCCGGTCAAATGCTTCACTCCTCCCAGCGAAAGCATCTGCGACCCATACTCGCTCGTCGTCACATGCCCCACGGCTTCTCCCTGCGCCCGAACCGTGCTGCATTCGGCGCCCAGATGCCGGTCAGTGTCGATCTTCACTTTCACGCCGCAATAACTGAAAATCCCTTCGGTCACCACCGTGACCAGGTCGACGCCTTCCACTTGCGACGAGATGATGAAGGGCGCCGGCTTGTAATCAGGATACGTCGTGCCCGCGCCAATGGCAGTCACAAACGTCTCTCCATGACTCACCTCGCTGTGGTTGATCAGCGTCCCATCCCAGTCGCGTCCGCGCTCCAGGAATGGCACCACCGACTCTCCCCGCTCCAGCGCCCGATCGAGCACCACATGCGGATCCAGCCGCACTAATTTTCCCTCGTGATTGCCATAGCGGTCGCACGATCCCGTCCGCCCAGGCTTGATGTAGCACAGCACGGGGCACGCGTCGCACCGAATTGCGTCGTCAGCCACGCATGCCTCCGCTGGCCTTTTCGAGAATCGCCGCCCGCACCCGGTCCGGCGTCGCCGGAACCTTGTGGATGCGCACGCCGACCGCGTCATGAATCGCGTTGAGAATCGCGGGCGCCGTAGGAATCACCGCCTGCTCACCGATTCCCTTTGCGCCGAACGGTCCGATGGAAGACGGGTCTTCAATTAAGATCGACTCCACTGGCGGAACATCTCCGGCCGTCGGGATCAGATAATCGTGCAGGTTCTCGCCCTTGCCGGGGAAAAATTCTTCCATCAGTGCCATCCCCAAACCTTGCGCAACGCCGCCCTCGATCTGTCCCTCGATGAGCGTGGGATTGATAGCGTGCCCCACGTCGTGCGCTGCCGTTACTTTCAGGACACGCACTGTGCCGAGGTCAAGATCGACTTCAATCTCCGCCAGGTGCGCCCCGAAGCCAAAGACCGCATACGGACTTCCCTGCCCGTCCTCATCCAGCGGGCTCGTCGGCGGATCAAACGTCGCCTCACAAGTGATCACGTATCCATGCGGGTCCAGCGGCATCTCCGCCAGAGCAAGCACTTTCTGCTTTGCATCGTCGTCAACCGCCACGCTTCCGTTGCCAAACTCGACCGCTGCGCAATCGCATGCTCCGGCCAACTTCAAAATCTCACTGCGCAACTTGCTTCCCGCCATGTGCGCCGCTTTGCCGGTGACGAACGTCTGCCGCGACGCCGACGTCTTGCCGCAATCGGGAGAGAGCGCAGTGTCGCCTGAAACCAGGTCAAACTGCGCCACGGGAGCCCCCAGCGCGTCCGCACAAATCTGCGGGACGATGGTATTCGATCCCTGACCAATGTCGACGGCGCCCTGATGCAATGCGATGCGTCCATCGCGCTTCAGCCCGATGCGAACCGTCGACGGATTTGGCAGCGAGGTATTTCCGCATCCATACCACATGCCCGCCACACCGACTCCGTGCCGCAGCGGCCCCACTGCACCCGCATTGAATGCGGCTGCCTCCGCGCGCGCAGCCTGCCATCTCGGACGCAGAGCCTCGAAGCAGGCGCGTATGCCCACGCCCTCGCCGAGCACTTGCCCAGTCACAGTCGGACTGTCATTCTGCAGCGCATTCAGAATTCGAAACTCCAGCCGATCGATTGCGAGGCGATCTGCGAGTTCGTCATAAAGCTGCTCCTGCGCGATCGCCGCTTGCGGTACGCCGAATCCGCGAAACGCCCCCGCGGGAACAATGTTCGTATGCACGGCGCGAGTCATTGCCCGGTAGTTTGGGACGCGGTACGGTCCCGAAGCGTGCACCGGCACGCGCCCCGCAACCGTCGGTCCCCACGACGAATACGCGCCAGTGTTGAAGTCTGCGGAAAAATCGAGCGCTGTAAGTTTGCCGTCCCGTGTGGCTCCCGCGCGCAGCCGCATGTGTGCCGGATGCCGCTTCGTCGTCGACACGATCGACTCCGTCCGCGAATAGACCATGCGCGCCGGCCGCCCTAACTTCCAGGCCGCCAACGCGACGAACGGCTGCACCGAAAGATCGAGCTTCGTCCCAAATCCTCCGCCAACCGCCGTGGGAATGATGCGCACCTTCTCCGGCGGAATTCCCAAAATCTTCGCGATATCGTGGCGATCCATGTACGGAGCTTGCGTACAGGCCTGAATCTCTATGCAATCTCCGATGCGCCGCGCGAAGCCCGCTTCCGGTTCGATGCAGGCGTGCTCGACAAATCCCGTCTCGTACTCGCCCGCGGCCACGACGTCCGCTTCCGCGAGCGCTTTGTCCACGTCGCCGCAAACCACCCGCCCGCGCACCAGAACATTTTCTTCGCGATCGGCATGCATACGAGGCGCATCTGCCGCCAATGCCTCGTGGATCGTTTTCAGTGGCGGCAACTCTTCCCAGCGAATCGGAAACTTCGCCAGGTCGAACCCCTCCAGCGCGTCTGGTTCTCCTGCCAACGCGGCCACTGCTTCTCCGCGAAATCGCGCTTCGTGGTGCGCAAACACAGGCTGGTCGGCAAACCGGGGGATGACACCATAGCAATCGATGCCGGGCACATCCTTCGCCGTGAGAATCAGCATCACGCCCGGATGAGTTGCGGCGAACTGATCCAGATCACCGAACTGAAACCGAGCCCGGTGATGCGGACAGCGAATCACGCGCACTCCCAGAGTTTCGGCAGGAGTTTCATCCGCTCCGAAAATCTCCGAGCCTTCGACCTTCTTCTTGCCGTCGAGCCGCACCAGGCGCGCTCCCACTGCCGCTCCCGCCGCAGGTGACGCCTCCAATACGGGATTTGCCCCGGCCTCCATAATCGCAGTGATGATCTTCCGATATCCCGTGCAGCGGCAAAGCACGCCGCCGATCGCATCCATCACTTCACTTTCGCTCGGCGACGAATTGTATTCGAGCAGCACGGTCGCAGCCACCAACATCCCAGGAGTACAAGCGCCGCATTGCGCGGCGCCGTGAGAAAGAAATGACTGCTGCAGCCGGCCGTGCAATGGTGAACGCCCGGCCAGCCCTTCCACTGTCGTGATCTCACATCCCGAGGCCTGTCCCGTCGCCACCAGGCACGCACAAACCGGCTCGCCATTCAGTAACACCGTGCAGGCTCCGCAGTCGCCAGCATCGCATCCCACCTTCGTTCCCGTGAGTCCGAGATCGTCGCGCAGCACGCGCGACAGCCGTCGCGTCCCCGGCGCCGCAACGTCTACGCTGCGTCCGTTCACGGAGAACGAAATCAATTCGGCTCGCACCGTTGGCAGCCTCTCCGTGGTCGCCATCAGCTGCTCCCCACGCAAGCTTCCAGCGCGCGTCGGACCAGAGTCAGCGACGCGTCGCGCCGGTAGTCCGCGGTCGCGCGCACGTCATCAATCGGAGAGAGAGTGCTGAGATGCTCCGCCCTGACCGCCCTGCCAATCCCCGCGTGCGCGGGTAACCCCACCAGATCCTTTTCTAACTCGTCCAACCGCTGCGCCTTCGCCGAACAGGATCCCACCGCCACGTGGACCTCCGTCACGCGACTCGCTTCGTCGGCTTGCACCACGGCCGCCACCATCGAGATGGAGATGACCAGATACCGCCGTGCGCCCAGCTTCACGAAAGCTGAGGCCGCGTCTTCCATTCGCCGTGGAACCAGCACCGCCGCCAGAATCTCATCCGGACGCCGCATGGTCTTACGATTGCCCGCGATAAACAGCGCCAGCGGCATGCGGCGCCTTCCTGTTGCAGAAGCCAGTTCTACCTCCGCATCCAGCGCCAGCAACGGGGGAACGCCATCCGCCGCCGGAGAAGCATTGCACAAGTTTCCGGCGACCGTGGCACGGTTCTGGATCTGCACCGATCCCACTTCCCGCGCCGCCGCCCTCAGCGCATCGAAACAGCGCGGCAGCGAAGTTCGAATTACCTCGCTCCACGTGGTCAGCCCGCCGATACGAATCTGCTCGCTCTCCACGGAAATGCCGCGGATCTCACCCAGGGCAGTGATATCGACGACGCGCCCCTGCGGCAGGCGCTCCCCCAGCGCCGGATAAAAATCCGTCCCCCCAGCCAGAATTTGCCCGCCGGGAGAAGCCAGCAGAGAAACTGCCTCATCCAGTGTTTTCGGCTTGAGATACAAGAACCGGGCCCCCAGAACAGCACGCCACTGAACTCTTTCAGAGTTTGTATACGAAGCCCGTGGCTTTGTACAGGCTCCCTTCCGGCTCGTTCTGTGTTCTAATCTCCGCGTCGTAATTCTCGCACGTCGGAATCATTCGGAGAGACCAATGCCCAAGAACTGTCTGCAGCGGTACGCCTTCGTTGTTGCCGTCACTCTTGCGACCTCGGCACGCGCGCAATCGTCGAGCCCTCCTGCGGACCTCGACGCCTATGTTGCGTCGTCTATGAAGACTTTCAACGTTCCTGGTATGGCCGTGGCGATTGTGAAAGACGGCAAGATCGTCGTCGCCAAAGGCTACGGCGTGCGCAAGCTGGGCGATCCCACACCGGTCGACGAATTCACGATGTTCGGCATCGGCTCAAACACCAAGGCATTCACCACCGCCGCGCTGGCCACGCTGGTCGACGAAGGCAAGCTCTCGTGGGACGATCCCGTTTACCAGCGGCTCCCCGGCTTCGTCATGTACGACCCCTA
>Ga0209415_10008843_pt1 | contig 17401 bp, 15 predicted proteins | sample PeaSoiSIISIP2007_FD_187696 | JGI IMG/M metagenome (GOLD analysis project Ga0209415, IMG submission 187696) | Peat soil microbial communities from Weissenstadt, Germany - SII-SIP-2007 (SPAdes) (version 2) | ecosystem: Environmental > Terrestrial > Soil > Wetlands > Peat | place: Germany... | reverse complement strand
CTTGCGGGCTTTCCCCGCACCTCGGCTCAAGCAAGTCCCGGAGGGCTCGCAGGTTCTCCGGTGGTGCCGTCCTGCCGCTGGCGGTGGTGCCGCTTCCGGCAGTGCTCGTGGATGAGTCGCTTTTCCGCTTTGTCCGCCGGGCTGCCCGGTGCGGTGATCGCGTGTCGCACGATCGCCTTCCCGATCGCGGTTGCCCATTGCTCCCATTCTGCGGGGCTCTGGGGTCCGCGGTCGGCGTGCAGGAGCAGGTTCCCGCACAGGGGGCAGCGTCCTTGCTGCTTCCTGAGCAGGCGCAGCCTGCCCGCGCTGACTGGCGGGGGCTGCTCCTTCCTGCGGCGCGCGGCCCAGTACCCGGCTAGCGCGGGGTCGTCGGGGGACGCCCTGCCTTTCACCAGGTCGTGGCGGACGATTTTCGTCCATCCGAACCGGGGCAGGTAGGCGCCGGTCTCCCGGTTGCCGAATACCCACCGGTCTTTGCGGTGCGGGTGGAACTGGCCGAAGTACCTTTTCACGATCTGGCGCCTCGACCGGTGGTTGTGGCGGTAGAGCGCCCACTTGTAGAGCAGCTGCCACAGATAGTGATCCAGCTTGTGGAACGTCTCCGTGGACACCACGCCCCGGTAGTAGGCGGACCACCCCCGCACGATCGGCGCGATCGTGCGGATGACCGCCGCGGCGTTAGCCCCTCGCAGGGCGCGCACCTCGCCGGCCAGCCTCTTGCGGATGCGTTTCACGGCTCCGGCGCTCGGCTTGATCAGCAGCTTCTGCCCGTAGCGGCGGACGTTGAATCCCAGGAAGTCGAAGCCCTCGTCGAGGTGGACCACGCGGGTCTTCTCCTCGTTGAAGGCCAGCCCCCGGGCCGCCAGCCACGGGACGAGCCGGGCCTTGGCCTCCTCGGCCTGCTCCCGGCTGTCGCACAAGGCGACCAGGTCATCTGCGTACCTCACCAGCACCGGAGTACCCGGGACCGCCGACTCCGCCTCCCGGTAGGGATTCCACCGGTAGGCGGCCCCTGCGGCCTCCTCCATCCCGTGCAGCGCGATGCCGAAGATCAGCGGGCTGATCACGCCGCCCTGCGGGGTTCCCTCCTCGGTCGGGGCGAACCGGCCGTCCTCGATCACGCCCGCTTTCAGCCACCCGGCGATCCGCTCCCTGGCAGGGAAGGTGCCGAGCTGGCCCAGGATGTGATCGTGGTCAGCGTGGTCGAACGCGGCCTTCAAGTCCGCGTCCAGCGCCCACCGCCGTTTGGTCCGGCTGCCCGCCACGGTCCAGAAGATGGCCGCGATGGCGTCATGGCAGCCGCGTCCGGGCCGGAAGCCGTAGCTCCTCGGCTCGAACCGCGCCTCCCACTCGGGCTCCAGCGCGCTCACCGTCACGGCCTGAAGCGCCCTGTCGGCGATCACGGGAATTCCCAGCGCTCTCTTCTTCGCTGATCCCGGCTTCGGGATGAGCACGCGCCTGACCGGCCGGGCCGTCCACAGCCGTGAGCGCCGCTGGCACCAGTCGGCCAGGTCGGCCTTCTGCGATGCCATCAGCGCCACCTTGCCGTCGACTCCCGGGGTCCTGCGCCCGGCGTTGACCTCCGTAACCCGGCGCACGCTGACCAGCGCGTTCGCGCGGGACCGGAGCATCAGCCGCTGGAGATTGCGGACCTTCTTCAGGTCCCCTGCCTGCGATGCCGCGAAGATCCGCTGCCGCAGCCGCCCTACGTCCCTTTCGGCCTGGTCCCAGTCAATGCCGTACCAGTCCCCGGCGTCCTTCGGTCCGTTCACCACGATCGTGGCGTCCAACTTGCCCTCCGGTTCGGGTGGTTGCCGTCATCGTTCCCCGCAGACTCACCTGACCCGCGTGGGCGCCCTTTCGGGTCCGGGCACCAGGCCCGGTATGCGGCCGGTTAGCCGGGACCGCCAGCGGAGCACTGACGATGCCGTCCCGGTTTCCCGTGGCCTTTCGGCCCGCCGCCGTTGGCTTCTCGGGTCATCCTGTCCCGCCGGGGAGTTGAGCCTTCCTCACGGTCAGCCGACCAGGCCGCAGCCTGGACCCCGACGGGGTTTCCACGTTCCGCGCGCGCAAGACGCGACCGGGGAGGGTGCCCTCTCGATCCCGGGGCAGCGGTGCCCTCCCGGCCGGCACCGAATCGCCGGCCGGCACCCGCCGCTTCTCAGCGGCCAGCCCTTCGCTCCTGTCCGGCATCCCATCGCAGGAGGTCAACGTAACGAGACATCATCGAGGGTTCACTTGCGTTCACCCGTCCGGTCTTCCCCTCGCCTGTGACCCCCGGATGGAACAAGGGCCCTTGGGCTTCTTCCCGGAGCTCCGCACCCCGCCGTTGCCAGCGACGCACGTCCGGGCGGGGACGGGCCATGGGCACTAGCCCGGGGCTACCCTGCCGCCATCATCAGACGGCCCTCCTTCCTGGTAACCCACTTCACGCGTGCGACCTCGTGTCGCACTTCGGAGATGTTGTTCGTCGGCCAGACGGCGGTGTCGTGGCAGAACCGCAGCACGTCGGCTTGCCGGGCGTGGCAGAACTCCAGCAGGTCCCGGCCCGGGTGCTGGGCGGTGGAGCGCTTCGGGCCGGGGATCCGGGGCACGTCGGACAGCCCGGCCAGGACAGCGTGCCGGAACTCCCTGATGAGCGGGTCGCGGATGCGGGGCGGCATCTCGGGCAGGCCGGCGGCGGCGGCCTGGCGCCAGGCCCTGATCAGGCCGCGCAGCGACCGCTGGGCCTGTTCTGGCCAGATGGCGCCCGGCCAGCACTGGGCGGCGTCCTCATAGTCCCTGAGCAGGTGGGCCAGGCACGCCTGGTGCCCGGCGAGGTGCTCCCACCCGTCGTGGAAGTAGTTCTGGTACCGGTCGGAGACCACCACGCCGCTGAACGCGGGCAGGATGCCGAAGGCGCGGAAGGACTCCAGGGTCCGCTCGCCCAGGAACAGCGCCGAGTACTTCTCGGTGAACGCGCCCAGCACGTATCTCTTCTGGCCGGCCGGGCCGCAGCGCAGCGTGGTCTCATCGAACCCGGCTACCGCCTCGGCGGTGATCAGCGCCTTGATCAGGTTCACCGCGCCGGCGGCCGCGCCCGCCGCCGTGGCCAGGCAGGAATGGATGAAACCGTCCGAGACGGCTGCTCCCGTCACGTCCTGGATCAGCATCCTGCACCGCTCGACGGGCACGTGCTGGAAGACCAGCAGGTACACGGCCAGGGCACGCAGGTTCGGCCCGACCGACACGGCCGCGTCCGGCACGCCCGGCGGGCGGGCCGCCAGATGCTCGCGCCCGCACCCGCACCGGGCCCTGTGCAGGTCATGCTGCACGCGCCGGGCGGTCGCGTCCGGGATCTCGACCTGCTGGTATGAGCGGGCCGACCCCAGGTCCGCCGCGGCGGCCAGGTCCGTCCCGCACGCGCACGCGCCCGCCGGGTAATGATCGGTGACCTCGTCCGGGACCGCCCAGGACATCGCCGCGCCCGGGGCGCCCGGCTGCTTGCCGCGCTTGCGCGCCGCCCGCTCGGACGCCCGCCGCTGCTGGCGGGACGGCGGCCTGCGGCCCGGCAGGTCATCAGCCGACGGCGGCATCGAGGAGTTCCCGCTGTTGCGGGACAGCGCCCGTTCCAGCCGGGTCATCCGGTCCTGCAGGTCCGCGATCAGCTTCGCCTGCTCCGCGATCACCGCATCGCGGGCCGCGCACGCAGCGCAATCCAGCCCCGGAGGCGGCAGATCGGTCACAACAGGCCATCATCAGAGCCGGCCATCAGTAAGCAAGCCGACACGCTGGGCCGGCAATCAGAAGATCACCACGCACTCAGCCCATCACGCGACGTCACCAAGACCGGCCGACCGATCGGGCAGGTGAATGCTTACCGTTATCGGTCGCTCTGGACCCAGCAGGCCAGGTTATCCGCCACACGGTTCCTGACCTGCAGTGGAACTGATCGACGTCTCGGGATTCATGCAAGCTCACGCCGGGCTGCGAGGAGCTGAGCGCGGGTGTATGCAGTCGTGTCGTCTTGGGGAGTGGTCTCGATCAGGGCTAGCAGACCCGGGGCGGTGTGTCGTATCCGGCGACTGGCTGGCCGGTGATGTCGTCGAGGAGCCGGTCCAGTAGCACGGCGAGGGCGTCGGGGCCACCGCCGCTGTATCCCCAGGACAGTCCCCGGCCGGGAAGGGAGGGGGCGAGCCACAGGCCGCCATCGCTGGTGCGTACCCACACCGTATTGCCGCTCAGGATTACTTCGGCCAAGAGCGCGAGGGTTCCGATGCGCTGAGGAACGCTGGCGTATACCGTGGCCTCGCCCATTTGGTCGGTGCGGAGTACGGCCGCGCATCCGGACGTGTCATCGTGAAGTAGTTCGGCGCTGTCGACGCTCGTGATGTGCCCAAGGAGTTGGCGTTCCAGGACAGTTGGCGGCTGCACGGCCGGGCTTGGGCGCAGGCGCGCGGTCCACTCAGCAGCGGCAGTGCAGGATGCTGGATCGAACTCGGCGATCTGCCCGACTGGCCATGCCTTCCCGCCATCCCAGGCCTGGACGACTCGGGCAGCGGCTGCGGCCAGCACGTCTCGGCGCTCGACGATTTGCAACCACCCTGCACGCAGGACCATCTCGTCAGGCGGTTCTTCGGCTGGTCGTAGCAGCGGAGCCGGGATAGCAGCAATGTGCACGTATGCGCAATCGCTTTTGCTGTCGGCCGCTGCCGAGCGGATCTGGTCGATGTCCCGCTGGGCGTACTCGGCGTCGGAATGACGCAGGTAGCGGGCCAGCCACAGGCATGCCGCTCCGGCCGGGGAGCCGTCCGGCTCGTCTGCGGCTAGCTCAAGGAGCGGCTGGGCTGACAGTTCGACGTGGCTGGCCGGGACGATCGCGGGCGGGTCGCCGGGTTGCCACGCGCAGATGGTGTCCCGATCACGCAACGCCGGATGGAACCATGGAGCTCTGTCGCCCAGCACGTCAGCGAGCTGGCGCCACCTAACCTCATAAGGGTCTGACGAACGACAGCCGGGATGTAGGTCGATTGCTTTGAGTTCAGGGGCGAGACCCAGGTTGATTGCCGCCTGAGGAATCACTAGCGACGTGTACACGTCATGCATGTGGTCCCAGAACTGGCCGTATACCGCCTCGGCCAGCCAGCGGGCCGACGAGTTACCCGCTGTGAGGGAGTGTGCCAGGCCGATGGTCCCGTATGCAGTGAGCCAATCCAGAATCACGAAATCCCCGACAATCCGCGACCGGCCATATCTAGCCGGCTCCGTCGGCGCCGGGCGGGTTAATACATTCTGCCCTGACAGGGCGCGTGCAGCAACTTGCTTGCGTCGGCTAATCGGCATGATGATCCCTTCGCTACCCGACCGGTCAGTCGTACGGTCGCCTTCTCAGCCATTGGATCGCATCACGCCGACGCTGCAACATCAACTGGGCGCGGCGGGAGTCGCGGAAGTAGTCACTGTCCGGGTGTCGTCGATCCACGGCCGTCCGCATAGCTTGTTGCACTCAGCTAGGTAGTTGCTTTGCGGCGCGGTGGGTCCGTACTGCCCGGATGACGTCCGCGCTGGTCTGGCAGTAGCAGCCGGGGCGTGGTCGGCGACCGTCGATGACGTCGGGCTGGGGTCCGTAGAGGGTGTCGTACTCGATCTGGCGAGCCGGGATGTGATTACCGGGCTGGAGGCGGGCGATCAGCGCGCCGACCATGAGACTGGCTGCTTGCTGGGAGACGAAGGCTGCGGATGGGCGGTAGCTGTTGTCGCCGTCGATCGTGGTCAGTCCCACCAGGTGGCTGAGGCCGCATACGGGCTTACCGAGATGTGCTTCGAGCAGTTTCCGGCCTTCGGGGGGCAAGTGCCGCAGGTCGTCCTCGGAGAGGGGCCGGTCGCCTCGGGCGATGCGTGCGAGCGGGAGGCCGGTGACCCGATGGAGGCGCTGCTCGGCCGTGAGCGCGGTTCTGTTCACGGGGAAGTAGCAGGTCATGCACGGCCCAGTCGGGAAGGCTTCGTGGAGGCTGACTGTGGTGCCAGCCCGGCCGCCGGTGCCGCCGTCGAGGACGAGGTCGGCGTAGATGCGCTGCAGGTCGTGGCGCGCTTGGATGCTGTCTACCGCGCCGAGCACGGTGCGCGGCATCGGCGTGGTGCAGGTGTCGATGCTGGCAATGAGGTCGTCGACTGTCCCGTGGATGGTGCGGACGGTCATTCCCCGGAGCGCTGTCTTGACGATGTCGACCTTGGGGAGGCGTCTGTCGGCGTCGCGGCTAGTGCCGAGGCTGCACGTCATCACGTTCGGCAGTTCGAAGATCTGGGGGTCGACGACGGTCATTTCGCCGGTCGCACCCAGGGCATCCAAGATGAGGGCGACGGCAGTGCCTATGGCGCCGGCGCCGACGAGCGCAATTTGCTCGATATGGACGTGCTCGGGCGTCGGGGCGGCGGCCGCGAATAGCGTGACAGGACAGAAGTCAAGGGTGTCGATATGCCTGTGAGTTCCGGGGCCGAGCGCGGTGACGGTCTTGAATACCTCGCCGGTGAGCATAGCGGCGGTCAGGACGGCACCGAGCCCGGTCCCCTCGTGGCGCAGTGGCGGAAACGGGTGCCCGGGGCGGCGCAGGCGAGTGCCGTGCCCGTCCGGGATCCCGCTGACGTCGGCGGCGGAGTGGTCAGCTCCGATGCGGATATGCAGGCTGCCCGGCGGCGCGGCGCTGATGGCGATTGGGCGTTCCGGGTCGATGCCGGCGCCGATCCGCTGGACCTGCTCGACGACAACATCGCTCAGGCGCGCTGGGCCGCAACCGGGGTCGATGCTGAGCTGGACAGGCAGGCGCCGCAGGTCCGCAACAAGCACCAGGAGGGCCGTGAGGCTGCCGGGGATTGCGGTGTCCGCGGAAACATGAACCTGGGATGCCTCGATCCGCGCGCGAAGGCTTTCCGGCTGGTCGTCGGCGGCGGTGCTGGCGAGCAGGAGGCTGCGGCTGTAGTCAGTCGGCACGAACACCATCTCCATCGAAGACGACGGCGTCGGTGCATCTTGCCGTCATGTCTGTGACCGGCGGGGGAATCGGCGTCCAGCCAGAGGTGTAGATCCACCATCGCCAGGCTGACGGATCCGGCGGCGGGTCGGCGAAGGCCGGTACCACGGCGCTGATGAACCCCTTGACCCGCAGGCCGCCTTCCCTGTCAGTCCGGGACAGGAACGCTTCCTCCGCATGGGAGTGCACCATGGCGCGGACTTGCAGCCCTCGGTCCTCGGCCCAGGTGAAGATCGCGTCGAAGGCCGGGCGGGTGATGGCGAACAGCCCGTATCCGCGGATGATCCCGGCGGTACCGGCGATGGCGACGACGGTTGTGACGGCGGAACCTGGTTTCGCGAGGAAGAAGCCGCCGGTCTCGAGATCTAGCTGGCCGTACCGGCGGATGTCGTCGCAGAGCCGGACCGCGGCCGCGACCGGCACGATGAGACTGGTCTGGCTCATGCGGACCGGGCACCTCCCGCTCGGTTGATGTCATCGACGACGTTCTCGACGACGTGCAGGAACGGGTTGCCGGTGTTGCGCCAGGAGTGCGCACCGGTAGCCCATTCGCCGTGTAGGGCCTGCCCCTCGGCGGTGAATGGCTTGCAGACGTCGTTGGGGGCGCGGTAGCCGGCCGCGGCGGGCCAACCGCGCGGGTCGCTGGTCGGCTCGCCGACCGCGGTCGCGAACAGCAGCGACGGCGGGCGGTGCGGGTAGACCGTCCAGGCAATCCGGGCCACGAACGGGGCACATGCCGTGTCGGAGGGCTGAATGACAGCCCAGTACAGCCCGGCCTCGTCGTCATCCCGCCGCACGAGCCGCCCGCCGGCGGAGGACAGGTACTCCTCCACCGCCGGGACGTCCCGCGCAAGGGCGATGATGCTCTCGATGTCCACGAGCAGATCAGCTCGCACCCTGAATCGTCTCGGTGCGCAGCTTCAGGTGCAGGTCACGAGCCTGGCCCGCGATCTCGCCGACGGTCTTGTCGACCGGCACCTCGTCGCCGTCGTGCTTGAAGTAGTACCGGGTGGTGCCGTCGGCGGTCACCCCGAACGCCTTCAAGGAGTCGTCGAGCACCGTGCCGATCAAGGTGAGCCGAGGGTACTCGTGGTCGTACGGGTGGTCAGCGGCGGCAAAGGTCACCTTGACTGCCACCTCGGGGGGCTTGTCGGACATAACACATCCCTCTTCCTGATCTGGATCTTGACGGCGGGATGCCTGCCGGGCTTTGTCCGGCACCCGCTGAGCCCGGCCACCCGGACTCTTGGTTATTCTAGCAACCACTACGGTGGCGATTGCAACCACAACCAGAGCGGTTGCGGCAGGAGCCGGTCATGATCCACTATTAGGCCATGGCGGAGCGGTTGTGACAGACGGAACATTGGGCGCGCGCCTGCGCGCGCTGCGGCTACGCAAAGGGCTTGGCCTGCGCGAGGCGGCGACGCTGGCGGGAATCAACCACGGCTACCTGAGCCAGCTGGAACGCGACGAGGTCGCCCAGCCGGCGCCGCCCGTGCTGCACAAGCTCGCCGCTGCGTACGACGAGCCCTTCGTCCTGCTTATGCGCTGGGCCGGCTACCTGGAGGACGATCCCGACGGCCTGTCAGCGAACCAGGCCCGCGCGCTGAAGATCGTGGGGGAACCGACCGACTCCGAACTCGCGGCGATCAAGGCCGTGCTCGCCGCCATCCGCGCCGGCCGCGCCACGTCCACCGTCCTCGAAGGGCTCGACGGGCACCTCAGCCCCCACGATCGCGCCGAGATCCGCGGCCACGTGATCGCGCTCCTGCGACGCGCCGATGCGATCGACGTGATCCCGACGCCCCTGGATCAGATCACGGAAATCGCGCGGCTGGTGATCGCGGGCGAGATCACGCTGTCACCGGAGGTGAAGCGGAAACTCCGGGAACGCTTCGGCGATCTGGTCGACCGCGCACTCAGCATGATCCTCGGCTCGGTCGAGTTCGACACGCACGAGATTTACCTTCAGCCGGGCCTGCATCACCTCAAGCGCCGTTTCGTCCACGCGCACGAAATAGGCCACGAGCTTCTTCCCTGGCACCGCGAGCTCTACGCCTCGCTCGACGACAAGACAAGTATCCGGCCCGACGTCAACGACCGGTACGAACGCCAGGCGAACCAGGCAGCCATCGAGATCCTCACCCAGGGAGACCGGCTCCGCCGGGAGGCCGACGACTCAGCGCTGTCCTTCGACCTTATTAACCGCCTTAGCAACCGATTCGAGATATCGGCCCAGGCCACCTCCCGGTATCTCGTCGAGGAAACCAGGCAAGGCTGCGCCCTGGCAATCTCCTACCGCGGCTCAGTAACAGGGTCCCTCATGCCACCCCACATCTACTGCTCGCGGACTTTCCAGGAACGCTTCCACTGGCAGGCAAACGGGCGCGCAAACGGGCTGATCCGCCAGCAGCTTGAGACCGCCCGCCGAGATGGCCCCCTGGAGCCGCTCACCCTCCCCGACGTCCACGACCGGGCCACCACCCTCGAACTCGACTCATTGCGCACGCCCCAGGCCGTCTTCATCCTCCTCCGATACCAGCCGCAGAAGAGACCACTGCTGACACGCCTGACCCGCCTCGAACTGCCTAACTAACGTCCGCGACTTCGGCTGCTGTGAGGATCATCCGGCCGTCTCTACTCCCAGAGGCCGTCGCGCCACGACTTGCTCTCTGCTGAGAAGCGCGGGATTCGGCTGCCGTTTCTCGCGCTCATTCTGGATGACGGCATCGCGCCAGTCGTTCGCCGCTGCCGGGCGCGTCGGCGCCGACCGTGAGTGTCTTTCGTCGTTTCGCCCGGCTTCTCGTTCTGGGGGGACCGCGCGGGCAACACGACCGTCGCGGCCAAGGCCAACAGACGGGTATCCGGACTTCATGTCTGGCAGGCTGGCGCTGGCCGGATCCTGCCTGGTCACCGCAGTCTCCGGCCCGCTGCCGATGTCGGGTTCCTGGCGTGGACCCGGTCCTTGCCGTGTCTGGCCAACGGCAGTGTGACGGGAGCGGAAGTCGGGCAGGGGTCGAGGATTACGGAGGCCGTTGCGCAGGCCGGAGCGGATGGCGGAGCGGGCCGCGATGGGGCTGTGGTCGGCGATGTAGCCATTGTGGCCGGCGGCGGCCATGAGGGCGTCTTCGGCGGCCCGGTCAGTCCAGGCCGCTGCCGCGGGTTCGGCTCCGGGCGTGGTCCTGGCGGCGCCGAGGGTGGAGCCAATCTTGAGCGCAGCCGTGTAGATCGCGGTGTTCCGGCCGCCGGGCTCGCGGGCGGCCAAGTCCTCTGTGATCCCGGTGATCTTGGCATGTATGTATGCCGCAGCGGCGTCGGCTCTGCCAGGCGCGACGGGCGCTGGAGGCCCGGCGCGGCGAGCGTGTTCCCTTGGCGGCGTCCATGCGGCGACGTAGGCGGCTGGCAGCTCGGCCACGGCGGCATCAGTGACCGGGCCGTAGCTGGCCAGTCCACCAGCGGCTGGTACTCGGGAAGGTGGTGCCATCAGGATCTGGCCGGGCACACGCAGGTCGATGCCGGCGGGCAGCGGGTTGCGGGTGTCTTTGCCGACCCATGCGCGAGTGGTCCAGCCGGGCGGGGTCCGGTAGATCCGGTGCGTGCCGTGCGGGGTGCCGTGACTTAACGTCGCTGGCAGCTGACCGAGCCTGTCAGCGAGTTCGTCAAAGGCCTGGCGGCCTCCGTCGTCGTTGTCCTGGTCGATGACCAGCATCTGCCCGGGGATGGCGAGCATCAGGTTGGCGACGGCGTAACGACCGCCGCTCGCGAATCGCCGGTCGACTTCCTCATCAGTCGAGCACACCAGCGGCTTCCACGAGTAGTCGTGCGGCCCTGGCCCGGTGTGGACAGAGCGGGGGTGCTTGCCGGGTCGCTCGCAGGCGGCTCCGCGGCGGCAGCGGCACGTGCCGTCGTCTCTGACCGCCCAGGCGGGCACCGGCAGCAGGCCGTAGCTCAGGTACAGGTGAGCAGCCTCCGCTGTCGACGGCACGTAGCGCTGATCGGCACGGTGTCGCGCAGCCCGGTCGTTCACGTTCATCACCTTCTGTTCAGTCTGACTGCCGACGGCGTAAGTGGCACGGGGTCAGCGGCGCGGGCTCAGCCGCGGCGAGACGGGGAACGGGGTCGCGTCGGTGCCGGGGTCGCAGTGGCGGGTCAGGTCGCGGCAGCGCTTGGTCTCGTTGGCCATGACCTCGGCGGCCTGGAGCAGGGACCGGTTGAGCCAGTCGAGCTGGGCGACGACCATCTTGGGGTCGCGTTGCTGGAGGTAGAGCAGGCACCAGGCTTCGTGCAGGACGTCGAGGTAGGCCAGGCACAGCGGGTGTTCCTGCCAGCAGGGGGCGAGCAGGTCGGCGAGGTAGCCGTAGACCGGCCGGTAGACATCCTGGACCCAGTCCGCGAGCCGGTCGGCGGTGTCCTGGCAGCGCTGGTCATCAGGCTTCCACCACGGCGGAGGCGGGTTGACCTGGTAGCCACGCTGGTCGTCCGCTCCCCTATCCGACTCGGTGAGCGTGCTGATCTGCCCGGACATGCGGTCGAGCAGGCCGGTGACTTCGGCCAGCTGCCCGTCGATCTCGTCAACCCGGCCGGTCAGCCCGCCGAGCACGGTGGTGAGGCCGCTGACCTGATCATGGGCTGCCGCGCAGTCGCGGGCCAGCTCATCGAAACGCCGCGATGCGGCACCTTCGACCTGCTCGATCTTCCCTGCAAGGTCAGCCAGCCGCAGCACGGCCGCAACCGTGCCGTCATCGCCGGATCCGCTGAGACCGTTCATGACCACAGACCGGTCTCTTCCCATACCCGCCGCGGCCGGCCGCCCGGCCCGCTGTCGCAGGCATCGCCCGCCAGCGGAAGGTCAGGCGCGTCTGCTGGCACCCAAAGGCCGTCAGTCGCATCGGCCGGTTCATCCCGCAGCGGCCAGTCAGGATGATCAGGCGTCGCGACAGTCATAGCGGCGGGTCGCGGTGCGTGACGGGCCATCCGCCGGGCGCGGCGGTCGCGCCAGATCACGGGCGGGCGGCCGATGACAGGGCTGAGCCCGTTGCGCAGGATGAACGCGTACCCGGTGCCGTCCCGCCGCACGGGGAGCTGGCGGATCATGTCCTCGGTCATGACCGGGTGGCGGGTATCGAACTCGCTGCCCCGTTCCCGGCCGGTCCGGTAACCCGACAGCCTGCTGGCCATCTCCAGCGTCTCCGGGTCACTACCCCCGGGCAGGAACACCTTCGTGCCGCACGCGTCCAGAATGGTGCGCGCGCCCTGCAGGCCCCAGCGCGCCCGGAGCTGAGCGACACCGTGCACGACCGGCATGATCTGGATGCCCCGGCCTCCGGCATCGGCCAGCAAGGAGGGCAGCGGCAGGGGGCAGGTCTGCGTTATCTCATCCAATGCCCACAGCATCGGCGGATCCAGTCGCCCGCCGGGCATGGCCGCCGCGGCCAGGGTTGCCTGGTGGTAGATCTCGATCACCAGGGCAGTGAACAGGCCCGCCACCGGAGACGGCCGGTCATCGCGGGACTCGGCGATCAGGTACAGCGTCCCGCCGTCGCGGACGAAATCGCGAGGGCTGAACATGCCCGGCCCCGGAGTCACTGCCTCGCGGAGCACCGGGTCGGTCATGAAGCCAAGGTTCGACGCGATCATGTACCGGATCGTGTCGGTGGTCCGGGACGCCGACGAGGTCATCTGGTCGCGGATCAGGCCGCCCCACCGCTCGGCTTCCCCGCCGGCCCCGGACAGAGATTGCAGGAAGTCACGCGGCGTGCGCTGCAGCGCCCAGTAATGAACCGTGTCCATAGTGCCGCCGCGCAGCGCGGCGACGTGCAGCAGCGTCTGCAGCCACAGCGCGCTCGCGCTGGCCCAGAACTCCTCGCCCTCGCCCTTGTACGCGCCGATCGCGGTCAGCGGCTGCGCGCGGCGGATCGCCGTGGCCGGGTCCTCGCATCCGGCGAGCATGTCCCACCTCATGTTGGAGGGGACGTCGGCGAGCTGCTGCGGATTGAACACGTACACCGGACCGCGTGCCGCCCTGATCTGCGCGGTGAGCGCATGCAGGTCACCACGGGTCGTGGTCGCCACAACGGCGCCAGGATGGTGCGCGATGACATCCGCGAGCGCGCCGGTCTTGCCCGCGCGAGGCGGCGCGACGAAGATGACGTGCTCCTCGACCGGGACACGGCACGCGTGGTTGTAGTGCGCGCGGGCCACGAGCACCGAGGTCTGCGACGGGCAGAACAGCCGCTCCGCCAGCGACAGCGACGGACGGGACCGCCTGGCCCTTCGGGCCGCTGCCAGCCGGCCCCACCGCAGCCACAACTCGAACACGGTCGCGTGCCCCTGGCCGGGGTGCAGCCTGAGCCTGGCGCGCAGCCGCATGTGCCGGACCCGGTTCCGCGGCAGCTTCCTGGACGGGACGATCACCCAGGACGCGATTAAAGCCACCAGGACCGAGGCGCCAAGCCCGGCGATCGTGAGAGCACTGACGCGGGCGAGCCAGTGAACCAGCACGATGCTGGCCAGGAGAGCAGCCAGTGCCGCAGTCCAGGCGATGTCCGAGTCCTGGCGCCCGCCGCGATGCCTGTTCATGGCCGGTCCTCCCTTCCTGCCAGGCCGTTGTCAGTGGAGCTGGATTGCACATCGCGGACGTGGCGGATCAGTTCCCGGCGGGCGGTCCCAGCGCTGTAGCCGATCTCCTGTGCCAGGACTGTGGCCAGCCTCGACACCTCATCGAGCGGCATAGTGACCAGGTCGCGCCGCTCGGCGGCGAGACTGATCATCTGGTTGCGTTTGGTCGGCAGGCCGTCGCGCCTGCGTCGTTGCTGTCCTGGCGCCGGGTGGCTGGCCAGCGCTGGCTGGGTGCTCATGACCAGGCGCGGCCGGCCTCCCGCGGCGACCTTGCGGCCGGGCGCGACCGGGCATTCCTCGATCACCCAGGCGCGGAATCCGCTCAGCGTGGACGGTCCGGCCAGCGCCAGCCGCAGCAGCCACAGCGCGGCACCGCCAAGCACGGCCAGCAAGTCGGCGTTATCGTCGCCAAGGCTCGTATTGTCGGCTCGCTGCCTGGCCACGGCCTGGGCACGCACGACACCGATTAACGTGTCGCTGGCCACGGCGTAGATGACCGCGGGCATGACCCAGATGGCCAGGTCCCGCCAGCCGTGCCCAGCGGCCAGCGCGTTCATCGCCAGGGAGATGGCTATGCAGGCCGCGTTCAGCGCACGCGGGCGCAGCGCCCGCCTGCCGTGCAGCGCGAGCGCGACCCCCAGCGCGGCGAAGATCAGCGCTCCCGCGTCCGGAATCCCTGCCTCAATCGCGGCGATCAACTGGGCGTGCTTGACGCTGGCGACCATGACGAACTGGGCCTGCCAGCTCACCGCCGCCGAAGCGGCGGCCAGCAGCGCCAGCACGGCCGCAGCTCCGCGCAACCACGAGCCGGCCTGCCCCGGACCACGGCGTCGCGCCGTCGCGGAAACGCTTCTGGCTGCGTCGGCGCGTGGCGCCACCGGACCATCAGGCATGGCCGTGCGGGGCGTTTCCGCCTGCCGGGCGCCATTCTCAACGGCTGTCAGCACCGGAACCCTCCTCCCCCGCTGCAGAGGCTGCGAGCTGCGCGCGGATCTCATCGAAACTGGGCAGCGCCTTATCGAGAACGTCGTTCACCACCGCCGACAAGCTGCTCGAACGCAAGCTCGCCGCCAGCCGCAGCCGACGGGCCACCGGCACCGTGATCCGCGGCGTGATCTTCACCCTGGTGTTCATCGGCACTCCGCATCGCTCCGGGAAGCGGCCGGACGGTTCCCCGCCGCCATGGCGACTATACACCATCTATACGGTGATGCAGATCACTTCTTGACTGATGAGACTGGCTGTCAAGCTACCGGACGCATAGGGTTAGAGACTGCACGGTGATGCAGTGCGCTGCCGGGAGGGAACATGGTCAGGGGAACGGCTGAGCTGCAACGGCCGGTCCCGCTCTACATGCAGGTCGTCCGCCAGCTCCGTGCCCAGATTGCCTCAGGCGAACTGGGTGAGGGCGAGCGCATCCCTTCCCAGCGCGAGATGATGCAGCACTGGCGCATCTCCATGCAGACCGCAAGCAAGGTCATCGGCGCCCTCAAGACAGAGGGCCTGGCCATCCCCAGTGTCGGACGCGACACCATCGTCGCCCCGGGCGCCGCTGGCCGGATCGCAGCCGCCTCGGCGGGCATCGCGCGCGCTGACACCGAGCCACCGCAGCCAGCCGACCTCGAAACGCGGGCCTACGCCGCGATGGCCGCCGCCCCGGCCGAGGTGGCCGAGATCCTCGGCATCCCTGCTGGGCGCCGGGCGCTGTGTCGAACCGAGACCCGCATGGACAACGGGACGCCAGTCAGCGTCAGCGTCACGTGGTTCGCTCCCGCCGTCGCGGATAGCGCCCCGCGACTCGCCGACAGCAAGCCGCTGCCCGCCGGAGCCCTCGCCTACGTTGCCGAAGCCACCGATCACCGAGTTGCTCGGGTGGTCGAAGAAGTTGCTGCCGTGAGCACAGATCAGGACACCGCCGAGGCGCTTGGCGTCCCATCAGGCTCGCCGGTACTTGTAATAAGGGAGCGGCACATCGGTACCTCGGACCAAGTCATGGCCTACTCCGATACGACCGTAACAGCCGGGAATTGGCGTGCCCGCTCCTACACCGTCACGGGCATCAGGTAGCCGGCCTAAATCTCAGCCGTCGGCTCCACGCCCGCCAACGAGGAAGCGATGGAAGCGAACTGATCCAGCGCCGCCTGAAGATCCTCGACGATCTCAGCCGCAATCAACTCGGGGGCTGGCAGGTTGCCGGTGTCCTCCAGCGACTCGTCGTGGAGCCAGAAGATATCTAGCGATGCCTTGTCCCTGGCGACTAGCTCGTCGTAGGTGAACGCCTTGAATCGCTCCGTCTCGGTGCGCTCGTGCCGATTCGCGGGACTGTAGCAGTTCACGAAGTCGTCGAGGTCGGCTCGGGTCAGGGCGCGGGTCTTCAGCGTGAAGTTCTGATTGGTGCGGAAATCGTAGATCCACAGCTCGCTCGTCCACGGTCTCTCCGAGGGAGGCTTGCGGTCAAAGAACAACACATTTGCCTTGACGCCGCCGGCATAAAAGATACCGGTGGGCAGCCGGAGCAGCGTGTGCACGTCGCATTGCTGGAGCAGCTTGCGGCGTATTGTCTCCCCGGCGCCGCCCTCGTAGAGGACGTTGTCCGGCAGGACGACCGCAGCTCGGCCGTTGATCCTCAGAAGCGACCGGACGTGCTGCAGGAAATTCAGCTGCTTGTTGGAAGTGGTCGCCCAGAAATCCTCGCGCCGATAGCTCATGTCCTCGCGTTCGGCCTCGCCAACCGCGTTGATGATCTTGTATGAGGACCTACGGCCGAACGGCGGGTTCGTCAACACCATGTCGAAGTGCTCCGTGGGTGCTGCGCGGAGCGCATCGTCCACTGTGATGAGGCTCGGGCTTGCCGGCGCGCTGATCCCATGTAGCAACAGGTTCATGGCGCACAGTCGCGCGGTCGCGTCCACGATCTCCCAGCCGCGGAATGCCTCGCTCCGAAGGAACCGTTTCTGGTCCGGGTCAAGGCTCGCTGACTTCATGCGTTCGTAAGCTGCGAGCAGGAAACCACCGGTCCCCACGGCCGGGTCACACACCCTCATGTCCGCGGTCGGTCGCATCACATCCACCATCGCCCGGATCAACGGACGGGGCGTGAAATACTGTCCGGCAGCCTGCTTCACGTCCTCGGCGTTCTTGGCGAGCAGTCCTTCGTAGGCGTCGCCCTTCACGTCAGCGTCGAGAGTCATCCACTGCTCGCGGTCGATCAGGTCCGAAATCAGTCGCCTAAGCTTCGCCGGGTCTTGGATCTTGTTCTGGGCCTTGCGGAAGATGACCCCAAGCGTGCCGGATCGCCTCCCCAGTTCAGCCAGGATGTGCCGGTACTGCACCTCCAAGTCGTCCCCGTCAAGACGGACCAGCGAGTTCCAGTCCACGCCGCGCGGGACGATCGCGGGTCGACTGAATGGTGGCCGAGACTGCTCGTCGGCCATCTTTAGGAACAGCAAGAATGTCAGCTGCTCGATGTAATCCTGGTAGGAAAGGCCGTCGTCTCGCAATACGCTGCAGTAGTTCCAGAGCTTCTGCACAATCATCGCACTGTCGCTCATGCCACCACTCCCGCTCCTGAGCCCAGTACTCTCGTCATGCGTGGATTCCCATGACGATTTTCGACTAGAATGCGCTTAAGCAGCATTTCTGCGGACTCGTCCCCTAGGTCTTGCGGCACCATGCCACCACTGAAGGCATATGCGAGGATAGAGGAGAGGAGTTCATCCGATCTAGTCAATGCACGCTTGACATCCACATCGACGTGATCGGCAGTCGACAACAAT
>Ga0209415_10008842_pt1 | contig 17402 bp, 16 predicted proteins | sample PeaSoiSIISIP2007_FD_187696 | JGI IMG/M metagenome (GOLD analysis project Ga0209415, IMG submission 187696) | Peat soil microbial communities from Weissenstadt, Germany - SII-SIP-2007 (SPAdes) (version 2) | ecosystem: Environmental > Terrestrial > Soil > Wetlands > Peat | place: Germany... | reverse complement strand
CGGACATGGCTCGCGTGCCCGATTTGAGCGATCGTCTCTCGAGTCCGGCCTTCAGCTACGTTACCGGATCCACAAATGTCAAAGCTAATTACGAACTGCTGACCGACAACCTGATAGATCCGAGTCACGGGCAGTTCTTGCATGGCTCGCTCTTGAAGCGTGACGGCTTTTTCGATGCCCCTCACGAGGTTCGGCAAGACGGCAATACCATTTCAAGCGAGCGCATCATCCGCAACACACGGGCTCCGAGGGCATATGCGGAATACCTCAGTGATCCGGAAGTCACGGTTGACTGGTGGACCAAGGCCCAGTGGGATCCGCCGGGCATATTTCGACTCGACAACGGCGTCGCGCCGGTCGGGAAAGATCGCGATGAGGGAATTCGACGCTGCGGCGTTCACCTTTTGACCCCGGAGAGCGAGACGTCGACTCATTACTTTTATGCGCACGTCCGCAACTACCGGCTCGGCGATCCGGAAACTGACGAGGCTTCACGTAAGTGGCAACGGATGGTATTCGACGAACAGGACAAGCCCATGATCGAAGCGGTGCAGGAGATGATGGGGACGACGGATTTTGCAAGCTTACATCCGGTCCTTGTAACCGCGGACCATCCCGCAATGCGCATCCGTAACACCATGCGAAAGCTGATACGGGAAGAAGCGCAAGCGCACCGCCCGGCGGCTTCCTAGAATGACGCCGGCGATCAGACTCCTGTGCGCGCTTGGCATAGCTCTATCGATTCTTTTGATGCGGCCGCTGGGAGCGCAAGAGCTCCCGACGATACGCGTTTCCGGCCCACCCATCGACGCTTACAAGGCCGTATACTACGGAATTCGATCAGGCTTGTTCCGAAGGTATGGTATCAACGTGGAAGCCACTACCGTGAGTAGTGGGAACGCCGCGCTTGCTGCTTTGGCCGGCGGTTCCGTCGACGTCGCCTTTACGAGCCTCCTCCCCGTCGCGCAAGGACACCTCCGCGGCGTTCCGTTTAGAATCGTTGCTCCGGCCGGGTGGTACATATCGGATCAGCCGCAATTGATGATGCTCGTAAAAAAGAATTCGAGCATCCGCAACGGCCGCGATCTAAACGGCAAGACGATCGCTTCTGCCTCCCTGAGAGACCTCAACGTCGCCGGAATGTTGGCTTGGATCGATCAGAACGGAGGGGATTCTCATTCGGTCCGCATCGTCGAGATTCCAAATTCAGCGCTCTTGGCCGCACTTGACGAAGGCAGGATTGACGCCGCCATATTGATCACACCGTTCCTGGATCAGGCTTTGGCTTCCGGTAAGACTCGCGTGCTTGCTAAGGCTTACGACGCCATTGCCAAGCGCTTTGAAACGGCGGGCCTAGTAGCAAGCGCCGACTATATTGCAAAGAACCAGGACGCAATGACGCGATTTGCGCGGGCGATGCATGAATCGATCGTCTATACGAACGCTCATATGCCGCAAACGGTGGATTTGGTAGCATCCTATTCCGGCGTCGAAGCGGCAATCATCGCGAAGAGCGTACGCGCAACCGACCCGGAATACTTGGAGGCTAAAAATATTCAGCCCTTGATCAACGTCGCAGCGAAGTACGGGATTCTCGAGAAGAGCTTTGACGCGAACGAAATCATAAGTGAGGTTGCTGTGCGTCCGGCACCATGAGCCAGACGTATCCTTTCGAACCCGGGCCGGTATTGGTCGATAATGCATGGTACGTGGCTGCGTGGTCAATCGATGTATCCCGCGCGCCTATACGACGGTCGATCTTGGGTCAGGACGTTGTCCTTTATCGAACCGGCGATGGAAAGACGGTCGCCTTGGCGGATCGTTGCCCGCATCGAGGCTTCAGGCTCTCCATGAGCCGCGTCATCGGAGATCAAATCGAATGCGGCTATCACGGCTTTACGTTCGATTCTGCCGGACAATGCGTCCGTATCCCGGCGCAATCGCATGTTCCGGCCGGGTTCAGGACGCGGCACTATCCGACCGTAGAACGCTGGAAATGGATTTGGATCTGGGCCGGATCGGCGCAGGATGCCGATCCCTCGCTTATCCCCGATCATGAAGAGGCGGGCTTGGAGGGTGGTGACTGGCTCGCCGAAGTCGGTTGCGACTTCTCGGTCCAAGCGCGCTACCAGCTATTCAATGAAAACCTGCTGGATCTGACACATCTGACGTTTCTGCATTCGGGGACGATCGGTACCCCGGGTATTGCCACCGCAAAGATCACGACCGAAGTGGATGGCCGCGTCGTACGCGTGAAGCGTGATACCTTGGATGAAGACGCGACGCCGTTTTACGCTGCGCGTGTCGGAATTTCCGTGAGCAAGATCGACCGCAGGCACGTCACTACCTTCACGGCGCCGAGTTTTCACGTTATCCACGTCACTACGACGGAAGCAGCGTCGGCCGCGGATGGGCGCGCTCCCGCCGTTTACGGAGAACACAAAATCGTACACGCGATAACGCCCGAAACCCAAACGACCATGCGAGACTTCTGGGCGTTTACTCGGACATACAATCGGTCAGCGGAAGCGTCTGACTATCTGCGCAAGAATTTGAGCGAAGTGATTCGTCAAGACATCGTAGCCTTGGAGGCGGTCGAAAGCCTTATCGGCAGCGGCGAGCGCCGCGTCGAGCTCAGTTGTGCAGCCGACGAAGCATCGCTGAAGGGGCGGCAAGTCGTGCAAGGACTGCTGCGCGAGCAACGCCTTTCATAGGGAGCCGCCCCTTCCTTTATAGTGCCGGCGGTTGCCGCGTGTCCCGCCGCCGCTTTATCGCGCTCTCTGCCTCATTTGTGGGGGTATCACGAGCGACCGCTGCGGCGCAAGGGCTCGTCGCATTGCGCGTCGCGGCCAATCCGGACGAAGATTGCATTGCATGTCTGTATGCGCAAGAGAGCGGCATCTTTCGCCGGCTGGGCCTCGACGTGACGATGAGTCCGAGCACGAGCGGCTCGGCAGTCGCAGCTGCCGTCGCCGGTGGGACGATCGACATCGGCAAGTCGAGTCTGATCGGCTTGATCACGGCGCACGCGCGCGGCGTCCCGTTGATACTGATCGCACCGGCTGCCGAGTACAGCTCGGGCGCTCCCAACACCGGGACGATCGTGCGCGCGGACTCGACGATCCGCACCGCGCGCGATCTCAGCGGAAAAACGGTCGCCGTCCCGAGCCTGAAGGGGCAGCAACAGATCGCGACGATGACCTGGATCGATCGGAGCGGCGGCGATTCGTCGAGCGTGCGTTTTCTCGAGCTCCCGCAATCGCAGGACCTTGCCGCCCTCGACGCGGGCCGCGTCGATGCGGCGACCGTCACCGATCCGCTCTTTGCGCAGGCGCTCGCGACGAAACGCGCGCGGCTCCTCGCGTACACCACCAGCGCCGTGAGCAAGCACTTCCTCGTCGCGGCATACTTCTGCACCATCGACTTCGCGCGCAAGAATCCGGACGTCGTGACGCACTTTGCGCGCGGCATCGCCGACGGTGCTCGCTACGCGAACGCGCACCATGCCGAGACGATCCCGCTGATCGCGAAGTTCACGTCGATCGAGCCCGACGTCATCGCGAGCATGAACCGGGTCGTTTGCGGGATCACGCTCGATCCGCGCCTGATCCAGCCGAACATCGACGCAGCCGCGCGCTACAAGACGATCCCGGCACGCTTCGAGGCTCGCGAGATGATCTACGCGCCCGGCTGAAGAAAGGCCGCCCGCTATGGAAAAAATCGTACCGGTCATCAGTTCTGATACCGTCGGCCCGCTCGGGATCCGCCACCTGCCGCGCTTGTGGCTCAAGACGCTGCTCCACGCGCTCGACAAACTTGCCGACGGCTACTATCACGGGAATGCAGGCTTCGATGCCTCGCTGCTTAAGGCGTTCGGCATCGACGAGGCGACGCTGACGAGCTACGTCAAGGCCGAGCTGCCGACGTATCCGCAGTTCGAAGCGTGGTTTGTCAAGACCGCGAAGAAGCTCGATCCGGCGACGATCCACGGGCACAACGAAAACATCCGCACGCGCCAGAAGTCAGAGGAGTCCGCCGCCGCGCAGCGCGCGGAGATCGGGATTGATGCGCCGCACCTCTTGCACGGCGTCACGCTGAACAATCTCGAGGACTGGACGACGTTCCACGGGCAGCTTACGGGCCGCTCGCGCGTACCTTCCGCCGCGAAGTAGCGCCCAGACCCAGCACGAGCGCGACGCTCGCTGCGACCGCGGGCGCGATCCCGACGAGTCGCGGATTCACGGTGCTGACGGCGGCACCGATCGCCGGCGCAATGATCAGCGCCGCGTTGTTGATGGAATCGTTGAGCCCCATGACTACACCGCGTTCTTCGACGGGCGCCGCTTCGGAGAGCAGCGAGGTCAAGGTTGGCGAGACAAGCGCTGCGCCCAGCGCCCACAGCACGAGAACGAAGACGAACGTCCACAACCCGGTGACGAACGCAAGCAACGCATAGGCGATGAGGCCGAGCGCAAAACCGGCGTTCGAGACGGCGCGCGCACCGAAGCGTTCGGTCAGCTTCCCGATTGCGCCGAGCTGAACTGCCGCGCCGATCAACCCGGCGCCGGCGAGCAGCCATGCGACTTCCGAAGGCCCGAGGTCGAGCACGTGCTTGAGATAGAGGGCGAAGATCGTGAAGAAGTACGTCACCGCAAAGATAAACAGAAACTGCCGCCCGAACAGGCTGCGAATCGCCGGCATGCGGATCGCGCGCACGACCTCGCGCACGCTGCGCCGGGCGCCGCTGCGCCCTAGCTTACCGGCGGGCAAGAAGAGCAGCGTGAAGCCGATGTTGACGAGTTCGAGAGCGGCCGCGGCATAGAACGGCGCATCGAAACCAAGCCGGACGAGGACGCCGCCCAAGACCGGTCCGATGATGAATCCCATGCCGAACGCGACGCCGAAGTATGCGTACGCCTCGCCGCGATGTTCCTCGGCCGTCACGTCGGCGATGTACGACTGCGCGACGCCGACGTTTCCGCCGCCTAGCCCGGAGATCGCGCGCGACAAGAAGATGACGCCGAGCGAGGTCGCCAGCGCAAGCAAGAGATAGCCGACGAGCGAGAAGAGCTGCGAGATCATCACGATCGGCTTGCGCCCAAAGCGATCGCTCATGGCGCCCCATACGGGAGCCGATATGCTCGAACAGATCGCCATCGTCGTCATCAAGAGGCCGACGACGATATCCGGTGCGGCGTAGTGTTGCGCCAAATACGGCAGCACCGGGATCATGATCGTATAGCCGAGAACTCCGATGAACGTGATCCCATAGATTGGGATCAGCGCCTTCGTCATTAGGAATGGGCTTCTATCTCTCGCGCAGCTAGCCTTTTCGCCGATCGCAACTATCGTGCGTGGTTCATTGGGATGTGGTGTGGCGATTTCGGGTCGCAGATCCAAGGCGTCGCGATTGCCTGGCATATCTTCGTCATAACGCATAGCCCGTTCGACTTAGGACTCGTCGGGCTGATGGGCTTTCTGCCCTCGTTCTTGTTCGTGCTGATCTCCGGCTTCGTCGCCGATCACTTCGATCGGCGTCTGATCACGATCGCCGGCAGAAGCTGCGAGCTGGTCTGTGCGCTTGGTTTTCTGGGCTTGATCTCCGCCGGCATACACAACGTGTGGGCGTATCTCGCCGTCGTTTTTCTATTGGGCACCGCGCGGGCGCTCGGCGGCCCGGCCCAGCGCGCCATCCTGCCCAATATCGTTGGGACCGAGCGTTTCATGCAGGCCCAAGCTACGTTTGCGACCGCGCGCCAGTTCAGCGTGATCGGCGGTCCGGCGCTGGGCGGTGCGCTCATCGCGATATCGTCGTTTGCCGCTTTTGCGACCGCCGCGGCCGTAGCATCGATCGCGGTCCTGTCGTTTTTGATTTTGCGTGTTGCGAAGAACGTGCGCTCTCCCGAAAGCCGCACGTGGTCGAGTGTCTTGGCCGGCTTTTCATTCATCCGGTCGCAGCCGGTGATTTTGGGCGCGATCTCGCTCGATCTCTTCGCCGTGCTCTTCGGTGGTGCGGTGGCGCTCCTGCCGATCTACGCGGACGTGATCCTGCGGATCGGTCCGGTTGGGCTTGGATTTCTGCGCAGCGCCCCGGCGGTCGGTGCCGCCCTCGTCGCAGGCGTGATCGCGCGCAATTCGATCCGGCACGGCGTCGGCCCCAAGCTCTTCATCGCGGTGACGGGCTTCGGCGTGATGACGATTGTTTTCGGCCTCTCGACGACGTTGTGGCTCTCACTCCTTGCGCTGATTGCGCGCGGTGCGTTCGATATCGTCAGCGTCGTCATTCGTGCTAGCCTCGTGCAGGTGAACACGCCGGACGCAATGCGCGGCCGGGTCAGCGCCGTCGAATCGGCGTTCATCACGACCTCAAACGAGCTCGGCGGGTTCGAAGCGGGGACCGTTGCGGCCTTGATCGGGACGGTCCCGTCGGTCGTCTTCGGCGGGGTCGCTACCTTAATAGTCGCCGCGCTTTGGGCGTTCGCATTCCCTGCTTTGCGTCATGCGGATAGGATCGCGCAGGAGCCGGTTTGAGCCGGCGACAACCCGGCCCGCGATGGGAAAACGCAAGAAGGGCCTCGACGCGCACGCTGCGCTGATCGAAGACTTGGTGGCCGCCAACCACATCCTCTACGATCAAGGCGTCGTCGACGGCTTCGGGCATATCAGCGCCCGCGACGACCGCGACGCGCAGCGTTTCTTGATGTCGCGCAGCTGCGCGCCCTCGCTCGTCGAAACCGACGACATCCTCGAGTACGATTTCGAAGGAAACGTCATCGACGCCAAGGACGCGAAGCTCTACATCGAGCGCTTCATTCACGCCGCGATCTACGCGGTGCGTCCCGACGTCAACTCGGTCGTGCATAGCCACTCGCCGGCCATCATCCCATTCGGGATTACCGATGTCGCACTGCGACCCGTCTATCACATGAGCGGCTTCTTGGGCGAAGGCGTGATGCGATTCGACACGCGTCCGATCGCCGGCGACACGAATCTGCTTGTCAGCGACATGCGCCTCGGCCGCGCCCTCGCGCAAGCGCTGGACGACAAATCGGTCTGTCTCATGCGAGGGCACGGCTCCGTCGCCGTCGGCGCGAACGTGCGGCAAGCCGTCTATCGCGCGGTCTATACTGAGCTGAACGCGCGCTTGCAGAGCGAGGCGTTGCGCTTGAGCGCCAGCCCCAACTATTTGAGCGCCGGCGAATCGGAGAAGACCGCCCTGCTCAACGAGCCGTTCATCGAGCGCCCCTGGAGCCTATGGACCGCGGAGGCGGAACGCAACCGGGATTAGCCGTAAAACGGGAAGGTAGGCGTTGGTGCGCAACATCGGCGTGATCGGTTACGGTGGCGTTGGCCGCGCGACGGCGTCCATGCTTGCGAATCGCGGCGATGCTGTGCGCATCGTGCAGCGGAAGAAACCGACGGAAATTCCCGGCGGATGCACATTTCAGGCGGCTGATTCTACGGATCGGGAAGCAACGATCCGAGCATGCGCCGGGGTAGATGCGGTCGTCTGCTGCCTCGGCTTCCCATACGATTCGGTTCTCTGGACGCGCGTTTGGCCGAAAACGATGGCCAATCTCATCGACGGGTGCTCGACTTCGGGCGCACGCTTGGTTTTTGCAGACAACCTCTACATGTACGGCCCGCAGACGAGCCGGCTTACCGAGGAGATGCCGCTGTCGAACTACGGGCGCAAGCCCGTGCTCCGCTCGGAAATCACCAAGCTTTGGAAATCGGCGAATGACGCAGGCCGCGTGCGGGCGGTTGCCGTCCGCGCATCCGATTTCTACGGGCCTGATGTCGCGACGTCGGTGATCTCTGTTTTCGGCGTCGCGCGTCTCCTGGCCGGCAAGCCCGCGCTCACACCGTATTCGCCCGAACACCCACACGATTTTACCTATGTCCCCGACTTTGCGCGTGCGCTAGTCACTCTCGTTGACGCGCCGGACGATGCCTATGGGCAAGCCTGGCATGTTCCGAATGCTCCGACGCGGACGTTGCGCGGCGTGTTGACGCTCGCCGCAAGCCTCATCGGTGTTCCAACTCGAATCACGGTCCTGCCGCCCGCGCTAGCGCCGCTTGTCGGCCTTTTCAGCAAAGAGGTCCGGGAAACCGGCGAGATGCGCTTTCAGTGGGATCGCCCATACCTCGTCGATTCGTCGAAATTCGCTGCGCGCTTCTGGAACGATGCGACGCCGTTCGAGAGCGGCCTCGGCGAGACGATTTCGTTTTATCGGACCGCATCACAAAAGCGGTGACGGCTCGCTAGCGTACCGCTAACAGCGCGACTCCGGATCCGGCTGCCATCACGATCAGTGCCAAGGTCCAGCCGAGTCCCGACGAGACGCCGCCGCCGAATGCAAGGGCGACTCCGACGGCCATGGGGCCGAGACCGCCTGCCACGAAACCGATGAGCGAGTGCAGCGCCAAGGTCGATCCGCGCGTTGCCTCATCGGAGACGTCGACGACGCCGGTCGTGAGCGCGGCCGAGTCGCCGGTAATCGCGATGCTGTAAAAAACGAGCGCGATTGCACCGGTCAGGAACATGCGTGCGCCGAACAAGCCGGTCAGCACCGCGATTAGCATGCTTGCAATCGCGGCCGTCGCGATCAAGCGTCGCCGTCCGACGCGCAGCGCGAACTCGGCACCGACGATGCTCGACGGGACGCCGACGAGCGTAATCGCTGAGCTCCAGTAGGTAATCGCACGTCCCGGCGCCCCGCCGGCGGCGCTATTCCAAAAGAAGAAGAGGAGGGCGACGAGCCACGCGCGCAGCGCAAAGAGCTCCCAGCAATGTCCGCCGTATGCGAGGATGTACCGCATCGCCGCGCGGTTACGAAGAACCGCCCTGACGTCGAACGTTCCCGAACCGCTCGAGGGCGAGCGGCGCTCCGCTCCCAGTATCGCGAGGACGAGGCAGGCCATCGCGACGATGCAACCGCAGCCGCCGGCTGCGAACGCTGCGCGCCATCCGGCCCACTGTGCGATCGTTCCGGCTGCCAGGAACGACAAGCTCGTTCCGATCCCAAAACTCGCCGTGTAATAAGGGACTGCGCGCAGACGCATCCCCGGTTCGAGGCCGTCGATGATCACGCGCAGACCCGGCATGTAGACGCCCGCGAGCGAAACGCCTGCGAGCGCCCAAAAAACCGCAGCCGCGGCTAAACCGCCGGCCAGGAATGCGAACGCGAAGTTCGCAACGACGCCCAGCGCGCAGCCGAGCGCAAAGATGAAGCGCGAGTCGAAGCGATCGGTGAGGCTCACCAAGACCGGGACGGCGACGGCGTAGCCGATGAAGTACGCGCCGCTGAGCCACCCGGCTTGCAGCGAACTCAGATGCCATTGTGCGATCAGCGTGGGGAGCGTCGCCGCGACCGCCGACGAGCCGAGCATGGCAAAGACCTCGCCGGCAATCATGAAGGCGACGAGGCGCAGACCGATCCTCACGTGCGGGAAGCGGCGACTAACGCGGCGGCGTGTAGAAGAGCTCTGTCGCCGGATAGCGGTTGGGGATCACGCCGTATTTGACCGCCGAGTCGATGATCGGCTGCACGTCCGAGGCACGCAGCTGTTCCGCATACAGGCCGCGATGCATCTTCTCGACGACCGCGATCGGCGTTTTCGAGTATTTCGAGAGGATCGGTCCTGATGCGGCCTGATTGGCGTTCGCCCATTCCGCCGTCTCGCGGATCGCGGCGATGAACTTCTTCGCGGTTGCCGGATTCTTGGCGAGCCAATCTTTTGTCGAGAACCAGCCGCTGAGCATGAAGCGCGGTGCAATGGCGCCCTTGTCCATGAAGATCGCGCGCTCGCCCTTGGCGATCCCGGCCTGAATGAACGGCTCGCCCTCGACGCCGCCGTCGATTCGTCCGGCTTCGATCGCGTCGGGGATCGCCGGCAACGGGAGCTCGACCCATTTCATCGTCTTCGAGTCGCCGCCGTTGTTGTCGATCCAGGCCAGGACCGGGATGTGCGAGATGTTGTTGATCGCGTTGACGGCAAACGTTTTCCCGTTCATGTCTTTCGCGGTGCGGATCGGTCCGGTCCCGGAGACGATGATCCCGAACGTCGGCGCAGTGTCGGTGTTGAGAATCCCCGGCGAGATGTACTGGAACGGGACGCCGTGCGCATGTGCGCTCGCAATGATGACGACGTCGCAGAAGCCGACGTCGAGCGCCCCGCTGGCAACCGCGGCCGCGATCGACGCACCGTTGTTCATCATCTGGAGGTCGATGTCGAGGCCCTGCTTCTTGAAGAAGCCCATGTCGACGCCGTAGAACGCCTCGGCGGAAGGCTCGATCGGGATGACGCCGAGCTTGATCGTCGTGGTCGCTTGGCCTCGAGCGATGCCCGGAGCAGCCGCGAATGCCGCCGCTAGGCCGAGTACAGTACGTCTGTTCATCATAGTCCTCATACGTTGCCTGAAGGGGGCAAGGTTCCGCGAGGAGCAAACCGTGCCCTGGAGGTGCATGTGATGAAGGAAACGAGCGTCTCATTTCCATCGGCCGGCTTGAAGCTCTCCGGCGAGATCCGCGTACCCGACGGTACCGGTACGAACGAACGGCGCCCGGCTTTCCTCGTATTGCATGGGTTCGGGGGTAACAAGAGCTCGACCAACGTTCAGGGGCCATGCAAGTTCCTCAATGACCTCGGCTACGTCACGTTGGCTTTCGATATGCGCGGATGCGGCGAGAGCGAAGGCGAGCACGGACGCATCATTTGTCTGGATCAAGTCGAGGACTCGCAGAGTGCGATCACGTTTTTGTCGAGCCACCCCAGCGTCGATCCTAAGCGAATCGGAATGCTCGGAAGCAGCTTCGGCGCGGCCGTCTCGGTCTATACCGGTGGCGTCGACAAACGCGTCGCCGCCGTGATCTCATCCGGCGGTTGGGGTGACGGCGAGCGTAAGTTCCGTGGCCAGCACCCGACTCCCGAAGCCTGGGCGCGCTTCACCGCGATGCTCGCCGAAGGGAAGCGACATCGCGAGAAGACCGGCAAATCGCTGATGGTCCCGCGTTACGACATCGTCCCGATCCCCCCGCACTTGCGGGGTCACGTCGCTAAGGGCTCGATCCAAGAGTTTCCAGCCGAGACGGCGCAGAGCATGTTCGATTTCCGCGCCGACGACGTCGTCGGCAACATCACGCCGCGACCGCTGCTCTTATTGCACAGCTCCGTCGATTCGGTTACCCCGACCGAACAATCGATCGAGCTGTTCAAGCGCGCCGGTCAGCCGGCCGACTTGCACCTGTTTGCCGAGACGGACCATTTCATGTTCGCGGAAGAGAACAAACGCGTCGCGACGGTCGTGCGCGAGTGGCTCGAAGCGTTCTTCCCGGTCGCAGTCCGCGAACCCGTCGCCGCAAAGTAGCGAGGAGTCGAATATGCCCGAAGTCTACGTCCACTTCGTCAAAGGCCGCCCGCTCGAACAGAAGCGCGCGCTCGTCAAAGACCTCACGGACGCCGTCGTCCGCAATCTCGGCGTCCCGATCGAAGCCGTCATCGTCGAGCTCGTCGAAACCGAGCCCGTCTCCAAAGCCAAAGGCGGCGTCCTCTTCAGCGAAATGCCCGGCCGTTAGCATGCCTCTTATCGTCTTAAGAATCTTCGCGATTCTCGCCGTTTTCGGGTCCTTCGCGGGCGCCGCTCGCGCGCAAGAACCGACCCATCCCGCCATGCAGCCGACGCACGCCGCGCCGGCGGCGACGCACGCGCCCGACCCGATCCACGTCGAGGAATGCAATCCGCGCGGCGGTTCGCCGCCAACCGTCGCGTACGTCGGTCCGGCGTTCTACGGATACGCGCCGGTCGCGCCGCTGGGCTGGCGCGACGTCTACGGCAACTACATGACGCAGCCCGGCGTGAGTCCCGAGCTTTCGATCAACTACAAGAACATCAATCCGACAAAGACCGCGAAGTCGATCGAGTTCGGATTGGTCGCGCGCGGGACGCTGGTCGCCGAAGTTCGCGACGTCGGAAAGTTCTCGCCCAACATCACGATCAAGCACACGTTCGGCTTGAGCCCGAACGTATTTCCGCTCGGGACGGGGCTGCCGCTCTGCGTCCCCTTGCACGTCGTCTATCAAGACGGGACGACCTGGACCAGTCCGCATCTGCCGCGCCTGAGAGCGAGCCTCGGCCCGCACTGACCGCAGATGATTGAACTGAGCAACGGAGTCAAGAGCGGCGCCGAAGATCTGCGTAACGAGGCCTTAGCCGATTTGCGCGAGTTTCTCCGGCAGGCGGAGGCGGCGGGAGAGGTACGGAGGATCGACGGCGCATCGGCGGAGAGCGAGATCGGCACGTTGTTCGATCTCTCCAACAAGCATTTGTATCCGCCGGTCCTGCTCTTTCAAAACATCCCGGGGTACGATTCACGCTTTCGCATCGTGTCCAACGTGCGGACGGCGAAGGTCATCATCGGCGAGTTGACGCTCGACGCGGTCAAGGCATATCGCAAACGCCCGAAAGGCAAGTCGCAGCCGATCCCCCCGCAAGTCGTCGAGAGGGGGCCGATCCTCGAGGTCGTCGTCGAAGGCGACGCGGTCGACTTGCGCAAGTATCCCGCCCCAAAGTGGCATCCGAACGACGGCGGTCGCTATATCGGGACCGAGTGCATGGTCATCATGAAAGATCCTGATTCGGATTGGGTCAATGTCGGCACGTACCGCGTGATGATTCACGACGATAAAACGCTCGGCGTCTTCATCGATACCGGAAAGCACGGAGACTTCATCCGCCGCAAGTACTGGGCGCGAGGCGAGGCGTGCCCGGTCGCGATCTCGGTCGGGCAGGCGCCGATCCTGGGCGTCATCGCGGCGTCTTCGGCCGGGACCGGAGAGTCCGAATATGCGATTGCGGGCGGACGGATCGGCCGTCCGATCCGGGTCGTTCTTGCGAAGGCGACGTCGCTGCCGATTCCCGCCGACGCGGAGCTCGTGTTCGAGGGCTACATGCCGCCGCCCGAAGTCGACTCGCGGCCGGAAGGCCCCTTCGGCGAGTGGCCCGGCTACTACGCATCGGACACACGCCCGGAGCCCGTCGTCGCCGTGAAGACCGTTTACCATCGCAACGATCCGCTGATCATCGGTCAGCCTCCGCTGACTCCGGTCCACCCGGGACAGCAGTTCAAGATCTCGCGGCTCGCCGCGTTGTGGGATGCGCTCGAGGCTGCCGGCGTCCCGGGCATCAAGGGCGTCTGGAGAGTCTTGGGCGGCGGCTCGCGCTTCATCACCGTGATCTCGATCGATCAGCTTCATCCGGGGCATGCCAAGATGGCCGGCTTGGTCGCGGCAGGATGCCGGGACGGAAGCTACTTGACCCGTTTGATCATCATCGTCGACGACGACATCGACATCATGAACCCGGCCGAGGTGATGTGGGCCGTCGCAACGCGCTGGGATCCGAAGACGCAGACCGACATCATCGACGGCTGCTGGACGGGGCACATCGATCCCACGCTCTCCCCGGAGAAGCGCGCCTCGGGCGACATCACGACGAGCCGCATGATCATCTATGCGGTGCGGCCCTATCATTGGAAGGATCAGTTTCCCAAAGTCAATTCGATCGACAAGGACGACGCCGAAAACGTCCGCCGTAAGTGGCAAGGCAAGCTGGACTTCCTTTAACTGCTCGGCCGTCGCAACCGTATCGAAGGGGGCCTGTCGCGATCTGAATTCGCTTCAGAGCCCCCTCCAGACGATGCCGAGACTAGGCGATATCGAAGCGATCCAGGTTCATAACCTTGGTCCACGCTGCCACAAAGTCGTTGACGAACTTCTGCTGTGCGTCGGAACTTGCGTAGACTTCAGCCAGAGCGCGCAGCTCCGAGTTTGAACCGAAGATCAGATCGACTCGGGTGCCGGTCCACTTGGGTTTGCCCGTTGCGCGATCGCGCCCCTCAAACACCTCTTCACCTTCCGAAACCGCCGTCCAGATCGTGCCCATGTCGAGCAGGTTCACGAAGAAGTCGTTCGTGAGCGACTCGGGTCGCTCGGTGAAGACGCCATGCCGGGTCTGGCCGAAGTTGGTATTCAAGACGCGCATGCCGCCGACGAGAACCGTCATCTCCGGCGCGGTCAGGGTCAGCAGTTGCGCCTTGTCGACCAGCAACGCCTCGCCCCGAATGGTGCCGCACTTGCCGCTGCGGTAGTTGCGGAAGCCGTCGGCGATCGACTCGAGCATGGCGACGGACTCCACATCGGTCTGTTCTTGTCGGGCGTCCATGCGGCCCGGCGTGAAGGGGACCGTCACCTCGTGACCGGCATTTTTCGCAGCACGCCCGACGCCGGCACAACCCGCAAGGACGATCAGGTCAGCGAGCGAGACTTTCTTCCCGCCGGACTGGGCTCGGTTGAACTCGCTCTGAATGCCTTCCAGTACGGCGAGCACTTTCCCCAGTCGATCCGGCTGGTTGACTTCCCAATCCCTCTGAGGCGCGAGACGAATGCGGGCACCGTTGGCGCCGCCGCGCTTGTCGGAGCCACGGAATGTCGACGCCGACGCCCAGGCCGTTGAAACGAACTGCGAGACGGACAGACCGCAAGCAAGGATCTTGCCCTTCAGGGTGGCGACGTCTTGGTCATCGATCGGTTTATGATCGACTGCAGGGATGGGATCTTGCCAGAGGAGTTCTTCCGCAGGAACCTCCGGGCCGAGATAGCGCGCGCGCGGGCCCATGTCACGGTGGGTCAGCTTGAACCAAGCGCGGGCGAATGCGTCTGCAAACTCATCGGGATGTTCGTAGAAGCGTCTCGAGATTTTTTCGTACGCGGGGTCGAGGCGCAACGAGAGATCGGTGGTCAGCATAGTTGGCGCATGACGCTTGGACGGGTCGTGGGCATCGGGCACGGTGCCGGCTCCTGCGCCGTTCTTGGCCGTCCACTGATGCGCGCCGGCCGGGCTCTTCGTCAACTCCCATTCGTAGCCGAACAGGGTCTCGAAGAAGTTGTTGCTCCACTTCGTCGGCGTCGTGGTCCACGTAACTTCCAGGCCGCTGCTGATCGTGTCAGCGCCCTTGCCCGAGCGGAAGCTGCTCCTCCAACCGAGTCCTTGCTCTTCGACGCCGGCGGCTTCGGGCACCGGCCCCACCAGGGTCGCCGGACCGGCGCCGTGAGCCTTGCCGAAGGTGTGACCGCCCGCGATGAGGGCAACCGTCTCCTCGTCGTTCATGGCCATGCGCGCGAACGTTTCGCGAATGTCGACGGCGGCAGCGAGCGGATCGGGGTCGCCGTTCGGACCTTCGGGATTCACGTAAATCAATCCCATCTGGACAGCCGCCAGGGGATTCTCGAGATTGCGCTGCCCGTTTCCGGAGTAACGCTTGTCGGCGAGCCACTGATCCTCAACGCCCCAGTAGACGGCCTCGTCCGGCTCCCAAACGTCTGCACGACCTCCGGCGAAACCGAAGGTCTTGAATCCCATCGATTCCAGCGCGACATTGCCGGCGAGGATTAACAGATCGGCCCATGAGATTTTGCGGCCGTATTTCTTTTTGATCGGCCAGATCAGCCGGCGCGCCTTGTCGAGGTTGACGTTGTCGGGCCAGCTGTTGAGGGGCGCGAAGCGTTGCTGCCCCGAGCCGGCGCCACCGCGGCCGTCAGCGACGCGGTACGTGCCGGCACTGTGCCACGCCATGCGGATGAACAAGCCCCCATAGTGCCCGAAGTCAGCCGGCCACCACTCCTGCGAGTCGGTCATCAGCGCCCGGAGATCTTTCTTCACGGCCGCTAGGTCGAGACTCTCGAACTCCTTGGCGTAGTCGAAGTGCTCGCCCAGGGGGTCGGACAAGGACGAGTTCTGTCGCAGGATCCTCAGGTTTAAGTGGTCCGGCCACCATTCTTGGATCGTCTTGCCGCTGCCAGCCGTTTGATGGAACGGACATGTGGTTTCAAGCATAAGCCTATCTCGTTTCCTGTTAAAGGTACCGTGCTTGCTGCCGCTTTTCGCGCACGCTCAGGATCCGCGCGAGACGGCGCGGCCCTTCGATGCGCAGGAGCAGGAACAGCCCGATGACTGTGATACTGAGAATGATACTCATGTTCTCAGAATAGAGGTTCCGAGCCCGGCCGTCAAGGGGGTTTTCAGCAGGGCCTTGACGATGCCCCGAGGTTATGATAGATTTATGATAATGATTATCACACTCGATAACGTGACGGGTGTCGCAGATGGTCGCTAGGGCCGGGGTGAAACGATCGTCCGCGGAAGCGAACCTCTCCAAGAACCACTCTCTCATCCTCGACCTCATTCGCGAAAGTGGCACGGGGCAACACCTCACGGCGTACGACGTCTTGATTCTGGCTCGGAAACGTCAGCCGAGTATCGGTCTCGCGACGGTCCACCGCGCAGTCGCTCAACTCCACGAGCTGGGGCTGATCGCGAAAGTCGAGGTCCCGGGCCAGGACGGCGCAACTTACGAGCCGACCGCCAAACCGCATGCGCATTTTCGCTGCAAACGCTGCGGCCGCGTCGAAGACGTCGAATACGCGCTCGCCCAACGGACGCTGCGGGATCTCGCCGCGCGCAACGGTTTTCGCATCGAGGGGGAGCAAATCAGCTTTACGGGGTGTTGTCGGAATTGCTTGAAGGACGAGCGCAAGCTCGGGCGTACGAGGGCGACTTAAATCTTTACATTACGAAGGTGAGGACAAGAGACGTTTCAGACCTGGAAAATAGCAGTCTGGCGTCGAAACACGCGTCAATGAAAAAGCTGGTTTTGGAGACCACTGCGCCCTTCCAGGGCCTGCCGGAGCTGGTCGCCTATGACGAGGGCCTGTTCGAGAAGGAAGGCTTGATCGTCGAATGGGCCGACCGCGACCCCGTTGTCGGGAAGAAGACGCAGGTCGAAATCACCAGCCCGAAGGGCGTCGACCCCTTTAGCAGTCATGGACGGCTGTTCGAGCAGGGCGAGGCGGATATGTACAATGCCTGCGAATGGGGCAATTACACCCGCGTCCACGATACCCGCGTCGGCAGCCGCCAGGTCGGCCGGCGCGCCATCGTGACGTACGCAGCGATCGTGGTGCGGCCGGACTCGCCGGTCTATACGGCGCAGCAGCTCGCCAATCGAACGATCGGCGTACCGTTCTACGCCGGCACTCATTATCTCGCGCTGCTTCTACTTGAAGGTTTCCTGCCGCGCGAGCTCATCAAGGTGTGCCGCGCGCCGAACGGTTCGCGCAACCGTTTCGATTCGATGATGAAGGGCGAGATCGAAGCCACCACGTTGACCGAGCCTTACGTTACGCTGGCCGAGAAGAAGGGATGCCGCGTGATCTGTTCGGCCTTCTACCAAGGCACCGAAGTAGCGTCGGGTAAGGTCGATGCCAAGACCTATGCCGCGTTCAACCGCGCGGTTCGCGAGGCCGTGCGCCGCATCAATGCCGACAAGCGCGGCTATCTCCAC
>Ga0209415_10008841_pt1 | contig 17402 bp, 19 predicted proteins | sample PeaSoiSIISIP2007_FD_187696 | JGI IMG/M metagenome (GOLD analysis project Ga0209415, IMG submission 187696) | Peat soil microbial communities from Weissenstadt, Germany - SII-SIP-2007 (SPAdes) (version 2) | ecosystem: Environmental > Terrestrial > Soil > Wetlands > Peat | place: Germany... | reverse complement strand
GTGCCGTTGATGATGAAGGTGCCGTTCTTGGTCATGAGCGGCATGTCGCCCATGTAGACGTCCTGCTCCTTGATGTCCTTCAATTCGCGCGAGCCGGTGTCCTCGTTCACATCGAACACGACGAGCCGCAGCGTCACCTTCAGCGGCGCGGCGAAGGTGATGCCGCGCTGCTGGCATTCCTCGACATCGTATTTCGGCTGCTCCAACTCGTAGCGCACGAATTCGAGCCGCGCGCGGTCGGAGAAGTCGCGAATCGGGAACACGGACTTGAACACTTCCTGCAAGCCGACGCTGCCGCGCTGCTCGGCCTGCACGTCCATCTGCAGGAAATGGTCGTACGAACTCTTCTGCACCTCGATGAGGTTCGGCATCGGCGCCACTTCGGGAATGCGACCGAAATTGCGGCGGATACGCTTGCGACCCGTGAAGGACCTCGCCATGGATGCTCCTCAAATCCTCGTTCCCGTGCGCGGACCGATCGGCCCGCCGGACCCATAATTTCTCGCCACCCCGAACCGCCAACGCCAAGGGCCGGCAAGCGCGAGGGTTTCCCCGCGCTCCGGCCCGGACGCCCGCTGCCGGGCCTGAACGCGGCGAATCGCGTCCCCAGCTGCCGGCCTCGCTTGAAGCGGCTTATTTGACTTCGACAGTGGCACCCGCCTCTTCGAGCTGCTTCTTGATCTTCGCTGCCTCGTCCTTGTTGACCCCTTCTTTGACCGCCTTGGGCGCCGCCTCCACCAGGTCTTTCGCCTCCTTGAGGCCGAGACCGGTGATTGCGCGCACCTCCTTGATCACGTTGATCTTTTTCTCGCCTGTCGCGGCCAAGATGACGTTGAACTCGGTCTTCTCGACGGGCGCCTCCGCCACTGCGCCGCCGGCGCCGCCCGGCATGGCCATGGCCACCGGCGCCGCCGCCGAAACACCCCATTTGGTCTCGAGCAGCTTGGACAGTTCCGCCGCCTCGAGCACGGTGAGCGTCGACAATTCGTCCACGAGCTTATCCAGATTAGCCATGTTAGCACTCCTGGGAAGATTACAAGAATGTTGCGATGATCAAGCCGCTTGGCCCGCCTTCTTCGCATGAGCGTCGAGCACGCGCGCCAGCTGCGTTCCGGGCGCCTGCAGCACCGAGGCGATCCGCGTCGCCGGGGTCTGCAGCATCCCGATCAGCCGGGCCCGCAACTGATCGAGCGAGGGCAAGGTCGCGAGCGACTTGACCCCGTTCGCATCGAGTTGCCGCTCGCCGAGGCTGCCCCCGACGACGCGCAGCTTCTCGTTCCTGTTGGCGAAATCGACGGCAACCTTCGCCGCGGCCACCGGGTCCCCCGAATACGCGATCGCGGTGGGTCCGGTGAACATCGACGAGAGCTGCTCGAATTTCGTGCCGACGATGGCGCGCCGCGCGAGCCGGTTCTTGGTGACCTTGAAGCTGGCCCCCGCCGCACGCATCTGCCGCCGCAGGTCCGTCACCTCCGCGACCGTGAGACCGGTCTGGTGGGTGACGACGACGCATGCGGTATCGGCGAGCGCGTGATGCAGGGTCGCGACCAACTTCTCTTTCTGCGACCGCTCCACGGATCGTCTCCGACAGTTTGACCCGGCCACGAACGGCCGGATCGGTTGCACGAGGGCGCCCGAGAGGACACCCTTTCCGCCCGTCCCAGAAGTGCCGTCCGCCTTCATCCGGCGGATGGCAACCCCTGTCTCCTGCCGGCGCCCGGATCGGACCTTAGGCCGGCGTCACCGCCGGCACCTGCATTCTCGGACAGGACCCGCAAGCCGCGACCAAGCGGCCGGCGGGGTTTCGTACGAGCCCTACCTCACGAGGCGAGGCTCGAAATCTCCAATTTCAGGCCCGGCCCCATGGTCGAGCTCAGGCTCACCTTCTGGATGAAGGTGCCCTTGACGCCGCTCGGCTTGGCGCGGCTGATCGCGCCGACGAAGGCGCGCAGATTCTCGACCAGCGCTTCCTCCGGGAAGCTCGCCTTGCCGATGCCGGCATGGACGATGCCGGCCTTTTCGGCGCGATACTCGACCTGGCCGCCCTTGGCGGCCTTGACCGCCTCGCTGACATTCGCCGTCACCGTGCCGAGCCGCGGGTTCGGCATCAGGCCGCGCGGGCCGAGGATCTTTCCGAGCTTGCCGACGATCGACATCATGTCGGGCGCGGCGATGCAGCGGTCGAACTCGATCTGCCCGGCGGTGACCTTCTCGGCCAAGTCCTCGGCGCCGACGATGTCGGCCCCGGCCTGACGCGCCTCTTCCGCCCGGTCGCCCTTGGCGAACACGGCGACGCGCAGCGACTTGCCGGTGCCGCGCGGCAGCATCACGGTGCCGCGCACGTTCTGGTCGGCCTTGCGCGGATCGACCGCGAGATTGAGCGACACCTCGATGGTCTCGTCGAACTTGGCCTTGGCGCGCTCCTTGATGAGCTTCACCGCCTGCGCCGCGTCGTAGAACGCGTTGCGGTCGATCGCCTCGTAGCCGTCGGTGAGCCGCTTGCCCTTGTGCGCCATGGTGCTACTCCACAACTTCCAGGCCCATCGAGCGGGCCGAGCCGACCAGCATGTGACACGCGCCGTCCAAGTCCTTGGCGTTGAGGTCGGCCATCTTCTTCTGCGCGATCTCGCGGATCTGCGCCATCGTCACCTTGCCGACGGTGCCCTTGCCGGGCGTCTGCGATCCCTTCTCGATCCCAGCCGCCTTCAAGAGGAAATAGGAATTGGGCGGCGACTTGGTGATGAAGGTGAAGCTGCGGTCGGCATAGGCGGTGATGACCACCGGCACCGGCATGCCGGGCTCGAGATTCTGCGTCTGCGCGTTGAAGGTCTTGCAGAACTCCATGATGTTGAGGCCGCGCTGGCCCAACGCCGGCCCGATCGGCGGCGATGGGTTGGCCTTGCCCGCGGGCACCTGCAACTTGATGAAGCCGACGACCTTCTTCGCCATCTCACACCTTTTCCACCTGCGAGTATTCGAGCTCGACCGGCGTCGCGCGGCCGAAGATCGATACCGCCACCTTGAGCCGCGCCTTCTCCTCGTCGACATCCTCGACGAAGCCGTTGAACGAGGTGAAGGGCCCGTCGCACACCCGTACCTGCTCGCCGATCTCGAACGTGATCGACGGTTTCGGCCGCTCGATGCCTTCCTGGACCTGGCGCTGGATGCGCATGGCCTCGGCCTCGCTGATCGGCACGGGCCGGCCGCGGCCGCCGAGGAAGCCCGTGACCTTGGGCGTGTTCTTGACCAGGTGCCAGGTCTCGTCGTTCAAATCCATCTTCACCAGCACGTAGCCGGGGAAGAACTTGCGCTCGGAGCTGACCTTGGCGCCGCGCTTCACCTCGACGACCTCCTCGGTCGGGACCAGCACTTCCTCGAACCGCTCGGCCAGGCCCTTGGTCTCGGCCTGCTCGCGGATCGCCTGCGCGACCTTCTTCTCGAAGCCGGAATAGACGTGGATCACGTACCAGCGCGCCGTCATCGTTCACGCTCCGAGATTGAGCGCCCAGCGCACGGCGGCGCCGAGCCCCTGGTCGATCACGAAGAAGAACATGGCGGCGACGAACACCATGAGAAACACCATGCCGGTCGTGACTGCGGTCTCCTTGCGGGAGGGCCACGTCACGCGGCCAGCTTCCTGTCGGACCTGCCGCAGAAATTCGAGCGGGTTGATTTGGGCCATGACGTGCCGTGTTGAGGAACGCCTATATAGCGCCCCCGCCGGACGAATGCCAGCCCCCTCGGCGGGCGCGGGAAATGGCAGGAGTGGAGGGGCCCGAACCCCCAGCCCCCGGTTTTGGAGTTGGCGGCCGCCGATCCGCGCTCATCGCCCATTGTGCCGAACCGTCAGCTTTCGTCGGCATTTTCCCGGCACCGAATTTCGCGGCATCCCCCCCCCCAGGTCCCGGCCTATCACGGTCGGTCCCAGACCATTTGGATCCCAAGTTTAAGTGCTGGCCGACCGCAGGGGCGGCCTATTGACGAGACCCGCCCGATTCACAGCGGCAGCCATAGGTGCATCGCCGGCGCGAGCGTCTCCCCGTTTCGGACCTCGCGAGAAGGGCTCGACCGCCTCTCGGTTCCTTTGGGATTACCTCGAGAAAGACCCGCTGATCGCCCCCCGCCGGGTCGGCGACGGTCCTTGTCTGTAATACCTCGACTGCCGAAGCTCTCCGCATCAGCGGGTTGCCCGTGAGCGCGTCCGGCGTCGTCTTTGCCCCCCAAGTGGCGGCCCAGGCGCAACGGCTTCTTGACCGCCAGCACCGACCCGCTGCAAAGCGACGGCGAATGACCGATTGAGGTGGATCAAACCACGCGATTTGATCCAACGGTATTGTCATATCGAATGGATGCCCGCCGACGGAGTTACGAGCGATTGCCATGGAGCATCTTCTGATCGTCTGCCACCCGAGGCGCCAGAGCTTTACACAGACCGTCGCACGCGCCTATGCGAAGGAGCTCAATTCGTTGGGCCACGAGGTGGTTGTGCGTGACCTCTACCGCACCCGCTTCGACCCGCTCCTCGGCGAGAGCGAGCTCATGGGTGCGGAAAAACGCTTTGTTCCGAGCGGCGTGCGGCGCGAGCAGCGCCGCCTTCTCGGTGCCGGGGCGATCGCGTTCTTCTATCCGCTTTGGTGGGCTTATATGCCGGCCATGCTAAAGGGGTATATCGACCGCGTGCTCTCGGCCGGGGTCGCCTACGATCTCCGCGCGGAACAAATGATTCCCCGCCTCACCGGCAAGAAGGCGCTGATCTTCACGAGCTCGGGTGCAGACATGGCCTATCTCCGGCGCAGCAAGCAGTGGCGCGCGATGCGGACCCTGGAAGAGGATCACATCCTCTCGCTGTGCGGAATCGAGCTGCTCGACCATGTCCATTTCGCGTCCGTCACGCCCGATCTGCCCATGCGATCGATCGAGAAGCATCTCGCTACCGTGCGCGAGACAGCGCAACGGCATTGGGGCAGCACGCCCGCAGCACAGGGATAATCCTTTATGACCGCAAACGGCGCGACGACCATCGCCCACCTCCCCGTCATCCGAAAGCAACGGGCCGGATGGAAGCTCGCGCCCAATATGCCCGACTATGAGGCGGCGCGCGCGGCATTCCGCTGGGAGGCGGCGCGTGGCGAGCTGGACGGGCTGCCGGGCGGGCGCGGCCTTAACATCGCGCACGAAGCGGTCGACCGGCACGTGCGCGCGGGTCTGGCCGACAAAGTCGCTTTGCGCTGGATCGGCAAGGATGGGGGGCGGCGCGATCTCACTTATGGAGAGCTCGCGGCGGCCAGCAGCCGATTTGCCAACCTTTTACGTCGGCTCGGCGTGAGCAAGGGCGAGCGCGTGTTCGCGCTCCTCGGCCGCGTTCCGGAGCTCTACATCGCTGCGCTGGGCAGTCTGAAGGCGGGATGCGTGTTCTCTCCGCTGTTCTCCGCATTCGGGCCGGAACCGGTACACGCGCGGCTTGCGCTTGGTGACGCGCGCGTCGTCGTAACAAACGGTTCGCTGTATCGGCGCAAGATCTCCGCCCTGCGCGATACGCTGCCAAGCCTCAAGCATGTCCTGCTGGCGCCCGAGGGCAAAGACTCTTCGGATGCGCTGCCCAGGACGCTCTCTCTGCGCGATGAGCTCGCTCGATGCTCGGATGCGTTCGAGATTTCTCCGACCGACCCCGAAGACCCCGCGCTTCTCCATTTCACAAGCGGCACGACGGGAACGCCCAAGGGAGCACTCCACGTTCACGCGGCCGTGGTCGCCCACCACATCACGGGCAAATTGGCGCTCGATCTGCATCCAGAGGACGTCTTCTGGTGCACGGCCGATCCCGGGTGGGTCACCGGCACCTCTTACGGCGTGATTGCCCCGCTCACCAACGGCGTCACGATGGTCGTGGACGAAGCCGATTTCGACGTCGAGCGCTGGTATCGAATCCTTGCGGAGCAGCGCGTTTCGGTCTGGTACACGGCGCCGACGGCCGTCCGCATGATGATTCGCGCGGGCGACGAAGTTGCGCGCAGCTACGATCTCTCCGCGCTCCGTTTCACGGCGAGCGTGGGAGAACCGCTCAATCCCGAGGCAGTGGAATGGGGAAGGATCGCGCTCGGCCGTCCCTTCCACGACAACTGGTGGCAGACAGAAACCGGCGGCATCATGATCGCCAACTTCCTCTCGATGGACATCAAGCCGGGCTCGATGGGCAAACCGCTGCCGGGAATTGAGGCAGCGATCGTGCGCCGCAACGCAAACGGCGCCCTCGAGACGATCGATGACCCGGAAGAACAGGGCGAACTGGCGCTGAAGCCCGGCTGGCCTTCGATGTTTCGCACCTATCTCAACGAGCCGGAACGCTATGCAAAATGCTTCAGCGACGGCTGGTATCTGTCGGGGGATCTCGCCAAGCGGGATGCCGATGGATATTACTGGTTCGTCGGCCGCAGCGACGACGTCATCAAGACCTCGGGACATCTCGTCGGTCCGTTCGAGGTCGAAAGCGTGCTCATGGAACACCCGGCGGTCGCCGAGGCGGGCGTGATTGGCAAGCCTGACCCGATGGCGTTCGAGATCATCAAGGCATTCATCTCGTTGAAGGCTGGCGAGGAACCGAGCGAACAGTTGAAGCGCGACATTCTCGCCCATGCGCGAAAGAGATTAGGCGCCGTCGTCGCGCCGAAGGAGCTCGACTTTACCTCAGATCTGCCCAAGACCCGCTCGGGTAAAATCATGCGTCGCTTGCTCAAGGCGCGCGAGCTAGGGTTGCCCGAAGGGGATATCTCGGCGCTCGAGAGGAGCTCATGACCGACCACGGCGACAAGGTCCGCCTCGATCGCGAGCATCTTTTGCATCTCATGCGCGAGATGATGCGCATCCGCCGCTTCGAAGAGCGCTGCGTCGAGCTCTATTCGGGGACGAAGATTCGCGGCTTCCTGCATCTTTACATCGGCGAAGAGGCGAATGCGGTCGGCGTCATGCAGGCGCTCAATCCCAAGGACGCCGTGATCACGACCTATCGGGAGCACGGCCATGCGCTCGCGCGCGGCATCGCGGCAAGGCCCTTGATGGCCGAGATGTACGGCAAGATCGAAGGCACAAGCCGAGGTCGCGGCGGCTCGATGCACGTGTTCGACAAGGCGACCCGATTCTATGGCGGGAACGCGATCGTCGCCGGCGGCCTGCCGCTCGCCGTGGGCATTGCGCTCGCGGACAAGATGCGCGGCGAGCGCAACGTCACGGCATGCTTCTTCGGCGATGGCGCGACCGCCGAAGGCGTGTTCCACGAAAGCCTCAACCTTGCAGCCTTGTGGAAGCTCCCCGTGATGTTCGTCTGCGAGAACAATCGTTATGCCATGGGCACGGCGATCGAGCGCGCCGAGTCGCAAATCGATCTTGTCAGGCATGCAGAGAGCTATGCCATCCGCGCCGAGGCCGTCGACGGCATGGACGTGGTCGCGGTCGAGATTGCGGCCCGGCGCGCGGCGAGCCTCGTGCGGGAGACCGGCGAGCCCTATTTCCTCGAGAATCGTACCTATCGCTTCCGCGCCCACTCGATGTACGACCCCGAGCTCTACCGCACCAAAGCCGAGGTCGAGGAATGGAAGAAGCGCGACCCGATCCCCTTTCTCGAAGCGTGGATGCATAACACGGGCACTCTGCATTCGGACGATCTGCCGCGCCTTGAAGCCGCGATTGCGGCGGAAATCGACGATGCCGTCGCCTTTGCCGAAGCCGGACATTGGGAACCGGTCGAGGATCTTTGCAGGGACGTGATGACCCCGCCCGATATGCGTAAGAAGGAGGCTGCGGCATGACGGCGACGACCTATCGCGAAGCCGTGCGAACGGCGCATCGCGAGGCGTTGCAGCGGGATTCGCGCGTCTTTCTGATGGGCGAGGACGTGGGGCAATACGGCGGGAGCTATGCTTGCACAAAGGGGCTTCTGGAAGAATTCGGCGCCGAGCGGATTCGTGATACGCCGCTTTCAGAGGCGGGTTTCGTCGGCGCAGGGATCGGCGCGGCGCTCGCCGGCATGCGCCCGATCGTCGAGATCATGACCGTCAATTTCAGCCTTCTTGCGCTCGATCAGATCGTCAACAACGCCGCCACGATCCGTCACATGTCGGGCGGACAGTTCAGCATTCCCCTCGTCATCCGCATGGCAACCGGCGCAGGCCGTCAAGTGGCCGCCCAGCATTCCCACAGCCTCGAATGCTGGTATGCGCACGTGCCCGGCATTCGCGTCGTAGCGCCGGCCACGCTCGCCGATGCGCGAGGCATGCTCTGGACGGCGCTCGAGGATCCCGATCCGGTCGTGATCTTCGAGCACGCGACGCTCTACAGCCTCGAAGGCGAATTACCGGACGATGCGAGGAGCGTAGATATCGACCGCGCCGCGGTGCTGCGCCCGGGGCACGATGTGACGCTGATCGCCTACAGCGCGAACGTGCAAAAGGCGATGGAAGCCGCGCAGCAGCTTGCCGCCGAGAAGATCGACGCGGAGGTGATTGACTTGCGCAGCCTGCGACCGCTCGACGATGCAACGATCATGGCGTCCGTGCGCAAGACACGGCGCGCCGTTGTCGTCGACGAGGGCTGGCGCAGTGGCAGCCTTGCGGCCGAGATTAGCGCTCGGATCATGGAGCAAGCGTTCTACGACCTCGATGCGCCGGTCGGCCGGGTTTGCAGCGAGGAGGTGCCGATTCCCTACCCGAAGCATCTCGAGGACGCCGCGGTGCCGCAGCCGGAGAAGATCGCCGCCGCCGTCAGGGCCTTGTTCGGCGATCATGGCTGAATTTCCTCATGCCGTCGCTCGGCGCCGACATGGAGGCCGGCACGCTTGTGGAATGGCTGAAGAAACCCGGCGATCGTGTCGTCCGCGGCGACGTCATTGCGGTCGTTGAAACCCACAAAGGTGCGATCGAGATCGAGGTGTTTCAGACCGGCACGCTCGAGACCCTGATTGCCAAACCCGGTCAGAAGGTGGCCGTGGGATTGCCCATGGCGTTCATTCGCGGCGAAGGCGAGGGTGCGGCGGCGCCGGCAGCGGCGCCAACGTCGCAGGAAGCGCAGCCGACGCCGCGGGTCGCGATGCCGCCACCCCCCGGGCCGCTTACGGTGCCGCCTCTAACGGCCCCGGCCGGGGTCCGTGCCTCGCCGGCCGCGCGCAAGCGCGCCGCTGAGCTGGCTGTCGACGTGAAACGGATTGCCGGCACCGGCGCCGGCGGCGCCATCACCTTGGCCGATGTAGAGCATGCAGCGGCGGCTCCCGCTCCGAGCCCGATCGACGCCATGCGCCAAGCCATCGGCGCGGCAATGGCGCGTTCCAAGCGCGAGATCCCGCACTACTATCTTGCTCATACCATCGACCTCGAGCCGGCGTTGCGCTGGCTCGAGGAGGAGAACGCCAAACGGCCGCCGCCGGAACGCGTTCTCTACGGCGTCCTCCTTCTCAAGGCGGTTGCCCGTGCGCTCCACGAGTATCGGGAATTCAACGGCTTCTGGACCAATGGCCGCTTCCAGCCGAGCGAGCGGATCCATCTCGGCGTCGCCATCTCCATCGGCAAGAGTGGCCTGATTGCGCCGGCGATCCACGACGTGGATAATTTGCCGATCCCGCAGCTCATGAGTGCGCTCCGCGACTTGGTCGCGCGCGCCCGGCGGGGCGGCCTGCGCAGCTCGGAGCTTTCAGATCCCACGATCACGGTGACAAGCCTCGGCGAGCAGAGTGCGGAGACCGTCTTTCCCGTGATCTATCCGCCCCAGGTGGCGATCGTCGGTTTCGGCATGGTCCTGGAACGCCCCTGGATCGTCGCGGGCGCCGTTGTGCCACGACGCGTGATCTCATGTTCTCTCGCCGGCGACCATCGCGTGAGCGATGGGCATCGCGGCGCCAGATTTCTCTCCGCCGTCGCGAGGTTGCTCCAGGAACCGCAAAGCCTATGACCGATAAGGATATTCGGAGGATCGTGCTGAACGCGCTTTCCGGGGTGGCGCCGGAGCTAGACGAGGCCGCCCTTGAACTCGACAAGAGCTTCCGCGACCAGATCGACATCGATTCGATGGACTTCCTCAATTACGTGATCGCGCTGCACGACGCCCTCGCGGTCGATATTCCCGAGCGCGATTATCCTCTTCTTGCGAGCATCGACGGTGCCGTGGCTTATCTCTCCGCCCAGCTCAAGGCGGCAGGAAAATATTAACGCAAAGTCAGGCGACAGGTTTGCCATGAATGCGTCGCGTTCGGCTTAACGGGACCAGTCGCGCAACGAATGGAGCATGTCGAAGGCCGGCGGCGCCGAATGAAGGCGCATTGCTCCGGGGATCGTAGGAGGCACCCCCTTCTGCGAATATGGCGCCGAGATAGGAGGAAAGCGGTAGATCGAGCCCGCCGAAATCGGCGTTCACCAGCATGAGCACGCGGCGCTCCGCCTCGTCCATCGTCACCTCGGCGGCGGCGCGATTGATGAAGGGCTGCAACTCGGCCCAGCGCCATTGAAACGGCCGGTCAGGCGCGCTCGGTTCGGGCCGAAGCAATTGGTGATAGCGGTCCCACAAGGGCATCATCCCGGTTTCCGCCATGGCCGCAAGGAAGTCCGGTGCGACCGGCATGCCTGGCGCGTGCTGATGCGTATCCATATCTTTCGCTGCCTTTCTCGCGACGTTCAGGCCGCCTTCCGGACGCCACCTCCCTCTCTGAAGCGCGGTATCACCTTGGTACCGAACAGCCGCATCGATGCCGCCGCATCGACATAGGAAAGTGTATTGAAGTTGACCTGCATCGAGGCAATCTCGAACGGACCGTTGTGCTGCCGGTACACCTCGATTTGTTCGATGATCTCTGCCGGCGTTCCGATCCACGCGGCGCCCGACGAGACCTGCGTCTCGAACGTCTCGCGGTGGAGCTGGGCGATGACCTTGTCGTATCCCGGATAGTCGTTCGAGGTCGTTCCCGCCATCCAATGCGATGCGGCGTCGACGATCGACTTGAGATACCGGTTCAGCGGATCGCGCGCGATGCGCACGGCCTCGTCGCGGTTCTCGTGGCAGAACATGTGAAAGGCGAGCATGACGCGCCCGTCCCCGGGATGCCCCGCGGAGCGCCATGCGTCGCGATAGATACCAAGGAGTTCGCGCATGCGCGTTGCGGCGAGCGGGATGGCCATAATGGAATGGCCGAGACGGCCAGCCTTCTCGAAGGAAGAAGCCGTGCCGAGCGCCGCGATCCAGATCGGCGGCCGCGGCATCTGAGTCGGCCGCGGCAGAGACGTGACGTTCCGGAAGCTGTGAAAACGGCCGACACTGGTTACGTTTTCCTGCTCGAGAAGGAGCCGCACCTGCTCGAGGCCTTCATCAAACCGCGCCACGCTCTCGTCGAGGCTGACGCCGAACTGCGCGAACTCATGCGGCAGAAAGGCCCGGGCAAAGCCGACCTCGAGGCGCCCGCCCGAGATCGCGTCGAGCATCCCAGCCTCGCCGGCGATCTTGAGCGGGTTGTTGAACGCCGGGAGAACGGCGCCCGCGGCGAGCCGGGCCTTGCGGGTGCGCGCGGCGGCGGCGGTCAGGAAGAGCAGCGGATTGGGACTGTAGCCGCCGTACGGCTGGAAATAGTGCTCGACCGTGCGGACATTGGTGTAGCCGTAAGGGTCGCACAGCTCGACGAGCTTCAGCGACTCGGCGAAATACTCGGCGGCTGGTTTTTGTGCTGGGGAAACGTCGGGAAAGAACTGGATTCCGAACTCCATGATTGCCTCCTTGAGGTGCGCCGATCGGATGGCGGGCGACGCGAGACCCACGCCAAGGTCGCTACGAAGATGAGCATCCCCGCGACGACCATCACCAGGTATGCAAATTCGCCGTTTGTCATGGTCACACCTCCTTACGCCGCCCTCGCGAGCGCTTCGTAGTTTTCCAGGAAATCACTCGGCGCCGGCGTGGTCGCCCACTGCGACAGCGCGTCGGCGTTTGCCGCCGCGAATTCGGGCGCCCACGTCGCGTTCTCCGGGATGAAATCGATGTCCCAATAGAACTCGTCGAGGCTCATCCAGGGATCGCGCACATAGTGGAAATAGTTCGAGCCGTAGATGTGGCGGCCGGGCCCCCACGCGTCCCTATATCCTGCGGCGAGCATGCGCTCGGCGCAGAGCTGGACCTGGTCGAGATTGCCCATTTCCCAGGAAAGATGATGCAGTCCGGGAGCGTCGCTCGTGGCAATGGCCAGCGTGTGGTGATCGCTGTCTCCGGCGCAGCGCAGGAAAAGGGCGAGATCGCCAATTCGGTCGGACAGCTTCATACCGAGATTGTCGGTGTAGAAGCGGGCGTCGCGGTCGATGTTGGTCGAGAACTTGAGGAGATGACCGAGCTTGCGCGGCCGCACATCGATGTCGCGGCTGGGCGCACCGCGGCGACCGAGCCGGGCATAGGCTTGGCCGGGATTGTTGATCTCCACCGGCGGGCGATTCTGGGGAGCCGCTTCCGCCGCCTTGATGTTGAGCAGAATTCCATCCGGGTCGCGCAGCCAGATGCCCTCGGGGTCCGCCTCGGCGGGCGGCGCCGCGAGCAAAACGTTTGCGCGCCGTAGCCTGTCCAGCAGCGGCTTCAGTTCCTCCTCGCGCGTGCCCCAGCACACCCAGGCGATCGCCTTCGCTCGCCCGGGAACGAGCCGAAGCTGATCTTGATCGCGGCCGGGGCAGCGAAAGACCAGATGCGTTCCCTCCGACCGCACGTCCAACCCCATAGTCGTATAGAACGCGCGGCCGACTTCGAGATCGGGCACGGTGAGCGCAACGGATTGCAGCGTTCGGATCATGGCGCTTCTCCTCAGCTGTCGCGCAGTTCGGTGGTTGAGCGTCGGCCAGGTTGGTCCTCGCGCGCGGCCAACCGCTCGTAGGTCGCGGCCCGTTGGACGTAGCAGCGCCTGAGCGTGGGCTCGGCGACTTCATCCGCCGCCTCGCGCCACTTTTCGGCCATCCTTCGCCAGATTGCGACCTGCTCCATCCGCGATCTCCTCCACTGAAGCGCCGGATCTTACGCAGCCTGTCCCGTGCGCATTGCGCGGCGCCGCAGCTTCTCCTCGGAGAAATGCGGTTCGAGATTGAAGACGCGCCGGGCATTGTCGCCGAGGATGTTGCGCTTCTGCTGCTCGTTGAGGAACGGCAGGTCGTAGATCGTGCTCGGCAGATCCATGTCCCAGTGCGGGTAGTCGGACGCATAGAGAAGCTGCGTATCCGCCTTGATCATCTCGAAGGTCAGCTCCAAGGCCTTGAGGTTGTCGACCATCTCGATGGGCTGGGTGGTGTAGTACATCTCGCGCATGTAATCGCTCGGCTTGCGCTTCAGGAGCGGCACTTCCGAGCTGCGCATCATGTATTCGTTGTCGAGGCGCTGCATGAGGAACGGCAGCCATGCGAGGCCGCTTTCGACCCAGATGACCTTGAGCTTGGGGAACCGCTCGGGCAGGCCGTTCACCACCCAATTGGTGAGATGCACGACGTTGTACCAGGTGAATCCCAACGCATGGACCGCGATGAAGCGGTTCAGGAGCTCCTGGGTGCGGTCGCCGCCCCACAGGAACCCGCCGTGGAACGCGAGCGGCAGGCCCCGTTCCTGGAGCGCCGCGTAGGTCTTCATGTAGGCGTTGTCCCACACGCCCTTGTAGCGGGGCGCAGTGACCATGAAGCCGACGACGCCGGGCTCGTCGCCGAACTCCTCGACCATCTTCAGGCACTCTTCGGGAGCGTTGAAGGGGAGATAGAGGCTCGACTTGATGCGCGGCTCGTGCGCGAGGACATTCTCGACGAGCCAGCGGTTGTAGGCACGGGCGAGCGCGACCTCGACCTCGACGCGCGGCGTCACGCCCAGCGTCAGCATTGGGGTCGGGAAAAGGAACGTCAGGTCGACGCCGAAAGCATCCATCCAGCGCTTCGTGAGGGTGATGTCGCGATGCGGCGAGGCTGGCGTCTTCTCCGTCTTGCGCAGGGGATAGCGGGTGATGCGGCCCGCCATCTCCTGGTAGGAGCCGTTCGGGGACGCGATGCCGCCGCGGCCATAGCCTTGAACCCGTGCCTGGTCGCGCAGCACCGGGTCCTCGATGTATTTCAGGATTTCGGTGAACGACTCGGTCTCGTAATGATGCGAGTCGACGTCGATGATCGAGAAATCCTCGTAGCGCCGCTTCACGGCCTGCTCGCGCGCGTGGGCGAGAACGGTTCCCGTGGCGAATTCCTCGGCGGCGATGTCGCGGACGATGACTTGGTTCGTATCCATTTTATGTTTCCCTCATTCCGCCGCGATCACGTGGCTGCGATTGGTGCCGAATCCCGTCTCGGAGCCGAGCAGCGCGGCAGGATGATCGAGATCCTCCTGCCACAGCAGCGATTCCATGGCGATGTTGAGCGGCTGATCCTGGACCGTAAGCTCGTAGACGGGCTCGTCGTGCGCGGCATGGGCGTGCGTCGCCCAGCCCGGCGCGGACAGCATGAGGTCGCCCGCCTTCCAGTCGTAACGCCTGCCTTCCACCGTGCTGTGGCCGGTGCCGTGGAAGTAGTAATTGATCGCGGCCGAGATATGCCGGTGCGGCCGATCGACGATGCCCGGCGGGCGGATGGTTATGGTGGCGAAGAACGACGGGGTGATGCCGTTGGTGCGCCCGGTCATCGGGTTGTACATCATGTACAACCGGCGCCCGAGATAGTCCTGGCCGAGCGCCTCGAGCCGGTCGAGATGCCGCTTCACGTCCGGCCAAGGCCAATGGTAAGGCCGGGACCTGACGGCTTCCGGGTTGATTAGCACTTCGTAGGGCATCAAGAGGGAGCCGTTGTCCAGCCGGACCGTCCCGTAGCGATTCTTGCGCCTCGGATCGTCGCGCGCCGCGTCCTCCCCTGGATCGCGCACCGCGGCGAGGCCGAGCGGAGGATCATCGTCGACGACATGAATGTTCAGCATCTCCAGAAGCGGCGCATTCGAGTATGTCAGGCGCGCCTGAAGACCGTCCCCGTCGTTGAAATACGTGTAGGTTTGGAAGGAGGGGGTGTTCCACACGTCGAATTGTCGATAGCCGATCGAGCGGCCGCCGATTTCGGCCACGCCGGACCCGCGGATGCAGAAATTCACCTGGGTCGAGTTGTGCCTGATGGGCGCCGTCCGCTCGCCCGGCTTGAGTACGCTCAAGGTCACGCGGATTCCGGGGGCAAGGCCCCAGCCGGGCGCCGTCGCCCGAGGATGAACGAAAATCGCCTCGCGTCGTCCATTTCCGGGGCGTGGAGCCGCCGCAAGTCGATCGATCTCCGCTTCGATCTCCTCCCGCGCGACGAGCGTCGGCTCCCACAGGTTGAGAGAGGCTGCGGCCGGCACGCCGCTGACGTCGCGAAACTTGGTCATCTCATGGCCTCCTCTGACGCCGGCTATTCCTTCCTCGTCAGATCGGATGGACGATCGCGCTACGTAGCCCTGCGCCATCCACGCGCAGGGTCCTTATGCGCGCGCAGAATTAGTTAGATATCTAACTATATGCGGGTGCGGCCGCAACACGTCATAATGTCGCAGCGCTCAGGGATACGATCGCCCGGGGTTTGCGAACGAAAACCATTCAAAGGACACGGCCATGCCTAGCCGCGGTACGGGCACGAACAAATCTCCCGCGGCTGAAAGGCGCAAGCGGGCGGCACCACGGGTCAGCGACCTAGCCTTGGAAGACAGCGTCGGATATCAGGTCCGGATGACGAACCGTGCATTCCAGATGCGGCTGCGCGAGCGCATCGAGCCCCACGGCGTCTCGTCAGGCATGTGGTATTTCCTTCGCCTGCTGTGGCAGAAGGACGGGCAGACCCAGCGCGAGCTGAGCCGCCGCATCGGGCTCATGGACCCGACAGCGTTCACCGCCCTGAGCAGCATGGAGCGCCGGGGCCTCATCACGCGCGTCAAGGACCGCGCCGACCGGCGCAAGATCAGCGTGCTGCTGACCGAGCACGGAAAGGCGCTTCGCGACCAGATGCTTCCGCTGGCACACGAGATCAATGCGGAGGGCCTGCGCAGCCTCACGCAAAAGGAGATCAAAAACCTCCTCGGCCTGTTGAAGCGGATCGAGGCCGATCTTCTAGCCAAATCCGAGCGGTCGGCGCCGCCGCGAGCCAAAGCTACTGAGCGGCCGCCCGCGCCGCGCGCCGCGCCAGCTTCTCCTCCGAATAGACCGCCTCGAGGTTGAACAGGCGCTGCGCGTTGAGGCCGAGGATGTTGCGCTTCGCCTGTTCCGACAGGAACGGCAGGTCGTAGATCGTGCTCGGGAGGTCCATGTCCCAGTGCGGATAGTCGGAGGCGTAGAGAAGTTGCGTCTCCGCATTGATCATCTTGAACGTCAGCTGAAGCGCCTCGAGGTTATCCACCATCTCCATCGGTTGCGAGGTGTAATACATCTCGCGCATATATTCGCTCGGTTTGCGCTTGAGGCCCGGCGCCTCTGAGGTGCGCATCATGTATTCATTGTCGATGCGCTGCATCAGGAACGGGACCCACGCGAGGCCGCTTTCGATCCAGATGACCTTGAGCTTCGGAAACCGCTCGGGCAACGCGTTGATCACCCAATTGGCGAGATGTGCCATGTTGAAGAAGCTGAAGCCGAGCGCGTGAACGGTGATGAAGCGGTTGAACGTCGCGAACGTCTGCTCATGCCAGGTGTAGGAGCCGTGGAAGGCGAGCGGCAGGTTGCGCTCCTGCAGCATGGCATAGAGCGGCATGTAGTCGTTCTCGAACACGCCGCGCCGGTGCGGCGCCGTTACCATGAAGCCGATCACCCCCGGCTTGTCGCCGAAATCCTCAACGCATTTTATGCTCGCCGCCGGATCGTTGAACGGCAGGTACAGCATCGAGCGAATCCGGGGCTCGCCGGCGAGAACCTTTTCGACGAGCCAGCGGTTGTAGGCGCGGGCGATGCCGATCTCGACCTCCTTCCGCGGAACCGCGCCCAAAGTCAGCATCGGCGTCGGAAAGAGGCAGATCGAGTCGATCCCCATCGCGTCCATCCACCGCTTGGTCAGCGAGATGTCGCGATGGATGCCAGCGGGCGCCTTCTCGGTCAGCCGGCCGGTGAGGCGCGAGATCCTGCCACCCATGTTCTGATAGGTTCCGTCGGGCGTCGCGACCCCGTTGCGGCCCCAGCCCTGATAGCGGATCTCGTTCCGCAGGGTCGGACTCTCGATGTAGGTGAGGATTTCGTCGTAATGGTCGCTCTCGTAGTGGTGCGCGTCCACGTCGACGATGAAGAGATCCTCGTAGCGCCGCCGGATCGCCTGCTGCCTGGCATTGGCGAGAACGCGATTTTGGTCGAATTCCTCGGCGGCCGGATCGCGGAACATGACGTTTTGGCTGTCCATCGCGTTTTCCTCCTTGAGGCGGTGCGGCTTGCCCGCCCGCGTGGCCGG
>Ga0209415_10008840_pt1 | contig 17406 bp, 15 predicted proteins | sample PeaSoiSIISIP2007_FD_187696 | JGI IMG/M metagenome (GOLD analysis project Ga0209415, IMG submission 187696) | Peat soil microbial communities from Weissenstadt, Germany - SII-SIP-2007 (SPAdes) (version 2) | ecosystem: Environmental > Terrestrial > Soil > Wetlands > Peat | place: Germany... | reverse complement strand
CAGATCCAGCTGCGCGAGGCGTTGCGCCTCGAATAGCTTCACCGGCCGGGCTGCTCTGCCGCCTCGAGTACAGGGCCGTCCAGGACCGCATCGCCCGACCCTTCGGCGCGGGGAGGTGCAGAATCAGCGCAGACGTCATGCCGGGCACCGACCTGCTCCCAGCACATCCGCCTGCCGACCTGCCCTGCGAGTCCGATCGCGGGGAGTGGGGTCAGATCTGCCCCGTCTGCGGCCGGCGGCTGCCGCCACGCCCCGACGCCCTGCGCTCGTGGCACGCGGGACGCGCCCTCGACCGGGTGCGCTCGCAGCAGGCGCGCGTCTCGCTGCATTCCCCGCTGCGCCACTGGCACCTCTGAAGACGTCAGGTGCCGCGCCCCGTTGGAGCGGCCCCTACGACGACGTGGGGGTGTCAGTAGGGCTGTCCGAAGGAGCGTCAGTAGGGCTGTCCGAAGGAGCGTCAGTGGGGCTGTCGGTCGGCGCCGGCGTGGCTGTTGGCGACGGCGTGTCCGTTGGCGAAGGCGTCGGGGTGTCGGTGGGCGCCGGCGTGTCCGTTGGCGAAGGCGTCGGGGTGTCGGTGGGCGCCGGCGTGGCCGTTGGCGCAGGCGTCGGGCTGGCTGTGGGTGCCGGCGTGGGTGCCGGCGTGGGCCCCGGCCTCGGCGTTGGCCCTGGCTCACTTGTTGGCGCCGGCGTGGGCTGCGGCGTTGGGGTCGGCGGCAGCGGGGTTGCCGTGGGGGACGGGACGGGGGTCTGCGTCGAGGTCGGCCCCGAAAGCGGCGTCGCCGCCCCAGTCCCCGCGCCGGGCTTCCGGACCACCGACGGCTGCGGCACCTGCCGACCCGGACCCGGATAGACCGCCAGGACGCCCTCGGGCTCCGCGGACGGAGAAACCGCCACTCCCGGTGTGGGGAACGGCGAGACGGACGTGATGGCGGTGGACCCCGTGGGACTCACCGTGGAGAACGAAGGCGGCGAACTGGGTGCTGCGACGACCACCGCCGCGACCGCACCGCTCGGCCCGGCCGCTTGCGAATGGATACCGGACGGCAGGCTGATCACGACCAGGGCAGCGAGCCCGGCGACCAGCACCATGGCCGAGGTGTCGCGCACCAGGGTGAGGCGAACAACGGTCGCCCGCCGCGAGCCGGTTGCGCCCGAGATGGCCGACCGGGCAGGCGCCAGCATCGGTGCAGCCCTGGGCACGAGGTTCGCCGGCACGCCCTGGATCGGAACCATGGGCACGGGTATCACGGGCGCGCCCTCGATCGCAATAATTGGAGCGAGCGCCGCCGCAACCGGCGCGAGCAGACCGGCCGGGGCCGTGGCGGGGATCGTTGCAGGCAGCGCGGGCACCCCGACTCCCGCGGCCTCCTCCTCCACGGGAACTGGCATCCCGAACATTGCCGCGAGGCGCCGACGCGCGACCTGCTCCGCCGCAGCCAACTCGGCCGCTTCGACGAGCCGGCGCTGCCGGCGGGCTGCCACGCGCGTTCCAACGACGCGGGCGACTGCCGCTGCGACGACAACGATGACGGCCAGCGTGACCAGGATGGCGAAGAGAAGCATTGCCGGCGCCTCCCGCTGCTCGGTCCAGCCGACTCAGACCGGGCACCCGTTTCGGGGCGCCGATTGTAGGGGTGCCTCCTGTCAACGGCAATACAGAAAAGGACGTAGAAGCAGCTAATGGCGACCGTCAACCTGGCGGCTCTGGCGATCGTGGACCGCGACGGGCTGGTTCGCCGTTGCGGGGTCGCCGCGGTGGATGACCGCCGCGTTCAGGGCCGCGCACCCCGCGCGGTGGTGCGCCGGTCCCCGGCAGCCGGCCCGTCGGCACCCACCGGAGAGATCGCGTCCTGTTCCTCGAGGACGAAGCGGCGCCCGCGCAGCGCCGAGGCTGCGGCCGCGATGAGCGCCATCACCGCTGCGCCCGTGAAGACCACCGTGAGGCCGTCCGCGAAGGGACCGGCGATCAGGCGCGGGAAGAACGTCTCGCCGGTGAGAGCGGCCGCCTGCGACGCCGGCAATGCGTGCAGCACGTTGGACGGCAGCAGGGTAGCCATGGGGTTGTAGCCGAGCAGAGCTCCGAACAGGCTGGACGCGGGCGGGAGGTCGGCCACCTGCCGTGCGACGGTGGCCGGCACGTCGTGCGTGACCAGGCCGTGGTACAGCGTGGTCCGCAACGAGCTCGCCAGCCCCACGATCATGAGTGAGAAGAAGACGCCGATGGAGACCACGGTGGCCGCGTTCTGGAACGTGGCACGCACGCCGGCGGCCACGCCGCGCTGCTGCGGGGGCACGCTGTTCATGATCGCGGCGTTGTTCGGGGAGTTGAACATGCCGTTGCCGATGCCGATGGCAACGAGCAGGCCCGCGAACGCCGGGTAGGGGAAGTCCACCGGCAGCCGCGTCAGCCCGAGGAACGCGGCCGCCGCGATGACCATCCCGCCGGTGGCGAAGGGACGCGCCCCGAAGCGATCGGAGAGGATCCCCGAGGCTGGGCCCGACACGAGGAAGCCGAACGTGAGCGGCAGCATGCAGATGCCCGCCCAGAACGGGGTGTCGACGAAGGCGTAGCCGTGCAGCGGCAGCCACACACCCTGCAGCCAGATCACCAGCATGAAGTTCAGGCCGCCGCGTCCGATGGCGGCGAGGAGCGTGGCCAGGTTGCCGGCCGCGAAGGCCCGGCTGCGGAACAGGTCCAGCCGGAGCAGCGGCTGCGCGACCCGCCGCTCGATCGCCAGGAAGAGCGCCAGCAGTGCGACGCCCCCGCCGAGCATGGCCAGCACGAAGGGGCTCGTCCAGCCCATGCTCCGGCCCCCGTACGGCTGGATGCCGTAGGTGATGCCGACAAGCAGTGCTGTCAGGCCGGCCGCGAAGGCCAGGTTGCCCGGCCAGTCGATGCGCGACCGTGCGGTCGTGCCCATCTCCTCCAGGCGCAGGTACGCCCAGATCGTGCCGGCCAGCCCGACGGGCACGCTGACGAAGAAGACGAGCCGCCAGTTGATGGCTGCCAGTATGCCGCCCACCACGAGCCCGATGAACTGCCCGGCGATCGCCGCCACCCCGTTGATGCCGAGCGCCATGCCGCGCTGCGTCGACGGGAACGCGTCGGTCAGGATGGCCTGCGAGTTGGCGAAGAGGAACGCGCCCCCGACCCCCTGGACGAGGCGCATAGCGATCAGCCACACCGCTCCGGCCGGGCCGGTGAACGGTGTGGCCGCGAGCAGCAGCGATCCGACCGTGAACACGACGAAGCCCGCGTTGTACATGCGGACCCGGCCGAACATGTCGCCCAGCCGGCCGAAGGCGACCACCAGCGCGGCAGTCACGAGCAGGTAGCCCATGAGGATCCAGAGCAGGTAGCTGACGTTTCCCGGGTCGAGCGGGTCGAGGTGAATGCCCTTGAAGATCGCCGGCAGCGAGATGATGACGATCGAGCCGTCGATCGCCGACATCAGCACGCCCAGCGTGGTGTTCGACAGCGCGACCCACTTGTAATGGGGATCGTGCCGGAGCGAGCGCCCCCCGCCCGCGGCGCTGCGGCCGGCTTGTTCGGCCCCGTCGGCTGCCTGGGCCGGCGTTAGCGTGGCGACCACAGGCTCAGGGCGCGAACCGCGGCCACTCCGGGAAGTCGGGCCTGCGGCGTCGACATCGGCTCAGCCTTCCTCCTCGGGCGCCGCGATCGACATGCCCACTCGAACGGGCACCGGGGCAGGGTGGGCCGCCGCCTCGCCGGCCAGCAAATCCGCCTCCAGCTCCTCGGCCTCCTGCTCGTCATGCACGTAGCGTCCGCCCCGCAGCCATGAGGCCGCGGCCGCGACCAGGAAGATGACGATCGAAAAGAGCGAGACGACCACCACTCCGTCGTGGAACGGACCCGCGATGAGCGAAGGAAAGAAGCTCGTGCTCACCAGGCGTCCCGCGTCCACGGTTGGGAGTGCGGACAGCACCTTCGGGCCGAGCAGCGTCTGCAGCGGGTTGTAGCCGAGAAAGGCCGCGAACAGGTAGCCCACGGCAGGCAGGTGTGACAGGGGCGTTGCCACCGCGGCCGGGACTCGGTTCGCCGTGAGGCCCGCGAACAGGGTCCCCGGCACGTTCGCCGACAGGCCCCCGATCATCAGCGTGAAGAAGACGCCGATGGAGAGCGGCATGCCGGTGTTCTGGAACGTTGCGCGCATGCCCGACGCGGCGCCGCGATACCCGGGCGGCACGCTGTTCATGATCGCCGCCGTGTTGGGAGAGGCGAACATCCCGAACGCCACCCCGTTGAGGAAGATGACGCCTGCGAACGCGGGGTACTGGAAGTTGGCCGGCAGCAGCATCAGCAGCGCGAACGAGAGGGCGGCGAGCAGCATCCCGCCCGTCGCGAATGGACGAGCGCCGTGGCGATCGGACAGCCACCCCGAGACCGGCCCTGCGACGACGAAACCCACCGTCAGCGGCAGCATGTAGATGCCGGCCCACAGCGGCGTGTCCTCGAACGTGTAGCCGTGTAAGGGGAGCCAGATCCCCTGCAGCCACATGATCAGCAGGAACTGCAGGCCGCCGAGCCCGATCGCGCTGAGAAGCTGCGCCAGGTTGCCCGCGCTGAAGGCCCGGATGCTGAAGAGTTCCAGTTTGAACATCGGCGCCCCGACGCGACGCTCGATCGCGATGAACGCCACCAGGAGAGCGAGGCCACCGCCGATCGCCCAAATCACGAACGGATTGCCCCAGCCCATCGTCGACGTTCCGTACGGCGCGATGCCGTAGGTGATCCCGACCAGGAGGAGGCCCAGGCCTGCCGCGAAGGTGGCGTTACCGGCCCAGTCGATGCGCGCCGGATGGCGCTCGCCGAGTTCTCGAAGGGCGAGGAACGCCCACGCCGTCCCGATGACCCCGACCGGCACGTTGAGCAGGAAGACCCAGCGCCAGTCGACTGCCGCGAGCAGACCGCCGAGGATCAGGCCGAGGAAGGACCCCGCCTGGAACGAGATCTGGTTGACGCCCAGTGCCATGCCGCGCTCGTCCGACGGGAACGCGTCGGTCAGGATGGCCGCCGAGTTGGCCATCAGCATCGCGCCGCCGACGGCCTGGACCATCCGCATGCCGATGATCTCGATCGCCCCGGCGGCGCCGGTGCTCCACGTCGCCGAGAGTCCGATCGAAGCGAGCGTGAAGACCACGAATCCCAGGTTGTAGATGCGCACCCGGCCGAACATGTCGCCGACCCGGCCGAGCGTGACCACGACGACTGCCGTGACCAGCAGGTACCCCATCAGCACCCAGAGCAGGTACGAGAAGTTGGCGGGATCGAGCGGGTCGAGGTGGATGCCCCGGAAGATCGCGGGCAGCGCGATGATCAGGCTCGTCGCGTTGATCGCAGCCATCAGCCCGCCCAGGGTCGTGTTCGACAGTGCGACCCACTTGTAGTCGACGTGGGCCAGTCCTCTGTGGAGCGGCGTCGGACCCGTCATCACGCCCGGGGCCCGCCGGGAGCTACTTCGTCTGCCGAGGGCTGCAGGAGTCGCTCGAGCAGGGTCGCCAGCTGCAGGCGCTCGCCGGGCGACAGCCGCTCGATCCGCGCCACGAGGCCGCTGCTCTCGACCAGAGAGCGATCGCCCAAGGCGTCGCTCGCTCGCGCAGTCAGCCTGACCAGCGTGACGCGCCGGTCCGACGGATCGGCGCTCCGCTCGACCAGGCCAGCCCCCTCGAGGCGATCCACCAGGTATGTAGCGGACGAGGGATGGAGTTGCAGCGCCGCGCCCAGACGGCCGATCGGTACCGTGCCCAGGTCGCGGAGCTGCCGAAGCGCGTGGGCGTCACCGAGGGCGACGCCGTAGGTGCGGGCAAGCTCGCGCTGCAGCGGTTCGGCGATCGCCACCGCGTCGAGGTATGCGCGCAGCACCCGGCGCGTGTCGGGCGACCATTCGGCCATCGCGACACTCCAACTCTGCGAACAATATAGAAGTTGGAAGTATAGGCGATGGCCGCGGATGCTCGCCCGGCCAGGCGGCGCACACCCGCGACTGCCCACGCTGCCTCAACCCTGGCGGCCTCGGGCGAGGCGGCCTCGGACCCGGTTCGGCCCTGGGGCGCTCGGTCCAGCGAAGACGAGCGGGCGCTGGGCCAGCGCAGACTGGCGCGAAGCCGAACGCGCTACCGCGCTCTACGAGGCGTGGTCGGGAGCCGCGACGGGCTCGAGCTGTCCGACGGGCGTCCCGTCGAGCCGCCAGCTGAGCAGGCCCTCGCGCTTGACCTGGTATCCGCAGCCCGCGCAGGTCCAGCGCATGGGACCGAGGGTCGGCGCCCACGTCACCCGCAGATCGCCGCTGGGGTCGGACGCGGCCACCACGAAATCGCGGACCCATATCAGGCCCGCGCACCGGGGGCAGGTGATCGTACTCACGCACAGAGCATCGGACCGGCCGGGCGCGCCTGCCGACGGCTGCGTGGCAGGTAGTCACCGGGCACTTCGGCCCGGGCCCTACGTCGCACAGCCCATGGCGTCGCCGTGTCCGACCGCGGCGGGCCACCTTACCCGGTCCTGTCACGCCGCCCCGCGCGACTGGTCCACGGTGTGCAGGTGAGTCGGTCGCGTCCCCGTGGCGCGCTGTAGCCTTTCGGGAGCCCCGCTCCGCGCGGCGCCCGCGCCCGTCTCCGTTGACAGGCAGACGGTCCAGGTCGAGCGCCGCCGGCGGGGCCTTGAACTCCGACGCACGGCGCGCGAGATAAGGAGAGCCCCAATGGACGTCAGCGAGGTACTGAACCACGCTCGGGAGGCGATGACCGTCAGGCGGGTCTTCGGCGATCCGTACGAGAAGGATGGGGTGACCGTCATTCCCGTGGCCAACGTGATGGGGGGCGCAGGCGGCGGTGGCGCGGGCGGCAGTGGCGTGGGCAGCGGTGCCGCAGACGGCGCCGGCTCGAGGCCGGCGAGCACCGGCGAGGCGTCCGGCGGCGACGGCGCCGGAGACTCCGGGTACGGGATCGGATACGCGATCCGGGCGACCCCAGCCGGTGTCTACGTGATCCGGGGCGGCGATGTCGAGTGGCAGCCTGCTCTCGACCCGACGCGCCTCGCGCTGCAGCGGGCCGTCGTGGCGCTCGTGGGCCTCCTCGTCCTCCGGTCGGTCGCGAGGACGCTCGCTCGGCGCTGATCGGCGAGAATCGGCAGCATCGGTCTGGTCTTCGGTACTTGCCATTGCACGTGAGGCGCGGCCATGGTTGCCACTCCATCCACCATGCTCCCACTGGGCACTCCGGCCCCGGATTTCCGCCTCCCCGACGTCACGGCACGGCTTGTGGCCCGGGACGACATAGCCGGCGACCGCGCCCTCCTCGTCATGTTCCTGTGCAACCACTGCCCCTACGTGCGGCACGTGTCTGATGAGATCGTCGGTCTTGCCAGGGAGTACCAGTCGCGGGGCGTCGGGGTGGTTGCGATCAGCGCCAACGACATCGCGCAGCACCCCGAGGACGGCCCCGCACAGATGGCCGAGCTGGCGAGGAGCATTGGGGCCACCTTCCCCTACCTCTATGACGAGACGCAGGACGTGGCGAAGGCATACCGCGCCGCATGCACCCCTGACTTCTTCCTCTTCGACGCCGACCGGCGTCTCGTCTACCGCGGGCAGCTCGACGGCGCGCGCCCGGGCAACGGCGTCCCGGTGACCGGACGCGACCTTCGGGCCGCCCTCGACGCTGTGCTCGCCGGCACGCGGGTCCCCGAGCCCCAGCATCCGAGCCTTGGCTGCAACATCAAGTGGAAGCCCGGCCGCGAGCCGGACTATGCGCGGGTGGCGACGCTGGCGTCGCACTGAGGCGCCTGCGCGCGGACCCGGCGCGTTGTCGCGCCCAACGCCCGCCGGACGCCACCCGCTCAAGCCCGCCGGTCGATCTCGACTCGGTCGGGACATGGGGCCGTTCACACGGTCGGGACATGGGTCTTGACGCCAGCGGGTCGCCCCCTCACGATGGCGCGAACCTGCACAGGCCATCGCGAACTCGAAGGGGGGAGTCGTGGCGTCCAATGTGACAGCGCTGCGGGTCGTGGTGGGGGAGCCCGGCGACAAGGGCCTCAAGGGCGGGGCTCTGGGGTTCGTGTCGGGGGTGGTCATTGGCGTCGCGTCGGCCGCCCCCGCCTACAGCCTAGCCTCGTCTCTCGGCCTCGTCGTCCTCGCGGTGGGCTTCCAGGCTCCCTCGATCATGCTCATCGCATTTCTCCCGATGCTCGCCATCGCGGCCGCCTACTACTACCTCAACCGTGCCGACCCCGACTGTGGGACGACCTTCAGCTGGGTCACGAAGGCGATGGGGCCGTGGGCCGGCTGGATGGGCGGCTGGGGCATCATCGTCGCCGACATCATCGTGATGGCGAACCTCTCCCAGATCGCGGGCATCTACACGTTCAGCCTCTTCGGCATCACGAGCCCCGACCCCAACGCGGTGCTCGCGGTGGGCGTCGCCTGGATCGTGGTCATGACGTTCATCTGCTACGTCGGGATCGAGGTCTCGGCCCGGGTCCAGGTCGGCCTGCTGTCAGCCGAGCTGGTCATCCTCGCGCTGTTCTCGGTCGTAGCGCTCGCGAAGGTCTACGGTGGCGGCATCCCCGGCGCGGTCACGCCGAGCTTCGCCTGGGTCAACCCTTTCGCCATCGCCAGCCCGACCGCGCTGGCGACCGGCCTGATCGTGGCCATCTTCATCTACTGGGGCTGGGATACCACCGTCACGGTCAACGAGGAGAGCGCCGACGCGACGGAGGGGCCGGGCAAGGCGGCCATCGTCTCCACCCTGCTGTTGCTCGCCACATATCTCATCGTCTCGATCGCAGCCCAGGCGTTCCATGGGCCGACGTTTCTTGCCGACCCGAAGAACAACGGCGATGTGCTCGGGGCGCTGGCCACGGCCGTCCTCGGCTCGCCGCTCGACAAGCTCCTGATCGTGGCAGTCCTCTCGTCCGCCTCTGCGTCCACGCAGACAACGATCCTGCCCACCGCCCGGACCGCGCTCTCCATGGCGGCCAAGGGCGCCTTCCCCCGCTACTGGGCCCGGATCCATCCGCGCTACCTGACGCCCTCGACGTCCACGATCGGCATGGGCCTGCTCTCCATCGCCTGGTACGTCGGCCTCACGCTCGTCTCCCAGGACGTGCTGTCCGACTCGATCGCCGCCCTGGGACTCATGATCGCCTTCTACTACGGGCTGACCGGCTACGCCTGCGCCCTCTTCTATCGGCATCACCTGCTGGAGAGCGCGCGGAACCTCGTCCTCATCGGCGTCCTGCTGGTGGCAGGTGGGCTGGTGCTGACCTGGGCGCTCATCCAGTCGGCGGTCACCCTGGCCGACCCGAACTGCAGCACCTGTTCGGGGAGCGCGGTGGCCGGGATCGGCCTGCCGGACGTGATCGCCGGCGTCTTCATGCTGGTCGGCGTGGTGCTCATGGTCGGGCAGCGGTTCCGCGAACCCGACTTCTTCACACGGCGGCTCGAGGTGGTGGACCCCGCAATCGCCCGGAGCGGCGCGCTGCCGTCCGCAGGCCAGGGGGGCAGGTAGGATGAGCGGCGAAATCGTCCTTGGCTTTGACGGCTCGCCGTGCGCCCGTGCGGCCCTGCACGAGACCGCCACCATCGCAAAGGCCCTTGGCCCGGTCCGTGATCGCGACGTTCGGTTACGCAACGAACCCAATCGGCGGCGAGAACCAGGACCAGGAGCGCCTCATCGCGGAGATGGCCGCGCGCATGCTGGCCGAGGCCGTCGACTACCTTGTCGCGGAAGGGGTTCCCGTGGAGGCCGCGGTCGTCCACGACCGGGCGGCCAACAGCCTGCTCGACGTTGCCGTGGAGCGGGGCGCGAGCCTGATCGTGGTCGGGAACCACAGCGAGGGCATCCTCGGGGCCATCCTCGGCTCGGTTCCCCACAAGCTCCTGCACCGCTCGCCGGTCCCGGTGCTGGTGGTGCCGCTGCCTCCCGCCTCCGGCTGACCTCGCGGAGGCGTCGTTCGGCGCGCCCGAGGCTCGTGGCGCCCGCTGTCCCCCGCCGTCGCCCCTTGTCGCCGTCCCCCGCGGTGGTCGCCAGCCGCCGTCCCCCGCCTACTGCCAGCGGAAGTACCGGGCAGAGATGCCCAGGCACACGACCAGCCACCCCGAGAGGATGGCCAGTCCGACCGTCAGCGGCACGAAGGGGGAGCCGCCGACCATCGTCTGGCGGAGCGCGTCGCCGAGATACGTCAGCGGAAGGAGCGTGGCCACGCTCTTCATCCAGTCGGGCATCAGGTCGATCGGGAAGAAGATGCCCGAGAGGAACATCATGAGCACCTGGACCACCTGGGTGACCCCGTTGGCCGCCTCCTCCGTGCGGGTGAACGAGGCAATCACGTAGCCCAGCGAGGTGAACATGAGCGCGCCCAGGGCAACGATGCCAGCGATCAGCACCCAACTGCCGGTCACCTGGACCTTGAAGCCGACGATGCCGATGGCCAGGATGATGATCGTCTGGCCGGCCGCGATCACCAGCCGTAGCAGGACGTTCGACCCGACGAGGGTCCAGCGAGGGAGCGGCGTCGCACCGATGCGCTTGAGGATGAGCTTCTCGCGCTGCTGCACGAGCGGGATAGCCGCGAAGACGCCCAGCTGCATGAGCGCCATGGCCAGGATGCTGGGCACGTAGTAGGTCGCGCCGGTCACCGCGGCGGTTCCCTGGATCGGCCGCGTCTGCACGCTGAGCAGCGGGGGCCGGCCCGAGAGGGCCTGGTTAACACCGGTGGTGACCCCGGACACGATCTGCTCGAGCGTCTGGGCATCGGTCGTGTGGCTCAGGTCCGTGTACAGGGTCAGCGCAAGGGCCGCCACGGGTCTCGCACCGCCGCCTGCCGCGCCGCCGCCACTCCCACCGAGGCCTGCCGCGGCACCGCCACTCCCAACGCCCCGGGCCACGCCAGTCCCGGCCGCAGCCGCCGCCGCGCCGTAGCCCGCCGGCACCACGATGACCGCATCGAGCTTGCCCGTGCGGGCTGAGGCGAGGCCGCCCGCCTGGTCGGTGGTGGTCAGGGTCAGGACCCCGAGCCGTGAAAAGGCCTGCTCGAGCTGCTCCGAGGCGGGGGTGTGGTCCAGGTCAACCCAGCCGACACGGTAGTCGGCCGTCCCCCCGCCCCCAAACAGCGTCCCGAACAGGACGACGAAGATGACGGGGAACGCCATGGTCCAGAAGAGGGCGGCGCGGTCGCGCACGAAGCTCTTCATGTTGGCGACAGTCAGGGCTAGCAGGGCGTCCACGGCGAACTCCGATATCGGTCAGTCGCGCAGGGCGTGGCCGGTCAGGTCGAGGAAGACATCCTCGAGGCTGGCGCGGCGCACCGACAGGTCGTGGGGTGGCGCAGCAAGCGCGTCGGCCGCCGCAAGGACCGCCCCGATCGTGGCCGGGACGTCGGCGGTATAGAGGAGCACCTCGCCGTCCTCGTGGGCCACCCGTTTGACGCCCGGGAATCCCCGCATCTGCGGGTCCTCGAGACCGGCGATGTCCGAGAAGTGCACCGCGCGCTCGTGGAAGCGACGGCTGACCAGCTCATCGACGGTGCCGAGCTCGAGGAGCTGGCCGTGGTCCATGATGGCTAGCCGATCGCACAGCACCTCGGCTTCCTCCATGTAGTGCGTGGTCAGAAGCACCGACTTCCCCTGGGCGCGAAGGTCGCGGATCACGTCCCACAGGGAGCGACGGGCGGCCGGATCCAGGCCCGTCGTGGGCTCGTCGAGGAATACCAGCTCGGGATCGTTGACCAGGGCAAGGGCCACCGAGAGGCGCTGCTGCTGCCCGCCCGAGAGTGTCCGCGTCTGGGCGTCGCGCTTGTCGTTCAGCTCGAGCGCGTCGAGCATTCGCTGCAACGGAAGCCGCCGGGGAAAGAACATGCCGAAGAGGTCGATCAACTCGCCGACCGTGAGGTACGGGTAGAGGGATGCGGTCTGCAGCTGCACCCCGATTCGGGCCTTGATCTGCCGCGCCTCGCGCCGCGGGTCGAGCCCGAGGACTCGCACCTCACCACCGTCGCTCTCGCGGATACCTTCAAGGATCTCGATCGTCGTGGTCTTGCCTGCCCCGTTGGGCCCCAGCAGCCCGAACACCTCACCCGGGTGGACCTCGAAGCTCACCCCGGCGACCGCCTCGAGCGTGCCATAGCGCTTGCGGAGATCGCGGCAGGCGACCACCGCGTCGGTGGGAGCTGGCGAACCTGACATGGGACCTCGGTCTGCAGGACGCGGAGTGAGGTTGCTCGGGTTGCCCCGGAGTCAGGCCCGGCCCGCACAGCCGAACCGTATCCCTGGGCTCTCAAGAGTACCTACGCCGGACGGTTGATGCGTCGTCCGCTGCCGTACCATGCCGCGGTCTCGACACAGTGACCTGACCGGAGTAGAGGAAGGCACACTCGACCATGACCAGGACCATCGTGTTCATCCATGGCGCCTGGGTCACGCCGGCGTGCTGGGAATCGTTCAGCGGGTTCTTCTCGGAGCGCGGATACCAGTGCATCGCGCCCGCCTGGCCCGGCAAGGATCGGTCCGTCGGCGCCATCCGCTCGGACCCGTCGCCGCTCCTGGGTCTCGGGATCGCCGAGATCGCCGATCACTTCGGGCGGGTCGTGTGCGCGCTTCCGGAACCGCCGATCCTGGTCGGCCACTCGTTCGGCGGGTTGATCGTCCAGATCCTGCTCGACCGCGGCCTGGGCGCCTGCGGCGTCGCGATCGACCCGGCTCCGCCCAGGGGCGTGTTCGCATTTGAGCCTTCGGCGGTCCGCTCGCTCGCTTCCGTCCTGACCACCTGGCGCGGCTGGCGCAAGGTCGTTCGCTGGTCGCCCGCGAACTTCCGATACGCGTTCGTCCACACGCTGCCCGAGGACCAGGCGCGTGCCGCGTACGACACGTACGTGACGCCCGAGACGGGACGGATCTTCTTCCAGGGTGCGCTGGCCGGGTTCGACCGCCACAGCCCGACCATCGTGAATTTCCGGAACGGGGCGCGGGCTCCGCTCCTGATCCTGGCCGGGTCCGAGGATCACATCGTGCCCGCCGCGGTGGTGCGCCGGACGTACGGCCGGTACTCGTCGTCTGCGGTGACCGACTTCCGGGAGTTCGCGGGCCGGACGCACTGGATCATCGCCCAGGAAGGCTGGCAGGAGGTCGCGGGGGCTGCATTCGACTGGATCGACGCGCACGTGCCGGCGGTCGAAGTGGCTGGCTGATCGTAGCGGGCCGTGCGAGCGCCGCGGCCATATGTGGCTTGCCGGTCTTCAGGAGGCGGACGAAGCCACGACCCGTTGTCGTCGTTCGGGCGACGGTGCAGCGAAGAGCCCCAATGCATCTTGACTGCGCCGGCGGGGAGCTGTACGACTGTCGGCGAGCGGGCCGACCATCCCCGATTGGAGCACCAACCGCCTCGGGGAACGCAACAGAGGTCGCCCGCTCTTCATGTCCGCGCCGACCGTAGCCGTTCGGGTGCGCCTGCCAACCGTCGGCCCGAGAAGCGGCCGAGCCATTCGCACGTAGCGGGCGAGGTCAGGTCCGACAGATGGCGTCTGGGGATCCCCAGCTGAGCCGCGCCTTCCGCAGGACGATGGATCTCCTGGGGCAGCACCGGCTCAGCCCGGCAGTTCGAACGCCCGGCCCCAGTGGAACGCGCGCACCGCGACCAGGACCCCAAACGCGGCAACCACGAGAATCGCCGCGGCCGCGATCGAACTCTCCAGGGCGCCGCCCTCGAACTGGCCATACACCAGCAGCGGGAGGGTCTGAGTCCGGCCTTCGACGTTGCCGGCGAACATGATCGTGGCTCCGAACTCGCCGAGCGAGCGCGCCCAGCTCATGATCAGGCCCGCAGCGAGGGCTGAGCTGGCCAGCGGCAGCGTGATCGACCGCAACAGCTGACGCTCGGACGCGCCGTCCACCCGGGCCGCGTCCTCCAGGTCGCGATCCACGCCGGCGATGCCCGTCCGGGCCGAGCGGATGAAGAACGGCGCGGAGACGAACGTCTGGGCGAGGACCACGGCGGCCGTCGTGAACGGCAGCTCGACCCCGAACACCTCGAGCTCCGGACCGAGCAGTCCGCGGCGGCCCAGGACGAGGAGCAGGGCGAGCCCCGCCACCGAAGGCGGGAGGACGATCGGAAGGTCAACCGCCGCCTCCAGCAGCGCGGAGCCGCGGAACCTGCGCCGGGCGAGGACGAGCGCGAGGGGAAGCCCGAACAGCACGGTCACAACGAGGCTGACGGCGGTGGTTACCAGGCTCAGGCTCAGGGCATCGAGCACGACCGCCGTGCCGAGGGCATGCCCGAGCGAACCGTCGACGACGGCACGCACAACGAGCGTGGCGACCGGGAGGGCGAGGAACAGCCCGAACAATACTGCGAGCGTCTCGGAGTATCGTCCAACCGCGGCGCGCGCCGGACGAGAGCGGACGGCCTGGGGCGGCTCCTCGACGGCCATGGACGCTTTCGTCGCCGCGCGTGCGCTCAGGAGGGCGCCGGCAGGAAGCCGAACGAAGCGAGGATGGCCTGACCCTGCGGCCCGGCGAACCAGGTGAGGAACGCCTGCGCCGCTGCCAGGTTCTTGGAACCCTTGACGACGACCCCCGCATACGTCGCCGGCACGTTGGCGGCGGCAGGCACCGCGATGCTCGTGACCTGTGTGGACGTCTTCGCATCCGTCACGTAGACGATGCCCGCGTCGCCTTCGCCGAGTGCGATCTTGGCGACCACGGCCGAGACGTTGTCCTCCTGGGACGCGACGTTGGCTGTGTAGGCGGCCGCGAAACCGGCCGGGTAGCCCGGCTGCTTGGCGAGGTTGGCCACCAGCTGCGCGGCGTACTTGGCGATCGGCACGGTGGGGCCACAGGTGATGATCTTGACACCGGGCTTGGCGAGATCGGCCGGGGTCGTGATGCCGGCCGGGTTAGCGGTCGGCACGATGATCGTAAGGAGGTTCCCCGCGAAGGTCACCGGGGCGCCAACGGCGAGACCCTTCGTCACGAGCTTCTGGGGGTTGGCCGTGTCGGCCGAGAGGAAGACGTCGGCCGGCGCGCCCTGTTCGATCTGGGTCTCCAGGGCCGTCGAGGAGCCGGTCGAGATGGTGAGGGTGACGCCCGGGTACGCGGCCTCGTAGGTCGTCTTCACCTTCGCGAGCACGGCCGTGAGGGACGCCGCGCCGTAGACCGTGAGGCTGCCCGTGACCGCCGTGCTAGCTGCGGGGGCGGCGGTGACACGTGCGCTCGGCGATGGCGTCGCCCCGCTCGAACAGGCCGCGAGGGCCAGCATCGCGACGCTGAGCAGGACCACCGGGCGGGATCTCATGCACGTGTCTCCTTCGCTGCGGGAATCTCGATGATCACGTTGGTCGCCTTGACGACACCCACCGCCTCGTCGCCGACCCGGAGCCCGAGCTCCTCGACGGCCTCCGCGGTCAGGAGGCTGACAAGGCGATGCGGTCCGGCCTGCAGCTCGACCACGGCCGCCACCCCGTCCCGCTCGATGCGCGTCACGATCCCCGGAAACCGGTTGCGGGCAGACTGGGCGATCACTGGCCGATCGCTGGCGTTTCGCCGACGCAGGTCGAGCAGGCGCGCCACTTCCTCGAGATCGACCAGCCGCTGGCCGCCGGACGACCGATGCATCTCGAGGCGGCCTTCGGTCTCCCAGCGCCGGAGGGTCTCGACCGAGACGCCGAGCATCTCGGCTGCCTGACCGACGCGAAGGCGGGGGGTCGGCTGAGGAGGTTCGGGTGTCATAGCGAGGGAGTATGCGACAGATTGCCGTGTCGTGTACAGGTGTCTCGGCGCTCATGTGAGAGAAGGGGTGCTTGGGCGCCGTGGCGTCCTGTGCGCCTGGTCGGCCCACTCGGGCGTCGGCGCGCCGTCCGCGGGCTCATCCAACGCCTCTCGCCCGGCTGCCCGTTCCCTCCTGACCGTGCCCGTCGGAGTACGCTGACCGCCGACACGGCGTGCCCGGAGGAAAGCGAATGCGCATCGGGATCATTGGAGCTGGCAACGTCGGGGGCGGCCTCGGCGCTGCCCTGTCGGCCGTGGGCCACGACGTCGTCTACGGGGTGCGCGATCCTGGCAGCCGGAAGACCGTGGCAGCGTGCGGGGCTGCTGGCGGTGCCCGTGCGACCGATCCGGCAGATGCGAGCGTCGGGGCCGACGTCATCATCTTCGCCCTGCGGTGGGATGCCGTGCCGGGGACCGTGGCAACGCTCCCGTCGCTTGCCGGACGCGTCGTGATCGACGCGATGAACCGCCTCGACGGCGACCCGGCTCGAAGCACCACGCAGGACCTGGCGGAGCTGCTCCCGGGTGCCAAGCTGGCGAAGGCGTTCAACACGATCGGGTTCGAGAACCTTGCGACCGCGCACAGTCGGGCGGAGCCGGCGGCAATGTTCGTTGCCGGTGACGACGCGGACGCGAAACGAGTCGCGATGGAGCTGGCCGCGCAGCTCGGGTTCGACCCGCAGGATGCCGGCGGGCTGGCGAACGCGAAGGCGCTCGAGCACATGGTCCGGGTCTGGCTCGCCGTGGCCCAGACCCATGGGCGCGGCATCGCGTTCTCGATCTCCAGGGGTTGACCCGGGGCGGCGAGACATGTGTCCGGCGGGAACCATTCGCGACGCCCTTCGTCGTTCGTGGCGAGAGACCGCAGCGTGAATGAACCGATGCGCATGATTGGCGATGGCGTGGCCGAACGCGATCGAGGGCGAGAGACACGACGGCACGCGGTGCTCGCCCGGCTGGCCGGCGCTGGCGTGGGAGTCGCGCTAAGCGCGGCGATCATCGGCGGGTGCGTGAGCGCGGGCTCCTCGACGGGGATCGCGCCGGGCGCCAGCACGTCCGGCTCCCCCTCGAGGGCGCAGGGGTCCTCGTCCCAGGCTGCGTCCGCGATAGCCACGCCCGGGAGCGTTGGCGGAAGCACCGCGCCGTGCGTCTCGGCATCGAACCCGGGAGAGCTGTGCGCCGGGAGCCCGGCGCTGTCGCCGCCGTCCGGCGCGGGTGCCCGTCCGTCTCCGCCGCCTCCCAGGGTTCCGACCCCGACCCCGAGCGCGCCGCACGCGACAGCCGCTGCAGCGACGCCGTCGTCCACGCGATCCGCCGCGTCTCCAATCGTCGTCACCACGGCCGCCAACGGCACGACCCTCCACCTTGCGGTGGGACAGCAATTCCTTCTCGATCTCGGCTCGAGCGTGGACTGGGCCGTCACGCTGGCCGATCAGAGGATCGTGGAACGCGTGGTCGGGGTGCTCGTTGTCCAGGGCGCCCAGGGGATCTACGCGGCCCGGGCGCCCGGCACCACGGTCCTCACCGCCGTGGGGAGCCCCCCGTGTGCGTCCGGTGGCGCGTGCCCGCTGTTCCGGCTCGGGTTCCGCCTCACGATCGTCGTCGACCGAGGCGCGCACGCCTG
>Ga0209415_10008839_pt1 | contig 17406 bp, 14 predicted proteins | sample PeaSoiSIISIP2007_FD_187696 | JGI IMG/M metagenome (GOLD analysis project Ga0209415, IMG submission 187696) | Peat soil microbial communities from Weissenstadt, Germany - SII-SIP-2007 (SPAdes) (version 2) | ecosystem: Environmental > Terrestrial > Soil > Wetlands > Peat | place: Germany... | reverse complement strand
CCGCGCTCACCGCCCCGACCATCCAGGAGACGCAGGCGGACGCCTCCCCACCCCGCCGGAGCCTTAGACCCTTCGTCGCCGCGGGTGCGCTCTGCGCGGCCGGAGCCGCCGTCGCGGCCCTGATCCTTCTGCGACATCCGGCCCCACCCTCGGCGCCGTCGACCCTCGAGGCCAGCACGCCCGCGGCGGCCACGGCGCCGAAGGCGCTCATCCGCCTCCACGGCTCGAACACCATCGGCAGCGACCTCGTCCCCGCGCTCGCCGAGGCGTTCCTGCGGCAGCGCACGGGGGCGACGGTCGTGCGACGACGGGAGGGCACGGACACCATCGTCGTGGAGGCGCATGACGGCGACAGGACGCTCGAGTCCATCGAGATCGAAGGGCACGGCACGGCGACGGCGTTCCAGGATCTCGCCGCGTCGCGGTGCGACGTCGGGATGGCGTCCCGCCGCGTGCGCGACGACGAGGTGGGAGACGCGTCCGCGCTCGGCAACCTGGCTTCCGCCGCGAGCGAGCACGTCATCGGCCTCGACGGCATCGCCGTCATCGTGAACCCCACCAACCGCGTGTCGTCTCTGACCACGACCCAGCTGGCGACCCTCTTCTCGGGAGGTGCCGGCAGCTGGTCGGACGTGGGCGGCGCGGCGGGTCCCGTCGCGGTCTATGCGCGCGACAGCCGATCGGGCACCTACGACACCTTCCAGCACCTCGTGATGGGCGAGCGACCGCTCGCGCCGGGTGCCACAACCCTCGAGTCGAGCGTGGAGCTGTCGGACGCGGTGGCCGCAAGCGGGGGCGCCATCGGCTTCATCGGCTTGCCCTACGTGCGGAGCGCCAAGCCGGTGATGATCCAGGAAGGCACCTCGACGCCGCAGCTGCCGTCGCCCATGTCGGTCGCCACCGAGGACTATCCCCTCTCCCGGCGGCTCTACCTCTACCTGCCGCTGGGGGCTCCGGTGGCCGCGCGCGACTTCGTCGACTTCGCCCTCTCCGACGCGGGCCAGGGGATCGTCGCGGCCTCCGGGTTCGTCGACCTGCGCCCCGAGTGCGACGCCAACCCGCCGCGCTGCCCGAGCTGCTCCGCCGAGTACCGCGACGCGGTCCGCGGCGCCTGCAGGCTCTCCATCGACCTCCGGTTCGACCGGGGAGAGCTCGACACGCGCGCGCTGCCCGATCTCCAGCGCATCGCCACCTTCATGCGCAGGCCCGAGAACGCCCCGCGGTCCCTCGTGCTGCTCGGCTTCGGCGGGTCCGGCGGGCCAGCCGCCGAGGACCTGGCCCGGTCACGACAATCGGCGGCGACAGTGGCGGCGCAGCTCCGTGCGCGGGGCCTGAACGTGGACGTCGTGCGCGGGCTGGGCGCCGAGCTGCCCGTCGCCGACCCGTCCACCCAGACGGGCCGCGAGCGCAACCAGCGGGTCGAGGTCTGGCTGCGCTGAAGCTGCCGTGGCCCAGCCTAGCCCCGCGACGCCCCGCGCTCGCTCGGCACCCACACGTGGAACACCGTGCCGCCGGCCTCCGTGGTCTCCACGTCGATGCCGCCGCCGTGCAGCTCGACGATGGACCGCGCCAGCGAGGGCCCCAGCCCGAGGCTGCCGTGGCGGCGCGCACGATCGGCGTGCTTGAACGCGTCGAAGATCTTCTCGCGGTCCGCCGCGGAGATCCCGCGGCCCGTCACCTCGACGTCGATGCGTAGCTGCTCCCCCTTGGCCGGCATGGCCGCGCGCACCACCACGTGCCCCTTCTCCGCGAAGCGCGTCGCCACCAGGATGATCGCCGTCAGCCCCTGCGTCAGCCGCGTCACGTCGACCAGGATGCGCGGGACGCCGGGCTGGATCTCGCCCGTGATGTCCACCTCCATCCCAACGGTGAGCTCGCGCGCGTCGAGCACCGCCGGCATCACCACGTCGCCCACGCGGGACCACTCCGGCGAGACCGTGAGCTCGCCCGCCTCGACCCGCGCGGCGTCGAGGATGGTGTCGATGAGATAGAGCAGCTCCCGCCCGCGCTGCTCGATGATGACCACGCTCTCGCGCTGGCCGTCGGTGAGCGTGCCGCGCGACACCAGATCGCCGAAGCCGAGGATGGCGTTCAGCGGGGCCTTCAGGTCGTGGCTCATCGACGCGAGGAAGAGGCCCCGCATGCGCTCGGTCGCCGCGCGGGCGTCGATGGCTCGCTTCTGCGCGCTGGCGAACTCCCGGAAGACACCGCCCATCTCGTCCGCGGCCCGGAGCAGGGCGGCCACGGACTGGAAGCGTGCGTCGCCCCGGATGCGACCCCCGCGCAGCACCTCGGCCACGCCGGACGCCTCGAGCTCGCGGGTGGCCAGCCCGACGTCGTCGGCGAAGGCCCGGCCGACGCGCCCGCCCACGGCCCACGCGATGACCACCGCCACGAGGGCGAGCGCCAGGTAGAGCCCCACCCCCGCGCTCGGACGCGCCGTCTCGAACCGGACGACCGCGTGACCGTCGGAGAGCGGCACCGAGAGGCGCGTCTCCCCCTCGTCGTCGCGGATGAGCCCGAAGAGCGCGCTGGAGCGCGACACGTCGACCTCGAAGCCGTGCAGGTGCGCCGCGTCGATGGCCGCCTTGCGCCCGCGCGGGTCCCCCTCCACCGTGTCGAAGACGCCCTGCGCCAGCTCCGCGGCGTCGACCTCGCGCGACGACGTCTCGAACGCGCGAAGGTGGGCATGCACGAGCTGCGACGCGCCCAGCGCCACGAACGCCACGGGGGCGACGACCGCCATGAGCAGGCGATGCCGCAGGCGCGCCGTCCGCCGCGCGCGCGTGTCGAGCATCTCGACCGCCTCGCGCGACGCCGAGACCGGGACGAGCTCCATCGTCCGCGCCACCCAGGCCCGCATGGTCACGTAGGCCGGCAGCGCGGCGACGCTGGCCATGGTCATCGCCAGGAGCACCAGCTCGCCCTGGGTGTAGAGGTCGTTCGTGTCGGGCCGGAAGGGCGCGGCGAGCGTCGTGGCGCCGACGACGAGCGTCCCGGCGAGGTCCAGCGCCACGAGGCGGGAGGGCGTCGCGTAGAGCGCGAACACCTGCGCCGGGTCGACGCGCTTCGCCCCGACGGCGAGCGCCCGGAGGAGCGGGCGCACCGGGCGGGCCACGACGAGCGTCGCGGCGAGGACGACGCCGATGTTCACCAGCCATCCCCAGAGGGCCAGCCCCTTGCTCCCCTCGACCACCGCCGGGTCGAGGAGCAGCAGGCGCGGCGCGAAGGCCACGACGAGCAGGCCCGTCGTCGCCCAGGCGGCGAGCTGGATGACGAGCAGCCGCGTGATGAGCCGGCTCGGCGACGCCCTCACGCCTTCTTCTCCCTGGCGTCGTCCCACACCGGGAGCATCACCTTGAACGTGGAGCCGACCCCCACCTGGCTGTCGACGTCGATCTTCCCGCCGTGCATGAGCACCAGGCGCCGCGCGATGGCCAGCCCCAGCCCCGTCCCCCGACGGCGGGCGCGCTCGTCCTTCGTCTGCTTGTACTCCTCGAAGATGACCGCGCGCTCCTGCGGGCTGATCCCGGGCCCGGTGTCGCGGACGCTCACGCGCGCGTAGCGGCCCTCGCGACCCACGTCGACGACCACCTCGCCGCGCTGGGTGAACTTGATGGCGTTGCCCACGAGGTTGGTGAGCACCTGGCGGACGCGGCGCGGATCGGCGCGCGCGAAGACGCCCGCCTCGCCCTCGATGCGCACGAGCACGGGGCGTGCGCCGACGATGCCGGCCGCCTCGCGCACGACCTCCCACGCCACCGCCGCCAGATCGACGCGGGAGCGCGAGAGCTTGAGCTGTCCGCTCTCGAGCGCGCTGAACTCGAGGATGTCGTTGATGAGGTCGAGCAGGTGCTTGCCCGAGCCGCGGATCTGCTCCACCTCCTCGCGCGCCTCCGTCGAGAGCGGCCCGTCGACCTCCGTCATCAGGATGTCGGCGAACCCGAGGATGGCGTTGAGCGGGCTGCGCAGCTCGTGGCTCACGGCGGCGAGGAAGGCGGCGCGGTCGCGGTCCGCGGCGCGGACGCGCGCGAGGTCGCTCTGGTAGCCGGTCTGGGCGGCGACGAAGCGCGCGACGAGGGCGTTGAACGCCACCGTGAGGCCGCCGACCTCGTCCATCGTCCGCACCGGCACCGACTCGCCCGTGGGCTCCGAGCGCACGTGCACCATCCCGCGCACCCGCTCGGCGACGAAGTCGACGTCCTTGTTCGCGTCGCGCGAGACCGCGTAGGCCACCGCCGCCGCCACGCCCACGAGCAGCGTCGTCAGCGCGATGAGCGCCCGCAGGAGCGCCGGCGCCCCCTCCGGCGCGCCCGGCTCGCGGACGAAGGCGACGAGGAAGGGGCTCGACGCGGCCACGTCGAGCGGCTGGCTCGCGAAGCGCACGCGCCCCAGGCCCGTGACGGCCTCCCCCGCGTGCTCGGTCACGACCCGCCGGAGCGCCGCCCGGTCCGCCATGCCGAGGCTCGCGTCGAGCTTCACGTCCCCCTCCGGCGTCACCACGACGAACTCCGCCCCGGTCTTGCGCGCGGCGCGCTGCATGGCCTCGAGCCGCTCGCTGGCCGGGAGGTGACTGATGCGCGCACCCAGCGCCGAGGCGAGGAGCTCCGCGCGCGCGGCCGCGTGCTCGTCGCTGGCCGTGGCGAGGTTGTTGACGCCGAAGAGGCCGATGGCGATGCCCACCGCGAGGCCCAGCACCACGACGACCGCCGGCGCCAGCGGCAGGAGCGGCCACGCGCGCCCCGGGCGGGGCGAGACGACCTGTGTCGTGATGGTGACCATGCCGGTGCGTCCCGGTGCCACCGACGAGGTCCCTTCGCGCGCCGGCGGCGTCGAGCCCGGCACGGGCTGCGCCGGGGCGTTGCGCGGGTCACGCACGGTCTCCACGACGCCATCTTACTGCCCCTTGCGGCGGGACCGTCCGGGCTTACCCTGGGAGACGGAATGCGGTCCGGCCTTCGGCGGTTGCGATCGAGGATGAAGTCACGCACGAGCGGCGTCACTCTCGTCATCTACGGCTGGTACGACGCCCAGCCGGGCACGCTCTCGTGGGCGTTTCCCAGCCTGCGCGCCGCCCTCTCCGCCGTGCGCGCCATGCGCAACGCCATCCGCTGGCTCATCGTCGAAGGCAAGAGCGCGCTCGACGGCGAGGTGGACGTGGACGCGCTCCGCCGCGCGGGGCGCGTGCTGGTGGACCACGCGGTATGACGCCCAGGCGCGCGTAGCTCGCGGCCAGGGGCGGGGAGTCATTCGCCCAGACGCGCGTACCCGTCTTCCAGGCGCGCCTACGCGCCGTCCAGGCGCGCGTACCTCGCGTCCAGGCGCGACTACGCGGCGACCCGACGCGCCTGGGCAGTGGTCCAGACGCGACAACGCGGCGAGCCGACGCGCCTGGGCAGCGATCAAGTCGCGCCTACCCGGCGACCCGACGCGCCTGGGCAGTGGTCCAGACGCGCCTACCCAGCGTACAGGCCGCACCTGGGCAGCGATCAGACCGCACCTACCCAACGTACAAGCCGCGCCTACTCGCCGACCCGCCGCGCCTGGGCAGCGACACACGTCCGCGTGGCCGCCGTCCGCCCGCCCCTACCCGCTTGGCTCGCCCGCCTGGCCGGGCACCTCGTCCTTCCACCCGATGACCCCGCGCTCGAGGAGCTCGGCCAGGCCGGCGAGCGTGTCGAGTGCGTTCACGATGCCGATGTCCAGGATGGTCTGGATGCTCGACCGACCGTCGAGGAGCGCGAGGAGCATGCTCGCCCGCGCGTCCAGCTCACGGGACGCCAGCTCCTCGGACGCGATGACCACGATGGGCACGCGGTCGAACCCGCCGAAGAGCCGCTGGTAGAGGACGATGGGGTCCGGCTGGACGAGCTCCTCGGTCGAGGGCGGGGCGGCCGCGGGCGGGGGCTTCGACGCGAGGGCCGACTGGACGCGCGCCGCCTCGAGCTCCGCGGAGTCCGTGTACGTGGGCATCTCGTCGCGGTAGTCCACGCCCACGGGCATGCGCGCCGTCTCGGGCTGCCCCGACGCGGGGGCAGCGGGCACGGAGGGCGCTCGCGGACGCATCCCCACAGTCCACCGCGCCACGAGCCGCGGCGCAAGGCACAGGGACCGCGGGCGCCGGCTCACCCGGCCGGCTCGCGCTACGGTGGCTCCCCATGATCCGGCAGACCTCCGTGAGCATCGACGGCGTCCGCTCGCCCGTCCGCGAGTCGGGCCCCCAGGAGTCGCGCGAGGCCGTGGTCTTCGTGCACGGCAACCCCGGCTCCAGCGAGGACTGGGTCGACCTGATGGGTCGCGTGGGGACGTTCGCGCGCGCCGTCGCGCCGGACATGCCCGGCTTCGGCAAGGCCGACCGGCCGCGCTCGTTCGAGTACACCGTCGCCGGTTACGCGCGGCACCTCGCCGGCGTGCTCGACGCGCTGCACGACGAGCGCGCGCACCTCGTGCTGCACGACTTCGGCGGGCCGTGGGGGCTCTGGTGGGCGAGCGAGCACCCCGCCGCGCTCGCGAGCCTGACCCTCTTCAACGTGGGCGTCCTCCCCGGGTATCGCTGGCACAAGTTCGCGCGCCTCTGGCGCACGCCGGTGGTCGGCGAGCTGGTCCAGCTCGTCGCCACGCGGCGCGCCTTCGGCATGCTGCTGAACCGCGACAACCCGCGCCCGTTCCCGCCGGCGTTCCTCGATCGCATGTACGCCGACAGCGATCGCGGGAACAAGCGCGCGGTCCTGAAGCTCTATCGCGCGACGAGCGACCTGGGCGCCCTGGTGGAGCACGTCGCGGCCAAGCTCGTCCCGCTCCACGTGCCGGCGCTCGTCCTGTGGGGCACGGGCGACGCCTACCTGCCGGCGAAGTACGCGGAGGAGCAGCGTCGCTTCTTCGACGTCCGCGAGGTGCGCCTCATGCCGGGGTGCGGGCACTGGCCGTTCATCGACGATCCCGAAGGAGCGGCGGAGCCGGTGGTGCGGTTTCTCCGGGAGCGGCTCGGCGCCGCGAAGTGACTGATCGCGACCCCGATAGCCTTCACCCCACCCGCCACGAACGTTAGCAGCTCTCGCGAGCCCGCGATCACCCCACCCCCCCGGCCCCCCGCCCCGCAAGCACGCGATGCTCGCATCACACGCTGCCGGGGCGGGGGGAGCGTGAGCTTGGATCCCCGAAGCCCAGATCGAGACTGCTCACGCCGCCCGGGCCTCCTATTCCAGTAGTGCAGCGGCAATGCGGCGCACCACGCCGTCGAGATCGTCGAGGACCTCCTCGTTGCGAATGTGAAGCACCCGCACGCCGAGCCGGGCAAGCAGGCGGTCTCGTTCCTCGTCGATGTCGCGACGGTCGTCATGCACACCCCCGTCGACTTCGACGACGAGGTCTCGCGCTGGGCAGAAGAAGTCCGCTATGAACTGCCCAATGGGGACCTGAGTGCGGAAGCGAACGCCGAGCTGGCCGCGCCGCAGCCGCTGCCAGAGCAGTCGTTCGGCCTGCGTCGCGGAGCGACGCATCCAACGCGCACGGGGACGCAGCAAGAACCACCCCCTCGCGTCGGTGCGCCACCCCATGGTCGATCCCCTGTCGGCCGCGCGAGCGATGACGTTGCGTCCCGAGGTCCTGGCTCTACGAGCCTCCCTCCTCATCCTCCGCAGGTGAAGCTCACGCTCCCCCCGCCCCGGCAGCGTGTGATGCGAGCGTCGCGCGCTTGCGGGGCGGGGGGCCGGGGGGGTGGGGTGATCGCGCAGATGCCGTGATCGAGGATCGCGCTCGGCGCCGCTACACCCGCTCGATGACGACCGCGATCCCCTGCCCGCCCCCGATGCACGCGCTGCCGACGGCGTAGCGGCCGTTCCTGCGGGCGAGCTCGTACACCAGGTGCGTCGTGATGCGCGCCCCGCTGGCGCCGAGCGGGTGGCCGAGCGCGATGGCGCCGCCGTCGACGTTGGTGCGCGCGCGATCGAGGCCCAGCTCCTTCTCCACCGCGAGGTACTGCGGCGCGAACGCCTCGTTCACCTCGAAGAGGTCCACGTCGGCCTGCTTCAGCTCGGCCCTCGCCAGCGCGGAGCGGATGGCCGGCGCGGGGCCGATGCCCATGATCTTCGGGTCCACGCCCGCGATGCCCCACTGGACGATGCGCGCGAGCGGCTTCAGCCCCTTGCTCTTCGCGTAGTCCTCGCTCGTCAGTACGAGCGCCGCCGCGCCGTCGCAGATCCCCGAGGCGTTGCCCGCCGTGACGACGCCGTCCTTCTTGAAGACGGGCGTGAGCTTGGCGAGCGCCTCGAGGGTGGACTGGGGGCGCGCGTGCTCGTCGACCGCGAAGCTGACCGGTCCCTTCCTGGTCTGGAGCTCCACGGCGACGATCTCGCTCTTGAAGCGGCCCGCCTCGTTCGCCGCCGCCCAGCGCTGCTGGCTGCCGAGCGCGTACTCGTCACACTGCTGGCGCGTGAGGCCGTACTGCTCGGCGAGGTTCTCCGCCGTGATGGCCATGGGCGTCTGGGTGTAGCTGTCGGTCAGCGCGCTCCAGAGCGAGTCCTCCACCGGGGGCGTCTTGCCGAAGGCCCAGCCCTCGCGCGTGCCGCGCAGCTGGAAGGGGGCCTGCGTCATGTTCTCGGTGCCGGCGACGAGGACGGCGTCCGTCTCGCCGAGGAGGATCTGCTCCGCGCCGTTGACGATGGCCTGGAAGCCGGAGCCGCACAGGCGATTCACCGTGAGCGCCGGCGTCTCGATGGGCAGACCCGCCTTCAGCCCCACGTGGCGCGCGCAGTAGATGGCGTCGGCGCTGGTCTGCATGACGTTGCCGACGACGACGTGCCCGATGGCGCGCCTGTCGATGCCGCTCTGCTCCAGCGCGGCCTTCGCGGCGTGCACGGCGAGGTCGGTGGCGCTGACGCCCTTGAGAGAGCCCAGCATCGTGCCGAACGCGGTGCGCTTCGCGGCGACGATGACGATCGACTTGGGGAGCTTGGACATGGTTTCGGGGTGATATATCGGAGAGGGAGGCCGATGTGAACGCGAACGCGCCCCGGTGCCCGCGATGCGGCAGCCTCGTCACGAACCCCGGCGCGCCCGCCTGCCCGTTCTGCGGCGGTGCCCTGGCAGGGTACGGTGCCAGCCCACCTGCGCCCTACGCGCCGCAGGCCCCCTATGCACCCTCCGGCCCCTACCCGGGCGCGTATGGATCGCCGCAGCAGCCGACTGGATCGCCCTATGGCCAGCCCGGCCCGGGGTTTGGTGCAGCCCCGCAGCAGCAAGGTTACGCATTTCCGCCGCCACAACAGGGATATCCGCCCCCCGGAGCCTACGGCTACCCGCCTGGATCGAGTCTTGTAGCTGGACCCCGACAGTCGTCCTACTGGGCCTCTGGTTGGGGCATCTACTGGATGATTCGCCTGGGAATTGCCCTGGTGTTCATCCTCCTCGCGGGGTTTGGCGCATGTTTCTCCATGCTGAGTCACTGAGGGCCACCGTCGCACTCTCCATCCTCGCGCTCGCTGCCGGCTGCTCGTCGGCGACGGGTCCCGACGTCCCGGGCTCGGGGTACCACCAGAATCCCGGCGACACCGGGTCGAGCGGCGGCGGAAGTAGCAATGGCGGCAGTAGCAACGGAGGCGGAAGCTCCGGCGGCAGCTCGGGTGCCTCCAGCAGCGGAGGGAGCAGCGGCGCGAGCAGCTCCAGCGGGGCGACCGGCAGCAGCAGCAGCGGCGCGAGCAGCAGCGGCGGGGCCACGACGACGATCTCCGCCGACACCACGTGGGCCAGCGGTCAGACGATCACGAGCAGCGTGACCATCGCTCCGGGCGTGACGGTGACCATCGCCCCGGGCGCCACCGTGACCGTGAGCGCCGGCTCGACGATCGCCGTCTCGGGGACGCTGACGGCGAGCAGCACCACCTCCCACGCCAAGCTCACCGGCACCGGCTGGACGGCCCTGTCCGTCGCGAGCGGCGGGACGCTGACCCTCGACGGCGTCGACATCACCGGCGCGGGGACGGCGCTCCAGACCCAGGCCGGCGCGGTCAAGGCCGAGTACGACGACGGCACGATCACCGGCGCGGCCACGCCCTTCGACGTCGCCAAGGGGACCACGCTCGGCACGAAGAACGCGACCGTCGCGGGCACGCTCGGCACCTCGCGCGTCGCCGGCTCGCTGGTCGCCTCGTACCTGGACTACGACTCCAACGGCAACGAGGGCATCACGACGATCGATCCCACGGCGACCGAGTCGATCGAGGACTCGAAGCTGCACGGCTCGGGGCCGGTCGCCGACATGGTCGTGTCGGCCACGGGCGCTGCGTCGATCCACATCGCGTACACGGACATCACGAACGTGCACTGCGGGTTCCACTTCGACGCCATCGACGCGTTCGACGTGAGCTACACGAACGTGGAGACGAACGCCTACGGGTTCATGCTCTACGGCTCCGCGGGTAGCGGGACGCGGTCGGTGACGTACTCCAACGTCGACCAGAACCAGATCGCGTACGACACCACCTCCGGGAACAACGGGCCCATCAGCTTCGACCACGACTACGTCACGGGCACGCAGAACCCCGCCGACGCCGTGAGCGTGACCAACGCCGCGACCGCCGCCGTGACAGGGACGGGCCCCCGCACCCCGTGACCGCCTATTGACTGCCGTTCAACTAGAGCTAAGCTCTGTTCACGTGCTCGCACGGGATGTCGGCGTGCGACCTGCACGCCGACGGAACGAGGGTCAACGTGGACGACTGCTCCATCCTCATCGTGGGCTCCGGCTTCGCCGGGCTCGGTATGGCCATCCGCCTGAAGAAGGCGGGCATCGACGACTTCGTCCTGCTCGAGCAGGCCGACGACATCGGCGGCACCTGGCGGGACAACCACTATCCCGGGTGCGCGTGCGACGTGCCGTCGCACCTCTACTCCTTCTCGTTCGAGCCGTGGCCCAGCTGGACGCGCGACTTCGCCCCGCAGCGCGAGATCCTCGAGTACCTCCACCACTGCGCGGATAAATACGGGATCCGGCCGCACGTCCGCTTCGGCGCGCGCGTCGTGCGCTCGCGCTGGGACGAGGCGACGGGCACCTGGGAGGTGAGCACGAGCGACGGCAAGACGCGGCGAGCCCGCGTCGTCGTCTCCGGCTGCGGGCCGCTGAGCCGCCCGCAGCTGCCGGACATCCCGGGCCTCGGGTCGTTCGAGGGCAAGACGTTCCACTCCGCGCGCTGGGACCACTCGTTCCCGCTCGAGGGGAAGACGGTCGCCGTCGTCGGCACCGGCGCCAGCGCCATCCAGATCGTGCCGGCCATCGCGCCGAAGGTGGGGAAGCTCTTCGTCTACCAGCGCACCGCGCCGTGGGTGATGCCGAAGCCCGACGGGCCCATCCCCGACTGGAAGCGCAGGCTCTACGCGCGGGTGCCCCTCGCGCAGAACGCGGCGCGAAAGGGCATCTACTGGTCGCGGGAGCTGCTCGCGCTGGGCTTCGTCGTCGAGCCGCGCATCATGAAGCTCGGCGAGCGCCTCGGGCGCCGGTTCCTCGCCCGCAGCGTGGCCGACCCCGCCCTCCGCGCCAGGCTCACCCCGGGCTACACCATGGGCTGCAAGCGCATCCTGCCGACCAACAGCTACCTGCCGGCCCTCCAGCGCGAGAACGTCGACCTGGTGACGGACGGGATCGCGGAGGTGCGCGCCCGCACGATCGTGAGTCGCGACGGGACGGAGCGCGCGGTGGACGCCATCGTGCTCGCCACGGGGTTCGAGGCCGCGGAGCAGGTGGCGCCCTTCGAGGTGCGCGGTCGCGGTGGGCGCGAGCTCAACGAGGTGTGGCAGGACGGCGCGGCGGCCTACCTGGGGACGACGGTGTCGGGCTTTCCGAACATGTTCCTCCTCGTCGGCCCGAACACCGGCCTGGGGCACAGCTCGATGGTGTTCATGATCGAGTCGCAGGTGGCCTACGTCCTCGACGCCGTGAAGAAGATGCGGGCGCTCGGGCTGAAGGCGGTCGACGTGAAGGCGGAGACGCACGCTCGCTACAACGCGCGCCTCCAGGAGCGGCTGAAGGGCACCGTGTGGTCGAGCGGCTGCATGAGCTGGTATCTCACGCGAAGCGGGAAGAACACGACCATCTGGCCGGGATTCACGTTCGAGTTCCGTCTGCGCACGCGCCGCTTCGACGTGGCCTCCTACGACCGGGTGAAGCTGTCGAAGAACGACCGCGCAGCTCAGGGCGCCGCCAGGGTCGCCCACGCCCCGGAGATGACGACCTCGTCGCGCTCCTTGACCTTCACCTGAAGCGCCACCGCGTCCGGTCGGACCAGCCACCCCTCGGTGATCAGCGTGTCCCCCGGCCACACCGGGCGGCGGAACTGCGCCTCGAAGGAGCGCACGCGCGTCGCGTCGCCACCGCACGCGGCGCGGGCCACGTGCCGCACCATGAACCCGAAGGAGCAGAGCCCGTGCAGGATGGGGCCCCGCTCGAAGCCGACGAGCTTCGCGAACTGCGGGTCCGCGTGCAGCGGGTTGAGGTCGCCCGAGAGACGGTAGAGCAGCGCCTGCTCGGATGACGTCGCCTCCTCGATCGAGAACGTCGGCGGCACGTCCCGCGGCCTCTCGACGGGCGCCGCGTCCTTGGGCGGAGGATCCCCGCCGAAGCCCCCTTCCCCGCGGAAGAGGATCGCCGACGTCGTCTCTGCCACGAGCTTGCCGCTCGCGTCCTCGGCCCGCGTGTCCACGAGCACCTGCGCCAGACGCTTCATGTCGTAGATCCCGCGCACAGTCGCCGTCGTGCGAAGCTTCCCCGCCGGCGCGAGCGGTCCGTGGACGGTCACGCGCTCGCCTCCGTGGACGATCATCGCCAGGTTGCCGCCCAGGCTCGCGAGCAAGTCGAGCATCGGCTGGAACTTGGACACGACGGCGAAGCTCGGCAGGACCCTGGGGCCTCGGCCCTCGTACAGGTAGTCGAGCTCGTCGCGCTTCGCGCCGACGCCGAGGGCGTAGAGGGCCGCATCCTTCCACGTGTATTCGCACACCGAGATCGCGCTCGGCTTGCCGACGAGGGAGAGGTCGAGGGGCATGGGGCGCGGAGGATAGCGTCCCTCGCGGTGCGAGTCCGCTCCCCTCGCCTTCTCGGCTACCCTGCGTCGCCATGCCCTCCGTCGTCGGCACGGTCGCGGACGCCTTCGCGCGATCGGGGGTCGACCTCGGGGCGCTCGGGCTGGCGTGGGCGCGCGCGATGCCGGCGGTGACGCTCGTTCCGGCGTTCGGGCTGCGGGCGCTCCCGGCGCCGGCTCGCGGCGTGATGGCGCTGGCCTTCGCGGCGTGCATCTTCCCCGCGCTCGCGCCGGTGGCGGCGACGTCGTCGCAACCGTGGTTCGTCCAGGCGCTGGTGGAGGTTGCGCGCGGGCTGCCCATCGCGATCGCCGCGGCCGTGCCTCTCTGGGCGGCGACGATGGCGGGCGGCGTGGCCGACGCGCTGCGCGGATCGCAGGAGACGCCGAGCGTGCCCACGGTGGAGGGAAAGGCGACGCCGCTGGGGGTACCGCTGTCGCTCCTGGCGAGCGCCATCTTCCTGGCGACGGGAGGGCCGGCCCGCGTGGTGAAGGCGCTGGCTCTGCACCCCGTCGGCGCCCACCCGCTGCTGGCCGCCGCGAACGATCTCGTGGGAGGCATCGCCCTCGCGGTGGCGCTCGGCGGGCCGCTCCTCGCCGCGGGGGTGGTCATCGAGATCGCAGCCGCCCTGGTCGCGCGGGCGGCGGCCCCGGCGCAGGTCCATGCCCTGCTGGCGCCCCTGCGTGCGCTGGGCACGCTTGCGGTCATGGCGGTGGTGCTGGAGCGCGTCGCCACGGCGCTGGCGAGGGCCGTGGAGTCCACCCCGTAGTTCGTCACTACGGTAAAACTTTAGCCAGGATGGATAAAAAGAGATCCTCCGTGGAGGGCCCAAACGGTGGCTTGGGGTAGTTATTCCAAGCAGTTGCCTTCGGTGTAGGCGCGGCACTGATAGTGCAAAAGTCCCGTGTCACCGCAAAGGAGCTGTCGATGCCCCGCCCCCTCGCCTCCGCCCTCGTGCTCGTCGCACTCTCCGCTCTCGCCGGTTGCGCCTCCACCGCGCAGCAGGCTGTGCCGCACTCCCTCGCTTCCCAGGTTCCCACCGATCGCGTCGCCGCTGCGCCGCCGACCGACTTCGAGCTCGAGTTCGCTCCGCCCCAGACCACGGCGCCCAGGCGCTTCACGAAGGACGCGGAGCTCACGGGCTCCCTCCACGCGGCGAGCCCGACCAGCCGCACGAGCGACGAGTAGGCGAAGCGCCTAGTCGCCCAGGGGCACCATGCACGCGAGGGCCGGATCGACCGGAGGCGCCAGCCAGGCGGGGGTCCTCGTCGAGCTCGCGACGACGGCATGCGGACAGGGCCAGCCCGAGTAGAAATGCTCCACCCAGGGGACCACGAGGCTTCCGCCCGCGCCGGTCGCGGACGACGGGGCCGCAGCGGCCCACCGCGTGGGATGCGTCGTCGGGCACGGTGGCAGGCGGCCACGGAGCGGCCCCGGCCCGACGGAGCGCGCGCACGAGTCATTCCCGTTGGAGACGACGTCGCTGACGCGCTCATCGGCGAGCTGGGTGCCTCCCAGACGCGGCGCGTTCGCCAGCCCCGGCTGGAGCGACGACGTGCAGCCCACGATCCACGGCGCGAAACAGAACGCGGTGAGCCACGGCCAACGGGACATGGTGTGCCTCCCGACACTCCTAGTGTAGGACCCGATCGCAGGCCGTGCACGCCGCCGGGGGGGCAACTCTAGAGCGGGATTCGGTAGCCGAAGGTCAGGCCGAGCTCGAACGCGGCCACGTTGCCGGTCAGCGTGGGGCAGTCACCGATGGGGTCGCACGAGGTCTCCTGCGAGAAGGGCTTCTCGCTGGGGAGGATCCAGCGGTCGGCGCGCAGGGCGAGGCCGATGACGAAGCTGTCGTTGACGAGGTAGTTGACTCCCGCCTCCAGGCCGATGGCGAACCCCTCCGTGCTCACCGTGACCGTGCTGGTGCCGAGGATCGACGGCACTGCGGGCACGTCGTTCGTGGAGAAGCGGTCCGCGATGATGAGCGCGCCGGAGGTCAGTCCGAAATAGCCCTCGAACCAGCGCGAGCGCAGAGGGAAGTAGCGAATCTCTCCACCAAGGAACAGATAGCTTCGCGAATGGGTGCGATTGAGACCGCTGCCACCCCCGGCGTTCGGGTCCGTCGTGGGCCGCGGTGCGAAGAGGGCCCCGGCTCCGAACGCCCACTCCCGAGTCGCCCGGTAGAGCAGATGGACGCCGGTCTGCACGGTCGCGTCGCCGTTACCGACGGCGCCCAGCGGCGTGGACCCTCCGCGATTCGACGGTGAGATGGGCGCGGACGGCAGCGCGACGATCCCCGCCTCGGCTTCGGCGACGGTGTGCGGCCGATCGAGGAGAGAAGGGTGCTCGTGCTTCGTCTCCGGGGTCGAGTCGACCTTCGAGAGCGGCGCCGAGGTCGTCGTGTCGTCCGCGGCGGCCACCCCCGTCCCGAACAGCACCGCTGCGGCGAGCAGGAGCGGTGGCGCGCGCATCGTGCGTTCGAGCCTACACGATGGATGGCATCGAGGCGGCGGCTAGAGCCACTTCGCGCTGTCGGTCGGGGCCGGCAGCGGGGACGTGGAGGGCGCGCCCCCGGGAGCAGGAAGCGGCTTTACGTCGCCCACGATGACCGCACGCGCGGAACGCATCTGTGCGCCGTCGGCCCGCGCCGTGAAGCTGACCTCGAAGCGCCCGCTCTGGAGGAACGTGAAGGTCGCGCGGAAGACGCCCGACCCGTCGTCGGCCACGTCGAGGTGGGTGCCTGGCGCGATGCCCGGACCGATGATGTGAAACGACGCCCCTTCGACCTTCGCCCGTGCGTTGCCCTGGATGTGCGCCGCCATGTCCACCGGCTGGCCCACGCCCGGCTTCGCGCTCGACAGGTCGACGATCGCACGTAACGACACGGTAGCGCCGGTCGCGCCACGGACGCTCGCCAGCGCAGGAATGCCCGAGTCGACCGGTGCCGGCGCCGGAGGCTCCGCCAGCGTCGCCACCAGCGCGCTCGCCTCGCCATCGCCCGGATCGAGCTGCATCGCGACCTTGGCCAGCCGCATGGCGCCGGGGGTGTCGCCCGCGGCCGCTTTCGCCTTCGCCGCGGTCACCGCGCCTGCGGAGGCGCGGGCGCGGATGTCGAGCAGCTGCGGGTCGCGCGGGGAGCGCGCGAGACCCTTGTCCGTCAGGTCGAGGACGGCGTCCCATTGCTGGTGGGCGACCGCATCCGCCGCCTGCGCGGCGTAGTCCGGCGCGTCGTGCGCGTGGCCGCCGATGAGCCCCGCCTTGTAGGCGAACCCGCCCATCCCCAGCGCACCCACGAGGAAGCACACGATGACGACGGCGAACGTGCGCCCCTGCGTCCGCGGCAGGCGAAGCGGGGCCTCTTCCCCCGCGATCGTGCTCTCGACCGACGACGGCGGCTTGGACGAGGGCGGCGCCGTGCGGGAGAGCGGCGGGGCCGTATCCCCGCGCGGCGACGAGGGCGCGCTCACGCTGACCGGCAGGGGCGTCGACACAGGCGCGGGCGGGGGGGTGCGGAGCGACGCCGGGCGCGACGACGGGGGCAGCTGCTGATCGTCCATCGTCGAGTCGACGCCGGACGGGGGCGGCGTGGGGACGAGCCTCGCCTCGAAGTCCGCCGGCGGCAGCCACTTGGTCGTCGCGCTTCCGGGCGTGACCATCGCCGGCTCGGGGACCTCCGTCTTCAGCACGGTGCGGGTCGAGTGCGCCGTGTCCGCCGGTGGCTCGAACGACGTCTTCGCCGCCCCGATGCGCGCGGCGACCTCGGGCTCGAGCTGCAGCTTGTTGGTCCGCTGCATCGAGGGCATCTGCACGCCGCCGTTGTGCGGCCCGCGCCCCGGCCCCAGCATCGTCGGGCGCGTGAGGATGTCCTGCGCCGACATCCCGCTCTCCACGGCGGACTCGAGAAGAGCCCGCCCGAACGTCCGCGCGTTCTCCGCCCTGTCCTCGGCCTTCTTGGCGAGGTTTCGCATCACGATGGCCGCGATGGGCTCGGGGACGTAGGCCGCGCGCGGGATGCTCTTCAGGTGCGGCGGCAGGTCGTGGATCTGCTGCACCAGCAGCGCGACGGCCTGCTCGCCGTCGAAGGGCGTTCGCCCGGAGAGCATCTGGTAGACCATCGTCGCGATCGAGTAGACGTCTCCCTGCGACGAGACCTTCTCGCCCAATGCGCCCTCCGGCGAGATGTACCTCGCCGTGCCGAAGATGAGGCCCGCCGCCGTGGCCATCGACTGCTCGCCCCAGTTGAGGCGCGCGATCCCGAAGTCGAGCACCTTCACGTAGTCGGGATCGTCCGCCCGCTTCACGAGCATCACGTTCTCGGGCTTGAGATCGCGGTGCACC
>Ga0209415_10008838_pt1 | contig 17407 bp, 19 predicted proteins | sample PeaSoiSIISIP2007_FD_187696 | JGI IMG/M metagenome (GOLD analysis project Ga0209415, IMG submission 187696) | Peat soil microbial communities from Weissenstadt, Germany - SII-SIP-2007 (SPAdes) (version 2) | ecosystem: Environmental > Terrestrial > Soil > Wetlands > Peat | place: Germany... | reverse complement strand
CCAGCGTCGGCCCGAACCGCTTGCGCAGCCCGGTCACTTCGATCGTGGCGTGCATCACGAGATCCTTCTTGGTCGGGCTGGAAACTTGCTGTGACCTGGTTCTACTGGAGCGGACATAACATGGGCCGCACGTGAGCTGTTATCCCGTTGTTAGGCGCGCCAGGGCATGCTGAAGCGGGATGGCAGGGCCGAAGCCCGCGATCGTGCCATGTCGTGGCGAAGGGGAGGCGGATGAGGCTGCCGGGCTGGATGAGGCCGCCGGTCTGGCTCCGGCTGCCTGGCCGTACCGTTCGGGCGCGCCTGACGGCGCTCTATGGGGTCATGTTCGTCGTGTCCGGCGCGTTGCTGCTGGCCATCGCTAGTGGCGTGGCCGTCGTGCGCTCATCTTCCGTTTCGGTGGCGACGCCGAGTCCGGCCATCGCCGTGCCCGGGACTGCGCTCGACCGGGCCCTGGTCCGGATCCACCAACTGCAGGCTCAGGTCCAGAATCTGCAGGCGCAGGTTAGCGGGCAGCCGGGCCAGGGGCCGCTGTCACGCGACCTGCTGATCGCCTCGCTGTTCGCGCTGGCCGTCATGACCGTGGTGTCGGTGGCACTTGGCTGGCTGGTAGCCGGGCGCGCGCTTCGTCCGGTGCGCGAGATGACCGCTGCGGCGCAGCGCATCTCCGAGATGAACCTGGACGAGCGGCTGACCGTTCAGGGCCCGAGGGACGAGCTGAAGGAGCTTGGCGACACCATCGACGGCCTGCTGGAGCGGCTGGAGATCGCGTCGCCGTCGATGCCGCGCACGACGGGCTGGAAGCGGCCGCGAAGCTGGACCTCAACGCCTACGACGTCGTGGTCCTGGACCGCGACCTGCCCGGCATCCACGGCGACGTCCTGTGCCAGATGATCACCGACCGGGAAGACCGGTCCATGGTGCTCATGCTGACCGCAGCGGGCACGCCGGGCGACCGCAGCCGGCTGAACCGTTGCCGAATCCGGATGCCTAAAAATGCCATATGAGAGGGGACCTCCCCGGCGTCAGTCGATGGCATCGTGGGCTGGGTTGCGGAGCTGGGCGGGCTCTGACCGGACCTGGCGTGCGTTGGATGTCGGCTGCCGCGTGCGACTCCGCGCACGTCCGGGAAACGGGACGCGGGCCAGCCCTGGGACGTCCCGGCCAGGTGAAGACGCGTGTTACCCGTCAGGTGGCGCCCGGCGGCGACGTCGCTGGCCCGCATCGGCGGCCAGTCTGGCCCTGCTGCGCCGGCTGGCCCCTTCGGTGGCCAGCCAGCCGGCGAACACGAACGGGATCAGCGGAAGGCTCCCGTGGAAGGGAATCAGGTCCGCTAGCGCCATGCCCGCCACGCCGGGCCCGGCCGAGTGCGCGCGCGAGCCTCGCCGCCGGCGCCAGTGCTCGCCGACAGCAGTGAACAGGAGCAGGTCCAAGGGCCCGATGTCGTAGTGGCCACCCGGGACCGCGATCCGCAGGACGGCATAGGCCTGCCAGGCGGGCGCGGCGCCCGATCCGGCCGGAGCACCCGCCCCGCCGCCGATGAGAGCGTTCTGGGCGATGTCGGCAATGCTGCATGACGCCAGGAAGATCGCCATTACCCGCGGCTTCAGCGACAGCACCCGGCCCAGCGCGACGCCGCCGCCAACAGCCGCAACCGCGACCACGAGGTCGGACACGGCCCACGGCGCCCCGCCGACGATGGAGCCGACGGCAGCCAGGGCCAGCCCAGCGCCCAGCGCCCCGGCCGCCGCACGCGTGCTCACCACGGCAAGAGGCCAGGGGGCAAGCCCGAATGCAAGCGGAAGGGCCAGGGACAAGACGATCCGCAGAACAGTCACCGGCGCACCCTGGGCCACATGCCCCGTACACGCTGGCGGCGCCCGCCCGGTTCACCCCTGCCGGAACTCGACCATGATGCAGCAAGGACGACGGCGCCCATGCTGGTCGAAGGCGCCGCGATCCCAGCGCGCAGCATGCCCTGGGTGCGCTCGCATTCGCGGCACCACAGCATCGGCGAGCTGGGTAGCTTTACGTTCCTCGTCAGTTCGGGTTGAGTAGACCCATGCCTGATCAGCCTGCTGCCCTGCGTTCCTGGCATGCCGTCGTCGCGTCGCGGGACCCGGCGCTGCTGGAGGACCTGCTGGCCGACGATGTGGTGTTCCGGTCACCTGCGGTGTTCGCGCCGCAGCAGGGCAAGGCGCTGACCGTCCGCTATCTGACCAGCGCGATGGCGGTGCTGGGCCCGTCCTTGCGGTACGTCAGCCAGTGGCACGACCAGGGCAGCGCGGTGCTGGAGTTCGAGGCCGGGCTCGATGGCCTCTACGTCCAGGGGGTCGACATGCTGCGCTGGAATGACGAAGGCAAGCTGGTCAGCTTCACCGTCATGGTGCGGCCGCTGCGCGGGCTGGAGAAGCTGATCGAGCTGATGGGACGCCAGCTGGCCGCAGGTCAGACCTGACCGGCGCGCCGTGAAGACTGACCCCGGGGCACACGGTATGGTCGATCGCCGCCGATCCGAGGCAGCCGGGACCGTCGCCAGATCTCGGCCGTGCCCTGGGCTGCGGATGGCCCTGGGCTGTGGTCACGCGTCGCGGAGGCGGAGCAGGATCCCGCCAGCCAGCAGCGCTGCCAGCGCCCAGCCGGCCAGTACGCCGAGGCCCGCCCATGGGCTGATGGGCAGGTTCCGCAGGCCAGTTGTGGCCTGGATCGCCAGCCCTGCGGTCATCGGCGCGAGCTGCCCGAGATGCCGATGCCAGCTTGAACTGCCGGCTACCTGGCCCAGGATGGGGAACAGGTACAGCAGGCCGAGGACGATCCCGATGGCCGCCGCGCCGTCTCGCACCGCGGTGGCTATGCCCAGGCTGAGCAGCGCGATCAGGGCAAGGTAGAGCACCGAGCCGGCGGCAGCCCGCAGTACCGGCCCGCTGGCCAGGGACAGGTCCGGGTAGCCGTGCGCGGGGCCGATGCCGTGGCCGGGCAGGATCAGCCGCCCGGTCAGCACCGAGCCGAGCACGCCGGCGGCCGCGGCGACCAGGACCGGGCCGGCCAGGATGGCAGCCTTGGCGGCCAGCACGGTGGCCCGGCGGGGCGTCGCGGCCAGCGTGACGCGGATCATCCCGCTGCTGTACTCGCTGCTGATCGCCAGCACGGCCACGACGGCGATGACCGCCTGGCCGACGTAGATCCCGGTCAGGCTGATCTTCGCGGGGTCTTCGGCGCAGTGCCCGGACGGGCACCGGACGACTGCTGCCACTGCGGCACTCACGATCACGGTCAGGACGGCAGCGGCGAGCAGCAGCCAGCCGGTTCCGGGCAGTGTGCGGGTCTTTGTCCACTCCGCGTGCAGCGCGTCCCGCATGCTCGTCCGGCGTGGCCGCGACGCGTCCGCCGGATTCGGCCGTTGCGCCGACGGAGCCTGGGTCACGCGTCCCACCTGCTCAGCAGGTACCCGGCCAGGCCGAGGGCCAGCGCGGCCCAGAGGCACAGCACCGCGAAACCGGCCCACGGAGCCAGCGGGAAGTAACCGTTCGCGGGTGTATAGCTGGCGCCCAGTTGCGGGTACCGCGGGTAGCCCTGCTGGATGGAGAAGCCCGCGGCCGGCGTGAGCCGCAGCAGCCACTCCGCGGCACCAGCGGGCAGGACGGCCAGTGGCCCGGCGAAGAAGTATGGCAGGACAATCGCCGCGATGACGGCGGTGACCGCCGCCGCGCTGCGCCGGAACACGGCGCCGATGCCGAGGGCCAGCACCGCGGCGACGGCGAGCAGTGCTGCCGTGCCCACGATCATGCGCACCTCGGTGAGCGTCGGCACCGGATATGTGGATATGCCGCCGGCGTGCTGCTTCCGCTCACCGGTGAGCAGCGCGATGTAGGCGGCCGGCAGGCCCACGGCGAAGGTGACGGCGCCGAGCACGATGGCCTTCGCGGCCAGTACCCGGCCCCGCCGCGGGCACGCGGTCAGGGTGACTCGGATCAGGCCGCGCCGGAACTCGGCGGTGATGAACATGGTGCCGACGACGAGCAGCGCGATCAGCCCGGCGAACGTGCCGGCCAGGGTTCCGGCCACCGAGCCGCTTGAGCCCGTTCCGCCGGGCAGGTCGGGGGCGATATCACCGGACCCGGTCACGGTGAGCGCGCGGCCGGGCTGGCGATACCCGCCGCTTTGCGCCGGGTAGGCCGCGTTAGTGCCGCGGCCTATGCCGGTGCCGCTCCACCGGCCGGCGGGCGGCGCGCCCTCCAGGGTGATGTCGTCGAAAACAGCCGTCGCCGCGGTGGCCTGGCCGCTCGAGCTTGACCCGGTGGCGGACTGGCTGATCAGGCTGGAGGAGGTCGGGGACGCCGCGAACAGCCCGGCCTGCGCTGCCGCGGGCAGCCCGGGCAGCGTAGCGGTGCCGACCGTGGCCCAGTGCGTGCCATCGGCAGAGTCGTAGCCGGTGATCGTGTTGCCAGAGCGGGTCAGCCGCAGCCAGCGTGGCGCCGCCGCGGAGACGGCGCCGGCCAGGCCGGGCGCGTCCTGGGTGTAGTTCCACTGCATCCGGACCCCGTGATCGCCGGTGACCATCATCGCCGCGTACGCCGAACCCGGCCGGGTGCTCGCCTTGATGATGATCCCGGCCTTGGACCACGGCTGGAGGGCCGGCTTCTGCTCTTGACCAGGAGCACCGCCCGGCGGGTACGAGCCGGTCATGGATGTCACCCGGACGGTGATGCTGCCAGCGGAGGCCATCGGCTGATGCACGAAATAGAAGCTGTCGGTCACGGCCTCGCCGCCGGGCCCGAGGGTGAGAGCGCAGGCCGGTCCGCCGAGGGTCAGCTGACCGCCGGGCTCCAGGCCGCCGCATTCGCCGCCAGGGATCAGGTTGACCGCGATGATCAGCAGCCCGGCGACGATCATGCCAGCCACCCAGCCGCGGACGGTGCGGAACTTGGTCCATTCGGCGTGCAGCAGCGGGCCGAAGCCATCACGCTCGGCGCGCTCCGCGGTGCCGCGCCGCGTGATCATCGCGTTCATCGCGGCGTCTCCGCCCGGAACTCCGCCGCGTCGCGGGTGAGTTCCAGGTAGGCCTCCTCCAGCGATGCGCGGTGCGCCGACACCTCGGAGAACGGCACTGCCTTGGCACTGAGCAACGCGGCGACCTTCTCGGCCGCCAGCCCGGATACCGTCAGCATGCCTGCGCTGTCGGCGGCGACGGTGGCCCCGGCGCGCTCCAGCATCGCCGTCGCCTCAGGCGCCGCAGTGGTACGCAGCCTGACTCGGTCACCTGACGCGGCGGCGAGCAGCTCGCGGGTGGGTGCATCGGCGATCACCTTGCCGCGGCCGACAATCACCATGTGCCCGGCGATGTCTTGCAGCTCGCTCATCAGGTGGCTGGACACCAGGACGGTCCGGCCCTGCCCGGCCAGCGACCGCAGGAACCCGCGCATCCAGATGATGCCTTCCGGGTCCATGCCGTTGAACGGCTCGTCCAGCATCAGCGCCGGCGGGTCGCCGAGCATCGCTGCCGCGATCCCGAGCCGCTGCCGCATGCCCAGGGAGTAGCCGCCGGCCTTCCGCCGCGCCGCCGACCGCAGCCCGGCCTGCTCGATCGCCGCGTCGACGCGGCTGGCATCCAGGCCCTGGGAGTGGGCCAGCCACAGCAGGTGGTTACGCGCGGACCGGCTGGGCTGGAGCGCGGCAGCGTCCAGCAGCGATCCGACGTGCCTCAGCGGCCGGCGCAGCGTCCGGTACGGTCGCCCGCCGACGAGCGCGGTGCCCTCGTCGGCCGCGTCCAGGCCGAGAATGACCCGCATCGTGGTGGACTTGCCAGCCCCGTTGGGGCCGACGAACCCGGTGACCTGCCCGGGACGCGCGGTGAACGTCATCACGTCCAGGGCGAGGGTCGGGCCGAACCGCTTGCGCAGCCCGTTGACTTCGATGGTCGCATCCGGCATGCGATGAGTCCTCTCTGGCCCGTGGTCGCGTGTCGGAACTCGTTGTATGCCACCGCCGGTGTCAGCACGGTGTCGGCGGCCGACACCGTGCTGACACCGCTGACCTGGAATCGTCTGGCCCAGGTCACGTAGCCTCGCCTTGCCGGGCGGGACGCTCGCCGCAGAGAAGGTCATGAACAGATCATGAGAGTGCTGGTAGTTGAGGACTTCGAGGTCCTGGCCGAGGCGATCGGGACCGGGCTGCGCCGGGAAGGCATGGCGGTCGACGTCGTTCTCGACGGGAACGCCGCACTCGAGCACCTGGCCGTCACCGGCTACGACGTGGTGGTGCTGGACCGGGACCTGCCGGGAACCCACGGCGACGAGATCTGCCGCAGGCTTGCCGCCGAGCAGTCCCCGAGCCGGATCCTGATGCTGACCGCGGCCAGCACCGTTTCCGACCGGGTGACCGGCCTCGGGCTCGGCGCCGACGACTACCTGCCCAAGCCGTTCGACTTCGCCGAGCTTGTGGCGCGCATTCGCGCTCTTGGCCGTCGCCCCGCGACGTCGCTGCCGCCGGTGCTCGAGCGCGGCGAGCTCACGCTCGACCCGAGCCGGCGGGCGGCGTTCCGTGCCGGGCGGCGCCTTGATCTCAGCCCGAAGGAGTTCGCCCTGCTGGAGTGCCTGCTGGCGTCCGGGGACAGGGTCGTCTCCGCCGAGGAGCTGCTTGAGCGGGTCTGGGACGAAGCAGCCGACCCGTTCACCACCGCGGTCAAGACGACCATCCGCCGTCTCCGGGCCAAGCTCGGCGAGCCGCCCGTTATCCAGACCGTCCGTGAGGGCGGCTACCGGATCGGAGGGCTGTGATGCACCTTCTGAGCAAAGCATTCGCGGCGATCCGCCTGCACTGGCGTACGCTCCGGCTGCAGCTCGCCCTGCTGTACGGCGGAGTCTTCGTAGCCCTCGGCGTCGCCCTGCTCGCCGTCTCGGGCCTGCTCGTGCGCAGCGGGTCCACCAACATAAACGGGGGCAGCAGCTCGCACAATGCGTTCACCGGCCACCACTTCAACGTCGGCCCCGCGCTCGTCTTCGCTGGCACGGTGCTTGTCGCGGTCGCGCTGGGCTGGCTGATCGCCGGCCGGTTCCTGCGGCCGTTGCGCACGATCACCGCAGCCGCGCGGGACATCTCGGCCAGCAACCTGAGCCGCCGCCTTAACATCACCAGCCGCGATGATGAGTTCACCGAACTCGGCGAGACCCTCGATGACCTGTTCGCGCGGCTGGATGCGTCGTTCCAGGCACAGCGGCACTTCGTGGCCAACGCATCGCATGAGCTGCGCACCCCGCTGACCGCGGAGCGGACCCTGCTGCAGGTCGCGCTCGCCGATCCGGACGCCACAGCGGAGACGCTGCGATCGACGTGCCAGCAGCTGCTGGCGCTGGGCGATCAGCAGGAACGGCTGATCGAGGCGCTGCTCACGCTGGCCAGCAGCGAGCGCGGGATTGACCAGTGGCAGCCGTTTGACCTCGCCGACATCGCTGGCAAGGTGATCATGGACCGCCGTCAGGAAGCCGACCGCCGGGACATACGCATCGCCGCCGCGCTTAGCCCGGCGCCGGCCACCGGTGATCTGAGCCTGGCGGACAGCCTGGTCGCGAACCTGGTGGACAACGCCATCCGGCATAACCTCGATGGCGGCCGGGTCGAGATCTCGACGGCAGTGGCGGGTGGCAAGGCGGTCCTGTCGGTCAGCAACACCGGAGCCACGATCCCGCCCGGCGAGGTGGACCGCCTCTTCCAGCCGTTCCAGCACCTCGGCATCGAGCGAGTCGGCCATGCCGGCGGGCACGGGCTGGGCCTGGCCATCGTCCGCGCGATCGCCGGCGTGCACGGAGCGACACTCACGGCGAACGCCCGTCCTCCGGGCGGTCTCGACATCCAGGTGAGCTTCCCGCTCTCGCTCGCGAAAGCGCCTGCGGCGGAACACGAGCCGTCAGCAGGCCGGTGAGCCTGAGGTCAGGCGGAGCACGCGGCGGATCCCCGCGGCGATAAGGCGAGCGGCAGTCCACGCCATCGCCACAGGCTTCGTGTATGCACTCAGTGTCTACTTCTGATGTTTTCTCCCGCGTGTGACAGTTCCCCTCACGCTTCTCGGCCTGCTGGAACGACGGCCCAGTCACGGATACGACCTCAAGCGCGACTACGATGCCTACTTCGGCCGGGGCAAGCCGCTGCCCTTCGGCCAGGTATACGCGACACTCGGCCGCCTGGCCAGGGATGGCAAGGTGACCGGAGGCGATGCGGAGCCAGGCGCGGGGCCGGACCGCAAGCGCTACGCGATCACCGAGCTCGGCGCCAGCGAATTCGACCTGTGGCTGACCCAGCCGATCGAGCCCGAGCCCCATCTGCAGACCTTGCTGTTCGCCAAGGTAGTGCTTGCCCTGATGCTGGACCGGCCCGCCGACGCTTACCTTGACACCCAGCGGGCAGCGCACATCCAGCGCATGCGCGAACTGACCGAGGTCAAGCGGTCCGGCAGCCTGAGGGACGCGCTGCTCGCGGACCACGGACTCTTCCACCTCGAAGCCGATCTCCGCTGGATCGATGTAACCGGGGCCAGGCTGGGCGCCCTGGCGGAACTGGTGCGTGCACGATGACCTCTCAGCAAATCCGGCCGACCGCCGGCGCACTGTGCCTGATCGAAGCCCGTGAGGTCAAGAAGGCCTTCGGCCAGACGCCGGCCCTGACCGGAGCGAGCCTCGCGGTCCGTTCCGGCGAGATCCTGGCCGTCATGGGCCCGAGCGGCTCAGGCAAGTCGACGCTGCCGCATTGCCTGGCGGGCATTCTCGCGCCGGACAGCGGCGAGGTCTGGTTCGATGGCCAGCGGCTCGACAGCCTCAGCGATACCAAGCGCACCGAGCTTCGCCGCACCAAGTTCGGCTTCGTCTTCCAGTTCGGTCAGCTTGTCCCCGAGCTCACAGTGGCCGACAACATCGCTCTGCCGCTGCTGCTCAACCGGGAGGGGCGGAAGGCCGCCTACGCCAGAGCGGACGCATGGCTGCCGCAGATGGGCCTCGACGGCCTCGGCGGGCGGCGCACCGGCGAGCTGTCCGGGGGGCAGGCTCAGCGCGTCGCGCTGGCACGGGCGATGGTCGTCAAGCCTGCGGTGCTCAACGTCGCCGCGCTCGCCCGGCGCGCCCATCCCGCCCGGCGTATCACGGCTGCCCGGCAGCGGGCAGTATTACGCCTCGCCTGCCCTGGCCGAACTGATCCGCAGCGTGCCGGCCGATGAACTCGCGGACAGGTTCCCGGGCGGGATGATCGATGCCGTGGTCAGCGCGGCCGGGAGGAGTCATCGAATCTCAGGCAGTGACGGCCGAAGCTGGTGCCTACCGTCACGCCGGCGGCCGCCGGCTGGCGGAGCTGGCCAGCCCGGGAATCCGGGCCCGGGAGGCAGCCGCGTCGCCGGCTCTCCCGCAGGCGATTGCAACGCCGGCGGCCTGTCCGACGTCGTACAGAGTGAACACTTATCAGATGAAGGGGATGTTCACCATGAGAGCATCCGTGATCACGGGCCGGCGGATGCTGGCCGTGTGCTGCCTGACCTCGGCCGCCTTCCTCGCGACCGCGTGCGGCTCCGCCGCACCCGCCGCCGCGCCGACGAAGACGGTCACCGTAACGGTCACCCCGTCAAGCACGCCAGCAAGCACGTCAGCACCGGCCCCCCCGGCCGCCTCCGGGCCCGCGCCGTGCTCGACCACCGACCTGCGGCTGACCGTGGGTGCCGCCAACGGCGCCGCAGGCACGATCTACTACCCGCTCGACTTCACCAATACCTCCGGCTCGGCCTGCACCATATACGGCTACCCGGGCGTCGCGTTCGTCCGCTCGCCACACGGCAGCCAGGTCGGCGCTCCGGCCGGCCGGGCCAGCATTACCGCGCCGGCGCTGGTCACCCTGGCATCCGGCGCGACGGCGCACGCCACGCTCGCGGTCAGCGACGTGCTGATCGGCAACAACTGCCCGCACCACCAGGTACAGGTGCACTGGCTGCAGGTCTACCCGCCAGACCAGTACAGCCCGCTGTTCGCGCCGCTGAGCCGCCAGGGCTGCGCCGACCGGTCGCTGGTAACGATGCACGTCAGCACCGTCACCAGCGGACCGTGAGCTCTGCGGCCTCAGAGGTCGCCTGACACATCAACACATCATCAGCGGGTCCGCGGCGGGACTGCCGGGTGCGGCTGGTGGCCGGAGGTCACCAGCGGGGTGGCGGCTGCCCGGATGGCGCCGCCAGTGATCGCGAGCCCGCCGGCGGGGACGAACAGCGCCTCGTTGAAGGTGCTTCCGGTGGGAGCGGAGGCGATCACGATCGCGGGCCAGGCCAGGCCGCCGGTGATCGAGGTGGCGATGTAGTCACCGACCATGACGCCCTGGTTGGTGCTGGCGAGCCAGGACAGGCTCATCGGCCCGGCCAGCTGGGTCGGAGCGCTCCAGCTGGATCCGCCGTTGACCGATGAGGTGTACCCGACGGTCAGCTGGCAGGTGCTCGCGGTGCAGCTAGCCGTCGGGTACCGGTAGTAGGTGACGTCGATCTTCGCACTGGATCCTGAGGTGGTGACGTCGACGCCGATGCCCGGGATGAAGTGGTCGCCGCCGTCACTGGTGACTCTGCTGACGGTGCTCCAGGAGGTGCCGTTGCCAGAAGTGCTCATCACGATGTCGTTGCCCGCGCAGCCAGACTGGAAGCGGCAGTCCTGCCAGACGACATAGACGGTGCCCGCGGAGTCGATCGCCGCTGACGGCAGCGGGCTGGTCCGCATGTTCCCGGCGACCGTGTGGGACTGGACCGTGGCGACCAGCGTCGAGGACGTCCAGCTCGCCCCGCCGGTGGTGGAGCGGAAGGACCTGATCTGCCCGGTGTTGCTCAGGTAGGGCACGACGACCGTGCCGCCCGGCTGCACGAGGGGCTGGCCGCCGAGCCCGGTCGAGCCGGTCCGCACCGTATGCCAGGTCTGCCCGCCGTCGGTGGAGGTGGCCATGTAGATCCGGTTGCCCGCGCCGTTGTCGTCGTACTCGCCGTAGCAGTTGCCGTAGTCGGTGCTGGCCGGGTGCGTGTCACAGACGATCCAGTCCTTGTCCAGGCTGGAACTTCCCGACGCGGTAGCCACGTTCACCGGGTTGGCCCAGGTCAGGCCGCCGTCCGTGGACCGGCTCGCGGTCATCGCCGCACCGACGACGCCCCGGGTAGTGGTGATGGCCAGGCCGCTGATGATCCAGACGCCGTGTTTTGGATCGAACGCGACCGCGGGGTCGCTGATCGCGGCGTACGGTCCGCCGCCGTCGAAGCTGGTGATGCCGGGCAGCGATCCGCTGGTCCAGGTCGCGCCGCCGTCGGTCGAGGTGGCGAACCCCAGATCGGACGCGCCGCCGTCGAAGAAGCGCCCCTGCTGAACCGCGGCGACGATGGTGCTCCCGGCCGCCAGGATGTCGGGCTCGACCTCCGTCGCGTGCTGGCTCGTGCTGTTGGTGAACGGATCAGAGCTGATCTGCGTCACGGTGACGTTGGCCAGGGCAGGTCCGGTCCCCAGGATCAGGACGAGCGCGGCGAGCGGTCCGAGGAAGGGTAACCAGGCCAGCCGAGGGAGCGAGATTCGTGCTTTCATTCCAGCACCTCCAGATATCCTGCTTTCGGAAAGACGTAGACCATACCCTGCTACGGACCCGATTTCGCGTCAAGAACTTCTTCCCGCGCAGGCAAGCCACGCCACCCGGATGAACCCACCCGCGGGGCGCCGCCGCCATCATGTGCGCAGAGCCGAAGCCGACCTTAATTTTGCCAGAGTGCCGCACACCACGGCGAGGAGCCGTGACCGGGCGGTGTGCCGGCGGGGAAGCTAATCATGGCAACACGGCGGCCGACAGGGTGACCCGGATGTCCCATTGGATCGCCTTGGTGGACGAATTCATGGTGTTTAAGGGCGATCGTGGTCAGCGGCTCAATAGCTAGCGGAGAGCCGGCCGATGCCAGGGCGAAAGCGGCGACTTCGCGCGTGCTTCCATTCCAGTCATCAAGCCATCTGATCAGCTCATCTATGCCCGCTGATCGGCCACCCGGAGATGCCCGCCGGACTCAGCCAGCCGGGCCGCGAGCTGACCGGGGATCTGATGAAGCTCGTGCCTGTCTGCTGATAGCCATAGCGCCGCCTCTTGGCGTACTCATGTGCTAGCAGAACTCCTTCGGTGAAAGCTGCTGGCGCTGACGGGCCAGTGGGCTGCCGGCGCGGAGCCAGGAGGCGCGGCGGCGGATCAGCGCTCCGCGCCGACGTGAGCTTGCCCGGCCACCGTAACCAGCGCCAAACAGCGATCCCTGCCTCGGCAGCCAGGCTCGCGGCCTGGTCGCTGACGCCACGCCGCCACTACTTCCGCAACCCACCCGCATGACCAGCCACCGCGGTGATGACATCCCCGATGGCCCGTTCCAGGCCGCGTTCGTCGGTGAGGCGTTGCTCGGTGGCCTCGATGGTGGCGAGCATCCGGGGATCGGTGACGGGGATGAACCCCACGATCGGCATCATCAGATTCGAGGCGTCGAGGTTGCCGGACCCGAAGTACTGCGTGAACGCGCCGGCCTCCTGGCTCCAGCCGTCCTGGAGCACCGCGGCGCGGATTTCGTCCTTTGTCTGCCGCCATCGGTGCACCTTGTCGTGCGCGCCGAGCTTATCGGCGAGCGTGATGGCCCGGTCCAGCGCGACCCAGCACATGACCTTGGAGTACAGGAAATCCTGCGCGGGCCCCCGGATCTCCCAGATGCCCTGGTCCTTCTCGGTCCAGCGGAGCCGCGACCACCGCGCCCGTCGGGTAATACGTCAGGGCCCGCAGCACCCGGCCGCTGATCTGGACCAGCTCATGCCACGGCCCTGGTAGCTCTGATGCAACTGCGACCAGGACCGCCACGCCGCGGCCGTGTCATCCAGCCGCTGCGCCAGCTCGGCCTGGCGCCACAGCCGCGGCGCCGGGCCGCCAGGCTGGCCATGGTCAAGCGCGAAGACCAGGTGCTGACCAGCCCGCACAGTGAAGCGCCCGATCGCTGAACCGCCGGCGATCTTGAGGGCGACCGGTGCGGACAGCATCGTGATATCGGCGCCGGCCCGGGCAGCCGGATTGCCTGGCCGCCGCCGCAGTGGCCGGCTTGCCAGGTGAATGACCTCGGAAGCTGGCCAGGTCACATGACAGACGACGTCGCACTGCCCGGCCTCCGACACTGAACGCGCCGCGAGGCGCGGCGTGATCGGGAGGAGACATCAGTGCTAAGGCCAACGGCGCGCGGTCGCCTGTCTGCCGCGCGGCGGGTCTATTCAGCCGACCCGGGTCCGCCCATCAGGTCGGCCGCCTGATCCGGCTCCGGCCCGCCCATGCTGTCGGCGGCCTGATCTGGCTCCGGTCCGCCCATCAGGTCGGCGGCCTGATCTGGCTCCGGTCCGCCCATCAGGTCGGCGGCCTGATCTGGCTCCGGCCCGCCCATGCTGTCGGAAGCCTGATCCGGCTCCGGCCCGCCCATACTGTCGGAATAGCGTGCCATCCTGGCCTCCCTCGGTGCTGCCCCCCAGTGGTTCCCGGCGTCAGCCGCGACCTGATGGTCCTGGCTTCCGTCAGGCAACTGTATCTGCCGGGCGACGGCCACGAAAGCGGCCGGTTACCAGCCGGGGTGATCAAGAGCGGCAGGAAGTTCGGCAGCCGGGACGGGTTGCCTTGCCGGGCTACCTGGACAAGGATTCGGAGAGAGCCTCGCCGCATCTCGGGCAGGTGCCGTGGCGTTTCATGGATCGCTCATCGGCCGACGTGCCAGGTTCCAGGTATACGACCTCGCGCATTGCGGCCGGGCCGTGCGCGGAGATCCGGCGACTCGGCTTGTCCTGCTGAGTCCAGCCGACATAATGCCGCACCGGCCTCGCGGAAAGGAAACCTCTCTCATCGTGATCGGGAGGGCTGCTCGCTTAATCGACGCTGACGGACCTGACAACCTGCGGGACCTCGTAATGCAGGACATACACCTTGCCCGGTATGCGGTCCAGCGGGAGGCCGTGCTTTGCCTCCAGGCCGGCAATCCATTGCTGCCGTCCTCCGGACTGACTCATCTGGCAGGCCTTCCGTGCTGCCGGGATGGCCGGGCCGGGGGTGACGGCGCGGTCATCGTGGGGGGTGATCCCCGCTGTCCTCGTGGCGTGCGAAGCGCGGCGCGGAACAGGTCGGCTGCCCGGGCGTCTGTCTCGGCCGTGGGGCGCAGGTCGTCGGGCCAGATGGTGACCTCGGTGATCGCCCAGGATGCCCAGTCCTCGACGGTGGAGTAGAACTGCCACAGGAAGTTCCACATCAGGGCGTTGATCGCGAGGTGCTCGGGCAGCGGGACGAGGGCGTTGGCGTATTCGTCTGCCCGGGTGCGGCCGGTGGCCAGGTGGGCGGCTGCGTGCCCGCCGATGGCGGTCAGGTGACCGAGCAGGTCGGCCTTGGTGCCGTGGCCGGCGAAGGCGACCTTGAGCAGCGCTTCGTACTCCAGGACCGGCCCGGCCCCAGGCTCGGCGACCCAGCGCCGGAGCGCCCTGCGGCCCTGCGGCGTGATGGTGTACACGGTGCGCGGACGCCGGCCGGTGTGCTCTGGCCTGGCGGCGGCCAGGCCGTGCGCGGCGAGCAGCCTGGGCTCGTCGTAGATCCGCCCCTCGGCGCGCGGCCACACGAACCGCAGCCCGCGAGCGACCTGGCGGGCGAGCCCGTAGGCCGTCCTCGGCCCGGCGGCCAGCAGGCCGAGGACGGCGTACGAGGTCGACGTGGGTTCCTTCATCTGGGCACCGCGGCACCCGGCGGCCTGCCCTGTCTGCTTGCTATACTCACATTGTGAGTATAGGCTTCCGGGGAAGCCAGGTGCGGATCACCGGTGGTGGTGTGCCGGGCAGGGGAGGGAGAACCGGTGGATCCTGACGTGCTGAAGGCGATGTACCGGCGCTGGCTGCACGAGGAGTGGGGCGCGGGTGACTACGCGGTCGCCGAGGAGCTGATCGCCGAGGACCTCGTGGACCACAACCCGCTGCCGGGGCAGCCGCCCGGCCGGGCGGGCGAGGTCTGGACGGCGCAGATGATCCGCCGGGCCTTTCCCGACGCCGCCTTCCGGGCCGACGTGGTCATCTCCGACGGCGAGTATGTGATCGGGCGCTGGACCATGACGGCGACCAACACCGGCCCGTTCGATCTCTTCAGCCTGCCGCCGACCGGGCGGCCGGTGACGATGACCGGCCAGGAGATCTTCCGAGTCCGCGACGGCAGGTTCGCCGAGGTCTGGCACCAGGAAGACGTCGGCGGCATGCTGACCGCGCTCGGCCTCGAACCGCCGCAGGTCCTGATGCGCCTGGCCGCCAGGCGCAGCGCGCGCCAGTACCGGCGGCAAAAGGCCAGGCCGGCGCCGGCTTAGCAGGCTGCGGGGCGATGCGAGCGGCGCTTCGCCGGGCGGCAGCATTCTTCACCGCGACCTGCCAGGTGAGCGGCTACGGCTTGCGGCCGGCGGCGATGAATCCGAGGCTGGCCCAGAAGAACGTCTCTGCCGCGGCGGCGCGTTCCAGGGCTGCCCACCAGGTCGCTGCCTACCAGGTCGCTGCCCATCAGGCGCGACAAATCAGCAGCGCTGGAAGTGCCAGAAGATCAGCAGGGGATTGCCGGCGACGCTGCTCAGCGCGGCAATCCGGCAGCCGGTAGCCTCGGCCGGGGCAGATCCAGCACGGCAGGCCCGGACCATCGACCATGTCTGCGGGCAGGCGCGATGATCGCTGCGGAGCGGCTACCACGCGACGTTCAGGGTCTGCGCCGGGAGCCGGACGCCGAACGTGCCACGGGGACCGTAGATGGCGGCGCTGATGGAGGCGATCCGGTCCGGGTTCGGGCGCGACAGGATGAAGAACCTGGCGTTCGCGCTTACCCAGAGCGGGAACAGGTCCTCGCCGCTCTGGCCTGCGAGATGCCATCTGAGGTGGCCAGATCGGACCGAGAAATCGTAGACTACCGGGAGATAGAACTCATAAGCCCCGCTCCTCAGCGGCTTGCCCGCCATCCCGGCGATGAGCACCTGCGAGCCGTCCGGCGTGACCAGCACGGTGCTCCAGCTGACCAGCCGGTGCAGTGCCGCGGTGCGGCAGATGGTCCTGCTTGCGGCCATCACGTTCCCGCCCGATGTCGTCGTATCGAGCAGCTGCACGCAGCCAGCGGTGCAGGAACGCGGCTTGCTCGAGTAGGCCAGGATCGCGAGGAACCTGCTGCCGGCCACCCACGACGGGGAGCTGACGCCCGGGACCGCGGACTCGTCATCGCCGGGCAGGTACCAGGTTCGGTAGCTGCCGTCGGCAAGGTCATAAACCCGCACGCCGACCGGGGACTGAGGGCGCGCAGCGAATAGCTCGACCGCCAGCCGGGTGCCGTCGGGCGACAGCGCGATGCTGTCATATTCGGTGAAGTAGCCGACCGGAAGGACAGGCAGCGGCAGCGCGGTCAGCACCGCCCGCGGCCTGCCGGCCGTGCTGATCCGGAGCTGATAGAAGCGCGTCGCCAGGCTGGTCAGCAGCTCTGGCCGCGAGCCGGCCGGCGGGGCGGGCAGTTCCTGCGCCGCCAGCACGAAGGTGCGATCATCCCTGGCGCCGCTGACCGCCACGAACGCGTTGTACGGCTTAGGCACGGCGACCCTGGCGATGATCCTTCCCGTGGCGGTGCTCCCGACTGCCGCGTCGGCGGTCCGGATCTGCGTCCTGGCCTGGCCGCCATGAGCAAGCGCGACGAAATACCGCGGCGCGACGTGCGACAGCCGGGACGCGGACTGGGCCGGGTTCGGGCGATTACCCAGGTTCGCGTCGCCGCGCACCGCCACGCCGGTAGCCACTACCGCGGCCACGGCGGCGGCGGCGGCGATCGGGGCCAGCCATGTCATCGCACGTCCCCGCGGGCCGGGCAGCCGGACGCGGGAGCTGAGCTCGGGGAGCCGCAGCGGCGCGGCGCTTCCTTCGGCGACCGTGCCCGCGGCCGCGTGCGTGGCCGCCGCTGGGCCCTGATCCTGGCCCGAAGCTGGCTGCGGCAGCCATTCAGCAATGCCGACCGGACGTAGGACAGCGCCTTGCCGCGATCGTCCAGGTGATGCCACCTGCGGTAAAGAGCGCAGAACGCTTCCTGGACGACGTCCTCGGCGGCCATCCGGTCGCCCAGCATGACGACTGCCAGCCGGAGGAACTCCACCGAGTGAGCCTGGTACAAGCTGGTCACGGCCAGCACCACGTCGTGCGCCTCTGACCTGACCTGATCATGACCGCCGGTGGCCGCCGTCGACTTCAGCACATCTGTGTCCACACTTGAGAGACGCCGCCGCGCCCGCCCAGTTGCCTCGGGCCGCGACAGCGCAGGCAGTCTGCTGCTGGTGGCCGCGGCGCGGGCCTGTCCGGAGATAATGGACATAGCCTCATAGACCCTTTTCCAT
>Ga0209415_10008837_pt1 | contig 17409 bp, 17 predicted proteins | sample PeaSoiSIISIP2007_FD_187696 | JGI IMG/M metagenome (GOLD analysis project Ga0209415, IMG submission 187696) | Peat soil microbial communities from Weissenstadt, Germany - SII-SIP-2007 (SPAdes) (version 2) | ecosystem: Environmental > Terrestrial > Soil > Wetlands > Peat | place: Germany... | reverse complement strand
TCACGGGCTGAGTCGCTGCGCTCGAGCAGCTTCATCAGCTCTTCCTGCAGCTTGTGAACTTTGTCGGCGGCTTTGACCATCTCGTCGCCGAGCAGCTGCGTAGCCTGCGCGGTTTGCTCGGCGGTCAGCCGGCCCTCGGCCTGCAGTTCTTTGATGGTCGCGAGCCCGGTGGCATATTTCTGTGCCGGGGTTTCGATCTGCGCGAGGATCTCGCCAGCCTTCCTCCAACTTTCATTCTGGTCGGAGCTGACTTTGGCCAGCTCGGCCTGGTCGGGCAGCACCGGCGCGCCCGGCGGGGGAGCGACTTGCGGCGTGGGCATGACGGAGGCGAAGTCGGGCCGCGGGCTGCGCTTGCTGAAGGCCTCGGAGTTCAGTTTGTCGACGCCTTTATCGAGTTCCTCGTTCAGCTTGATCCAGGCTTCGACGGCGCGATTGTTTTCGTCGTTCCAGCCTTTCAACTCGCTCTGTAAATCGCGGATGGCAGCCTTGGCCGCTTCGGCATTTTTTTTCGCTTCGGCCAGCGCGTTTTCCTTGGCGGCCACGTCTTGATGACCTTGGGTTTCTGCCAGCACGCGCTGCAATTCTTTTTGCTGCTGCCCCAGCATTTCGAAATATTGCTGCTGCTGGGCGAGGGCCTGCGGGTCGACGCCTGAATCGGGATGCACCGCATGCTGCGAGCCGTGCGGGCCCGGAGCCATGAACGTGGCCGCGTTGGCGGCCTGGATGGCGGCCAGCTTGCGCGCAATTTCGGCGCCGGTGGTCGAAAGCTCGGTGTCGAGCGTCTTCAGCGATTCGTGCAGGCCCGCGAGCGGATCGCCGCCGTGGGCTTCCATGATCAGGTCAAGCGTGTGTTTGAAGGTCTGGAATTTCGCGTTGATCGCGTCGGATTGTGCGCCGCTGTCAGACCAGAAGTTATCGACGGCGTAACCGGCTGCGGCCCAGAACTGCGTCGTCCACTTCGAGGCCAGCTGGGCTGCTTTTCCTTCTTTCTCCATCGCCTCGGAGATTTCGTCAATACCTTTCTTGGCTTCGGCCAGGGCGGCAGAATCGATTTTGAATGAGGCCTCGTTCAGCGCGGCACCGGGCTTGCCCCCGAGCGTGGCCATGCGCAGCGCGATTTCCTGCATCGTCTTGGCGTGCGTGGCGCCGAGCTCGGCAATCACGTCTTCGGTGTGGCGAACGGATTCGTCGTAATCCTGCTGCGCTTTTTTGGCTTTGTCGATGCTGGCGGCAATGTGCTCGCCAAACTCGAAAGCAACGGCGCCCAGCGCACCCACTGCGCCAATGCCCAGAATCGATTGCAGTCCTTTGGCGAAGGCTGGAAACTCGCTGGTCAGCAGCCTGGTCAATGGCCGTGAAATATGGATGCCGAGACTTTCATCGATCAGCCGGAAGCTCTCAGCGCCCTCTCTGGACGTGCGCTTCATTTCTGCGCTCATGCGCTGGTTCAGTCCACTGGTGAAGCCTTCGACACCTTTCATTTTGTCGAGGAACTCCGCCGGATCAAGCCCCAGCCGTGCCGCCATTGCGCCAACGTTTAATGTGCTCATATTCCCAGCGCTCCCAGGCGTTGCTCGATCACTTCGCCCATCACTTCAACTGCTTCTTGTTTGCTCTCTTCGAAGGCCGGCCCCAGCCACGGATAGGCAGGCGTGCTCAGGTGACCGTACTGGTGGGTATCAAGTTTCACGCCGCGCTTTTTCGCAGCTGCGGAATCGCGCTTGAATTGCAAATCGTGGCTCAGTCCGGCGCCGGGAGCGCGGTGGCCTACTTCGACGAAGTACCCATACACGCCCGGATTGGTCGATTGGTCGGGAGCGGCTCCGCGTCCGGAGGCCGCGCGATTTGTGGCGACGCGGCGATAGGCATCTGGCGACCAGCCCGGCCCAATGAGCACATACTTTTCCGCGCCGTCATTCCGCATGCGCGTGACAATCACAATGTCTTCAGCCAAGGCGCCGGTCAGCCGGTGCACAGTCTCTTCCGCGGCCGCGCGCACGATGGCCCCGCCGGCTTCGAGCGCCGCTTTGGCAATGGGATTGGCCACCGCCTGGGCGATCGAGTCCAGATGGGCATTCAGCGCCGGGATGCCGTCGATTGAGAAAGTGAGATTCATTTCAGAAAGCTACCGGCTGGCTTACCATTTGCGCCGGTGATCCAATGCGCGTACAGTGGGATCAGCAAAGAGGATGCAACGTGATCTCGCTCCGCAAAGTTCTCTCCGGCATCGTCGCCCTGATCAGCCTCGCTGCCATTGCTGCTCCGCAGCCTGGCTTCGAGTTTCGCGGGTTGCGCACCGGCATGCTCGAAGTGCAGGGCGTGGCCGCGCTCAACCGCTTGGCGCCAAAGGGGAGCTGGGAGTCCCGCGTCGAATGCCCTTACTTCAGGGATAGGAAGGTGTGCACCTTCAGCGCCGGCGAGGATTCCACCGCAATCTTTATTAACGCGGCTGGCCTGGTTGCGAGCATCGAGTATCGCTTCGAGGGAAACGCCGATGAATCCACTGACTCCTTTGTCCGCGCCTTCTCCGAAAAGTATGGCAAGCCGGCCGTGGAGCAACGTGGCTATATCAACGGGATGGGCAACCAGTTCACGGGTCCCGTATACAGCTGGGCTCGGGGCAAGCAGATGCTCTTCGTCGAGGAAATGTGCGCCGGTAAAATCGGTACGCATTGTGTGACAATCGCCGATGCAACCTATGCTACGTCCGCCAAACCTAAGATTTGACCCTACTCGGCACGCCCGCCAGCAACCGCTTTTTGTAGGCTTCGAATTCTTCTTTCGTGGGCGGCAGCTTTGCCCGGGCTTCTTCGCGTTCCCGCCTGGTCCGTTCTTCCGGCAACTCCGGCAAAAAATCTGACGCGTTGAAAGGCTCGGGATGCTTCTCTCGATCGCGCGCTATATTCCACAGCTCGGCCGCAACCATGGCCCCGCCGGTCAGACGCTTGCGATCGTGCACCTGCAACCGACGCATGAGCAGCTCGAGCGCTGCCGGAATCATGCGGAGAAATTCGTTTTCGCTGAGGCCGAGATCGAAGCGGGCAATCGCCCAGAGCTTGCCAGTGGTCAGCTCTGGCGTTTCCTCCAGGTCCCCGTTCCCGTCCCCGCCTTCGTCGGCTCCGCCGGAATGAACTCCGGCAACGGCACGTTTGGGAGCGGGGCCTCGTCCGGAGCTGTTGCTTCTGGCGGGACTTCTTCCGGCACTGCGGGCTCCGCGATCAGGTGCGCGGAGAGCGCTTTCGAAATGGCCAGCGTCAAGTCGGCGGCATTGCCGGGATGGATCCACGCGCCAATTTGCTCGCGGGTCAGCCGCTGGCGATAGATTTGCCGGTCGCCGTCTTTCTCCTGCACGAATTCATGCAAGCCGATCCACAGCGCCAGCAGCATGCGTTCGGGATCGCCGTCTGGACTGATCTTGCGCCAATTGTATAAATCGTACAAACTGTCGCCGGTGCCGGCGTCTTCGTCGATGGCGACCTTCAGCAGCGTGGCTTCATCGATCAGCGCCTCGAACTGCGCGTAATTCTCGCCTGGCCACTGCCGGCCTTTCGCCGGCCGCAGGGCTTGCGCTTCTTTGAGCAACTGCTGCCGCCGTTTGCCGAGTTCGCGGATCTCGGTGGCAGTCAACCGGGCGACGCCTTGCTTTGAGCGCTCTTCTCTTCGCTGCCGATCGAGTCGGGCAGTTTCGTTTTTGTAGAGAATCACCGCCTGCACGGGGAACGCCAGCGGATAGTCTTTTTCGCGTCCGCGCGCGCCCAGCTTTACCGTGACCGGCTCGCCGACGATGGCTTCCTGCAGAACTTCATTCATTTCGTCGCCTCGTCGAGATAATGCACCGCTTGATAACCGGGGCAGGCGTCGCGGTGCCGCAGCACCGTCCCACCGCACCAGAAGCAGCCGAATGGAGCTTTTTCCCCGTTCGGGCCGTTCAGGTGATTCGCCAGCCACGCGATTGCTTCCGTTGTCATTTTTTCGCCTTCGCTCCCTTGATTACGCCGTCGGGAATCACTTCCGCCGGGTGCATGACCGGTGGAACTATGCTGAGGTCCTGCACGTTGCAGCGCGTGCCCGCGCTCCATTTGTTTTCGTTTTTCACCTGGGCGCAGGTCTGATCGAACTGGTCGAGCGCCTTTTGCAGATCCCGGCTAGCCAAAAAGAACACCAGCTGCGCCTCGTGCAGGTGGGCGCGCTGCAACTCGGTGAGCGTGTAGCCCGGAGTCGGCGCAGGCGGAGCAGCCTCCGTCGTCTTCTTCGCCGGAGCAGAAAGCGTGGGCGCAGTTTGCGTTTGGCCGCAGGCCGAGCCCAGCAGAAGGAAAGGCAGAAGCGGGAACGGGATCAGCCGATGTGTCACGGAACATGCCTCCGCCCTTCACTCTACGCCCGCCCTGGCCGAGCTCCTAGCGTTTCCCAAATAGCGAAAACGCAAAGAGCGCAAGCCAGCCGGCGGCTTATTCGCTGATGCCGCCGCCGCCCAGCGGAGTAAGAACCTCGACGCCATAGATCATCACTTCAAACGAGAAGCGGTTGACCTTGTAGCGATCCACCTTGGGGGCTTCGAACTGGGAAATGTAGCAAAGGCCGGTGAAGATGCTGCCATCGATCAGGGTGATTTTGTATCCCTGTTGCGACATGGCCTGCAGCACGCTCATGAGCTGGGTGATGCCGGCATTCTGCGGGTCGAAGACGCCCTCGGCGGCGTACTTGCCGTTGTCGACCACGACCGGGATCGGGAACTTGTTATTGCCCGGGGAATCCAGGCAGGTGGCATCGTCGAAGTCGGCTTTCGAGCCCGAGCGATCGAATTTTTCCAGCTGCGGCATCGCCGTGTAGACGCTGCCTCCGGTCACTGGAACTGGGGTAAAGGCGATGATCGTACCACGCCCGGCATAGCCAACTGGAACTGCCATGTGAGAATCTCCTGATTTTCTGGATTTGGAAAAAAGAGCGGAAAAATTGAACTCAATGAATCACTGAGTCAGTGACTCAATCCCTAGAACCACCAGCAGGAACTGAGATCCTGATACACGGTCAGCGCGTCAGAGGCGTTGCCCGTGGCCACGGCGATGCCGACCTGGCTGGGCGTGGAATTGCTCGTCGCCTCGAGCGTGCCCCAGAAGTGCGCAGTGAACATGTCGGCCGTGGTGCCAATGGCGCCGAAAGCGCTCGGCGTCGACGTGACGACCGTAGTCGAGGTCACGCCAGTGATGCCATTCACCGCGCCGGCGTTCATCGAACCAGTCAGGTTGGTCAAAACCTCGCCCGCAGTGCCCAGGCTGCTGGGCGCCGTGCCCGCAGTGGTGACACCCCACAAATTGGCGGCTGCGGCCGTGGCCTGCGAGTAAACGATGTGGCAATCAAAGTTCCACTTGGACGCCAGGCTCACCGGGCCAACAAAGTTGAGGCCGGTGATCACGCCGGCGGCCGCGAGCGTGGTCGACGTGGTGGTGTAGTTCGCCGAGACCACGGCCAGGGCCTGCGGCGTGACCTTGGTCAGAGCAGCGGTGGTGATGCCGCTCAGGGTCGCGTTGCTGATGGCTGGCGTGGTGAGTATGGGAGTGACCAGCGTGGCCGAAGTAGCTTCCACCAGGCTGCCTGATCCCGTCTGGTTGGTCGAGGTCAGCGGCGTGCCGCCGTTGATCGCGAGCGATGTGCTCGCGGTAAAGACGGATCCAGCGGCCGTGCCGGTAAACGTTGGCCCGCTTAAAGTGGGGCTGGCGATGGTCGGCGAGGTATTCAGCACCAGGTTGCCGGTGCCGGTCTGGTTGCTGGTCGTCAGCGCCGTGCCGCCGCCGATCGTCAACGTGGAAACCGCGGTAGTGCCGCTCAGCGTCAGCCCGCTGATCGTGGGCGACGTGATCGTTGGCGAAGTGCTCAGGACGAGGCTGCCGGTGCCGGTAGTCGAGCTGATGACGGAGCCGCCGCCCAGGGTAAAGCCTGTAGTCAGATCGATGATGTTGGCCGTAAGGTGCGGGCCGGTGGCAAAGGCCAAAACCGCGAGCGCCAGCAGCGTGGCCAGAGCCGCGCCGATTTTCGTTCTAGCGGAGAACTTTTTCATGGAGTCACCATTCCGGCGCCGAGCGCAATGACGTTGGTTCCGTCGTAATAGAAAAGTTGCGAAGTGGTTTCGTTCGCTCCCGGATTCACAACCGCGCCGGCGAGCACGTTCGCCGGCCAGGCAAAGGTGCGGCCGCCGGTGGCGTCCTGGGTGATTTCAAAAATCACGAATGCCGGAGAGGTCAGCCCGGCCAGCGTGAGCGTCGAGCTGGTCACATTCCCGGTAAGCGTGATCTGAAATAACTGGATCTGGGCAGCCGCGGGGAATGCCGGCGTCGCCGAGAAAGCGACCACGAGATCGTTGAAGAAGGACATTTTATAAGCGACTCAGTGAATCAATGAATCCGTGACTCAATCCCTACGGCGTCACCGTTCCGGGCGTGAGCGCAATGGCGTGGGTGCCATCGAAATAAAAAAGTTGCGAAGTAGTTTCATTCGCCAGCAGGCTCGGAGTGTCGCCACCCAGCACGTTTGCCGGCCACGCGAAAGTGTTGCCGCCGGCGGCGTTCTGCGTGATCTCAAAAATGAGCAGGGCCGGCACGACCAGCCCGATGGTCGCGAGCGTCGAGGACGAGACGGCGCCGGTCAGGGTCATTTTGAAAAGCTGGATGTTGCCCTGCACCAGGAAGACGGGCGTCGCGATTCCGGGCAGGGTGGTCGAGCCAAAAATCAGCGTCTGCCCGCCAATGCCGCCAAAGCCGCCCACCAGGCGAAGCTTTCCGCTCCAGTCGAGCAGCTTGTCCCACTTCACGCCAAACGGCTTGAACTCGCTGACGAAGGCTTTGAAGTTGGTCGAGCTGCCATCGGGAAAAATGACCAGCCAATAGATCAGGTTCAGGCCGCCGTGAAATTCGCCGAGCGCCAGGTAGGTTGGATCCTCGGGATTAAGCGCGCCCCCGAAATCGATTTCGCCGCTATCGACCTGCACCGCCAGCGGATGCGTGTAAGCGTCCGACGAGCGGGTGTTCGTCTGGTCGACCATCGCCTGCTTCGATCCGCCTGACTCGAACTGGCGAAGCTGGGCCAGCGGAACGTAAGTCACCCCATCGAGCGAGTACAGCAACTGCGAGCCGCGGCCGCCGTAAGCGATGGGGTTTGCCATGTTGGGATTGAGTCAATGAGTCAATGAATCATTGAGTCATTTACGTGGTTTCCTGGAAGCAAATCGTGACCTGAAGCACGCGGCGGAAGAGGTAGCCGAGGCCTCCGACTTCGTAGTGGGCATCGAATTCGTCCCAGCCGTAAACGTCTTTGACGATCGTCCCGTCGGGCAGCGCTGCATTGCCGGTGGCCAGGCCGGTGAGCTGGCGACGCAGCGCGCGCGAGAGGAAACAGGCGCTCAGATAGCCCGAAGGTGACAGCGGATTCTGCGCATTGTCATTGGCCACCGAGCCGAACTGGAAAATGCCTTCAATCAGCGCGCCCGGCAGGGCGTTGCGCGCGTCCAGCGTGTCGGCGGCTTCGGGCGACTTCAGCCGATCGAGAATGATGCCGGGCAGCACCGCCTCTTTGGCCAGCACCGAAAAGTAGAATGCGGCAAACGGGGCCACACGTTTCGAGTCGGCGTTGCCGAGCGCAGCCATGATGGCGACATTGGTCAGCGCGAAATTCGAGAGGCCGCTTTCGATCATTGGGCACGCAGCATCGAGAGGATGGCCGCCGCGGCGGCGGGCGCAGCTCCGCCGGCGGGAGCCTGGTAGAACCCATCCCACCAGGGCGTGCCGCGGAGGTTGCCGAAATAATCGGTAGTGAACAGCCCGCTCTGCGGCGTGCCCGCGCCAATAGCGGGCGATCCGGTTTGCACCTCAAAATTTATGTCGACATAGGGCGGAGTGGTCGAAACGTAGAGTGGGTTGGTGCAAATTCCGTGAGTCTCGCCGGGGCAGGTGGAGTTATAAAAATCGTTGTAGTCGTGAACGTTGATGATTCCAGCCGCCGCCGCCAGCCCGGTGTTCGAGGTATGGCAAATATTGTTTTCGACGTTGGCGCTGCTCGCCGGGTTGGTGCCGTTGCCGGATCCACCAGAGTCAATCGAGATGCAGGGGGCGGCATTCGCCACGCCGTTCAGGTACGCGGAATTGTTGTAGATGTTGACGCCCGTCCAGGCCACCGGCGTGATGGTCGCGCTCGGGCACTGCGCTCCGCCCAGCTGGCAGAGCAATGGCGGCCACCAGTGGTACGCCGTGTTTGATCCCACTCCGCTGTTCGCGTTGATGCAAACGTTATTGATGATGTTCATCACCCCGCGGCCGGCGCTGTTGTTCCAGGACGAATAGATCGGGATGCACTGGTGCCCCGGCGCTTCAATGTAGTTGCCGGCGACCAGAGCGCCCGACTCGAACAGCGGTCCCTGGCCATCGTTGCCGCAGGTCTGGCTGCCGCTGCCGCTGCCGAACCCCGTGCAGGGGCCAATGGCGGTGCCGAAAAGAGTGCCGGCGGTCAGCCCCGAGCCGGTTGTGTACTGGAAGCTGGTCGAGTTGCTCGAGGTGACGGAGAATGTTCCGTTGTAGCCGGACGGGGTTACGTTCTCGACTTTGACATTGTTGGTGCCAGTGCCGGGGTTCAGCGAGCTGGTGATGGTGACGGTCGTCGAGCTCTCGCTGGCGGCCGTAATCGGCGCGCCATAGCACATCGGGCAGACCAGCGTGGTGCGGTAAGTGTTCCCGATGACCTGCAGGTTGACGTGGCCGTCTTTGACGTCGGTGCCGTCGCCCTGGCCGCCCCATGACGCGCAGGATTCGACGGTGTTGTACTGGATCAGATGATTTGCCCCGGTAGGGCAGTTGGTGGTGCAGGTCATCCCATTGGCGGTGTACTCCGCGCCGGGAAAACTGGCATTGCCGTAGCCGGGCGGGTCGGAAGTTTCCGCGCCGTCGTAGATGCACTCGCCCCAGGTCTGGTGAATGTAGTTGTACTGCACCGTCACATTGTCAGGCCCGCTGAAGACGCCGGCGGCGACGCAGGGCCCGTGCTGACCGGGGCCGATGATCACGCCGGGGCCGTAGGAACCGACGTCGGTGCGCATGCCCTCGTTGTATTGAAAAATCAGGTCATGGGTGTAAGTGAGATCAGCCGTTTGGCCTTCGGAGTTCGCGAACTTGAAACCCTGGATCGTGAAATAGCCGATGCAGCCCGTGGCCAAGGTTGCGGAGATGATCGGCGTGGTCCCGGTGACCACAAACTCGTTTCCGATGTAGTTGGCATTCGCCGCGCAGCGCCAGCTGGTGCACGGGGCAGGCGTGAGATTGGCCGCCCAGGTTCCCTGCCCGGTGCCGTGATTCGAGTTCGTCTGATATTTGCTGACCCCGTCGAGGGTGAGAATGTTCGTCGAAGTATTGCTGCGCTGGGTCAGGTCGATTTCCGCGCTGCTGGTTTCAGGCGCGTTGCCCGCCGGCACCAGCGCCGAAAAGTAAACCGTCACTGCGCCGCTGGCCAGATTGGTGTTGATCTGGCTCCACGCGCTCGTGATCGAGCTGAACGGATTCGTCGATGTGCCATTGCTGCCGCTGCCCGTATAGAGCGCGTCGATGTAGCAAGGCGAGCTACACTGCCCCCAGCACGACGCGCAGAGCAAGGCGAGCGCGAGCGGAAAAAAGAGAAAACGTTTCATGGGCGAATGCTTCTAAGGATGAATGGAGCAGCCGCTGCCTTCGTAAATGGTGACGAGATCGCCGATGGTCGGCGCCAGCAGTTGAAGGCTGAAGACCGTTCCTGATGCTGACGCTCCGGTCAGCGTGCCGGCGATGTGAACCGGCATCTTGGTCCCCGCCGCGCCCAGCGTCCAGCTGGGCAAAATTTGGAATGTGGTGGTGGTTGAGGCCACGTCCGTCGCCGCTCCCCCCGCGTACGCCGTGGCCGCAGTCGCCATTTGGTACATCGCCGTGGTGCTGGTCACGCCGTTGGTCGCGGTCAGAAGGTTCCACTGATTGGCGGTGACGGCGGTCGCCTGCCCGACCACGAAGTCGCAATCAAAGTGCCAGTTTGTGGAGATGAGCGGCAAAGTGAAAGTCAGCGGAGTCGCAGCCGTGGAACCAATGATGACAGCCGACGCGCAGGTGGAAACCGTGCCGCCGGTGCCGCAGGACCAATCCGCGGCCAGGGTTAAAGTCATTCCGGTTTTCAGGTACCCGGCTACGCTGCCCTGGGCGCCAGTTCCAATTCCGGCGTAGCCCGCCGCAATTCGGCTCAAGGCCGTGTCCTGGCTGCCTTCTGAGCCGCCGGTGCTGGAAAATCCGTAGACCAGCCCATTGCCAATTTCAAATCCTACGGAGGTCAGGTCGATGAATTTCGAACCTTCATAGCACCACGTCCACTTGCCTGCGGTGGCGCTCATGAAGCCGGTGTCTTCGGTGGCGGTCTGATTATCGTTGGCGAATTCGAGACTGGCCGCGGAGCTGGTTTTTGGCGATGCGCAGGTCCCGTTTGCAAAGATGACTGAGCCGGGCGTGCCTGCGAGTCCAGATCCGCCAGATCCTGGAGCCCCCGGCGTAAGCAGAATGTTGCCGCCAAACGCGTTGGCCGAAGTTCCCAGGCCGGCAGCGCCAGCGCCTGCGGTGAAGTTGAGCGGGCCGCCGGCGCCGCCTCCGGAGTTCGTTCCTGTACCCGCACCGCCAATGCCGCCGCTGATCGAAACCGGGCTGCCTACGCCTCCGGTTCCACTGGCGTTGGATGTAGCTCCGCCGGCGATTCCTACCACGTTGAGCACCGTCGGAGCGTTCGTTCCGGTCACAGCGGCGGTCAGCGCTGGAATCGAGCCGCCGAGGCCGTTGCCCTGGCCATTGCCGAAGCTTGCGGTGACGACGCCGCCGGTAATGCTCATGATGTAGGAGGCGTATTCCACGATCCCATTCAGCACGTCGGTGCAGGTTTGCCCCACCGTCAGCACCGCGCCCCCCGACCCGCAGTAGGGATTCGCATTCGTGACGACGCTCGTCTGGGCATCGTGCTTGTATTCGCCGACCTGCGAGACGTTGCCGGCGTTGGGGTTATTGTGGGCCATCGACACGAAGTTGCCGTTAACCGTGTCGACGATCCCATACAGACCGGCCGGGGTGCAGCTATTCAAACCAATGATGTGGTTCGGGCCAATGGAATTTTTGCCCAGCTCGATATCCGTCTTAGCCACGCGCGTCGAGCCTTCGTTGGCGTACTGCGAAGTCGTCGAAGTGCATTCCTCGAAGCAGCTGCTGGGACTGAGGAAGACGAGATCGCTGGTGAGATCGCCAGGATACGTGGCCGGAGGCAGTTCGCCTACGTCGTAGAGCGTGCAGGTATGCTCGGCGCGGCCCTCAAACACTCCGCGCTGGACGCCGTCGATCCAATGGGCAATGGGCCACTCGGTTTTCGGAGTGACTTTGCCTTCATTGGTGCCGGTCTCCATGATGGCGCTCGACGCGGTGGAGGGGTTGTTCAGCAGCCAGCTATAGGCTTCGAGAATGGTCCCTACCGGGCACCAGCGCGCGGTGTTGCCATCGTTGCACTGCGGAATGTAGCCCGTGGCTGCGGGATAAGTGATGGTCACCGCCGCGGAAGTTGTCTGGCACGGCTCCGTGCCGCCGCAGTACCCGGTGCCGCTGTTCGGCTCGGCGCCGGCGTCAATGGCGCCGTTTCTAAAAATATAGTGCTCGGGGCCGGCCGTGTCGCCCGCGCCCTGCCAGGTTTTTTGAAACAGAATGCCGCCGCCGACCGGGCCCGCCGTCAGGCAGTTCGTGGTCGCGGTGTAACAGCCGGTGCCGGTGGTCGAGTAGTAAGCGTTGTAGAGCGTGCGCCGATGCGTCGAGGTATCAGGAAACAATTCCCAATCGGCCGTGGGATGCACTCCATCGATGACGGTGCGCTCCTGGCAGCTTTCGTTCGAAAGGGCAAAGCTGGCGCTCGCGCCCTCAAGGTCGATATCGAAATTTTTCAGCTGCTGATCGAAGCAGTTGGTGGCGAACTGTCCCTCCATGTAACCCATGCGAATGGCAACGAAGGAGTTCGCCTGATATAGGAACAGGGTCTGAGCGCCACTGGTTGAGAGCCCGTTGATCCCGCCATGGTTCTGAAGCCCAACCGTGCACGGGGAGGCCGTAGTGCAGAAGCCTCCAGCGCCGCCGGTGATGGCCGCGCTAGAGATTCGGCCCTCTTCGCAGTTAGTCCCTTGGCTGCATAAGACGGTGCTGGCGCCGCTTCCCGTGGCGAGGACGGAATCCACGGTCAGTGCTGCGATGGGAATGCCAGCCCCGCCAGCCGAAACCGACAATGAGGTAGCGCCGTTCGAGAACGCGGCCACGGAGCAGGTAAGCGAGTGCTGCGCGCAATAGTCATTCGACACCGGACTGCCGGTGTTGATGACTGGCGAATAGAACGGCGGCCCCGCCACGTTGTTGTAAACCGGGACGGTAGGATTGAGCACGCCGCCCGAGCCCCATGCGGGATAGTTATTCGGACCGCAGCCGGCGGTCAGCGGGCACATGATCAGAATCGAACCCCAGTTGCCGCCGTTCGAGGGATAGCCGGCGCCGCCGTCGATCATGAAATTGTTCTGGCTGGTATCCCAAGTCGAGCTGGTGACGATGGCCGCGCCATCGAGATCGACTCGCATCGAGATGGAGGTGGATCCCAGAGAGGCGGCGCAAGCCACGGCGGGATTCACGTTCGATCCAAACAGGACGACGGTTTTCGCGCTTCCGGTCCAGCCATAGCTTGCAGCGGCCGCGCCGTTTTGCAGCATGCCGCCGCCCACCGAAATGTGGACTCCGTTGCCGCCATAGGCAATGCAGATGTTGGCAATGACCTGGTTGACGTCCGAGTTGATGCCGTTCCATCCCGGCTGATCCACGACGCGAATTGCGGTTCCGAAGGCGGTTGTGCTGGCCAGCGCCGGATTCGCGGCCATGATGGCGGTTTGCGGATTTTGCAGCTCCCAGCGCGTGCTCCCAAGGTTGTAAGTCAGCTGGGCGAGCGCGGTGGTGGTGATGTCGCCGGCGACCAGCGCGGCAGCGCCCAGCCGGGTAATAGTTTTTGCTCCCAGGCCGCAAACGTTCAGGGTGGGCGTGGTCGTGGTGTTGGTATTGGCGGGAAGCAAAGCAACCTGCGCTCCATTCGCCAAAACCGTGGGGCAGGGCGAGAGCGAGACGGCCAGCACGTTCACCGCGCCGGTGTCGGCGCCGTACGAAGGCGCAGTTCCGGATGCGGGATAGCCCGTCGATTGCGCGCGCGCCACGCCGATCTGTGCGCAGCAAAGCGCCAGCAGTAAAATTATTCGCTTCATCATGGATTTTGTTGCCCTTGAATAGACCTGAGTGCTGACGGCTGAATGCCTCTTTATTGGGTCTGTTCGACCGAAGCGTGCAGATCGTAGGTGGCCGTGCCGGTGGAGCAAGCCGTGACCGTGGTGGTATAGGAAATGGCCGAGGCGGTTGCCGAATAAATTGGGATCAGGCCTTGCAGGTATCCGCCCACGGTGCTCAAGGCGGCTACGAAAGGCAGCGGAATGGTGGCGGCGCTGTGCGCGTGGGTTGCATCCGTCCAGGAGAATGTGGCCAGCACCTGGCCCGGACCGGGCGTAGCGCAAACCGCGTTCTGGGTGAGGTAGTAGCGAATCATGAAGCTGCCGACCGAGCCGGTCGAAGCAATCAAGTTCACCGTGGTCTGTGATGCGGATTGCGCGGTCACGTTCGAAACGCCCTCTACCACCGGAAAGGTCGTGCCCGCGCCGGTGAGGCCGTCATAGACCAGAGCCAGGCCGCTCGAATTCAGGGTGAAGCCCGAGCCCGGGCAACTGACCGTGGTTCCGGTCGCGGCAAAATAGGCCACGGCGCCAACCGTGGAGCAGGTGCTGACGGTGCCGCTGCCGCCGGTATTGGTTTGCGGGTTCTGCAGCTCCCAGTGGGTCGAGCCGCTGTTATAAATTGCGATGGCAACGGCCGTCGTAGTTAGATCGTTGGCGATCAGCGCCGCGCCGCCCACTTTGACGATCGGTTCTGCGGTCAGTCCGCTGACGGCCAAAGTCGGCGCGGCAGCCGTATTCGCAGCCGTCGGCAACCATTCGACCTCAAGGCCCCCAACCAGCGACGTGGCCGCCGGAGTTAACGTCAGGGTTTGCGCCTGCGCGGTTCCGCCGCCGGCGGCGTAATCGTTGATGATATCGTTCGCGCCAATCAGCGCGGCTGCGGGCGCTGCCGTCGAGCCGGTATTGTTTCCCAGCCACTGGTGAGCGGTCACGGTAGCCCAGCTGAAGGCCTCGGTCGCGCCCAGCGCGGCTGATGCGCCGCAGGAAAGCGGGGCAACACAGGTAAAGCTGGTGGATGAGTTGGTCAGGCCTGCATTCGGGACGGTTCCCGGGACGAGCGCCGAGCCATTCGATACCGGCACCTGGTTGGTCGTCCCGGGATTGCCGATCGAGCCCAGCGGATAGCCGCTGTTGCCCGTCTGCGCGAAGCCCAGAGTCGAAACGAACAGCACGGAACAAAATAAGAGAGCCAGCTTTTTCATTGGGTTTCCTCTGCGGTGATGTGTACGTCGTAACTTGCGCCTGAGCAGGAGCCAGTCAGCGTCGACGTGTAGCTGATGGCGGAAGCCACTGCGGAATAAATTGGGATGTCGCCTTGCAGCGACCCCGCGGCGACCTGCGCCGATCCGAGGGTTAAGGGAATGGTTTGCGCCGAGCGCGCGTTCGAGCCGTCGGTCCAGCTGAAAGTCAGAAGAATGGTGTCGGAGCTCGAGGCGCAGAGCCCGTTCTGGTCAATGTAATAACTGACGCGATAGCTGCCCGCCGCGGGGGTGGAAGCGACGATGTTGGTGGCCGTCTGCGATGTGGTGCGCGCGGTGACATTCGAGACGCCGAAAATTGCCGGCACGCCCAGGCCCGCGGTCGACGTCCCATTGAAACTCGAAACTGTGGTCGCAATGGGCAGCGGACTGGCCAGCGCCAGGGTGACGCTGCCGCTCGATCCGCCGCCGCTCAGCCCCGCGCCCGCGGTGACCCCGGTGATGGTGCCAACCCCGCCGCCGGTGCTGATGTCGCCAAAATAATTCGAGCCATCGCTGCTGCAGCACTTCAGCACGTGCCCAGTGGCGAGCGTGGGCGCGGTGGCAGAGCCGTTCAGGTTCCGGCCATTCAGTGAAACCGTGGCCAGCGTCGATCCAATGGAAATGATTCCATCCAGTGTCCACACGGCATTCGGGGGCGTGGCCGGCAGCGTCAAGGCGCATGCCGAGCTGCAATTCATCACGATGAGCCGGTTGGCATCGCCCGCAGTCGCGGGATAAGCGCTGGTCTCTGTCAGGACCCCGGCAATGCCGACGGGAATCAGAATTGCGTGGTAGTTGCCGGTGCTCGAGGTCGCATCCGTGTAAACGAACAGAGCCGAATTCGGCAGCAGCGTGTGGGTCGAGCCGCCCTCCGGCTGAAACGTGGAAGTGGTCAGGCTGACGGTGAGCACCGCAGTCGAGGTCGGCGCGTTTCTCACCACAAACGCGTTGCTGTTGCCGAGGCAGGCGGTTGATCCCGCCTGCGGCACTGTCAGGGTTGCGATCGCGGAGATGTTCCACTCGAGTTCGCCCAGGCGATCGGTGGGGCAGCTGCTATTCGCGTAAGTATAGTTTCCGGTTTGCGGGTCGACGGTGACGCCGCCGTATCCGTTGACCCAGGCGGAGCCGTTGTAGGTCAGAATCTGGGAACTTGCCGGAGTGGTGACGGTCGGCGCAAAGCTGCCGGGCGGGACGCAATAGCCCAGAGTGCCAGAGCAGTTGCCGAGAAACGTGTTGCTGGCGCCAAGCGCAAGCCGGGCCAGCACGCCGCCGATGACGCTCAAAACGTCGCCGTTAGTAGTCAGCGGAGTGTTGGCCAGCGCGATTGCGCCGGTAATTGTCGCGGCGCTGCCGGTGGTGTTCTGGTTCAGCACGGCGACGCGCGCCGCTGCCAGCGTGCCGGTGCTGATGTTTGAAGCGTTGGTGGTATCGGTGGTCGCCGAGGTGGCGAAAGCGACGTTATTGGTTTTGGTGCAGGTGATCACGCCCAGGCTGGTGATGGTGCAATCCTGGCTCACCGTCACCGGGGCGTAAGCAGTGGCGCCGGCGTTCATCACCGGAATCTGCGCGGCCGTGCCCAGCGTGAGTCCGCCGCCGGTTTCGTTGGCGCACGTCCAGGCCGAGCTGAGGTATTGCAAAATCTGGCTGGCGCCGCACGGGATCAAACTCAAATTCAGGGTGCCGCTGACCCCGCCGCCCGTAAGCCCGCTTGAACTGCCGGTGGTGATTCCAGTAAGCGTTCCGCCGCCGGTACCGCCGAGCGAAACCCACTGGCCGGCGGTGGTGCAGGTTGGAGAATTCTGGCACTGATAGAGCCCGCTGCCATTGGTCAGCGAAAAAATCGACCACTCGGGCGCCCCCGAAGGCAAAGCGGGGCCGAACTGGATGAACGTACCCTGGGCGAAGGCCTGCGCGCCGAACGTGACCCAGAGCGCGGTCCACAGCGCCGCTAGAATGAAAAGTTTTTTCATTGGGGGGTGTCTAGTTCCCGATTACGTTCCAGCCGGTGCCGTCCCAGATAAAAATGGCCCACTGATACTGGTCGAGCAGTTCCCACGACGCTTGCCCGTTGAAGAGCGCGCCTTTGGAATCGACGAAGACGACCGCGCCGGCGCCGGCATCGTCACGCCGCGCGTAATACACCTGGTACAAAAAGTCGGGAGCGGCCGGGTTGCCGGTGGGAGTGATGCCGGCGGTCAGGGTCAGCGTGATTCCGCCGGCGCCGCCCGTGGCCTTGATCAAATCAATTCCGGGCAGCACGGTGGCATTCGCAGCGTAAGCCTTGAGCGCGGCCCCGCTGGTCAGAGACTGGTTCACCGTCGCGTTGGTGGCTTGCTGGCTTTGCATGATGATCTAGGTCTGCGATCGTTAAGTCTGAGATCCAGCGTTCTGGCCAATTTCGGCGCAGTAGAGATCGAGGAAGACGTGGCGCTCGTCTTCGTCCTCGATGTACTTGATTTGGAAACTGCGATTTTCAAACGCGATCAGCATGGCCAGGTTCACGCCAATCTGGTACGGAATGCTGATGATGTGATCGGTTTCCTGCGCGATCTGCTGCGCTTTGTCGAGCTCCTCGCCACGCAGCGACCGAATGTCGGCCCAGGTGGTAATGGCCGGGCTCGGCGGAAAAGTCGAGCCGTCAGCCGTGTTGCGGCCGCCCGGCTGCATCAGCACCACCTGGCGCGAGAACCCGCCAATGCTGTGACGCGCGGAGCTGAGACGGCGCAGGGGCATGGAGGGATTGATTCAATAAGTCAATGAATCACGGAATTATCCACTTGACGTACCCAGATTGAATCAGGCAGGATCGTGGGCATGAGCCCAACGAGCCCTAGCCGTTGC
>Ga0209415_10008836_pt1 | contig 17410 bp, 15 predicted proteins | sample PeaSoiSIISIP2007_FD_187696 | JGI IMG/M metagenome (GOLD analysis project Ga0209415, IMG submission 187696) | Peat soil microbial communities from Weissenstadt, Germany - SII-SIP-2007 (SPAdes) (version 2) | ecosystem: Environmental > Terrestrial > Soil > Wetlands > Peat | place: Germany... | reverse complement strand
CCTGCTTCCGTGCGGCGCCTCGGCCCGCAGCGTGACCAGGAAGCGGTACAACCCGCGAGGCTCGTGCTCCGGCGGGCCGTCCCAGCCGATCCACTCATCCAGCCGCCGGATGTCGGACTGCGGGTTGGAATACTCCTCCAGGAAGGCGACCCCGCTGCGCATGTCCAGGACGTGCCGCACCGTGGCGCCGGCGTAGCCGCTGGCGCCCAGTTCGGGGACATAGGCCGTCACCGGGGCCCGGGGATCGAGCTGACCGCGGTCGATGAGCGCGGCGGCCACGCAGCCCAGCACGGACTTGGACACCGACATCAGCGCGTGCGGCCGGTCCGGCGCCCCGAGCGGACCGTACCACTCGGTGACCAGCTCACCGTCCTGCAGCACCGCGTACGCGTCGGTGAAGGTGTCGTCGAGGACCTCGCCCGCCGGGCCGGCCGACCCGTCGACGCGGGCGATGCCCACCCCGAGCAGGTCAAGGGCCGCGGCCGAAGCCGGAAGGACCCGGGCCGCGCCTTCGCCCCGCGGCACGGGATAGGTGGGCAGGATCTCGCCGACGTGCCAGAATGCCCAGCGGTTGAACGGCGGGTCCTGCCAGGTGCAGGCGGTGACCGGCGTACCCGGAACCTCTGGGCCCGGCTCCAGCGACATAGCCGAATCCTAGACGACGGCTCCGGTGCAGCCGGTGCGTTAAGGTGCGCTCCATGACCCATGACGGCGTGCCTGAGCTCATGGCCGGCTTCCCCCCGGCGCCGGAATCCCAGGTCACCCTGGCCAACTGGCAGGATCCCCCGTTCAACCGCTGGGCGTTCCGGCACATGCGCGAGCTCATTCCCAGCCACCCGATCCCGGCTGGCCAGCCCGCGCCGCTGCCCGCCGGCCCGCCCCTGGGCAGCTTCGCGGTCACCCGGCTCGACGGCAGCGCGTCCACGGTGGAGGGCGTGCTGGCCGGCACCTATACCGATGCGTTCGTGGTCATGTACGACGGGCAGGTGGTGGCCGAGCGGTACTACGCGGGCATGACCGCCGGAACCAGCCACCTGATCATGTCGGTATCGAAGTCGGTCCTGAGCTGCGTGGCCGGAGTGCTCGTCCACCGCGGGCTGCTCGATCTCCAGGCCCCGGTGACGCGCTACGTGCCCGAGGCCAGCGAGTCGGGATACGCGGGTGCCACGATCCGGGACCTGCTCGACATGCGGACCGGGGTCGCCTTCCGCGAGACCTACACCGCCCTCGACGCCGAGGTCCGCGTCATGGAACGCTCCATGGGCTGGCGCCCGGCGCAGCCCGGCGACCCGGCAGGCGCCTACCCGTACCTGGCCACGCTGGGCAGCGCCGGGCCGCACGGCGGCGAGTTCAGCTACCGTTCGGCCGACAGCGACATGCTCGGCTGGGCCTGCGAGCGGGCCAGCGGCGTGCGGGTGGCCGATCTCATCTCGGCCCTCGTCTGGCAGCCGATCGGGACGGAGCGCGACGCCGAGATCACCTGCGATCCGCTCGGCACGGCCATCCCGGACGGGGGGATCTCGGCCACGGCCCGTGACCTGGCCAGGTTCGGGCAGATGCTGGCCGACGACGGCGTGGCGCAGGGGCGGACCGTCGTCCCGCAGGCGTGGCTGGCCGATGTCCGCCACCCCGAGCCGGGGGTCCGCGAGGCCTTCGCCCGAACGGACAACGAATACGTCCTGCCCGGTGGCTGGTACCGGAGCCAGTTCTGGGTCATCCCCGGCTCCGGCGGCCCGGTCCTGGTCTGCCTCGGCATCCATGGCCAGCTGATCTACGCCGACCGGGCCGCCCGCACCGTGGTGGTCAAGCTGTCGTCCTGGCCCGACGCGCAGAACACGGCCTACCTGCTGGACACCCTCCGGTCCTGCGCCGCCGCGGCCGCCCGCCTGTCGGCCGCCCGCCTGTCGGCGGGCCGCGTCGAGGAGACGACCCTCTGACCCGTCATCACATGTTCGCCTCGTCCAGCGCGTTGGTCCCGTCGTTCGCGATGAGCAGACCCTGCTGCGTGGTGATGATGCCGAACAGGTCGCCGGCGCCGTTCTTGATCAGCGTCTTGGTGGCGACCTGCTTACCGGCCGGGGTGATCTCGACCGCGTTGCCGTTGTTGCCGTTGACCACGACCAGGTCGCCGTTGGGCGCCATGGTCATGCCCAGCGGGGCGTCCAGCGCGCCGCCCGCCGACAGGGTCCCGGCGACGGCGGTAACCGGGCTGGTCCGGGTGAGCGCCCCGGGAATGGCCGACACCGAGTTGGTCAGCGTGTCGTCCACGTACAGCGTCCCGTTGCCGGCCAGGGCCAGGCCGGTCGGCGCGAGGATGAGCGCCGCCTTGTTCGCGCGCCACGGGAAGGCGGACCCGATCACCGTGCTGCTGCTCAGCCGCGGCGGCGACGTCGGGCTCAGGGCCAGGTCCAGGCGCACCACGGTGCAGTTCCCGATCACCGGCGCGCCGTGGTCGGTCCTGGTGTTTCCGCCCAAGGCGTTGGACACGAACACCTCGGCCGACGTCGCGCTCGATTTCACGGTGAGGTCCCAGGGCCCGACGATGTCGGGATTCGTGATGGTCTCCGCGACGGTCCCCTGGTCGTTCAGCACGATGAGACAGCCCGCCGGATCCAGGCCGGGCAGCACGCCGCCCTTCGTGGTCGGCAGGCTGCCCACCACCACCCAGCCGCCGGGCAGGATGCCCAGCGCCGTGGTCAGCCCGATGCCTCCCGGGCAGGACTGGCCGGCCGGCAACGCGGAGATGTTGGCGAACACGCTGGCCTGGCCGGCCGGGGAGACCTCCATGAGGGTGGTCCCGGTGCCCTGCACGTTGGCCTTGTCGTTGAAGTTGCTGGCCAGGATGTCGCCTGCTCTCAGCCGGCCCCCCGAGGCCGGGACGACCGCGACCCCGTACGGGTTCACGTCACCGTTGGCCGGAACCGTCGAGGCGAGCTGGGTCAGGCCGTGCAGCTGGCCGAGGAACGACGCGACCGGCTGCGGCGACGTGGGCGCCGCACTCGGGGTATCCGAGCTGGCGGAACTCGAAGTTGATGTCGATGAACAGGCCGTGGCGGCCAGGCCGAGGCCGATCATGGCGGTCAGGATTGTGGCAAGGCTCCGCGACTTCACCGTGCTCCCCTCTCGGAAGGCCAGCGCCTTCCACGTTTCAGCTGGAGGCGCATCATCCAGCTGCCATCCGTGTCGGCAGGCGGCATCGCCCGCCCGTGGTCCCGACCTAATACACGAGCGGGCAGACGACGCGGTTCACCTCTCGCCGTAGGGCCGGGTGCCGGTCCGCGAGCAGTATTTTTCTTCAGGCCGAACGGACGGTGGTTCCCGAACCCCGGACCGGCGTAACGCCTCCGTGGTCCACACGAGCGTCATGGCTGCTGTCTTCCCGGCCGGCTACCGTTCACATCATGGCGACCCCGCAGCGCAGCACCGACCAGGCGGGCGGCGCCATGCCGGTCGACGTGCGCTCCGCCGGCCCGGGCGTAGCCACCCTGCACGGCATGTTCCGGCCGGCTGACCGGACTCAGGCGGCCCGCTGACGTCCCGGCATCAGCCGGGTCAGGGCCTCCTGGTCCGTCGGCCGGGACCGGCTCATCTGGGTACGGGAAGCGGGCGCGGCGGGACCGGCGCCGAGTGCACGATCGAGGTCGTGGTACGGCCGTGCGGGGTGAACAGGTCCAGGATCGGTTCCAGGTCGTCGATCGAGTGCAGGTAAACCTTCATGAGGTAGCAGTCCTCCCCGGTGATCCGGTAGCACTCGGTGACGTTCGGCACCTCGCGGGCGATGCCGGGGATCAGCCGCAGTCCTCCGCCGGTCGGGCTGATCCTGACGATGGCGCAGATCGAGTAGCCGAGGGCGCGTGGGCTGACCTCGGCCCGGTAGGACAGGATGCCGCTGTCCTCCAGGCGCCGTAGCCGGTCGGCCACCGCCGGACCGGACAGGCCGATCCGCCGGGAGAGTTCCGCGGTCCGCAGCCGGGGCGCCGCCAGGAGTTCCGCCACGATCCGCCGGTCTACGGCGTCCAGCGGCGCTTCCGGGATTTCAAAGGCCTGGCGGATAAAATCCCTTTGTTTTGACGGCCTTTCCATGCTTGCTCCCGCATTTTTGTCTTCCGTGTACCAACCTCGGCTTCATATGCTGCCCCCCGTGCCAGACCGACCGCAAGCGCCGAGCGGACACGTCGACGCGGGGCGGCTTGGGGGACCCGGGCGGCTCGGAGAGCTGCCGCCGCAGTCGTTCTTCCTGGCCAGCGCCATCTTTCATTATCTGGGGCCGTCGCTGGCGGTGCTGCTGTTCACCCGGATCGACGTGCTCGGGGTGGCCTGGCTGCGGGTGGCCAGCGCAGCGGTCGTGTTCGCGCTGTGGCGGCGGCCCTGGCGGCGGCTTGGCCGGCTCAGCGCCGGCGAGCGATGGAACCTGGTGGCGCTGGGCGCGGTGCTCGCGGTAATGAACTCGGCGTTCTACCTCGCGGTGGACCGGCTGCCGCTGTCCACGGTGGGCGCCATCGAATTCCTCGGCACCGTGATCCTAGCCGCGGCCGGCGCGCGGACCTGGCGCAACGCCGGGGCTCTGGCGCTCACCACGGCAGGCGTGGCCATTGTCACCACGCTCCGCATCACCGGTCAGCCGCTCGGATTCGCCTTCGCCTTCGCCAACTGCGCGCTGTTCATGCTGTACATCGTCCTGGGCCACCGGATGGCGAACGTCGGCGCCCGGGAAGGCGCGGAGGCCGGCCGTCCGGCGAACATCGACCGGCTCGCTGTGGCCATGGCGATCGCGGCGGTGATCGCCACGCCGTGGGGCCTGGGCGGGGCCCTGCCCGCGTTCCGGCACCCGATCCTGCTGCTGGCCGGGGCCGGGGTCGGCGTGTGCTCCTCGGTGATCCCCTACGTGACCGATCAGCTGGCCATGGCCCGGTTGCCCCGGGCGACGTTCTCGCTGATGCTGGCCCTGCTGCCGGTCTTCGCCACCATCATCGGCGCGATCGTGCTGCGCCAGGTCCCTACCGTCCAGGACGCCGCTGGTATCACGCTGGTAGTGCTGGGCGTGGCGATCCATCGACAAGAGAGGAAGCATCGTGGAATACGTACGGCTGGGATCGGCCGGGCTGAAGGTATCCCGGATCTGCCTGGGCATGATGAGCTACGGCAGCCAGGCCGAACGCGCCTGGCACCTTGACGAGGCCGCGGCCGAGCCGATCATCAAGGCGGCCATCGACGGCGGCGTCACCTTCTTCGACACCGCCGACACCTACTCCGGCGGGGTGAGCGAGCAGATCACAGGGCGCCTACTCAGCAGAATCTTCACCCGCAGGGAGGATTTCGTGCTGGCCACCAAGGTCTACTTCCCGATGGGGACCGGGCCGAACGACCGGGGTTTGTCCCGCACGCACGTGCTGGCCGCGATCGACGCGTCGCTGCGGCGGCTTGGCGTCGACTACGTGGACCTGTACCAGATCCACCGGTGGGACTACCACACGCCGATCGAGGAAACGATGGAGGCACTGCACGAGGTGGTCCGGGCCGGGAAGGCCCGTTACCTCGGCGCGAGCAGCATGTTCGCCTGGCAGTTCGCCAAGGCCCAGAACGTGGCCGAACCCCGCGGCTGGACCAGGTTCGCCTCGATGCAGAACCACTACAACCTCATCTACCGCGAGGAAGAGCGGGAGATGATCCCGCTGTGCGCCGACCAGGGGGTCGCCGTGCTGCCGTACAGCCCGCTGGCCCGCGGCGTGCTGGCCGGCAACCGCGGCCGGCAGGGCGAGCGCCGCACGACCCGGGCCGGGAATGACCCGCTGTCCGACGAGCGGTACCACTCCCCCGGCGACTTCGACGTGGCCGACCGGCTGGCCGAGGTCGCCGCCGCGCGCGGCGCGCCGCCGGCCCAGGTCGCCCTGGCCTGGCTGCTGAGCCGCCCGGCCGTGACCGCGCCGATCGTGGGCGCGACCCGGCTGGGCCACATCGGCGACGCGCTGGCCGCCGTCGACCTCACGCTGACCGAGGAGGAGGTGCGCCGCCTCGAGGAGCCCTACCTCCCGCACCCGGTGCTGGGGCACTTGTGACCGGGCCCCGGCGATAGCCTGCCAACGTGACCGATCGCGAGACGCGCAGGCTGTCCTTTGGGTCGGTGGCCACCGACTACGACCGTTACCGCCCGTCCCCGCCGCCGCAGGCGCTGGACTGGCTGCTGCCGCCGGATGCGGAGGCGGTGCTCGACCTGGCCGCCGGGACCGGCGCGGTGACCAGGGAGCTGATCGGGCGCGCGGCGCGTGTCATCGCCGTCGAGCCCGACGAGCGGATGCGGGAGGTGCTCACGGCCAGGTGCCCGCAGGCGGAGGTCCTGGCCGGCCGCGGTGAGGACATCCCGCTGCCCGACGCGTCGGTAGCTGCCGTGGTCATCTCGGCCGCCTGGCACTGGCTGGATCCCGAGCTGGCCGTGCCCGAGATCACCCGCGTGCTGCGCGTGGGCGGCGTCCTGGGCGTGATCTGGAACTCCCGGGACGCGCGCGTGCCCTGGGTCGCGGAGTTCAACCGGCTGGCCCGCGAGTCACGCGAGGCGGACCGCGCGCCGGATGGCCGGTCCGATAGCCGTCGGCGCCGCGAGGTCGTGTTCCCGGCCGGTACCCCGATGTCCGCGGTCGAGGAGCACACGGTGGAGTACTCGCTGCCGATGACCAAGGACGAACTGGTCGGGCTGCTCGGCACGTACAGCGGGGTGATCACGCTCGCCCCCGAGCGCCGGGCCGACTTCTCCCGGCGGGTCCGGGCCTTCCTCGACGGCCAGCCGTGGGACCGGACCGACCTGCCGATGGTCTGCCGCTGCCTGCGCAGCACCCGGCGGCCCGGCTAGCTCACGCGAGGCCGCAGACCACGGTCGGTCCGATACCACGCTCCCATCGCCGGGCATACCGGGCATACCGCCCCTGGATCCCGTCCCCATAGCCGTTCCGGGAACCGGTGGGTGTGACTCTCTACCGGATCTACCCGGTAGAGAGTCACTCTCATTGAGTGCCGCCGTTACCGTGCCCGGCTCGCCGCGTGCGCGCAGGCACGGCATCGACTTCATTTGGGTGCGGCCGCCGAGCGGCAGATCTGGCGCGGTACAACGTTAGGTCAAGGCGGCGGCCAGCTGCGCGTAGAGCTGCTCGAAATCCGTGCTCTTATGGATCTCGGGGGTCAGGGTGTTCATGTCGGCCAGCATCTTCATGATCCCGGCGATCGTGCTCCTGATCTTCGCGTAGAGATCGAGTTCCTCCCGGATGCCCTGCAGATACTCCTGGCCGACTTCTCGCATGGCCTCGTCCAGCGCCGCCTGCTTTTCTTCCCAGTACTTGATGTACCCGAGCCGGCTGATCGGGTCGAAGATCGCGGCGTCTGGCATGACGATGGGATAGACACGAGACGCGAATTCAGGGCGGCTGGCGATTTCGGTAAGCTCGAACATGCAGTACTTCGACTGCAGGTATTCTTTGCTCAGTATCACGATGACACATTTTCCGGTGCCGATCCGCCGCATGAACTGCTCGATGGAATCGCGGTACCTGACCTCGCTCTTGTCCCGGGTGACGAGCACACCGCGCTCTTCCATCCGGCCCTGGACCTCGTCGACCAGGGCCTCGCCGTCACCTCCCCACGTGTAGGAGATGAACACCTCCGGCTGGATCGGCGCGTCCCCGCCGCCCGCTACCTGCCTGTCCGGGAGATCACGGTAGAGCGCATTCAGCAGCGTGTACGGGTCGAGCAATTTCCGGCTCGCCCGGCACTGGATCTGGTCACCGGAGTGAACGAAATCCAGCAGCTCGCTGACCGTGAACGTGCTTGGCTCGCCCGAGGTAGAGCACCTCGGGCAGTTGCACGGCATGAACCTTTCGACCTTGATGCCCGGATAGGAACGATGGATGATCGCCAGCTCGTGATCGATCATGCCGAGGAGGACCCGCGGGTCACCGCCCCGTATGCGGATGCTGAGGAGGCGCCGGCGGTACTGCTCCATGACCTCGGCGCGGCTGGCGTCGTATTCGAATACGGCACCATTCCGCCACAGGCAGTCGCCGGGTGCGATCAAGTCGTGCAGGGCCACGATGAGCCGCCGGACAATGCCCTTCGGCATCACCTCGTACTCGTAGGTCAACACTAGGTTGTCGGTCTCGTCCCAGTGATACGCCGGCTGGCTCGGGGTGAGCAGCTGAGGGGCGATAAAGGTGCCGATGTGCGGCAGTTGCTCCAGTTCCCGGCGGATCTTCGCGACGGCGGCCGCCAGGCCGGAGTTGTCGGCCAGGTCCAGGGCGACCGTGCCGCACAGGTTCGGGTAGCGCAGCCGCAGCGCGCCGAGATCGATCCCCTGCTGGCGGCCCTGCTTGCGGTTCTGGACGATGATCAGCGGGCTGCCGCCGCTCAGCAGGTTTACCACCTCCAGCCAGTACTCGAAGTCGGTGTCTTCCTTGCGCTCGTCCGTGACCAGTGCGTAGACCGATCGCTTGGTCAGGAAGAACTGGTGGGTGGAGTGGTAGATCTCCTGGCCGCCGAAGTCCCAGATGTTCACCCGGAAGTCACGCTGGATGACCCGCTCGCCATCCTCGTCGCGCACCCTGATGCCCGCCGGGAACTGCCAGGCCAGCACGTTGATGCCCTCGGTGGAGTCCTCGTCCGCGTCCAGGACGTACCCCGGGTCGAGGATCTTCTTCGCCAGCGAGGTCTTGCCGGCGCCGGCCTCCCCTACGATCAGGAGCTTCGCCTCGGCCAGGAAATCGGCCCCGGCCTCGAGCTTCTGGGACCAGTATCGCTTTATAGCCTCGAGCCCATTAGCCGCGACCTCAGGAGGCGGCGTGACGAGCTTATCTTTATCAAAATCTAGATTACTAAGTTCTTTGAGACGTAGAATGCCCGCAGGGATTTCCGTAACTGGACATCCAGCGAGATCAAGGGTCTCGAGTGCCTGCAGCTGCCAGATGCCATCAGGGATTCGGGTGAGAGGATTGTAAGGGAGATCGAGTTTCTTGAGGTTAGGGGCTCGACCGATCGGTTCAGGCAGATCAGTAAGGCCGTTACGGCTAAGATTCAGCGATATCAGCGTGGAGGTTTCGAAAAGCCAATCCGGAATCCTGCCGGGCCATACTGCTGCCAAGTTCAGATCGGCAAGAAATCGCATAAACCTGCGCTGGGTCAAGCGCATCGCTACATAGGATTAGCGTCTCAGCGTGGATACTCCACCGAATATTCGGCCGGTAAGGAAGTGCCGCTATCGGGTGATGGGATGTATCAATCTCCTCGATATGCGGGAGATCTCCGATCCAGGATGGGAGCCTGTCGATTGCGCTGTAACCCACCACCAGAGTCCGGAGGCCCTCGAGCCCTCGGATCTCATCCGGGACTTCGGTGAGGCGCTCACCAAGCGCAGAGTCGGATAGGTCGAGCGACGATGTACGCCCGGCGTGTATAGCGTCGATCTGGCTCTGCAGCCGAGGTATCGACGAGCGGGTACGCGCTCCTTCGCCACCAGGCACGCCGCAAGCCTACATCGGCGATGGAATTCAGGCCGGGGAGCCCAGGTAGTGCAGGACGGCCAGGACACGGCGGTTGTCGCTTTCGTCCGGGGGCAGGCCGAGCTTGGTGAAAATGCTGGCGACGTGCTTTTCGACCGCCCCGCCGGAGACCACGAGCTCGGCGGCGATGGCGGAGTTCGAGCGGCCTTCGGCCATCAGGGCGAGCACCTGCCGCTCGCGCGGGGTCAGCGTGGCCAGGCCGCCGCGCTGCCGGCTGGCCCGGAACAGCTGGCTGACCACCTCGGGATCCAGGGCCGTGCCGCCGCCCGCCACCCGCTCCAGCGCCGCGGCGAACTCGGCCACGTTGGCCACCCGGTCCTTGAGCAGATAGCCGACGCCGGCCGCGCCGCCCTCGAGCAGCTGCGCGCTGTAGGACGTCTCGATGTACTGGGAGAACATGAGCACCCCGGTGCCGGGAAAGGCCTTCCGCATGGTCAGCGCGGCGCGCAGTCCCTCATCGGTGTGCGTGGGCGGCATCCGGATGTCGACCACCGCCACGTCGGGCTGGTGCGCGGCCACCGCGGCCAGCAGCGCGTCGCCGTCGGTCACCGCCGCGCACACCGAATGGCCGCGGTCCTCCAGCAGGCGGGTCAGCCCCTCCCGCAACAGCGCGGCGTCCTCCGCGATTACCACCCGCATCACAGTTCCCGCCTTCAGTGTCTGTTGGCTCGCATTCATGCCCGCAATGGCAGCTTGACGGTCACCGTGGTCGGGCCGCCCGGCGGGCTGGACAGCTCCAGGTGCCCGTCAACCGTGGACACCCGCTGGGCCAGCCCGGTCAGGCCGCTGCCGCGGGCCGCGTCCGCCCCGCCGATGCCGTCGTCGGTGACCTCGAGGCAAAGTACGCCGCTCCGTTCGGTAAAAATATTGATTTTGATCTGATTCGCGTAACTGTGCTTGATCGCATTGGCCATCAGCTCGGCCGCGCAGAAGTAGGCGATCGTCTCGATGGCCGGAGCGGGCCGGCTGCCGACGTCGGCGCTGACCGAGGCGGGGATGGCACTGCTGGCGGCCAGGGTGGCCAGGGCGCTGGGCAGGCCGTTGTCCAGCGCGGGCGGGTGGATGCCGCGGGCCAGGTCGCGCAGGTCGGCGAGCGCGTCGACCGCGTTGCGGTGCGCGGCGTCGAGTAGCTCCCGGACCGTCGCGTCGTCGTCATCCAGCTTCTCCCGGGCCATGCCGAGGTTCATGGCCAGCGCGGCCAGCCGCATCTGCGCGCCGTCGTGCAGGTCCCGTTCCACCCGGCGCAGGGCCGCGGCGGAATCCTCCACCGCCAGCGTCCTGGTCCGCTCCAGCTCGCTGACCCGCTCGGCCATGCTGCTCGGGCCGAGCAGGGCGCGGACCAGCCGGCGGTCGCCTACGTTGACCGCCCGGGCCAGCCACGTCCCGGCAAGCACGCAGACGACGCCCGCGAGGGCCGCGAGGTAGGTGCCCGCAAAGCCGTAAACGTTGAAGGTTCCGCTGAACGGGAAAGGGAACACGACCACCATAGGGCCGGTCGCCTGGTGCCGGAACAGCACCCAGTCGACTGGATAGGTGATATCCACCAGCCCGATGCAGGCGGTCGTGGTCGCGTATAGCTGCACGGCCGCGACGGGCAGCTTGATCAGGCTGTAGGAGACCGCCCGCCAGGCGGCCCGGTCCCGCAGCCGCTTGTCGAGCCGGCCGAGGATGCCGGTACCCGGCTGGAATTTCGGCGGCGCCTCGACCCGGTAGCGCAGCAGCCAGCCGGCCAGGCGGCGGTGCAGCGCGCCCAGCCGCCGGCTGACCCGCAGGGCCAGGGTGAGCAGCAGCAGCCCGATCACGGTGCCGAGTATCGACGCGGAAATGGTCAGGCCGAGGGCCAGCATCACGATGGTGATCCAGAATCCGGCTACCCCCGCCAGCCCGCCGAGGCCGCAGTACAGCAGCTCCCGAACGGTCCGGCGGGTGAGCGGGGCACACAAGATGATGCCCGTCACCCGCCGGATTTCCTCGTTCATGGACCCTATTGTTCCCGTTACGCGTCGCGTCGGGCCAGGGCCCAGCCGCCGGCGGCCAGGGCGGCCGCCGCGTACCCGCAGAGCAGGGCGAACCCCGCACCGGGTGACAGGCTGTGCGCCGCCGGCTTGACCGCGGTCAGCGAGTTCTCCGCGATCAGCATCGGCATGAACTGCCCGGCCGCGTTCTGGACCGAGGTCCCGAGCGGAACCAGGATCAGCGGCAGCACGAACAGCACGCCGACCACGGCGCTGATCGCGCCCGCGGTGTGCCGGATGAGGGCGCCCAGGCCGAGGCCGATCAGCGCGATCAGGGCCGGGTAGGCGCCGGCCATCAGCACCGCGCGCAGCACGCCCGGCTGGCCGAGGGCGGCGTGCGGGGCCGGGCTCTTGAGCACCGCCTCGCCGACACCGAACGCGACGAAGGCCAGGATCTCCCCTGCCGCCAGCGTCACCGCGGCGACGATCGCCGCCTTGGCGGCCAGTACCAGCGGGCGGCGCGGCGCGGCGGCGAACGTGGCGCGGATCATGCCGGAGGAGAACTCGCTGGTCACCGCCAGCACGCCGAGGACTCCGAGGGCGAGCTGGCCGATGGCCAGCCCGGCGTAGCTGTCGTTGGTCGGGTCGAAGGAGGCGCGGCCGGCGGCCGGCATGGTGGCCCAGTGCTGGTGGATCATCACCAGGATGGCCAGGCCGATCATCCCGGCCGCGAAGACGAGCAGGGTCCACCACGTGGACCGGACGCTGCGCAGCTTCAGCCACTCCATCTGGGCCACGTTGCGGAAGCCGTAGTGCCCTTCGGCCCGGTCGGCGGCCCGGGACAGGGTCGCGGTGGTCATGAGACGCTCCTCAGGGTGTAGTCAGGCGTCGGGTAGCTGGTGGAGTACTCGGTGCTTCCGTCGGTGAGCTGGAAGAACGCCTCCTCCAGTGAGCTGCTGCGGGCCGAGAGCTCGGCGACCGTGGTCTGGGCCAGCAGCCGGCCCCGGCCGATCACGATCAGCTGGTCCGCGGTCTGCGCGACCTCGCTGATCAGATGGCTGGAGATGAGCACGGTGCGGCCATGGGCGGCCAGGTTTTTCAGCAAGCCGCGGATCCAGCGGATGCCCTCCGGGTCCAGGCCGTTGACCGGCTCGTCCAGCAGCAGCACCGCCGGGTCACCGAGCAGCGCGGCGGCGATGCCCAGCCGCTGGGCCATACCCAGGGAAAACTTGCCCGCGCGCCGGTCCGCGGCCTGGCCCATGCCGGTGATCTCCAGCACGTCGTTGACCCGCCGGCGCGGGATGCCGTTGCTCACCGCCAGCGCGGTCAGGTGGGCGCGGGCCGAACGCCCGGGGTGAAACGCCTTTGCCTCCAGCAGCGCGCCAACGTCCCGCAGCGGCCAGCGCAGCTCGTGGTAGCTGTGGCCGTTGACCCGGGCCGTCCCGGCGTCCGGCCGGTCCAGGCCGAGGATCATCCGCATCGTGGTGGACTTCCCGGCGCCGTTCGGCCCGAGGAAACCGGTCACCGTGCCGGGCCGGACGTCGAAGCTGAGGTTGTCCACGGCGGTGGTGGAGCCATAGTGCTTGACCAGGCCGCGTGCCTCGATCATGAGAAAGCCTCCCTTGTCGCCGGAGAGCGCGCCCGGCCCCCGTTGTGGCGGGCACGCTCGCATGCATCTCCGGTTCACGCTAGGGATCTGGCGCCCGGCCGGTAACGCGGCTGCCACCCGTGTTTGGGGTGGGGTTTCCCCCCGCCGGGTCGTGAACCCGGGTTTCATGACCGGCGCCGCTCTCCCGCGGCCGTAAGGGCTGCTACCAGTGGTGCGTTGTCGCATAGGAGTGGCTGGTGATCATCTCGGTGTCTTCGGGCGGGGCGTAGATGGACTGCACCGCGACCCGGCCGGGCCCGTAGAGCCTGGCCCAGATGCTGCGGTAGCTCCACCGGCTGTGCCAGTAGGCCAAGCCCATGTTCCGCGGGTACTCCAGGTGCAGGGACAGCCGGACGCTCACGTCCCGGTACAGCAGGGCGCTCGGCTGGATCAGCATGGTCTGGTTGGGCTGCAGGTCGCGGATGAAGGTGTTGCCCGGCGAGTGCAGCAGCAGCAGCCCCGGTCCCCCGGTCGCGCCGAACACGTCGCCGTACTGGCCCATCGGGTAGTGGGTCTCCTGGTCATCTCCGCTCCCGGTGGTGTACCAGATACCGGTCGGATGCCAGTCGTACCGGATGTTCCCCGTGGCGGCCAGGAAGCGGTGCTCGCGGACCCAGATCTGCTGGTTGTGCTGCAGCGGCAGGGCCACGACCTCGCCGGCGTGGTTGTCGGACAGCGCGAGGTGCCCGGGGCCGCGGCCTTCCACCATGATCAGCGGCATTCCGGCCAGCCTGCGATTCCACCCGCCCCGCATGGGCATGCTGGTCAGCTGGGTCTGGGTATCGGTCCACAGCAGCACGTGGTGGGAGAAGTAGATCCAGTCGCTCGGCGCGAGGTTGAATTCCGCGACCGGGACGGTGGTGCCCGCGATCTGGATGTGGGACTGGCCGAACTGGAGCCGGGCCATGTCCTTGATCGGCGGCTGCTCAACCCACCCGGAGTCGCTGACCGAGGATCGGATGTCGACCGGCGCCCCGCACAGCGGGCAGGTCGGCGAGTTCGGGTCGCTGGGCTGCCGGCAGTACCGGCATATATAGGTGTTCATCCGGATCTCAGTCGGCGTGGTGGTGGACGTACATCGACTGAATGCCGACGCGGCCGGGCCCGGTCATCTCGGCCAGGTACATGCCGTGCCGCATCATCCCGGTCTTGAGCTGCATCTGTGCGGCCTGCATCTGCACCGTGGAGTCCTTGTAGAGGAAACCGCCCGGCTCGACCAGGATCTTCTCGCCCGGCTGCAGGGTCCGCTCGAGCACGTTGCCGTTGCCGTGCAGCAGCAGCATGCCCGGGTAGCCGGCCGTGACGAACCGGTCGACGTACATGCCGTTCCCCCCGTGCAGGAGGTTGACAAGGCCTTTGATCCGGATAAAGGAGTACTGGATGCTGTGCGAGGCGACCAGGAAGGCGTGCTCGCGGACGTCCAGTTCCATGCCGGGGTGCAGCGGCAGCACCACCAGCTCGCCGGGCGCGTCCCGGGAGAAGGCGATCCGGCCCGGGCCGTTGGCTACGGTCACGATGTGCGGCATGCCGCCGATCGTCCGCTTCATCCCGCCGCCGGTGTTCAGCGAAGACAGCGGCACCGACTCGTCCTTCCACAGCAGCACGTGATGCTCGAAGTAGACGCCGTCCTGCGGGTGGAGGGCGATCTCCGCCACCGGGACGAGCTCGCCTTCCACCTGGCAGGTGCTGCCGGAGAACCGGAACTCGGTCATGTCGCGCAGCCGGGGGGCCTCCCGCCAGCCGGAGTCACTGACCTTGTCGCGTTCGTTGAGCGGTGCGCCGCAGGTCTGGCAACTGGCGGTGCCCGGCTGGTTCTGGGCATGGCACCACTGGCACTGGATCATTTCCACGCTGGGAAGATAGCAGGCCAGGGTCATTTGACAACGGCTTATGACCCAAACTGCGGAGCGGGTATGGTTCTCCCATGGCACTGCTCGGGCGGGAGTTCATCGCCGTACCTGACGACCGCAAAGGTCAGATCGTTTTCAAATGGCCGGATATCACCATCCGCCGCTACACACGCGCGATCGTCAACGCGGACGAGATGGCGATGTTCGTCAACACGGGCCAGGTGGTGCAGACCCTGGGCCCCGGCCGGCACCAGATCGACGCCAACGAGCTGCCCGGGCTCGGGATGATCATCGATCACGTCAGCGGCGGGAACGCCTACCGGGCCGAGCTGTACTTCGTCGGCACCCGCGAGTACACCGGCTTCAAGTTCGGCGGCCGGGTCGACGACGTGCAGGACCCGCGGACGGGCCTGGTCGTGACGCTCCGGGTGTTCGGGGATTACGCGCTGCGCGTGGCCGACCCGGTGCGGCTGGTGACCAACCTGACGGCCACGGTCGACGTCACCGACAACGAGCGGATCGCGGGATGGGTCAGCGACCAGCTGCTCAAGGTGCTGCGGACGCACGTCACCACCCAGATCATCCGCAACGGCTGGCCGATCCTCGGCCTGATGGCGTACTCGGCGGAGATCGAGCAGAACACCATCGACGCCGGCAACGGCCAGCTCGCCGCCTACGGCGTCCAGCTGACCCGGATGGGCAACTTCGACATCAACCTCTCCCCCGAGGACGAGCAGCAGCTCAAGCACCTGGCCAAGGACACCAGCTACTCCCAGCTGGCGGGCGGCTTCCAGAACTACGCCGCAGGTGAGATGGCGCTCGGCGCCGGGCAGGGCCTGGCCAAGGGCGGCGCCGGCACCGAGGGAGCGTTCCTCGGCGCCGGGTTCGGCCTGGCCAGCGCGTTCGGAGCCCAGCAGGCACAGGCCATGCAGGCCCAGCAGGCGGAGGCCGCGCAGCGGGCGGCCGCCCAGTACGGGGTGCCGTACGGTCAGGGTGGCCCGCCGCAGGGTGGCGCCCCGCAGCCGCCGCCGTACGATCAGCAGGATCCGCCAGCACCGCCGGAGCCCGCGGCCCAGCAGGCCGCGGCCGGGGTGGTGTGCGCGTCCTGCCAAGCCTCGAACCCGGCTGGCGCGAAGTTCTGCATGAGCTGCGGTCAGGGGCTCGCGCCCGCGGTCACGCACTGCACGGAGTGCGGCACCGAGCTGCCCGGCGGGGCTCGCTTCTGCGCGAACTGCGGCACCCGGGTCGGCGGCTGAGCGCTCAGCCGCCGCTGGGCGCGGTCAGCTCTCCCGCCTTGGCTCGCGGGCTGGTCCCGTTGGCTACCCCCGCGCCGATCAGGCCCATCATGAGCCCGATGAACGGAAAGCCAATGAGCAGGAGGATGTAACTCGCCACGTCCTGGCCGGCGTAGAGCTCACGGCCGTAGACCGCGGAGGCGGTCAGGTGCTGCCCGTGGTAGAGCCAGTCCCGCACCCAGGCCGACCTGAGCAGCAGCGCGGTCGTGCCGGTGCCGGAAACGGTGACGAACACGGCACCGACGCCGCCGGACATCAGCCCCGCGGTGACGCCCTGCCAGGCCCGGGCGACGGATGCCTGGCCGGGGTCATCCGGCACGTAACAGCGCCGCCCCGCGATCGCGCCGACGATCAACGGCGCGCCGAACAGCAGAATCCAGAACAGGGCCACGAACGGGTCAGCCGCTGAGCCGTGCAGCCATGGCCTGGTTGAGTACCTGGTGTTGAGCCCGAGCGGTGCCAGCGTGTACATCGCCATGCCCACCATCAGGCCCGCGCCGGTGCCGATGGCCAGCGTGGCCGGGGCCACCGGGGTCCGCCGTGCGGTCAGCGCGAGGATGACCGCCACGTAGCAGGCCGTGATGAACAGGATCCCTATCTCGCCGCCCCAGTCGGGGCCGCCGGACGAGCTGCCCGGCACCCCCGGGCCCTGGAAGACGTCAAAGGTGTGCCGGTCGATGCCCCCTCGCGGGACCGCGCCGACGAACAGCCCGATGGCGGCCTGGGCCGGCATCACGGCCAGGATCGCGGCGTAAAAGCCGGCCCGCAGCCACCGGGCCGCCCGGCTGTCGGGCGGCCCGAGCAGCCAGCGAGTCAGCAGCGGCAGGCCGGCCAGCAGCGTCAACGTGATGATGATGCCGCCCTGGACGGCGGCGCCGTGGCTGACTGGGGAGTCCGGCCAGGCTCCCCAGGCCGCCGCCCCCGCCGCCCCCGCGAACAGCACCAGAATGCCGATCCTGCGCACCATCTGCGCCTCCTTCGCCATCAGCCGCAGACCACCGGCCCGCCAGGCCAGCCGCGGCCAGCCGGCCGGCACCTCATGCGCTTCGGCCCACACCGCCTCGGCCCAGTCCCGCCGCGCCGCCGGCACCACGCGCACCGCGCCCCGCGCGGCCGCCGCCCCCGC
>Ga0209415_10008835_pt1 | contig 17411 bp, 17 predicted proteins | sample PeaSoiSIISIP2007_FD_187696 | JGI IMG/M metagenome (GOLD analysis project Ga0209415, IMG submission 187696) | Peat soil microbial communities from Weissenstadt, Germany - SII-SIP-2007 (SPAdes) (version 2) | ecosystem: Environmental > Terrestrial > Soil > Wetlands > Peat | place: Germany... | reverse complement strand
TGATCAATCAAAATGCCGGACCAGAAGAGAAAATCCCCACTTCTACCCGCTGGTTGGGGAATTTTGCAAGAGGCTCTGTATACATGAATAAGCCCGTCGAATTGCCGCTTGGCCTTTATCTGTTGCAGATGGAACACACAGACGGAGAGCCTTGCGGAGATCCGGCCGTGCTTCTGGTGGTAAAGGCAGAGGATCTGCCCCGCTACCAGGCGGCTTATCAGGGGTGGTTGGCGCACTCCGGCCCAGGAAACAGCGCCAGCGATGGATCGGCGCGCGTGCTGCGTGTGGCTCTGTTGGCCTCCTTATACAAAAATCCGGATATGGTGAAGGTCCACCCATGAGAGTCCAGGACATCCATTCGCGCTCATACTGGCAGCACATGGCCCGCGGACTTATCGCAGTGGCCGTTGCCCTGGCTCTCACCCACATTTTTTCCTCCACATGGGTGGTGCGCAAGGTTGAGCAGTCCAATCTCTGGGCGTTTTTCCATCTGCATCCCATCGAAAGAGATTCGCGCCTGATGGTGGTGACCATCGATGAGAACGACTACCGGACGCTCTTTCATAACCGCTCGCCTCTGGACAAACAGAAGCTGCTCGAACTGGTGCAGGCGATTCAGGATGGCGGTGCGACAGCAATTGGCGTCGACGTGGTCAGCGACGGCTGGACTGCCGGGGACGTCGCCCAAAAAAACTTTAGCGTGCCCGTGGTTCTGGTTTCAAGTGGAATCTCCGAAGACGATCTCAACAACGACCCGCGCGGCATCTACGGTAAAAACTTCTGCTCCTCGGCTCCCCGGATTGAGCATCATGACGGATTGGCCACAGAGTATTATCAGTATTTCAATACGCCAGCCGGAACCTTGCCCTCCTTTACGTCTCTCGTGGTGCAAGCGACGAATATCGGAGCACCGGCCTGCCGCCAGATGTCTGAGCCAAAATCCGACCAATATGAATCAGGCCAACATGAGTCTGCCGAGGCGCGCGAAATCTCCTACCTAGGCATGGCAAAAGACTATGACTCAAGCAGTGCGACAAACGTGCTGACTGCAGCTCGCGGTTTCGATTGGAAGCAGCAGGGTGTATTTCGTGGCCGCACCGTTCTGGTGGGCGTAACCTTTCCGGCCAGCCGTGATATTTACCCCACGGCTTTCGGCAAGATGCCCGGTGTCTACATCCTGGCCAACATCGTCAGTTCGGAGCTACGTTCACTTGAGGTAGTCGCCGCGCCTCGGTGGTGTTTTGTCCTGCTGGATTTCCTGTTTGGCGTTGTGGCACTGACACTGTCTTACCTGCTGCGCCGCCACAATCGCATCCTGGCCTTCGCGCTCACCATGGTTTGCGTTCCCCTGGCTGCAATCCTATTGAGCTTCGCATTTTTCGTGTTGGGCTACAAATGCCTTTTCTACCTCAGCTTTGTGCCCGTTACGGTGGGCGTGTTGATGCACGCGCTGGTTGAGCACTTCGAGGACTACTGGCATCTGTACAAACATTGCGCGCACTGCCCTGCCTTCCCCGGTGGGCAGAAGCAAAAGCATTGAATATGCAGCCCGTCGATATTGAAATTTGATTTGAAGAATTGACGATCAAGCCGAATATAAGGTACTACCCGGATGAGGACGACAAGATGTCACTGCCAAAAAGGCCGCGCAGACGCTGTATGCACCGATATGGCCCGTCAAGAGAAATCCACGAACAAGTCGCCAGGTTTGACGGAGAGCGCCTTTGACAGCTTGATGATGTTCTCCAGCGCCACATTCCGCTCGCTGCGCTCGACTCCACCGACGTAGTTGCGATGCAGTCCGGCCCGGTCGGCCAGCTCTTCCTGGGAATAGCCCCGCTCGTCGCGGAGTTGCCGCAACCTAGAGCCAAATCGAGACTTAACGGAGTGTGGGGCCACATCTCCATGCTCGGATGCTGACCACTATGCGTCTACACACTATGAGTGTGATAATGTCCTGGTTGGAGTTGTATCCATGCGCCGCTCTCGTCCTGTGCGCTGCCGGAAACTACCCCAGTTGACGAAAAATTCATCGGATTGGGCCAGCATTGAGGTGGGAAGGATACGATTCAATAAGAGAGGAGGGAGAATCTGTGAACACAGATTTCATCGACTGCCCAGAACTGGCGGGCAAGACGATTCAACTGCTCCGCATCCATCGGGATGTCGGGGAGGGAACGAGCGTCCAGATCGAGCTGACGGACGGAACCAGCTTCACCTGTTACGTCACGGTCCGTCCAGCCGTGGAGGCATCCTTATATAAGGGTGGCGCCGGGGCACCGGAAACCATCCGTGACTACAAATTCTAGGCAAATCCTCCCCCATAAAACCCGGTCGTTATTCCCAAATGGAATAACGGTCTCCCTGGAATTCATTGGACGCGGCCCCGAAACCGCCATAACTTTGCCCTAATGCTGACACCCAGTCAGCGGAGGTGCAAAGTGAATCGATTCCGCCGCATATTCCGACGCGACGCCAGTCGTAATCGGCTGCTTATTCTGTCTGCCAACCGGCTGTCGGGACAAACCCTCAAAACCACACTTCTCTCAGCCATCCGCACGATGGCTCCAACCCTTCTTGTGCTCTCGTTTGCCGGCGTGGCCCACGCCCAGGGGACGATGGATTTCTCTGGCGCGACCACGCTGATGAACACCTTCAAAACCTTCGCCGTCTATGCGGGCGCAGTCATCTGCTTCGGCGGGCTGATGCGAACGACGAATATGCTGGAGCGTCAGAACCAGGAGCTGAAGCGGCGTACGCGTGTGATCCGGGTCTTTCCGCACGAGCAGTCGCTGCTGCGTCTGATCGCTGCGCTGCTGATGGAGACCAACCAGGAGTGGGTGAGCCGAATTTATTTGCAAATGGAGGAGGAGTTGGAAGTAGTAAGCAAGGCCCTGACCGAGGCCGCCTGAGCGGGGCCAGCTTGCTTCGGGCTACGCCCTCCGCAAACTGGCCCCGCTCAACCAACAACAACAAGAACCAACTACCTTGAGGAATGGGATTCTACAGAACATTTAGGACTTGACTATCGCTTACGGAATCAGGCACCTGTGCAGAGGTTCCCTAGAGCATTTTCAGTGTTAATATAGGGAAGCTCTGTAGTTCTCCGCGGAGATTATGCCGCGACCTTACGACAACGATTTGCGACGGACGTGCTTGACCGCTTATGCCTCGGGCATCACCGAGGCTCTCGCACTCATCACTCCAGACAACGATCAAGCATGGTTCAGGCATTCGATGGCGACATTACAGCAACTCTGAAAATGCTCTAGAATGTAATAGATTGCAAACAGGCAAGATGGAACACCATATGAATCCCTCTCCCTCCTAACCTGCGCTCGTTGGCAAGTTTGTTTGCGTCATATATTTCTCCCCTGATATCCATGCCATGCAGCAGTGCGAAGAACTGCTTCTCGCAAATCAATATGCTGTTTCAAGCCAAGCTCCTCCTGAGATCTTTTTGTCTCCGGCACGTAGCGAAGAATCGGCACACCAGGAATAGCTTTGCGCATAACTTCAATCTGGCCTTCAGGCCGTAAGGTGGCCAAGACTTCCTGGGCCAGTTCAAAAATGGAGACTGATTGGTCGGAGCCGACGTTGTATGCGCGTGCTGATACGCCGAGAAAAAGTATCTTCCATAGCCACAGGGCAAGATCGGCTGCATAGAGGTAGGATCGCATCGGCGTACCGTCCCCGTGGATGCGGATCGGCTTGTTCTGCAATGCATCGCGAATAAAATTGCCGATGGCGAAGTGGGCATCAAGAGGCAGATGCGGGCCTACAAATGCAAAGCAGCGAGCTATCTTGCACTCCAGTTTTGATTGCGCAGAATAGAGCGCGCAGAGATGCTCCGCGACGCGCTTCCCCTCTCCATATACGGATGCCGGATCCAGCACATTGGGGGCGCCCCTGAAGTCTTCCGGAATCTGCATGAGATCGGGCGGCTGACTTCCATAGACGGCGCCGGAGCTGGTAAGAAGAAACTTCCGCGTGGCATGGCTGGCGGCGAATTCCAAAACTCTTTCCGTCCCGCGCAAGATCGTCGACAGCATCTCGATGGGATTCTCCGCTGCCTGTCTTGCGCTGGCCGCCGTGGCCGCATGAATCACATATTCAAAATCGCCACTAGGAAAGACGAAATCGCGAACATCTCCCGCAAGCAACGAAATGGCCGGATCGGAGACCAGATGCGGACACTTCCGCACAAAGGCCAAAGGGTTTCGCGTCAGGATCGTGAGGTGGGCGGAAAGATTCTGGATGCGATTGGCATAAGAAAAACTCTCCGCCAGCCAGCAACCAAAGAAGCCGGTTCCGCCGGTCATGAATACGCGCTTGCCTCGCAACTCCTCCCAGAGACCTTGTGTGTTTGCGAGTACAAGATCCAAATCGACAGCCGAAAGCGGACGCGACATTTCAACCCTCCTGTGAGTCTCACCGAATCCAACTGGAATCCGACTCCGGACGCATTCTCAAGAAACGTGCAAGTAGCGGAAGACCTTGGCGGCGACTTCGGCGGGCAGCTCCGGAAACATCAGGTGCAGAGGATTGGATTCCATCATTCCATCCGGCCTGAGCCTGCTATTGATCTTTGGAAAATAGGTCTGGTTGGGGTCGATCTTTACCAGGAACGCGGCTGCGGTATCCGATTCAAAAAGGCGCAGAAATGCCTCATCCTTCTGGTAACCAATTCCGATGGTCATGACCGGAATTCGATAGGCGGCGAAGAGAAGTTGCCAATCCGGAATGCCCAGACCGGTCTCAGTATCGCAGCCAACTAAGTGGCCTGCAAAATAATTCTTCTGCATCATGCGAATCGAGGCATAGCCGTCATTGTCGAAAAGAAAAATCTTCAAGTTCAAACGATTAGCGTTTACGGTTCCAAGCTCCTGAAGATTCTGAAGAAAGCCGCCATCTCCTTCGACGAGCAATACCCGACGTCCATTTGCCGCAATCGCAGCGCCTATGGCCCCGCTCAAGCCGTAGCCCATAGCCGCAAGACCGCCATTATTAAAGGCCCGCTGCCCTTGCTTCACCTTGAACGTCTGCTGCATCACAGTATTGGCGCCGCCACTACTACATGGAATTACCACGTCCTCTTTAGTTGCAATCTCTGATAATTCAAGACAAAATTTATATGGCGATAAAAAACCGTCTGCTGTATGGTTCTGCGGATCATCCAGAGGAATAAGCGCCTTCACCTCACGACAAAACCGAACCCATTTACTGTAATCACCATAACCATTTTGCTCTGTTATAAAATCCAGCACCGAATTAGCATCACCGCAGATAGGAAAATGTACTCTCGGATGCCCTTTCTTCAATTCATTCAGATCACAGTCAACCTGCACGACCTTGCCGAGCGGAATAAACTGCTGCCAGTTGAATCCCGTCTGCTGCAGTCCAAGTCGGGTTCCAAGTGCGATAAGTAAATCCGCCTGCTGTATCAATATATTTGCAGAACGCTGGCCCCAGGTATTCGGACGTCCAAAAAACATTGGGTGGTCTTCTGGAATCCGATCCAACCCATTCCACGTCACCATCACTGGTATACCTATTGCAACAAACAGGTCCAATGCCCTTGCCGCAGTTTTGCGATTAATTCCACCGCCTAAAAGGAATACTGGCCGTTCAGCACTCCTTATCAGAGAAAAGACATCCAGAAGCTTCTCGCAGGGAATCTTGTTAAAAACAGGATCAGAATATTTCATAGGCGCATTACTCAGAGCACCTGAATCCACTTGCCTTCCCTGTAAATCAAGAGGTACCTCAAGAAAGACAGGCCCTTTTCTTCCATGGCTTCCCGACTGGACCAGCTCCGAGAATTCTATCTTGCCCCATACTCGGTCCATTAATACAGATTCGACCACCACTGACCGGGCAATGGAGACGCCATCGATTTCCTGGATGCCCCGCTGACGCACTTCATCCCGTGAAAGGTCACCGGTCTTTACCTGTCCACCCAACACAAGTAATTCACGACTTTCCAAATAAGCACCCGCCATTGCGGTGACAATATTTGTCATCCCCGGACCCGCTGTTACCAGAGCAAAAGCCCGCCCGGTTTCAGAAACCTCATTGAAGTACTCGACAGCGATTCCAGCTGTGACCTCGTGCACTACCGGGATACAGATCATCTTGCGGCTGCAGCTATCAAGCAAATGCATGATATTACCACCAGCCACGAAGAAACAGTGAGTGTATCCTAGGTCAGACAGCCAAATCGCCAGTTGATCGCTATACTTCATGATTTGGTTTCCCTTTGTTGCAAAATTTCTTCAATGGCTCTGAATGTTCCTGCCCGAAGTATTGCTTCGGGCACACATCCGTATCCATAAGTCATATAGATGAATCGTATCCCGTTAGCTTGCGCCGCCTCCTGGTCTTCACGCGTGTCCCCGATCATTAGCGCAGATAACGGTTCAAACTGATAACGCATCATTAGCTCAGCTAGCATTTCAACCTTGCTCGCATACTTTGGGAAACGCATATCGCGGGTCAGCACACCTTCAAAGAATCTATCCATGCCCAGATTAATCAATATATGCTCTGTAGGAATCCTTGGCTTGTTTGTCACCACAAACAAACGCATTCCTGCATTTCGCTGCCGCTGCAACCCGCCGAGCACACCCTTAAAGGCGACCGTCGCACGCCATCCGTTGACGTCATAATCGGCGCGATATTCCCGCTCAATAACTCTGACTTCATCATCGTTAAGCGACGGATCAATCATGCGAGCAATGATATTGATCGGTGGGCCTATCACATTTCGTATGTTGACGGAAGGCAGTTTCCTCCCCACCGCCGCAAAGGCTATCTCAAGGGAATTGGCAATGCCGGGAGATGAGTTCACGAGTGTACCATCCAAGTCATACACCAGAGAATTTATACCATTCATCCAAGCGCCTTTGCGTATTGGTTGTAGTTCTGCCATTATTGGTTCAGCACATGCCAACGTTTTTCCAGCATGTCGATGCGTCTTGTGTCCTCGCGCTCAATGAGTCCGTAGTGATCGCGTTTGTTGAGTAACCAGAGCAATTCGAAGTGAACCGCGTTGAGCAATCCCTTTTCGATCTGCGGGGTGGTGAGAGCCGCTGCATCGAAAATCACCTTCCGGGTTTCAAAGCGGGTGAGATGAACACTTCTGATCTTGCGCAGAGCTGGCAGAGAATCCATCGACACACCCCCGCCCACCACCAGATCGAGACCATTTGCCTTGGCGGCGGCGGAGGTCTTGAGCACATATTCAGTAATGAGATCGTCATTGATGGCATCGCGCGACATGCCCTTGGACATGGTGAAGTCCACGCGACCGAAGACGATGCCGGCAATAGGCGCGGATTTGGCCGCTACCGCGACCAGTTCGTCCAATGCGGCAAAGGCCTGGACAGTTTCAAGATTGAAGAGAAAAAGGGTATCCTGCTGCTCTTCCTTGAGGTAGACCTTGTCCACGGCCTCGGCGAACTTGGTTAGGGCGTAAGGACTCTCGATCATCGGCGCTATGGTGTAATCGACGCCAATCTGCTTGCTCTCGATCAGGTCACGCATCGCCTCGCAACCGCCAATCTTCAAGCCAAGTTTAAGATCCGCCTTACGGCCAATCTCGACCAGGCGGAGAAGTTCTTCGACGCGCGTACCTTCGGCCTCAAACTCCGCTTTGACTGCAAGGTAACCGTATTCGTCTTTTCCGGCCTTAAGTAGATCGAGCATTTTTCGTTCGCACGAATTCATGATAGATACCCTTTCTTTTCGCGTTACAGACGCTGGTTCGCAACGGGTTTGGATTACTGCTCATGAAAGTCCAGATGACCGGGACGGAGAGTTCTGGCGCGAACTCCGGTGAGGTCAGCCTACCCTGGGTTTTGAGAGAAAGGCTCGAATGGTTTCCGCAACGTGATCCAGCATCGGCTTGGTCAAACCCGGATAGACGCCGATCCAGAATACGTTATTCATCACGAAGTCCGTATTTTCAAGATTCCCAATGACGCGATGCTCGCATTCCGCATAGGCTGGCTGACGCAGCAGGTTTCCGCCGAAAAGCAGGCGGGTTCCGATGCGGGCATCTTCCAGCGCATGAGTCAGATCGTCGCGCTGGAAGGGCGCTTCCGCGCGGACGCCAATGGGAAATCCAAACCACGACGGGTCGGCTGCCGCTTCCCAGCGGGGCAGGATCAGATGCTCTTCCAGCGGTTGCAATGCCGCTCTCAGATAGTTGAAATTCTCCTTGCGCCGCGCGATGAAGCCGGTCAGCTTGCCCAGTTGGGAGACACCAACCGCAGCCTGCATATCGCTGACTTTCAGGTTGTAGCCGATGTGGGAGTAGGTGTATTTGTGATCGTAGCCGTCAGGTAGGTTTCCCAATTGCCACTCGAAGCGCTTGCCGCAGGTATTGTCGCGCCCCGGCGGGCACCAGCAGTCACGGCCCCAGTCGCGGAAGGATTCAATCAGTTTGGTCAGTTGCGGATTGTTGGTGGCCACGCAACCGCCCTCGCCCATGGTGATGTGGTGCGCGGGATAAAAGCTGAAAGTCGCAATATCGCCGAAGGTTCCTACCTGCCGGCCAGCGTAGGTCGAACCCAGCGCATCGCAGCAGTCCTCGATCAACCACAAATCGTGCTGGTGGGCAAACTCCACGACCGCCGCGACGGAAAATGGATTGCCCAGGGTATGGGCCAGAATGATAGCCTTGGTCCGCGGACTGCGCGCCTTCTCCAACTGCGCAGCATCTACGTTGTAGCTTCCCAACTCTACGTCCACGAAGACCGGAATCAGGCGATTTTGCAGGATCGGATTGACGGTGGTCGGAAAGCCCGCCGCAACCGTGATCACTTCGTCGCCCGGCTTCAGTTGCCGCGCACCCAGCGTCGAAGAGGTAAGCGCGGAAACCGCCACCAGATTGGCCGACGAGCCGGAGTTAACCAGCCGCGCATCGCGCACGCCAATAAACTTGGCGAACTTATCCTCAAAAAGATCGGAAAACCGGCCGGCAGTCAGCCAGAAGTCCAGACCCGAATCCACGATTGCGAACAGATCGCTGTCGTCGAAGACCCTACCGGAGACCGGTACCGGAGAGACGCCAGGCTGAAACAACTGCGGCGCAAACGCCTCTTCATAGTACTCGCTGGTCAGTCGCTGAATCGCGGCTCTGATCTCATCTTTTTTGTTGATGCTCAATCGCACCCTCCGTCACTCTGTGCACGAAGAGCTGAATGATCTTCCAAGAGCTGTTCGTAGTCGCGGATTTGCGAACACGTAAAGGCCCGCATATCTCCACGCTGCATGTTTTCACGATACCAAACAGCGGTCATGGCCAAGGCATCGCGCAAGCGCAGTTCCGGGCGCCAGCCCAAGCGCGCGGCGGCCTTGGAACAATCAAGTTTGAGCATCTGCGTCTCGTGTGGCTGCACCACCTGCTCCAACTCCCACCGCGCTCCATCACCCCAAATCCCGGCCAGTTCACGCACAATCCACTCCACCGGTCGCGCGTCGAATTGCTCTGGCCCAAAGTTCCAGGCCTGGCCGTTCGCAACGCCTTCGCACAATGATTCGGCCACCGCCAGATAGCCGCGCAGCGGCTCCAAAACGTGCTGCCAGGGACGAATTGCATGGGGATTGCGGATGCGTACCGGACCTCCCGCGGTGAAGGCCCGCATCATATCCGGAATCAGCCGTCCTTCCGCCCAGTCGCCTCCGCCAATCACATTGCCGGCGCGCGCCGTGGCCAGTGCCACACCGTGGCGGCTGTATGCGGCGGGATTGAAGAACGAATTCCGGTAAGCCGCAACCACCAGTTCCGCACACGCCTTGCTGCAGCTGTAGGGATCGTAGCCGCCCAGCCGATCGGTTTCACGATAGGGCCAATCCCACTCCCGATTTTCGTAACATTTATCCGTCGTAACAGCCACAATGGCGCGCACTCCATCTGTCTTGCGCGCCGCCTCCAGCACGTTGGCCGTGCCCATCACATTGGTTGAATAGGTGCCCAGGGGGTCTTCATAAGAGCTGCGCACCAGGGGCTGGGCCGCAAGGTGAAAGACCACCTCCGGGCGATGCTCCGCGAAGACTCGCGTCAGCAGTTCGATGTCGCGAATGTCGCCCAGCACCGAGCGCATCCCCGAAGCGATTCCGGCATCCTCAAAGAGATTGGGACCGGGCAGAGGAGGCAGCGCCACGCCGCACACCTCCGCGCCCTTCTGCTGAAGCCAAAGCGACAGCCAGCCGCCCTTGAATCCGGTGTGCCCGGTAATCAGGACACGCTTTCCGCTCCAGTTCATTCCCATACCTTCCAGGGAGCCTTGCCGCTGCGCCATAGCGTCTCCAGCACCCTCTTCTCATACACGGTATCCATCGCCTGCCAGAATCCGGAGTGCTTGTAGGCCATCACGTGGCCGCCTTTGGCCAATGCCTCCATCGGCTCCCGCTCCCACATCGTCGCGTCGCCCTCGATGTACTCGCAGACCTGGGGAGACAGCACAAAAAAACCGCCGCAGACCCATCTTCCGTCGCCCTTCGGCTTCTCCGCAAAGGACAGCAGCGAGCCATTTTCGCCAATGCTCAACGAGCCAAAGCGGCCTGTAGGCTGCGCTGCGGTCAAGCTCACCAGCTTGCCGTGCTGCTTGTGAAACGCAATCAGTCCGGCCAGATCGATATCCGCCACCCCATCCCCATAGGTGAAGCAGAACATCTCTTCATTCCGCACATAGGGCAAGATCCGCTTCAGGCGTCCGCCGGTCATGGTCTCCGCCCCAGTATCAACCAGCGTCACACGCCATGGTTCAGAGCCAATACGGTGGTACTCGGCGGTGTTTCTGGCCAGATCGAAGGTCACATCCGAGGAGTACAGGTAATAGTTGGCAAAATATTCCTTGATGGTATTGCCTTTGTAACCAAGGCAGATAACAAAATCATTGATTCCATAGGCCGAATAAATCTTCATGATGTGCCAGAGAATCGGCTTGCCGCCAATCTCCACCATGGGCTTCGGGCGAATCGTGGTCTCTTCGCTCAATCTGCTGCCAAGACCGCCGGCCAGGATCACAGCTTTCATTCTGTTCCCTCTCTACGGATAATCCCGATGCATCGCCACATCTGTCAAGAAAATCCGCAGACGAGACGAGGCATCGAGAACATTCCAACAATGTCGGCAACCAAACCTCGGGCGGCGTCGGGAGCCGCAATCAATGCACCGGTTATCAACGGATTATACTCTCTCCCGCGTCAACAAGCAGAATAAGGCAACCCAGGCATCGATGACTGATTTGTGCGTTCCCGGCAGTCAGATTGGAGGGTGCAGGGTTGCACGCGAGCTCCGATGGTTTGCAGGTCCGCTCCGCTGATTGACAATCGGATCTGTCGTATACTTCTTAGGATGATATAGGCTTAAGACGAAACGGTCCCGAGAGCTTTTTCTGGGGATGGAATGGAGAACCGAGATCATCGAAGCTTCGAATTGCGTGATTTGCGACGGTGCGATCCGGCGGTTGAAGCGTGCCCTTGTCGCCCCTTTCCTAGCCAAGCGGATATGGAACAGGACACCCTTTTGTGTGGACCTTGTCCGCTGTGAAGCTTGCGGATTCATGTTCTACAACCCGCGGCTCGGCGACAATGATTTGCGCCGTCTCTACCGCAACTACCGTTCGGAGGAGTATCAGCAGATGCGCCACGTCTCCGAACCCTGGTACACCACCAAATTCAATACGGACTTGGCTTCACCTGGTTCTTACGAGATCCGACGCGCAAAACTCGCTTCCGTCCTCCGGGAACATGTCAGTGGGCGGAAGATCAGTCGCATCCTAGACTATGGTGGAGACCGCGGCGATCTGGTGGTCAGCTTGTTCGACGGCGCCGAGGCCTTTGTGTACGACATTTCAGGAATACCGGCAGCAGTCGGTGTGACCACAACGATTGATCCGGCAGGATGCAAGGCCGATCTCATTATAAACAGCAATGTGCTGGAGCATGTCGGGTTCCCGCGCCTCCTGGTGACTGAGATTCTACACGCTGCTCCAGAAGGCGGCCTAGTGTTTCTCGAAGTCCCTTGCGAGTTCCCCTTCGGGCTGACAAGAATCGCAAGGCGGCTTGCTCAGATTGGGATCATGGCCCTGATGCGGCCAATGTTTGCGCGACACGTCGTCCGCCCCGCCAGCCTCTACATGATGCATGAGCACATCAACTACTTCACAGAGCAGTCCTTAACCACTCTCATGCACTCTTGCGGAGGCACCGTGATTGCATCGGGTAGATATTCTTCGGCGGGGAGGGCAGGCAAAGCCGATATGGCATGGTGTCTGGGATCAAACACGCAGAGTCGCCCAGCAGACGAATCATAAGCTTCTTGCGGGTTGGTGGAATGGTTTATGGCCGGACTTTGTTCAGAGAATTTTTTCCTCATAGTTTCTTCATTCTCCGGTCCGCTTTTGCCGGAATGAAATATTCTTTTGCCCCAGGAAACTAAACAGTACGGTGACAGGCATCATGATGGCTGCCGCGATATACGGCGCCAGTTCGGGCCGGTGCAGTTGGTGGCGCAAAATCGTAACCAGGATTGGCAGGCCTGCCAATCCGATCAGTATGCTGCCCCCATAGACCCCAAGACAGCGTATCCACTCCGCCAGATAGTTTCCGCGCGTATGGAATACGAACCATTTGTAGCCTAGAAATGCTATAGTGATCGCAATCAGATTGCCGAGAACGGCCGCGTACAAATAGCTGTACGAACCCAGCCCGGTGAAGCACCAATTGAGCAGCGCAAACAGAGCATAGCCAAAACACGTGTTGAATCCACCGACAAGCAGGTAGCGCGCCAGTTGCCAAAACGATTTGTGGGATTGGTGATTCATGTGGAATGAAGGCGACTAGAAGTTGATACGTTCCTTCTCTGTAACCAGGGGGCGATTCAGCACCAACGTGTGAATGGAGCCGATGTACTCCCCAATAATGCCCAGCGCGATCAATTGCACCGATCCCAGAAAGAACAGGCCCAGAACCAGCGGAGCCATGCCCACCGAAAAGCTATTCCAGAAGATGAGCTTGTATGCCAGGTAGAAAACTCCGAGCGCAAGGCTGATCACTGCCGAAATGAATCCAAAGAAAATCACCAGCCGCAACGGGACCTTGGAGAGATTGGTGATGCCCAGCATCGCCATGTCATAGAGCGTGTAGAAATTATTCTTGGTGATGCCCCGCTCGCGGTGCTTCTGATTGTAGGTAACTTTGGCGCAGGGCAGTCCCAACTCCGCAATCATCCCGCGAAAGTAAGGATAGGGATCGCGAAAATTCGTCCGGATCTGTTCGACGACAGAGCGATCATAAAGCCCAAAGCCGGTGAAGTGCTCCAGCACTTCGACATCGGTCAAACGGGCAACCAGCCGATAGTATGCCGTCCGTATGCGATACATCAAGCCGCTTTCTTCGCTTGATGTCTTGATCGCCGCAACAATGGGAAAGCCTTTCTCCCACTCGCAAATCATTTCCACAAACAACTCCGGGGGATCCTGAAGGTCGGCGCACAGAAACCCGACCGCGTCTCCCTCGGCCTGTAGGAACGCATGCATCGGCGAGCGAACGTGGCCGAAGTTTCGCGCGTTGACAATGACCTTGACGCCAGCGTCCTCAGCGGCCATTTCGCGCAGTACGCTCACCGTGCCATCCTTTGATGCATTGTCGATAAACAGATGCTCAAAGCGATACTCAGGCAGACTGGCCGCCATCGCCAACACGCGCCGATGAAGCTCACGCACATTGAGCTCCTCGTTGTAACAGGGCGTCGTGATGGTGATTAGTTTTTTGCTCATTCCGCTCTCCCGCAGCTTCTGTAAAAATTCCTGTCGTGGTTCTGAATACAAATTCTGGCATGGCACGATCTACCCGGATCTCTGAGCAAGAAACATTCGCATACCTTGTGCTTGCGGTTCCCGAGCAGCCTGAGTTCGAATGCCTGAACAAACCGAACGCCACAATGCGGAGGAAGATGCTTTCTTCCTCTAGTAGTGATTGCGCGCTACTCACCAGAGATCTGTCTTGGACAAGAATGCGGCGCCGAATATCTTCCGCGCAGCGGGCGAATAATCGGTCAGGCAAAAACCTACGAACATTGGATCGCTCATTTGTGCCTTGAATTGAGAGTGACCTCATAAAGGTCCGCATCCTTGTATGTGGATTCGAACTTTCCCAGATCATGCAGCGAGTCTCCATCCGCCCGAAGCTTGCGCAGTAGCCAGTCTTCCGGATAGTCCATGGTCCCCAAAACCAGAAACTTCGAGTGTGCTGCTTCAAACGACTGCAAGGATTCCGTGTGTGATTGAAAGTGGAAAAGATTGTCGACCTCGGCCTCCTCTTCAAACAATGTAGCATGGGCGTATTTGATGGCAGAAGTCGTGTCAGTGAGATAGTAAGTCCGGTGCAGAAACTCAGGCGATTCGCGATGATTCATCTCAACATACGTCAGTCCGCTCGCCACGACGAAGGGAAGATTCGGATCGACTTGATGAAAATCAGGCCGATGCGAGAACGCCGACGCTTCGTTGCCAGAGCGGGCTTGTAACTGTGTCGTCCAAGCCATGCCCCGGGGGCACATTAGGACGATTGCCGAAACGCCAACTAGAATCAGAGCAACTCGGCGGAGTCCTTGAAAATGCGAGTAGAAAGACGCAATTATCAAGATGGATAACGGTATGCAACCTGGCAGTCCGTATCGAGCAAAAAAAGAGGAATGACGCACCATCTGTAATACCACAAATAGCATGGGTTCAAGTAGAAGGACGAGAAGGAGCACACGTTCGGGAAGGGTTGGAGGGGAAAATCGCGAAGCAAGCTTCCCTTGCGAGTCACACGCTTGTGACCTCCTGCCAGCCATCAGGCAGACTATCATCGCGGCTGCGAAAACGAAGATGGAGAAAAATAGCAGGGCCACATATTCCACGCCGATTGTTAGCATCGAAGGCTGAAAAGAATGCGGAAAGACGGTGACTCCGTAGGCCGAAATCTTGCTGCGATAAAACGCGGGAATAGCGAAAGGTACGAGGAGGCCGATGCCAAGCAGAATGTCTGGGCGGCCTCTTTGCCAGATCCGGACAGCCTCTGCGGCGAAGAAAGCCAACAGCAGAAAGCAGCCCATGAAGTGGCTTCCTAGCAAGGCGCAACCAAGGCCCAGGACCGCGATTACCCAAAGAGGATTTCGGGCCGGCTGGGTGGCACGTTGCCAGGCAAGAATCATCAATATAAGCAGGGCGCAGACCAGCGCGTAGGGCCTGTCTTCCGATGCATAGATGAGAAATAGAGTATTCCACAGCACGACTACGGCGGCGAGCGAATACAGCGGGCCTATTCTTTTGCGCAGCAATGCAAACAATCCCAGCGATGCGATTAAACCGCTCAAAAACGAAGGCAGGCGCGCTGCCAGAGTGGCGATATGCTCGTTTGCTTGTGCGCCGGGAAGACGAAGAGTCAGGTAATTCAAAAAGTACAGAAGGGGCGGATTCAAATCCACTCGCCGGAGGCATTCCAACATCTGCGGTATGCTGGCAGAAAGCGCAATGTTATAGGTGTACAATTCGTCGTGCCACAGCGGGCGAGAATATGTGTCCGGCAGGGCAAGAATGATGTAAGCAACGACAAGGAAAGCAATCAGCAGCGGCTCACGCGCGTCGAGCCACTCCCCGGCTCGTTCCAACTGCAGCGAGATGTATTGCTGCGCTTTACGCAGTCTGTCAACCAGATTGAAAGCCAACCGAAAGAGAGATAAGTTCATGCCGGTCGCAGGGGTAATCGCCATAGTTTGAGATCATCCTTTCTCTATCTAGAATCGATCAACAGATAGCGCCGCGGACCCGGTCTCTTTGCTTTCTTCCGTCTCGGAAAACGCTGCCAGCTTTCACATGATGATTGGAGAGGCTTCGCGGGGTCAGCACTGGAGCAGAGGAAGTGTTCTCTGTTGTTCCGACAGTTTTTCTGATTCTCAAGTGGAAGATCTCCTTTTGATTTACCGTCATGGATTTATTCGGGCGATTTAAGTATACCAAATCGGCGTGAACGCTTTCACGCGGGAGAGTATCCTCGTTGTTCTCGTTGGTGGTCAGAATGGCGAAATGCGCCCAAGGCGAGTTGTTGGTCGATGGTTTCTTCGCTGCTATCGGTCTAGCCTATAAACTCCGTCTACTTTGCCAAGCGATCAACGCGGCAACCACCACCCGCATGGTTATATTCTGGCGATAGATGGCGAATGATTTCTGTAGGCATAGGCTCGCAGCTATTCTACCGCCATGTTGCAGGAGTGCGGCAGGTGATGAGGATCGCCGTGTTGAAATAAGCACCATCCGAGACACGAATACAGTCGAACAGCCTATGATTTCCCGTGAACGTGGTCAGAAGTGATGCTCGCGGGGTTCAGGCGGCTTTGACGGCAATGCGAGCGGAACGGGAGCGTGGCTTGGACTTGACGACGATCTCCACGTCCTGCCCGAGTGCCACAAGAAAGTGCATCAGGCGCTCGACGGAAAAGCCTTCCAGTTTGTAATGCAGTAGTGCGGAGACTTTGGGCTGGTTGATCCCGAGCACGGTCGCGACCTCAGCCTGAGTGAGCAGCTGCCGTTCGACAATCAGGTGCAGGGCGGCCCCCAGCCGGGCCTTGGTGTCGAGTTCCGCCGCGTCCGGCAGACCCATATCGGCAAAGACGTTGCCGCTGCTGCGAATGACCTGTTCAGTGATGCCTGTCAATACCCCCGGCATAGCCGGGGGCTTGATTGTGTGAGCCGCTCGAAGCGGCTTGAGCGGGGTCGCTAACGCGGCCCCGACGTTATTGGGGCCACCTTTCGGTGGCTTCTTCCACATCTTGAGCTGGTCCAGTCGCTTGTCCTCAACCTCTTGGTTTCGGATGTAATCGCGAATCGCCGTCTCGTCGCGCCCCACCGTCGACACGAAATAGCCGCGCGCCCAGAAATGTTGCCCTGCGAAGTTCTGCTTGTGCTCGCCGTAGGTCCGCGCCAAGTGGATCGCGCTCTTGCCCTTGATAAATCCCACCACTTCCGACACCGCATACTTGGGCGGAATCGAAAGCAGCATATGCGCATGGTCTGGCATCAAGTGACCTTCCAGAACGCGGCATTCCTTCTGCTCGGCCAAACGTTTGAACACCTCGCCCAAATGCTGCCGAAGACTTTCATACAGCACCTTGCGGCGGCACTTCGGGATAAATGCCACGTGGTATTTGCACTCCCATACCGAGTGGCTCAAACTCTCCAATTGGTCCATCCTGTTTCTCCTTTGCGTGTGCTTTGGTCGGCTCACGTTTGGAGTTTCTTGGATGGACTCCCGTAAATGTCAATCGGCATAGGGGGGAGAGTCACCCGTATGTCCAGAAAAGTGAACTGTCAGCGTAGCCGACAGTTCACGAAAGGCAGGTGTATTCAGCGGGAAGC
>Ga0209415_10008834_pt1 | contig 17413 bp, 15 predicted proteins | sample PeaSoiSIISIP2007_FD_187696 | JGI IMG/M metagenome (GOLD analysis project Ga0209415, IMG submission 187696) | Peat soil microbial communities from Weissenstadt, Germany - SII-SIP-2007 (SPAdes) (version 2) | ecosystem: Environmental > Terrestrial > Soil > Wetlands > Peat | place: Germany... | reverse complement strand
AGCTCCGGGGGTGGGACTCGAACCCACAACCTCTCGATTAACAGTCGAGCGCGTCTGCCAATTGAGCTACCCCGGAATGGGCCACCCGGGAAGGTCGGCAACGCCCGCCTCCACGTCGGCGGGACAATTAGACCACACAACGGCGCCCCGCGCGCCTCGGCGGCGGTGGCCGGCGCGGGACGACCCGCGGTCGGGCGCAAGCGCGTCACCCGGAGGCGGCTGCCGACGCTATATGCCCCGAAACGATCAAACCGGGAGGTTCCCGAAGGACCCTCCCGTGGTCCGCAGCAGCGTGCGTCCCGCCTGGGATGGTACCCCCGTCCCGGTCACGGCTGCAGTGACATGGGCCCGATTGCCGGAGATTGCGCAAAGCGATCGGGTCACTCGCGCGGAGCGGCGGTCTGCTCGAGCGCCTCGGTCAGCCAGCCGTCGATCTCTCGCTTGATCGTCTCGCGCTCGCGCACGAGGTCGGTGAGGCCGCCGGCGCCCGCGCCTCGCGCTCCGGCGATCGCGCGCTCGATCCGAGCCAGCTCGAGCTGGCGGCGTTCGACCTCGAGCTCCGCGAGCACCGGTGTGAGCGACCCTGCGCGGACCGCGAGTTCCGCCAGCAGCGCCGCGAGCGCGCCGTCGTCGACCTCCGATGCCGGCGAGGAGAGGTGGGTGCGCAGGTGCGCTGCCGCGGCGGCGGTCAGCGGGCTGTCGAAAACGTCGAGATCGAGCTCGTCGAGCAGCTCGCGACCGCGTTCGGGCAGCGCGATGCACAGCTCGAGGAACGCCCGCTCGGTCCGCTCCCGGGCGGCCAGCTGGGGCCGCGGGTCGCCGGCGTGCGTGGTGCCGCCGTTGTGGCCTGCGAGCAGACGCTCGACGAGCTTCTCCGAGACGCGCAGACGGCTGACGACCTCGCGCTCGAGCTCCTCGCGCATGGCGCCCGGCGCGAGCTCCGCAAACACGGGTCGCAGCTGTTCGAGAATCCGATCGCGCCCCTCTGGGCTCTCGCGGTCGCCCGCGGCGAGGATCCGTTCGACGCGGAAGCGGACGAACGGCAGCGAGGCCTCGATCAATGCCCGTACCGCCTCGGGCCCGTCGCGCTGCAGCACCTCCGCCGGATCGCTCCCCGGTGGAAGCGCGGCGACGCGCAGTTCGAAGCGCTGCTTGGCTGCGACCCGTGCAGCCTTCAGCATCGCCTCCTGCCCGGCTCCGTCGGCGTCGAGCGCCAGCACGACGGTCGGTGCCAGGCGCGCCAGCTCCGCGACCTGCTCGTCGGTCAGCGCCGTGCCCATCAGGCCGACGCACTGGCGAACCCCCGCCTGGTGAGCCGCGATCACGTCGGTGTAGCCCTCGCACAGCACCACCGAACCGGCCTTGGCGGCGTGCGCACGGGCGAGGTGCGTGCCAAACAGGTGGCGCCCCTTGTGGTAGACCTCGCCGTCCGCGCTGTTGAGGTACTTCGCGCGATCCTCGGAGCTCAGCGAGCGCGCCCCGAAGCCGAGCACGCGTCCGCGCTTGTCGCACAGCGGGAAGGTGATGCGGCGCCGGAAGCGGTCATACACGCTGCCCGGTCGGTCCGCGGAGCGCTGCACGAGCCCGGCCGCGAGCAGTTCGGCCTCGCTGAAGCCGCTGCGGCGCGAGGCCAGCAGCACGCGATCCCAGGCGCTCGGGGCGAAACCGACGCGAAACTCGCGCAGGACGGACTCCTCGAGGCCCCGCCCCGCCAGGTACTCGCGTGCCTGTGCGCCCTCCTGGTGCTCCCAGAGCACCCGCTCGTAGTAGCTGCAGGTGCGGTCCAGCAGCTCGAGCAAGCGCTCCTGCCGCCGGCGTGCCTCGGCCGCACGCGGGTCCTCCTGCTCGCGCTCGAGCGTCACGCCGTAGCGCTCGGCGAGGAACTCGATCGCGCCGACGAACTCGAGTCCCTCGGTCTCCATCACGAAGTTGAAGGCATCACCCGCGGCCTGGCAGCCGAAGCAGTAGTAGACCTTCCCCGACGGCTGGACGCTGAACGACGGCGTGCGTTCCTCGTGAAACGGGCAGCGCCCGACGTAGGAGTCGCTGCCGGCCCGGCGCAACTCGGTGCGCGCGCCGACGAGGTCCACCATGTCGACGGCGTCGCGAACTCGCTCCTTGGAATCGGCGGTGTAGCGCGGCATCAGCTCGCGAACGCCCGCGGGACGGCGAGCTCCTGGTAGGCGCGGATGCAATAGCGATCGGTCATGCCGGCGATGTAGTCGGTGACGCGCGTCGCCAGGTCGTCATCGGAGTCCGCGAGGGTTTCAGGATGCGCGCAGTAGTGCTCGAACAGGCTGCGCACGACGGTTTCGATCTTGGAGTGTTCGCGGCGCGCGATCGGGCCGAGGTAGACGTGTTCGAACATGAAGTCACGCAGCGTCGCCATCGCCTGCGCGGCGCGCTCGCCCTGGACGATTGCACCGGCGCGCTCCGAATGCTCGACGAGGTCGTGGACGAGCGCGTCGATGCGCGTCGAGCCGCTCTCTCCGAGAACGCCGATCGCCTCGGCGGGAAGCGCCGCGGCGTCGAGGACGCCGGCGCGCAGCGCGTCGTCGATGTCATGGTTGAGATAGGCGAAGCGGTCCGTGATCCGCACGATCGCGCCCTCGAGCGTCGCCGGAGCGGGAGCCCGGCCTGAGTGGCAGAGGATCCCGTCACGGACCTGCTCGGTCAGGTTCAGGCCGCGGCCGTCGCGTTCGAGCGAGTCCACGACGCGCAGCGACTGCTCCCAGTGGTGGAAGTGGCCGCCGAACCGCTCGCGCAGGCAGCGGTCGAGCACGTCCTCTCCGATATGGCCGAACGGCGGATGGCCGAGGTCGTGCCCGAGCCCGATCGCCTCTGTGAGGTCCTCGTTCAGCGCGAGTGCGCGCGCGACGGTCCGCGAGATTCCGGTGACCTCGAGCGTGTGGGTCAGGCGGGTGCGATAGTGGTCTCCCTCGGGCGCGACGAAGACCTGCGTCTTGTGCTTGAGACGGCGAAACGCTTTGCAGTGGACGATCCGGTCGCGGTCGCGCTGAAACGGCGTGCGCAGACCGCAGTCGTCCTCGGCGGCGACGCGGCGGGCGGGATAGGAACGTGTCGCGAGCTCCGAGAGCTCGCGCTCCTCGCGGGCGCGCATCCGCTCCTCGAACGATGTCGCGAGCGTCATCGCACCGCCGCCGGGCGCAGCCGCAGGTGAGCGTGGTGCTCGAGCGTCTCGCCGATCGCCCGCTCGGCTTCGCGCAGCGCGCCGGCCGATGCGGTGGGTGTCTTGGCGAGCGGACTGCCGAGCGCAACGGTCATGAACTCATGGGTCTCGCGGGTGATCGGAAACGACGCCGCCTCGCATGCGTTGCAGACGACGCCGCCGGCCTGCGGCGAGTAGCCGACGAGGTGCTCGGGCGAGCCGCACGAGGCGCAGGCGCCGAGTGACGGGGCCAGGCCGGCGCTCACGAGCAGCTTGAGACGGAACGCGAGCGCGTTGGCGTGGGTCGCATTCGTCGCATCGGCTGCGAGCAGCGCCAACTGGTTGGCGAGCAGGTTGTACACGGCGAGATGTGGCTCCTCGGTCTCGAACACGCGCGCGACCGCGTCGCAGGCGCGAGCGGCGCTGTCCAGCGTCGCCGCGTGGTCGCGCAGGCGGGCGTGGGCGTCGAGGGTCTCGGCGGCGGTGATCGTGAGCAGCTCCCCGCGGCCTTCGTGGCACACCAGGCGCACGCGCGAGAACGGCTCGAGGCGTCCGCCGAAGCGACTGCGCGTGCGTCGCACCCCCTTGGCGATCGCACCGATGCGTCCGCGGGCGGGCGTGTACAGATGCAGGATCCGATCGGCCTCGCCGTAGCGCAGCGAACGCAGGACGATGGCGTCGGTCTTGACCGGGCCGCTCATGCTATACATTGTGAAGTAATGAACAAGATCACTGTCTATACCACCGAGCCGTGCGGCTTTTGCCGCCAGGCGAAGGCGCTGCTCAGCAAGCGGGGACTCAGCTACGACGAGATCAACCTCGCGATGAACGCCGACGGCCGCGCCGAGCTTGCACAGCGCACAGGGATGATGACGTTCCCGCAGGTCATCATCGGCGATCAGGTCGTCGGCGGCTTCACCGAGCTGTTGAGCGCCGACCAATCCGGGCGCCTCGCCGAGCTCGTCGCCGGCTAGCTGCCCCGGTCGCGAGCACCGCTGGCGCGCCGGATCCGCGGCACCGGCTGGCAGCGCACGCAGACGTAGGTCCCCCGGCCGCCGACGTAGAGCTTGCGGATCGTCGTGCCGCAGACCGCGCACGGCTCGTCGGCGCGGAGGTGCACGAGGAAGCGGTCCTGAAAGCTGCCGCGGGCACCATCGAGGTCGCGGAAGTCGTCGATCGATGCGCCGTGCGCGTCGATGCCGGCGGCGAGCACCTCGCGGATCGCGTCGTGCAGGCGAACGTACTGCGCCGGCTTGAGCGCCCCGGCAGCGCGCAGCGGGTGCACGCCGCTGCGAAACAGTGCCTCGTCGGCGTAGATGTTGCCGATGCCGGCGATCATGCGCTGGTCGAGCAGGAACGCCTTGATCGGACCGCGCCGCCCGCGCGCCAGGGCGCGCAGCAACGCCGGCGTGAAGGCGTCGTCGAACGGCTCGATGCCCAGGCGTGCGGCGAAGTACTGCTCGAGCGCCTCGTCGCCGGCGACCAGCCAGCCGGTGCCGAAGCGGCGCGGATCGACGAAACGCAGGCGCCGGCCGGCGTCGAGTGTGATCTCGACGCGCGTGTATGGCGTGTCCGTCGGCGGGTCGAGCAGCAGCGTGCCAGTCATCCGCAGATGCATCAGCAGGTGGATCTCCTCGTCGAGGACCCAGTCGAGGTACTTGCCACGCCGGCGCAGCGCGTGGATGCGGCGACCGACGACGATCTCGCGCAGCTGCGCGGGGTCGAGCGGAGCGCACCAACGCGGGTCGCGGATCTCAAGCTCGGTGATCGTCGCGTCGCGCAGCTGCGGCTCGAGCTGGCGGCGAACCGTCTCGACCTCGGGAAGCTCAGGCATCGGTGATGAACGAGCGACCCGGCAGCGAGACGGCGGTCCCGGTCAACCAGTCGAGCACCGACGCGCCCACGTCGGCGAGCGGGCCGTCGTGGCGGCGTCCGCGGTGGCCGGCGAAGCGGGCAAGCAGCGGCGCGTGCTCGCGGGTGTGGTCGGTGTGCGCCGTTGCCGGATCGCAGCCGTGGTCGGCGGTGATGACCAACAGATCGCCGTCACCCATGCCGGTCAGCCAGCGTGCGAGCGCGGCGTCGATCAGCCGCAGGGCACCGTGGAAGCCGGCCGCGTCCTTGCGGTGACCGTAGACCTGGTCGGTCTCGATTAGGTTGGCGAAGACGAGTCCGTGGTCGAGCTCGCCGATCAGCCGCTCGAGGCTCTCGATCGCCTCCTCGTTGGTCGCACCGGCGTGCACGGCGCTGAATCCGACCCCGTCGAACAGCGCGGGCGCCTTGCCGACGCCGTGCACCGCGACACCGGCCTCCCGCAGCGCCGACAGATGGCTCGGCGTCGGCGGCGGCAGCGTGTAGTCGCGGCGCCCGAGCGTGCGCTCGAACGCGCCCGGCACGCCCTCGAACGGACGCGCGATCACCCGTCTGACCGCGTCGGCGCCTTGCAATGCGGCGCGCAGCGCGGCGCACGCCGCGTACAGCTCCTCGGGGGGAAACAGCGAGGTGTGAGCGGCGAGCTGCAGGACCGAATCGGCAGAGGTGTAGAGGATCGGGCGGCCGCACGCAAGATGCTCCTCGCCGTAGTCCTCGATCGCGGCGATCCCGTTGTAGGGGCGGTTGCAGATGACCGGAACGCCGATCGTGGCCTGCACGCGCGCCAACAACTCGGCCGGCAGCCCGTCGGGGTAGGTCGGCGGAGCATCCGGCACGACGACGCCCATCAACTCCCAGTGCCCGGAGCTCGAGTCCTTGCCCGGACCGAGCGGGTGTAGACGCCCGTGCAGGACCGGCGTGGGCGACGGCGGCACGCCGGGGAGCGCGAGGATGTTGCCGAGCCCGAGCCCGCCGAGCGTCGGCAGGACCAGGCCGCCGACGGCCTCTGCGACATGCAGCAGGGTGTTGGCCCCGGCGTCGCCGTACTCCGCGGCGTCGGGCAGTTCGCCTGCACCGCAGGCGTCGATCACGACCACGAATGCGCGACGTTGCATGGCTTGACCGCGAGCTTATTCGTGCGCGCGTGGGTGCGCGCCGAAGTACACGTCGCGCAGCCGCTCCGTCGAGAGATGGGTGTACAGCTGGGTCGTCGCGATGTCGGCGTGGCCGAGCATCTCCTGGAGGGTCCGCAGGTCGCATCCTCCGGCCAGCAGGTGGGTGGCGAAGGTGTGGCGGAGCGTGTGCGGGCTCATGCGGTCCCCCAGCCCCACGGCGCCGGCGTACCCCTGGACGATCTTGTACAGGCCCTGGCGGCTGAGACCGCCGCCGCGGCGGTTGACGAACACGTGACGCTCGGGTCGCAGGCCGACGAGAACCGGCCGTGCATGAGTCAGATAGGCACGCAGCGCGCTGACCGCCTCACGGCCGATCGGGACGAGCCGTTCCTTCGACCCCTTGCCGCGCGCCCGAAGCAGCTCGTCGTCGAGGTTGACGTCCTCGAGCTGGAGCTCGACGGCCTCCGACGCGCGCAGCCCGCAGGCGTAGAGGACCTCGAGCAGCGCGCGGTCGCGCAGCACCGCCGGGGAGCCACCCTGCGGCGCACCGAGCAGATGGTTGACCTCGTCCCGGCTGAGCACCTCGGGCAGCTTCTGGGTCTTGCGCGGACCACGCAGCTCGGCGGTCGGATCGTGGGCGATCGTGCCCTCGCGGCGCAGATGGCGGTAGAACGAGCGCAGACACGCCGCCTTGCGCTGGAGCGTCGCGGCGGCGACCGGCGGGCGCTCCGGGGACCCGACCGCCAACGCCGTCAGGAAGCCGGCCAGCTCCGCGTGACCGACGACGAACACGTCGTAGCCGTGGTTGCGCAGGTAGGCGCCGAACTGGAGCAGGTCCGCGCGGTAGGCCTCGAGCGTGTTGCGCGACAACCCCCGCTCGAACTCGAGGTAGGCGAGGAAGTCGAGAACGAGCTGCTCGAACGGTCGTGCGGGTGCGGCGGCGAGCGCCATGCCGCAACAGTTCGCGCTGCGGAGGGTGTCCCCTCTAGCCGGCGGGCGCCCGCAACTGCGCGACCAGGGTGCGCAGCGCCTCGAGTTCGCGTTCGAGCGCCGCGACCCGGGCCTCGAGCGTGACCGCCGCACCCTCCGCTGGGCCGGACCGCTCCCAGGCAGGTGAGTCCGTGCGCTGCGGTGTGGGCAGGTCCGCGGACGCAGCGGTCGATCCGGGCGCCACACCGAAGCTCGCGCCGAGATTCCAGCGAGCCTCCTTCTGTCCCGGACGCCGGTCGAAGCGAACGATCAGCCGGCGCTGCGCGAGGGCGTCGAGGACCCCCTCGAGCTCGTCGATCGCGACGAACTGGTGCAGACGCTCGGATCGTTGGCGCAGCTCGCCGGGCGTCTGCGCTCCGCGCAGCATCAGCACGGCCAGCACGGCGAGCTCGGGGCCGCTCAGCGACAGCGCCTCGTCGAGCAGATGGCGGTACTTGGTGGCGCGGCTGCCGGGACCGCTCGCCAGCCGCGCCCAGCCGCGACGGACGAGCCGGGCGACCGCGTCGCGGATCGTGCCCTCGTCGTAGTCGACGACCGGATCGCGGCCGGTTGACTGGTTGGTGGCAAGGCGCAGCGCGTTCAGCGACAGCGGATACGCATCAGGCGTCGTGCGCTGCTTCTCGATCAGCGCCCCCAGGACGCGCAGCTCGGCGGCGTCGGGTTCGGTCAATCGCGGATCACACGGCGGAGCCTACGACACGTCCCGCCCGGGGGTTGCCGCAGCGAACCGCCGTCGCCGCCGCTCGCCGAGCCGGTGGCGGCGTTCGTCGCGGCCAACCACGAGCGCCCGCGCTTCGCCTGCCCGCCGCCGTCACCCGCGCGGGGCGTGCGTCAGCCCGAGGCCCGCTTCACGAGCGCGAACGCGACGTCGAGGATCCCCTCGAGTGCCGCGGTGCTGACGCGCTCGCTCGGCTCATGGTTTCGTTCGGTGCCGTTTGCCAGGTTCAGCACGTCAAGACCACGCGCGCGCAGGGCATTCGCGTCGCTGCCGCCGCCGCTCGTGGTCGGCCGCGGCTCATACCCGCATTCGCGCAGCGCACCGAAGGCGAGCGTCACTTCGGCACTCGATGGTCGCACGCGGTAGCCGTCGAACTGGCGCTCCATCGTGATGTCGAGATCGCACTCGCACTCCGGATCGTTCGCGGCGTCGGTGAGGCACTCGACGAGCTCGCTGGCGATCTGCTCGGCACGCGCGGCCTCGAGGCTGCGCGCCTCGCCGAGCACGCGGCAGCGGTCGGGCACGATGTTCGCGGCGCTGCCACCGTCGATCGTGCCGATGTTCGCCGTGGTCTGGGAATCGATGCGCCCCAGGCGCATGCTCGCGATCGCCCGGGCGGCGGCGAGGATCGCGCTGCGACCCATCTCGGGGCGGACTCCCGCGTGCGCCGCGACGCCGCGCAGCTCGGCCGCGATCCGGTAGTGGGTGGGCGAGGCGACGACGACGCCGCCGACCGGCGACGCGCTGTCGAACGTGTAGCCCAGCCGGCTGCGCAAGATGCCAACCTCGAACTCCTTGGCCCCGGCGAGCGCGACCTCCTCACCGACGGTGAACAGCAGCTCGACACCGACGGCGGACGGAACCGCCATGAGGCGGCGCGCAAGCGCCAGCATCGCCGCGACCGCGACCTTGTTGTCGGCGCCGAGGATCGCCTCGTTTGCGTTCTCCCAGCCGCCGTCGCGCACGACCGGCTCGATCGGCTCGGCGACCGGCACGGTGTCGAGGTGTGCGCAGAACAGCAGCGAGCGCTCGCCGCTCCCCGGGATGCGGGCCAGCAGGTTGCCGCAGTCGCCCCCGATCGCGGCGCCGGCGTCATCCTCGGCGACCGTCAGCCCGAGGCCGCGCAGCTCGGCGGACACCGCGTCGGCGCAGCGGCGCTCGCTACCCGACGGGCTGGGGATCCGGCAGAGCGCCGCAAAGGTGTCGTGCAGCTGCCGCCGCTCGGCCTCGCTGGCCGCCGTCACGAGCTGCCGACGGCGGGCTGCCGGCCCGAGCGCACGAGCGCGGCACCGACGAACTCGCGGAACAGCGGCGCTGGACGCTCGGGGCGCGACTTGAACTCGGGGTGGAACTGCGACGCGATGTAGAACGGGTGCTCGGGTAACTCGACGACTTCGACCAGCCGCTCGTCGGGCGTCGTCCCCGACATCACCAGGCCAGCCGCCTCGAGGCGCTTGCGGAGCATGTTGTTGACCTCGTAGCGATGGCGGTGGCGCTCGTAGATCACCGCCTCGTCGTAGATCTCCCGGGCGCGACTTGCCTCGTGCAGCTTGATCGGTGTTGCGCCCAAGCGCATCGTCCCGCCGAGATCGGCGATCTCCTTCTGCTCAGGCAGCAGGTCGATCACCGGGTAGGGCGTCTCCGGGTCGCACTCGGTCGAGTTGGCCCCCTCCATGCCGGCCTGGTGGCGCGCGAACTCGCAGACCGCGACGTGCATGCCGAAGCAGATGCCCAGATACGGGACGCCGTTTTCACGCGCAAAGCGGGCGGCTTCGATCTTGCCCTCGAAGCCGCGGCTGCCGAACCCGCCCGGGATCAGGATGCCATCCGCGTCGGCCAGCCGCGCCTCGACTGCGCCGCCGGTCAGCGCCTCGGAGTCCACCCAGTCGATCTCGATGCGGCAGCCATGACGGAAACCGGCGTGACGCAACGCCTCGGCGACTGAGAGGTAGGCGTCCTCCAACTCGACGTACTTGCCGACGATCGCGATCCGCACCAGCTCGCTGGCATCGCGCGCCCGCTCGGTGAGCGTGCGCCAGCCATCGAGGTCGGGCGGCGGCGCGGTCAGGTCGAAGTGCTCGAGCACGAAGTCGTCGACGCCCTCGCCCTGGAAGGTCAGCGGGCACTCGTAGATGTTCTTGACGTCGTAGGCCGAGACGACCGCCTCCACCGGCAGGCTGGCGAAGAGCGCGATCTTCTTGCGGATCTCGGTCGAGAGCGGCGATTCCGAGCGACACACCACCATGTCGGGCTGGATGCCGATCCGTCTCAGCTCGTTGACCGAGTGCTGCGTGGGCTTGGTCTTCAGCTCGCCGGCATGGTTGATGTAGGGGACCAGCGTGAGATGGATGAACATGCAGCGCCGCCGGCCAACATCGACCGGGAACTGGCGAATCGCCTCGAGAAACGGCAGCGACTCGATGTCTCCGACGGTGCCCCCGATCTCGGTGATCACGAAGTCGACGTCGGTCGACTCGGCGATCAGCGAGATCCGCTGCTTGATCTCGTCGGTGATGTGGGGCACCACCTGCACCGTCGCGCCGAGGTAGTCGCCGCGGCGCTCGCGGCGGATCACGGCGTTGTAGATCCCCCCGGCGGTGACGTTCGACGCGCGCGCCGTGTTGGCGTCGGTGAACCGCTCGTAGTGGCCGAGATCGAGATCCGTCTCGGCACCGTCCTCGGTGACAAAGACCTCGCCGTGCTGATAGGGCGACATCGTCCCAGGGTCGATGTTGATGTAGGGGTCGAACTTCTGCAGGGCCACCGTCAGGCCGCGCGCGACGAGCAGCTTGCCGATCGAGGCGGCGGCGATTCCCTTGCCGAGTGAGGAGACGACGCCGCCGGTGACGAAGATGAAGCGTGGTCGGTGCTGACGGTCGGGCATCTGGGGCATCAGGGCGTCTCGCAAGTCAGTCTAGTTCGCCGCGCACGCGGGCGATGGCGGCGAGCGCGGAAATTGTGCGGAAGTCTCGGACCGGGCGACGGCAAGCCCGCACCGTAGCGAGCGGTGCGGTCAGAACTCGAACGAGACCCCGGGCGCTTCAGGCCCTCGCGCTGGAGTCGGCGGCGTCGCGCAGTTCGAGGTAGTAGAGCGTGGCGCCGATCGCGAGGAACGGGACTGCGACGACGCTCGTCAGCGCGGCCGCCACGACGAAGACCCCATAGGCGTTGGTCGAGCGGGCGACCGGCGTGAACGCGAGCACGATCAGCCCCTGGGGCACGAACGCGGCGAGCCTGAAACCGATCCCCACCAGCGCGCTCTGCCACCAGTGCCCGCGCACGAGCGATGCGCTGCGGGTGATCGCGGCGAAGCCGCGATCACCGTCGATCACGACCGCCTGGACCACGAAATACCAGCTGACGAAGACGTACACACCGGGCACGATCAGCGAGACGAAGCCGAGTATCGACACGGCCAGCCAGACGACGATCACGAACAACACGGCGGGAAAGACCTCGAGGGCGTTCGCCACCAACTCCGCCACGTCGACATGCTCGCCGCGGCGCATCAGGAACACCCAACGCGCGAGTATCGCGGTGATCAGCGGGACCGTCACGAGCTCGAGTGCGGCAAAGTCGATCTCGGCGTCACGCACCGGCGGCCCCGGGTTGAACCGGGCGGTGAACTCGCCGAGTCCGAGTCCAGTCAGCACCGTCACAACCGCGACGATCGGCACGGTGACGGCGAGCACGAGGCGGATGTTGTGGCGGTAGAGGTTCAGCGCAGTGCGCAGCAGCTCCCCCACGCTGACCGGCCTCACCGTGGTGCACCCGCCGCTGTCAGCTTGCTCGCCATCAGCTGCGAGCGTAGCGGCGCCCGCAGCGAGGCGCGCGCATCTAGACTGGGACCGATGGCTGAGAACTCCTCACGAGACCCGGGCACCGTCGCGCTGGGCACCTGGAGCGGCGGGCGCTTCATGCACTTTGGCGAACCGCTCGCCGAGGAGCGGCTGATCGCGCTGCTGCGTCCGGACGCCGACATCGACACCGTGATCACCGCCGACGTCTATGGGGCGGGCGAGGCTGATCGCCTGCTCGGGCGCGCCCTCGAAGGCGTCCCGCGCGAGCAGGTCTGCGTTGTCGGCGCCGTCGGTCACGACTTCTACACCGGCGAGCGCGCCGGGGCCAAGGGCTTTCCGCGCTTCACCGACCGCTCGCTGCGCTCGCCCGACGGCTACCGGGACTACCTGCTGATGGCAACCGAGCACAGCCTCGAGCGTTGCGGGATCGACCGCTTCGACCTGCTGCTGCTGCACAACCCGGACCGCACCGGCTATACCAGCGAGGCGGTGTGGCAGGGAATGGCGGCGCTGCGCGAGCGCGGCCTGACGCGTCTGCTCGGCGTCGCGCCCGGCCCCGCGAACGGCTTCACGCTCGACGTGATCGACTGCTTCGAGCGCTTCGGGGCGCTGATCGACTGGGCGATGCTGATCCTCAACCCGCTGGAGCCCTGGCCCGGCGAGCTCGCCCTCGGCGCAGCGGCCGCGGCGGGCGTCGCGGTGATCGCCAGGGTCGTCGACTACGGCGGCATCTTCCACGACGACGTGATCGCGGGGCACGAGTTTCGAGCCGGAGACCACCGTTCGTTCCGCCCCGCGGGCTGGGTCGAGGAGGGGCGCGAGCGAATCGAGCGGATGCGGCCGATCGCCCAGCGGAACGGCCTGACGATGCTCCAGCTGGCGTGCGCCTGGGATCTCGCCCACGAGTCCGTCGCGTGTGTCGCACCGACGCTGATTCAGGAATCCGGAGACGGCGCCCGCCCGATCGAGGACAAGCGCGCGGAGCTCGCCGCGGTGCCGCGAGAGCCGCGCCTCAGCACGGCCGACGTCGCGCTGATCCGCCAACTCGGTGACAACACCGGCTGCATGGCGCTGAAAGGCGCCGTGCCAGATCACCAGGGCGCCGATCTTCCGGATCGCTGGTCGCTGCGCGAGGAGCACCTCGCCGTCGCCGCGCGCTGGAAGATCGATCCCCAGCGCGACCTGCTCGCAGCCCACTGACAACGCCGCCAACGGCGCTACACGCGTTCGAGCTGATATCCCGCGGCAACCATCGCCGCGAGGATCGACTCGGCGTGCTCCGCGCCGCGCGTCTCGAGCGTGAGCTCCACCCCGGTCTGGCGAACCTGCAGATCGACCGCCTCGCGGACGTGCTCCACGGCGAGCAGGTTCCCGCCCGCCTGCGCCACGCAGAGCAACAGCGCGGCCAGGCCGCCGGGCCGGTCGGCGACTCGCGTGAACACGCGCAGGCGGCGTCCGACCGCCGTCTCGTGGCGGCGGGCGACGAGTGCGAGCAGCCCGGCGTCGACGTTCCCGCCTGAGAGCACGATCACGGTCGACCCCTCGGACGAGGGCTTCACGAGCCCCGCGAGCAGGGCGGCAACGCCGACCGCCCCGGCACCCTCGACGACGAGCTTCGCGCGCTCCATCAGGATCACCATCGCCTCCGCCGTGTCCTCCTCGCTGACCACGACCACATCGTCGACCCAGCGCGCCACCAGCGGCAGCGTCAGCAGCCCCGGTCGCTTGACGGCGATTCCGTCGGCGATCGTCGAGCTGGCGTTGACCGCAACGGGCGTCCCGGCTGCGAGCGCAGCCGGAAACGGCGCGCACGCCGCGACCTGAACGCCGATCACCTGCGCCTCGGGGTGCGCGAGCTTCACGACGCCGGCGATCCCCGAGATCAGCCCGCCGCCGCCGAGCGGGACGACGATCGTCGCGAGGTCCGGCACCTGCTCGAGCAGTTCCAGCCCGAGCGTGGCCTGCCCAACGATCACCTGCGGATCGTCGAACGGGTGGACGAACACCGCCCCGGTCTCCGCCGCGCGCTCGCGGGCGGCCGCTACGCAGTCGTCGACGCTGTCGCCGCCGAGGGTCACCGTGCCGCCGTAGGCCTGAACGGCGGCCACCTTCGCCACGGCCGCCTCGGCCGGCATGAACACCTCGCACGCCACGCCGCGCGCGCTGGCTGCGTAGGCGAGCGCCTGCGCGTGGTTGCCGGCGCTGCCGGCCACGACGGCGCTGCCTGCCTCGAGGCCGGCCACGCGGTTGAGCGCGCCGCGCAGCTTGAACGAGCCGGTCCGCTGGAGGTTCTCCGCCTTCAGCAGCACCCGGCCGCCGCAGCGCTCCGTCAGCGTGCCGGAGATCAGCACCGGCGTCTCGCGCGCCAACTCGCCCACAATCGCGCGGGCCGCGTGCGGCGCGTCCCCGGCGAGCAGTTCGACGACGGCGTCGGCGTCGGGCGAGCTCACGCTGCTCGCAGCAGCTCCTTCGCGTGTCGTCGGGCGCCGGCGTCCTGCGCGTCGGCGCCGAGCATCCGCACGAGCTCGCCGAGGACCTCGCCGTCCGCCAAGCGGGTGACGGTGGCACGCGTCGGCTCGCCGGCGGTGTCCTTGGCGATCGTGAAATGGCGGGCGGCGAACGACGCGACCTGCGGCAGATGCGTGATCGCGAGGATCTGGCGGCCCTCGGCCAGCGCACGCAGCTGCTCGCCGACGGCGCGAGCGGTGTGACCGCCGATCCCGGCATCGATCTCGTCGAACACGAGCGTCGAGGACCCTCCGCCGTGTGCGGCGCACAGCAGCGCGAGCATCACACGCGAGAGCTCGCCACCCGAGGCGATCTCGCGCAGCGGCGCCGCCGGGACGCCCGGGTTCGGCGCGATCTCGAACTGAACCTGCTCGGCGCCGGTGCGCCCAGGCTCGCACGCGAGCAGCGACACCTCGAAGCTCGCCTCCGCCATCGCCAGCTCCGCCAGCCGCTCGCCGACCGCGCGCGCCAGCACCGGAGCGCCCGCCGCGCGTGCCGCGCTGAGCGCCGCGTGGGCGGCGTCGTGCGCCCCTCGCGCCTCATCGAGGCGTGCTTGCGCCGCCTCTGTGGCCAACTCGGCGCCGACCAGCTCCTCGCGGCGCGCGCGGCAGCGCGCGGCGTGCTCGAGGACCGCCGCGACGCTGCCGCCATACTTGCGCTCGAGTCTGGCGATCGCGCTGAGGCGCTCCTCGACGACCTCGAGGCGACCGGGCTGCCCGTCGAGCTCCTCCCCGTAGCGCCGGATCTCGCTCAGCAGATCCTGTCCTTCGAGCGCGAGCGTCTGCGCACGCCCCGCCAGAGCCGCGAGCTCACCGTCGTGCGCCGCAGCCGCATCGAGGCTCGACCCGCAGGCGAGCAGCGCCCGCAGCCCGCCGGCATCGTCGTCGGCCAGCGCCTGCTCGGCGCCCCACGCCGCGGCGCGGAGGCGTTCGAGGTTGCGCAGGCGGTCTCGCTCGTGGACGAGCGCGGCCCGCTCGTCCTCATCCGGCTCGACCTGCTCGATCTCAGCCAGCTCGAACTCGAGCAGGTCCAGCTGGCGCTCGCGCGCCCCGGCGAGCTCGGCGAGCCGCTCGAGCTCCGCACGGGCATCGCGCAGCGCCGCCCACGCCGCCGCGCAGGCCGTTCGCCGCAGCCCCTGGTCGGGGCCGCAGGAGCCGTCGAGGATCTCCAGCTGGGCTGCAGCGAGCATCAGGCGGCGGTGCTCATGCTGGCCGTAGAACGACAGCACCGCGGCGGCCAGCTCGCGAAGTTCGCCGACCGGGATCGACCGCCCGCCGAGGTACGCACGCGTGCGGCCGTCGACACCGACGCGTCGCGCGAGCACGAGCTCGCCGGCGTCCACCGCCAGATGCTCGCTGGCGAAGTCCGCCGGCAGCTCGAAGACCCCTTCGACATATGCCTCGCCGGCCCCGGGGCGCACGATCCCGGGGCGAGCGCGTCCGCCGAGCAACAAGTCCAGCGCGTGCGCCAAGACCGTCTTCCCGGCTCCGGTCTCACCGGTGATCACGTTCAGCCCAGCGGCCAGCTCGAGGCGCGCGTCCTCGATCAACAGCAGGTTCTGAACGGACAGTTCGAGCAGCATGGGACACGGTCTACCAGCGCGCGGGGACGGAACGCGACGGAACGCGGCTATCGCGACAGCCGACCGAACTTCTCCCGCAGGCGGCGGTAGAAGCTCGAGCCATCCATCTGCGCGAGCGTGGCGACGTCGTCCGCGAACCGCGCCTGCACCTCCTGCTGCGGCGCGATCTCGCCGACCGGGCGCCCATCGACCGAGACCGCTAGCGGCTCGCGCGAGTTGTTGTGCAACACCAGGACGTCGTCGGGTGCGATCACCAGGGCGCGCGCGCTGAGTGAGTGCGGGGCGATGAACGAGACGACCATCCCGGCCACGCCCCAGGCCATCACGGGGCCACCGTTGGCGAGGTTGTAGCCGGTCGAGCCCGCGGGCGTCGCGACGACGAGGCCGTCACAGCGGACGCTGCCGATCTCCTCGCCGCCCACCGCGTAGGACAGCTCCGCGACCCGTCCGCCCACCTTGCGATGCACCGAGACGTCATTGAGCGCCGTGTGCCGCCCGGCGGGGCCATCGAGCTCGATCGCGGGCAGGCTGAGAACGTCCAGCGTTCCAGCGAGCGCCCGCTCGAAGCCCTCCCGCATCCGCTCCGGCTCGACGGTCGAGAGGAACCCGACCTGGCCGAAGTTGACGGCGAACACGGGCACCGAGGTGCCGGCGTAGGCGCGCAGCGCGCGAAGGATCGTGCCGTCGCCGCCCAGCGCGACGCACAGTTCCGCGTCGGCTGTGACCGGCACCCCGAGCGCGATCCCGGCAACGCCCGGCGACAGGGAGTGCTTCGCGGTCTCGTCCGCGTCGAGCGCGAGCACGGCGCCGTGTCGGTCCGCGAGCTCGGCCAGCTCGCGCAGCGCACCGGCGGTTTCGGACGGGCGCCCGTGAGTCAGCACCGTGATCGTGCGAGTGCTCATCCCGGGTCGGCCTCGAGAGCCAATGCCTCGAGCCCTGACAGCGACCCCCGCGCGCCCTCCGCAAGCGCCACGAACGTCTCGATGTTCCCCTTGGGTCCCGGCAGCCCTGACGGAAAGAAACCCCGCACCGAGACGCCCAGGCCGGCGGCGGCCGCCGCCACGTCGAGCAGAGCCCGGCGCCGCAGCGCGCCGTCGCGGACGACGCCGCCGCGCCCGACGAGCCCGCGCCCGACCTCGAACTGCGGCTTGACCAGGGCGAGTGCGTCAAATCGCGGCGCCGCGCAGGCGAGCACCGGTCCGAGCACTGCGCGCAACGAGATGAACGACACGTCGGCCACGATCACCTCGGGAGCGTACGGCAGGACGTCGGCCCGCAAATGGCGAGCGTTGAAGCGCTCGATCACGGTCACGCGGTGATCGCCGCGCAGCTTCCAGCTCAGCTCGCCGTAGGCCACGTCGAGCGCGACGACGGCTGCGGCCCCCGCCGCCAGCAGGCAGTCGGTGAATCCGCCGGTCGACGCGCCCACGTCCAGGCAACGCCGGCCGGCCACCTCGAGCCCGCTCGCCGCCAGCGCGTTCGCCAGCTTGATGCCACCCCGCGAGACGAACCGCGGGACATCGTCGACGGTCAGCTCGACATCGGCCTCGACGAGCGCCCCGGGCTTGCTCGCGCGCGCACCGTGCGCACCGATCCGCACCTCGCCGGCGAGGACCGAGGCCGCCGCGCGGCTGCGCGTCTCGAACAGGCCGCGCTCGGTGA
>Ga0209415_10008832_pt1 | contig 17415 bp, 11 predicted proteins | sample PeaSoiSIISIP2007_FD_187696 | JGI IMG/M metagenome (GOLD analysis project Ga0209415, IMG submission 187696) | Peat soil microbial communities from Weissenstadt, Germany - SII-SIP-2007 (SPAdes) (version 2) | ecosystem: Environmental > Terrestrial > Soil > Wetlands > Peat | place: Germany... | reverse complement strand
TCGTACGGGATCTTCGCCCAGTCCGCCGTCATCCCGTCGACCGACCGCACCGCGCGCACCGCGCACGCCTCCTCGTACGTCCGTTCGTCGCCCATGACGCCGACGCTCCGGACGGGCAGAAGAACGGCGAAGGCCTGCCAGACCGTGTCGTAGAGGCCGGCCGTCCGGATCTCGTCGGTCACGATGGCGTCGGCCGCCCGCAGAACATCGAGGCGCTTCTCGGTGACCTCGCCGAGACATCGGACCGCGAGCCCCGGGCCGGGAAAGGGGTGGCGCCACAGAAGATCCTTCGGCATTCCAAGCTCTTCGCCCGCGGCCCTTACCTCGTCCTTGAAGAGCTCGCGGAGCGGCTCGATGAGCTTCAGGTGCATCTTCTCGGGGAGGCCGCCGACGTTGTGGTGGCTCTTGATGACCGCGCTCGGGCCCTTGAACGACACGCTCTCGATGACGTCGGGGTAGAGCGTCCCCTGCACGAGCCACTTCGCGCCGCGCACCTTCTTCGACTCTTCCTCGAAGACATCGATGAAGACCCGGCCGATGGCCTTGCGCTTCTGCTCGGGGTCGGTGACACCGCGAAGGGCGCTCAGGAACGCCTCCCCGGCCTGGACGGCGACGAGGTTGAGCTTGAAGCTCTCGCGGAAGGTGGCGACGACCTGCTCGGCCTCGCCGCGACGGAGAAGGCCGTTGTCGACGAAGATGCACGTGAGGCGGTCGCCGAGCGCGTGATGGCAGAGCACGGCCGCCACCGACGAGTCGACGCCGCCCGAAAGACCACAAAGGACGTGCTCGTCCGGAGCGACCCGCGCGCGGACCGAGGCGACGGCTTCCTCGGTGAAAGCGCCGGGCGTCCAGGTTGGACGGAGGCCGGCGACGTCGAAGACGAACGACGCGAGGACGTCCGCACCCCGCGGCGTGTGAACCACCTCCGGGTGGAACTGCACGCCGTAGATCCGCTTGCTCGCGTTGCCCACGGCACAGAACGGCGTGTTGCCGCTGACGCCGATCGTCTGGAAGCCCGCCGGCAGCGCCGTGATCCGGTCGCCGTGCGACATCCACACGTCGAGCGCCTCGCGCTTCGCGAAGCGGTGGAAGATCCCCTCGGGCCGCTCGACGACGACGCGCGCGTGGCCGTACTCCCGGGCGCTCGCCCGCTCGACCTTGCCGCCGAGCAGGTGCGCGACGAGCTGCAGCCCGTAGCAGATGCCGAGCACCGGCGTCCCCAGCTCGAAGACGCGCGGGTCGATGCTCGGCGCGCCGTCCTCGTAGACGCTCGCGGGGCCGCCCGACAGGATGATCGCCCGCGGCCCCATTGCCCGGATCTGATCGAACGGGATCGAGCACGGGTGGATCTCGCAGTAGACGCGCTGCTCGCGGACGCGGCGCGCGATGAGCTGCGTATATTGCGCTCCGAAGTCGAGGATGAGGACGAGCTCGCGGGGTGCGGACATGCTGGCTTCCCGAGTACCAGCCGCGTCGCGAGCGTCAAGCCCCGGGGGGCGGGCGGCCACATTTACGAGAGCGGGATGCGAGGGCGGGACCTAGACTGCTCGCATGGTCCCCGACCTTCGCATCCGGATCACCCGCGTGGGGCCCGTCGTCGTTCCGCTGCCGCGGTACCAGAGCGTGGGCGCTTCCGGGATGGACCTGCACGCCGCGCTTCAGGCGCCGCTGACGATTCCACCCCGCGGTCGCGCGCAGGTGCCGACGGGGCTGGCGTTCGCGATCCCGGCGCGGTTCGAGGGGCAGGTGAGGCCCCGCTCCGGGCTCGCGGCGCGCACGGGTCTGACGGTGCTCAACGCTCCGGGGACCATCGACAGCGACTACCGGGGCGAGGTCGCGGTGCTCCTCGTGAACCTCGGCGACGCGCCGGTCACGATCGTGCCGCTCGAGCGCGTCGCGCAGCTCGTCATCGCTCCCGTCGCCCACGCCGAGTTCGTCGTCTCCGAAGAGCTCGAGGAGACCGAGCGCGGGGAGGGGGGCTACGGGTCGACGGGGCGCGAGTGAATCGCGGCCGGCGCTACCCGAGCCTCGACAGGAACGTCACGACCTCGCGTCCCACTTCGCTGCGCTCCGCGTCGCACGCGAGCACGTGCCCGCTTCTCTCGAAGATGCGCACGCTGACGTCGCGCGTGCCGACGTGATCGGCGACCCACAGCGCGTTCTTCCAGCTGCACACCTGATCGCGCCGCCCGTGCAGGACCAGCGTCGGGCACTCGATGAGACCCGCGCCCGCACGAGCCCGCGGGCCGGCGAGGTACACCTCGAGCGACGCGCGTAGCGGATGCCGGTCGTACGTGACGAGCGACCCCATGAGCGACGGGTCCACGAGGTCGCCGGGGCGCGGCTTGAGCAGGTAGAGGTCCGGCACCTTCCAGCCGGTCCACGCGACGATCGCCATGAGCACGCTCGAGCTCGGGCGCAGGGTCACCGCGTTTCCGAGCAGCACGAGCCCCGCGATGCCCGGCGGTCGCTCGCTCGCGATCTGCATCGCGACGAGGCTCCCGAGGGAAAAGCCGAGCAGGACGACCCGCCCGTGGTCGCGAACCGCCGATCGCACACGCTGCCGCGTCGCCTCGACCCAGTCGTCGAACGTCCTGTCCTGGAGGTCGATCGCGCTCGTCCCGTGCCCGGGGAGGAGCGCCGCGTCCACGGCGAAGCCGGCCTGCGCCACGCAGTCGACCAGCGGCATGAGCTCCGCCGCCGTCCCGCCGAAGCCGTGGATCGCGACGACGCACGGCGCGCGGCCCTGCGCCGACCGCTCCGCGCTTCCGTGCCCCAAGATCTTCTCGGTGACGAGCGTACGCTGCCGCGATTCGAACACTGCTCCCTCGACTCGACGCGCTCGGCACGTCGCGCGGTTGACTACCCCTCGCCGCGCTTGATCTGGTACGCGCGGATCTTCTTGTGCAGGTTCGTGCGCTCGACGCCGAGCACGATCGCCGTGCGCGAGATGTTCCAGCCCGTCATCTTCAGCGTGTCGACGATGTACTGCCGCTCCGACCGCTCCCGGAACTCGCGCAGCGTGGCGGGCTGGGTCCCGGGCGGCGGGATGATCTGGCGACCGGTGTCGCCGCTGGGCTCGTCGTCCATCGCCTCCTGCGGCGCGTCGCCGCCGGACGGTTCGCTCTCCTCCTCGAATGGACTCGCGTGCGGGTCCTCCGGCAGGTCGGCGATCGTGACGTGGTCCGCGGAGAGGATGGCGCTGCGCTCGACGGCGTTCTTCAGCTCCCTCACGTTCCCGGGCCACTTGCGCCCCACGAGCGCGTGCATCGCGTCGTCGTCGATCGGCTTCGGGAAGACGCCGTTCTCGCGCGCGAACTGGTCCATGAACGCCCGCGCGAGCAGCGGGATGTCCTCGACCCGCTCGCGCAGCGCCGGGCTGCGGATCGGGAACACGGCGAGGCGGAAGAAGAGGTCCTCGCGGAACCGCCCCGCCTCGACGGCGCGCGCGAGGTCCTTGTTGGTCGCCGTCAGGACGCGCACGTCGACGTGGATGACGTGCTCGCTGCCGACGCGGGAGATCTCGCCCGACTGGACGGCCCGCAGCACCTTCGCCTGGGCGACGAGATCCATGTCGCCGATCTCGTCGAGGAAGAGGGTCCCGCCGTGCGCTTGCTCGAACAGGCCGCGGCGCTTGAGCACAGCCCCGGTGAACGCGCCCTTCTCGTGTCCGAACAGCTCGCTCTCGATGAGCTCCCGCGGAATGGCCGCGCAGTTCACCTTCACGAACGGCCGGTCCGTCCGGGGGCTGAGCCGGTGGATCGCGCGCGCGATGAGCTCCTTGCCCGTGCCGCTCTCGCCCGTGATGAGCACCGATGCCTTGGTGGGCGCGACCTTCTCGATGTCGTGGAAAATCCGCCGGATGACGGCGCTCGTGCCGATCATCTCGTAGCGCTGCAGCTGCTGCTCGGTGACGCGCGCGAGCTCTCCGATGGCCTTCGCCGCGTCGAGGACGTTGCGGACGCTGACGAGGATGCGCTCGCGGGCGAGCGGCTTCTCGAAGAAGTCGCTCGCGCCGAGCTTGATGGCCTGCACGGCGTCGTTCACCGTCGCGTGCCCGCTGATGACGATGATGGGCAGGTCCTTGGTCGCCTCGTCGCCGCGGATTTTCCCAAGCGCGTCGAGGCCGCTCATGTCGGGGAGCTTCACGTCGAGAACGGCGAGGTCGACGGGGGTCTCCGGGCTCGCGAGGATGGCGAGCGCCTGCGCCGCCGTCTCCGCGCCGAGCACGCGGTACCCCTCGCCCTCGAGGACGAGCTGCAGCGTCCGACGGATGTTCTTCTCGTCGTCGACGACCAGCACGGTCCGCGGTGCCGGGGCGCCCGGCGGCGGGACCGAAGCGCTCGAAGGGGGGGGCACGGGGGAAATGGCCTCGGTCACGTCAGACGCCCTGGTTTCGCAGGAAGACGAGGTAGTTCCTCGCTTCGACGGCGAACGGGCTCCGCTCGAATCCGCGCACCACGGCCTGGAACGCGTCGCGGGCGTCCGGCCACCTGTGCATCCGCAGGTAGGTCTGCCCGAGGAGCACCAGCGCCTCGGCCACGAGGTCCCCGCCATGCCCGCTGCCGCCCGGCGCCTTGAGGGCGCCGCCGTAGTTGCTCAGGGCGTACTCGATGCGCGAGACGGCGGCCTCGAAGTTGTCCTTCCGCAGATAGAAGCGCGCGACGTAGAGCTCGTGCTTCACGAGCCGCCCGATCACCTGCGTGAGCAGCTCGCGCATCTTGGGGGCCTCCTTGGCGGCCGGGTAGTCCGCCAGGTAGCTCTTGATCTCCTTGTATGCGTCGGCCACCGAGGCCTGATCGCGCTCCTCCTCTGCCGGCATGAGGAACGAGTCGGGGATCTCGGAGTACGTCGCCTCCGCGATGCGCGAGCGCGCGTACGCGACGTCCTCCTCCTCCGACCGGTGGGAATGGATGAAGTCCTTGTACTCGTGGATCGCCTCCGGATACTTCTCCTGCTCGTAGTCGGCGTCGGCGATCCGCAGCTCGGCAAGGCGGGCGTACTTCGAGTAGCTGTACTTGCGCTTCACCTCCCGGAGGAGGGTCTGCGCCTGGATCCAGTTGTGCGTCCGGTACTCTTCCATCGCGGCGTCGTACGCGCGCTTCGCGCTGTCGGTGTAGCCGAGCGCCGTCTTCGCCTCGCCCTCGCAGCCGCACAGGCCCGGGACCCCGAGCAGGCCGAAAAGGAGGACGATCGCGAGAGAGCCCGGGCGCATCGCGCGTCAAGCTAACCGCGGCCGCGACGAGGCGCCAGGGGGCCCGTCAGCCGTTCGCCCGCCAGCGGACGATGCGCCGCGGCGGCGGCAGGTCGTCCTCGCGGGCGTGCCTCCACGCGCTGCGGGCGAGCAGGCGCACCTTGTCGGCGAGGCCCACCGGGCTGCCGGGCGACACGTCGACAACGACGTTCCCGTCGGCCGAGACCACCGCGGTCAGGGGAAAGCGCTCGCGCTCGGTCGTCGCCTCGCCCTCGTAACGCCACGGCGGGCCGCCTTCGACGGGGCGCGCGAGGTCGATGCGCACGCCGCTCTCGGGGCGGTCTCCGACGATGCCCACGCGTGTGCCTCGCCCGGGAGCATACCCCCCCGGCGAAGGGGCGTGCTAAATCCGCCGGGTCATGGAGAAAAACCCGATCACGCCGGAGGGGCACGTCAAACTGCGCGAAGAGCTCCTCCACCTGAAGAGCGTGGAGCGGCCGGCCATCATCCAGGCCATCGCGACGGCGCGCGAGCACGGGGACCTCAGCGAGAACGCGGAGTACCACGCGGCGCGCGACCGGCAGTCGTTCATCGAGGGGCGGATCAAGGAGCTCGAGGACAAGCTCGCGCGCGCCGAGGTGATCGATCCCGCCAAGCTCGCCGGCGACCGGGTCGCCTTCGGCGCCAGCGTGAAGCTGTCGAACGCCGACACGGGCGAGGAGGTCACCTACAAGATCCTCGGCGCGGACGAGTCCGACCTCGCCAAGGGGAGCATCAGCGTCACGAGCCCGCTGGCGCGGTCCCTCATCGGCAAGCAGGTGGGCGACGAGGTGAAGGTCCGCATGCCGGGCGGAGACCGGACCTACGAGGTCCTGGACATCAGCTTCGGGTGAAGGCCGGGGCGGAGTCGGGGCGGATGGCCAGCCGGCCCGGCCTCCGGGAGTTTCGACGGATTGCCCGCGAGGCGAGGGCGTGGCTCGGCGCGCCGAGCGTCGAGGGGCTGGCCCTGCTCGAGTCGGCCGCTCGCGACGCGTCGTCGCTCGTCCCGGACGACCGGCGCGAGGACTGGGAGAGACTCCTGTCCGGGTTCGCGTCCGCGGGCGACCCCCCGCGCGTGCGGCCGCGCGTCCAGGGGCTCGTGCGGGCGTGCGCGCTCTTCGAGCGGGAGGCGCGCGCACGGGCGCGCCGCGAGATCCCGCTCGCATGGGAAGATCCAGTCGAGCGCGTCGACGGGGTGGGTCCGACGTCGCGCGAGAAGCTCGCGGCGCACGGCGTGAGCGCCGTCGCGGATCTCGCCTGGACGCTGCCGGTCGGCTGGGACGACCTTCGCGCCCGCCTCGGCGTCGCGGAGGCCCTCGACCGAGCCCGCGCGTGCGAGGCATCCCTCGAGCCGGCGCCGCGCGTGTGCGTCGCGGGCCGTGTCCGGAGCGCGAGCCTCGTCCCGATGCGCGGCCGGCGTGCCGTCCGGGTGATCGTGACGGACGAGGGAGGGAAGACGAGCCTCGACGCGTGGTGGTTCTACGCGGCGCACGGCATCCTCGCGGTCACGCGTCCGGGTGCGTCGTGCCTCTTCGTGGGTCGCGTTCGCAGCCGCGACGGCAAGCGCGCGACAATGGCTCACCCGGAGGTCCTGCGCGACGACGCGAGCGCGCCCGCCATTCGGGCGAGGTATCCGTCCATGGGCGTCGCGCCGGGCATCCTGCGACGCGCGATCGCCGACGCGATCGAGCGCACGTCGCCACTTCCGGACCCGGTGCCCGCGCGGATCGCGGCGCGCGAGGGGTTGCCTCCGGTGGACGTCCTGCTGCGGTCGGTCCACGCGGCGAGCGGGCCCGACGTCCAGCCCGAGGTGGCGAGGGCCGCCGTCGCGGAGCGGCTCGCGTGGGTCGAGGCCTTCACCCGCGTCTGGCAGCGGGTCCTCGCCGAGGCGGAGGGAGAAGGGGGGAGCGCTCCGGTGCTGGCCGAGGACGCCGCCGCGAAGGCCCGCCTGGTCGACGCGCTCGGATTCGCGCTGACGCCTGCGCAGGAGCGGGCGATCGACCAGGTGGCTCGCGATCTCGCCAGCCGCACTCCGATGCGCCGCCTCTTGCTGGGAGACGTCGGCACCGGCAAGACCGCCGTGGCGCTCGCCGCGGCGGCTCAGTGTGTCGCGGCGGGCTTCCAGTGCGCGCTCCTCCTGCCGACGGGGGTCCTCGCCGGGCAGTATGTCGACGCCGCCGCGCCACTCGTGCGCGCCCTCGGCGTGCGCCTCGCGAGCGTGACCGCCGGCATGCGGGCGGCAGAGCGACGCGGCGCGCTGGCGGAGATCCGGTCGGGCGACGCGCAGGTGGTGCTTGGCACGCACGCGCTGCTCGAGGAGGACGTGCGCTTCGCGCGGCTCGGGCTCGTCATCGTCGACGAGCAGCAGCGCCTGGGCGTCGCGCAGCGCCTCACGCTCGTGCGCAAAGGGGAGGGGACGCGGCCGCACCTGCTCTCCCTGAGCGCGACGCCTATCCCCCGTTCCCTCGCGCTCGCGCTCCGCGGCGAGCTGGCCACGAGCATCCTGGACGAGCGTCCGCGAGGTCGCGTGCCGGTGACGACCGAGCTGCGAGCGCGCGCGGGGGTCGAAGAGGTCGTCGGTCTCGTGCAGTCCGCGTGCGAGCGCGGCGATCGCGCCTTCCTCGTCTGTCCTTCGATCGACGACGATCCCGAAGAGGAGGGCGCAGGCGTCCTCGCGCGGGCCGAGCGTCTCACCCGGGACCTCGGCCCTGGGCGCGTCGTGGTGGTCCACGGCGCGATGCCCGCCTCGGAGCGCGCGCGCGCGATGCGATCGTTCCGTTCGGGCGAGGCGCGGATCCTCGTCGGGACGACGGTCATCGAAGTAGGGATCGACGTCCCGGAGGCGACGCTGATGGTCGTCGACGGCGCCGAGCGCTTCGGGCTCGCGCAGCTCCACCAGCTCCGGGGCCGCGTCGGACGCGGCGCGCGGGCGGGACATTGCGTCCTCTTCTTCACCGAGCCGCTGAGCGATCTGGCGCGCCGGCGCCTCGAGGCGCTCGCGAGCACGGACGACGGGGCCGAGATCGCGCGCGCGGATCTCGCTCTCCGGGGCGGGGGCGACCTCGGGGGTACGCGTCAGTCGGGCGTCGCCGAGGACTTCGTTTGGCTCGACCCCGCCGATCCGCCGCGGGGGCTCGATCGCATCGAGTCGGACGCGCGCGCGCTGCACGCGACGGACGCCCGGCTCCAGGCTCCCGAGCACCGCGCCCTCGCGCTCGCCGTGCGACGCTTCGCGAGGCAGATCGCCGTGCGCGAGGAGGCAGGATGAGGGGCGTCTCGAGGGCGATTCCGGCCGCCGTGGTCGACGCCTCGGCGGTCGTCGCCGCGTGGGCGGCGCTGCTCATGGCCGAGGTCGTCGCGGTCGGGTTCCTCTGGCGCGAGCAGTTCTCCGCGGCATGGGAGGTGGCCCTGGCACGGACGGTCGTCGTGCCATTGGCGATCGCCGGGCTCGCGCCTCTGTCGATCCTGGCCGTCGCGGGGTGGACCATGGCCCGACGGGCGGCCGCGGGGTCCGCGTGGGCTCGCCGCGCGCTCGGGCTCTCGGGCGGCATCGCGACGGGCGCCCTCGCCTTCGGGGTCACGCATGGCCGCCACTTTGCCTCGACGGCTGTGCGCGGCCCCGTCGTGGTCGCGTTGGCGCTCGCCGGCGCGTTCCTGGGCATCCTCGTCGTGCCCCGTCTTGCGGCGCTGCACGACCGCGGAGACCCGCCGGCCGTCGTCGCCACCGGGACCGGTCTCGCGATCACCGGATGGCTGGCGGATGCGTTCGTCCTGCCGCACCTCTATCCGGCGTTCCACCTGGCGATGGCCGTCACCGCGCTCGCCGGCTGCGCGCTCGCTGCGCTCGGCGGTCGTCCCGGCGGAACGCCCGGACCGGCCGGTCGTGCGTTCGCCGCCGTGATGGGGGTCGTCGTGCTCCTCTGCGCTGCGGCCATCCCGAACCGGGCGCGCGCGCTCGACCGCGCTACCAACCTTCGCATCGTGCTCGTCGAGCACGCCCCGCTCCTCGGGGATGTCGTCGCCGCCGCCACACGCCTGGCACGCACATCCGCCCGGTCCGACGCGGCGGCGATGGTCTCTCCCGGCGTCGCCGCTCCAGGCGAGGTCGCGCGGGCGCTCGACTGGACCGGCCACGATCTGCTCCTTATGTCCGTGGACGCCCTCCGGGCGGATCACGTGTCGGCCTACGGCTACGGTCGGCCGACGACGCCGAACGTGGACGCCCTCGCGCGCGAGGGGACCCTCTTCGAGAGCGCCTACTGCCCCACGCCGCACACGTCGTACTCGATCACATCGATGATGACCGGCAAGTACCTGCGGCCCCTCATCGCGCTCGGCCTCGGCGGGGACTCCGAGACGCTGGCGCAGGACCTGCGCCGGTACGGCTGGCGGACAGCGGCGTTCTATCCGCCCGCGGTCTTCTTCATCGACGAGGATCGCTTCACGCGATTCGAACGCGAGGCGCTCGGGTTCGAGTACGCGAAGGTGGAGTTCGCTGCGCCGGCGCTGCGTGAAGAGCAGGTGAGGGGATACGTCGAAGGAGCGCCGGTCGGCCGCCCCCTCTTCCTCTGGGTCCACTTTTTCGAGCCGCACGAGCCGTACGTGATGCACGACGATCACCCGTTCTCGGGAGGGCCTTCGCCCGAGGTCGATGCATACGACAGCGAGGTGGCGACCGCGGACGACGGCATCGGTCGCGTCGTGCGTCTGGTGCGCGCGCGGAGTCCCGGCGCGGTGATCCTCGTCACGGCGGACCACGGCGAGGAGTTCGGCGAGCACGGGGGCCGGTACCATGGGACCACGGTCTACGAGGAGCAGGTGCGCGTGCCGCTGGTCGTGGTGGGACCGGGAGTGGCGCGCGGGGCGCGTCTTCCCACCGTCGTCCAGACGATCGATCTGCTCCCGACCGTCCTCTCGGCCCTCGAGATCCCGCGGCCCGCGCGCATCCGGGGGCGCGATCTCGGCCCGGTCCTGGGCGGACAGCCGAATGCAGTCGACGCGGGGTTCGCGTTCGCCGAGACGGATGACGCCTCGCTCGTGGCGGCGGGCGGCGAGCGCCTCGTCTGCGAGCGGAGGGCGGCGGCCTGCGCGCTCTACCGGCCCGCAGCCGACCCCCAGGAGCACCACGACGTCTCGGAGCAGGACCCCACCGCGCTCGCCCGGTTGCGCGGGATGCTCGTCGCGACGGAGCGTGACCACGGTCGCTACGAGGGGGCGGGCGTCTCGCGCTTGCCGGAAGCGCTCCGGCGCGGCATGCAGGGGGACGCCGAGGCCGCCGTGGACGTTGCGGCGCTGCTCGACGACGCCGACGTGACCATCCGGGGCGCGGCCGCCTCGGTGTGCTTCGCGCTGCACGTCCCCGCCACGCTGTCCGCCGTGGAGCGCGCGCTGGCGCGCGACGAGGACGATCGTGTCCGGCGCTGGTCCGCGCTCGCTGTCGCACGGACGGGCGGCCCGGTGCCGCCGTTGGTCGAGGCTCTTCTGGTCGACCCGGATCGCGACTGGCGTCGCCGGGCGGCGCTCGTGCTGGCGGAGAGGGGAGATCTGCGCGGTTGCGACGAGATGGCGACCTGGTGGAACGACGTCGCCCCGGCCCGGGGTGAACCACGCGACGACGGCGAGCCGCCCCGCCTCGCGGTCGACTTGCCGCAGGCCCGTGAGATGCTGGCGGCGACGAGCCGCGGTCCGTGCCGGTCGGCGCTCGGGCCGCTCGTGCGCGCGCTCGACGACGTCCGGGCGCGACCGTACGTCGCGGACGCGCTGGGCGCCCTGGGGGAGAGCCGCGCTGCGGGGCCTCTCCTCGCGCTCCTTGCATCCGAGCCCTACGTGACGACCAGGCCACACGAAGCCCGGGCGCTGCTCGCGCTGGGGGTCCGCGACTGGAGCTCCCCAAGGCCCGAGGCCGAGGTCCACGCGGCGATCGCCGTTCCGGGACGCGCCCTGGACGCGCGGCTCGTCGCGCTCGTCTCCGATGCGGATGCCTCGCTCGAGGTCCGGGCCGATGGACGGCCCCTCGCGCCGTCCGGCCCGGGAAGCACGGTGCGATCGTTCGAGCTGGAGGCGCGCCCTGGGCACCGCGTGGAGCTCGACCTGCGGGCGTCGGGCGGGGGTGTCGTCGCCCTCTGGATGGTCGGGGTGGGTCCGGGCTGATTGATCGAGGCTCTCCGCGCAAGTAGTCTCCCGCCACCCGAGGCAACCCGCGTGGCCGACGACAAAAAACCAGCACCCGAACAGGCCAAGCCAGGCGCCGAGATGCCGGCCCTCGCCGAGCTCCCGCCGGAGGAGGACTGGGACACCGCCGCCGAGCCGGCGCAGGGGTCGGCAGATGAGCAAGGGCAGGGGAGCGACGACGCGGAGGCCGAGCCCGATGCGACGGGCGCCGCGGGCGAGGACAAGTTCCGGCCCGAGGCCATTGCCGCCCGCGTCGATGCCATCGGCGAGGAGACCGACCTCGAACGCGTCGCCCGCGAAGAAGAGCGAAAGCTGCTCGATCGCAAGCGTCAGAACAAGAAGAAGAAGGGCAAGACCGGACTCGAGTCGGCCGCGTCGAAGCGCCTCGCCCGGATCGGGGAAGGGACCGTCAAGCGTCCGTCGGCCGCCGCGGACGCGGTGTCGCCGGAGGCCGATTCGCTCCTCGAGAGCCTGGGGCGGGCAAGGAGCTGGATCACCTCGCACCGGGACGTCTTCGGCGCGCTGGTGACCGTCGCCGTGCTGGGGGTGGCGGGCTCCCTCGGCTGGGCCTACTGGCAGGACAAGCGCAACGACGACGCGTCTGCGATGCTGGCGCAGGCGCTCGCCGACGAGCACGGGCACGTCAGCGACAAGGCAGACGAGGACGACGACGACGACACCCGGGCCAAGCCGCTCTATCCGACGTTCAAGACCGCCGCCGAGCGTCGCGACGCCGCCCTCGCCAAGTACCGCGCGGTCGAGTCGAAGTACGCCGGGACGGGGGCCGCGATCCTGGCGCGGCTCGGCGAGGCCGCGCTCCTGCTCGACACGGACGACGCGAAGGGCGCGATCACGGCCTACGACGACGTGCGCGCGTCACCGCTCGCGGTGGCCGATCCGGAGGTCCGGGGTCGCGCGATCGAGGGGCGCGGCTTCGCGAGCGAGCGCCTCGCCGAGATCGACGCGGCCGCGGCCGAGAAGCACCGCGACGCCGCCCTCTCGGCGTACCGCGAGATGCAGACCGTCGACATGTCCGGCATGAAGGAGCTCGGCATGTACCACGAGGCGCGCGTCCTTCTGGCCAAGGGAGACCGGGCGAAGGCGATCGATCTCCTGAAGACCGTGCACAAGCTCGTCAGCGAGCCTGGCGACAACCACCGCTTCTCCTATCTGGAGTTCGTGGTCGAAGACCGCCTGAGGGACCTCGACCCGACCGCGCTGCCGCCGAAGATGCCAAAGCGTGGGGCCGGCGGTGCCGGCGGCGCCGGCGGGCCGGGCGCCGTGGACTCGGACGACCCCAGGATCCAGGAGCTCATGCGCCAGATGTCCGAGCAGGCGCGCCAGAAGGGCGGCGCGCCGAAGTGAGATCGGCCGCCGCGGGCGCGCTCGTGGTCCTCGTCCTCGGCTGCGGAACGCTCGAGACGGGCAACGATCGGGTCAACCCCGACAAACCTCTGTGGTTCAACCGTCCGAACGGCGCCATGCGCGTGCTGTTCACGCGCCCGCTCTCGGCTCCCGGGCGCGCCAACGGAGAGGCCTTCGAGCGAGGCCGGGCAGAGATCGATCCGTTCCATGGGCGCGTCTTCGTGGGCTCGTCGGACCACGGGCTGTACGCGCTGCGGGCCAGTGACGGGAGCAGCCTGTGGCGGTTCGAGACGCTCGGGTCGGTGCAGGCCGAGCCGCTCTACGATTTCGAGCTCGACGTGGTCTACTTCGGCTCGAACGACGGGGCGCTCTACGCGGTCCACGCGAGCGACGGGGCGCTCGTGTGGCGCTACGACACGGGCGCCGAGGTCGCCCGCAAGCCCGCGCGCGACGGCGAGAAGCTCTTCGTCGCCAACGGCGCCGACAACCTGTTCGCCATCCACAGGCGGTCGGCGCAGACGCTGTGGCGCGCCCATCGCACGCCGGCGCTCGGCATGGAGATCAGCGGATATGCCGGGCCCGCGGTCGACCGCGGGACGGTGTTCTTCGCGTACTCCGACGGGCACGTCGCGGCGTACGACGGGCGCGACGGGACCGAGCGGTGGCCGCCGATCGACCTGTCGGCCGAGGCGGAGCAGGCGCACGGGGCCGAGGCGCTGCGCTACCTCGACGTCGACACGACACCCGTCCCGGACGATCTCGGCGCCCCTGGCCACGTCGTATTCGTCGCGAGCTATGCGGGCGGGCTCTACGCGCTCGATGCTGATCGCGGCGTTCCGGTCTGGAAGGACGAGAAGACCATCGGCGTGACCGATCTGGTCCTCTGGCGGGAGCCCGCGCACGCTCCCGATCCCGCGAGCCCGGAGTTCGCCCCCGGCGGGCCGCCGGTGCCTGCGCGGAAGATCTTGCTGGCGTCGAGCGGCGCGACCGGCCTCTGGGCGCTGGAGCCTGCCACCGGGGCTACGATCTGGCGCATTCCGGTTCCCGAGGGCGGCGTGACCGCGCCGGCTCCGCTCGCGGGCGCGCTTCTGGTGGGAACCACGGACTACGGCGCGTTCATTCTTTCGCCGCTCGACGGCCGGCGTATCGACGGCTTCGACCTCGGCACTGGGTTCTCGCAGACGCCCGCCGCGTATGGCAACCGCGGCTACCTGCTCAGCAACGCGGGGACGCTCGTGGGGGTCCAGGTGGACGGACCCCCTGGGCATCGCCGCTAAGGGGCATTATGAGGACTCGGTACCGATCGCCGTCATCACCAGCGGCGACGGCGCCTGGCTCGCCACACACCAGAGCTGGTGCGTGGCACGCGTGGCTCCCACGTAGAGCGCGTGACGCGCCTGCGGCGAGTCCGGGTAGCTCGCGGCGGTAGTCTCGAGCAGGATCACCTCGTCGAACTCGAGCCCGCGCGTCTGGCGCACGTCGGTCACGTCCACGCCCGAGTCCCAGGAGAAATCCTGCTTCGCCACGCGCCGGGTGTTCGGGACTTCGGCGCGCACCAGGCCCTCGTAATAGATATCCGCCTGCTGGGCGAACCGGGCGACGATCGCCACGTTGGCGTCCGGCTCGTCCTGGGCGAGCTGTTTGAGCACCTCCGAGAGCCATGCGACGGCCTCGCCTGGCGAGGCGAACGTGAAGAGCTCGACGGGAGGCCCGCCTCGCGTGGTCGCCGGCACCTCCGGGTGGGCCAGCGGCCCGAGCACCGCCCGCGCGAACGCCGTGATCTCCGCGGTGGAGCGGTAGCTCACCTTGAGGGGCTCGATCGTCGTATGCGGGACCCCGAGCGTGTCGAGGAGCGCGTTCCAGTCGAACTCCTCGCGGTCGTCGCCCTCGTCGATCATTCGCTGGGCGACGTCGCCCGCGAGCGTGATGCACGGTTCGCTGCCGGTCAGCTCGAGCAGCACCCGGAGCTCGACCGGGCTCGCGTCCTGCACCTCGTCGACGAAGACGTGCGCCAGGCGGATTGGCTTGGCCTCGGAGTCCACGAGCGGCCCCCGCAGGACTTGCCAGGAGCGAAGCAATAGCGCGAAGTCCTCCGGGTCGAGCGCCGGCTGCTCGCCGTCGCGCTCTCCGTCGGAACGCATCCGGGACTGCTGGACGCACCACGCGTGGGCCTGGTCGAGCTGCGCCGGGCCGAGGCCGGGCGCGTCCGGGAAGAGCTCCGCCAGCATCTCGCGGGACGTCAGCAGCTCGTCCCACGCGTTCGCTACCGATCGGGTCAGCGGGCGGATGTCCGCGATCAGCTGCTCGAGCGCGTCGCGCGTCACCTCGGGCAGGCCCGCCGCGGGGCTCACGCCTGAGAGCGACCGCTTCCCCGAGAGCCACTGGGCGAGCCACGACACGCGCGCGTCCGGGGACGTTCCGCCTTCGGCCCTCGCCGCGCGCCATGCGGCCGCGACCTGGCCCGCCTCCGGCCACCGGGCCATCGACGACTCGATGCGCGCGTCCACGGTCTCGCCGATGCGCGACGCGATCCGCTGGATTCCGCGAAGCATCGCGGGGTGCGACTTCATGCGCGACACGACCGCCGGCGTCTCGTCGGTCACCCTCGCCGGCAAGCGCGGGAATAGCTGCGTGACCAGGCGCGCCGCGAACCGCGCGAAGGTCATCACGGGCACCTTCTCCACGCCGAGCGAGGGCAGCACGCGCGACACGTAGTGAACGAGCGCCTCGGTCGGGACGATCACGAGCATCTTCTCTGGACGGAAGCGCTGCGGGTCGCGGAACGCCAGGTACGCCACGCGGTGCAGCCCGACGGTCGTCTTCCCGCTGCCGGCGCTGCCCTGGATCGCGACCAGCCCGGTGCTCTCCCGGGCGATGAGCTCGAACTGCTTCTCGTCGAGGAGCGCGGCGATCGACGGCAGGTGCTTGTCCTGCCTGAGCCGTCCGGTGGCGTCCACGCCGAGGCGCGCCCCGCTGGCAACGCCGTGCCTGGCGCCCCACTTCTTCTCGGTCTCGAGGCGGGCCGACAGCGCTCTCGTCCGGATCCAGCGCCCGTCCTTGCCGAGGACGAATGTCCCCTGCGGAGCCGAGACGCGGACGACGATGCCGCCGACGATGCTCACCCCGCGGCGGGCGACGACCCTCCCCTCGACGAGGTGATCCCCGAGCTCTTCCTCGTAGTCGTCACCTTCCCGGTAGCGGTAGTAGATGCGGCTCACGGGCGCGTGACGCCAGTCGACGACGCGGATGCCCTCGCGCGCGTCCACGTACGATCGCGCTCCGATCAGGATGTCTCGCCGCCGCTTCGTCGGCCTGGCCGAGGCAAACGACCCCGCCGCAGGGCGGCGTTCGCTCTCCGGGATCTGCTCTTCCAGGCGGATGTGGCCGAAGTAGGGGCTGCCTCGATCGACCGACCCGCTGATGCTCCGCCCGCGCTGCGCGCGCAGGGCCCCGAGCGTATGCATCTGCTCGAACAGCGCCGGCAGGTCCTCCGGCTTCGCGACGGAGACGTCGTCCCGCAGCTCGAGCAGGCGCTCGTCGTCCTCGGCCCTGCCCCGCGCGGCCGTGACGTCCGCCGCGCTGCCGGCGTCGAGAGCGCGCTGCACGCTCGCCAGCAGCTTGAGCTCCTCGCGGACGATCCGGGCGCCCTCGGCGTCATCCTCCAGCCCAAGGATGACGTCGCCTGGGGGCGGCGAGAGCGACACGGCCGATGCAGCCGGGGGGGGTCGCGTCGAGGATGGATTGGTCACGGTGAAGCGATCTATCTAGGGACTGCCGGAGCCTCGGCGCAAGGGCCAAGCAGCCACAAGCCCTGTTCAGATCGGGGACTGGTAGAGCTGGCGCCCGAGTTAGCGTCGAGCTCAAAGGATAAACTGGTCGCCGAGCGCACACACGGTGAGGTTCACGCCGCGGAGGCTGGCGCACTCGCGCTCGACCGTGGCCTGAAAACTTGGCTTGATATGGTAGAGAAGCGTCGGAAGCTCGCGCCGTCTCTCCAGTTTGTCCATGTCTCGCGCCAGCGTCTGAGGCGTGTGGTGGCCGCTCACCCGGGCGAGCCGCGACTCCGCGTTGGGGAAGCTAACTTCCATGAGCAGGCCCTTGAGGTCGTCCGTAGCGTTGAGGACCTCCCAGAGCCGGTCGGTCGGCCCGGTGTCGCCGCTGTACGCGAGGGTCCCGTCCCGCCCGCGGATCGCGAACGCGCAGCAGTCGATCGTGTGACTGACGCGGATGGCCCGGACCTCGTAGCCTGCGATCTTCACCGGCACCTCGGGCTTGATCTCGAGATAGCGGATGGCCGGCTTGCGCTTGTTCGGAATGCACGAGAAATCCGGCCAGATCAGGTTGTTGAAGAAGTGCTTTTGCAGGACGCCGAGGGTCTGCTTCGTCCCGACGACGAGGAGCGGCGGGCACTTGGCCTGGTTGCGGTTGTCCGCGATGGTCGCCAGGTCGCGCACGTGATCGAGGTGCGCGTGGCTGACGAGGACGGCCTCGAGCGCGCGCTGCGCCTTGAGCTCCATCCCGCTCGTGAGCGAGCCGGCGTCGATCGCGAGCCTGTCGTCGAGCACGAACGCGCTCGTCCGATGCTTCGGCGTCTCCCCGCCGTGGCAGCCGATGATGCGAAGTTCCACGCGCGGGCCCCTAGCTCG
>Ga0209415_10008831_pt1 | contig 17416 bp, 12 predicted proteins | sample PeaSoiSIISIP2007_FD_187696 | JGI IMG/M metagenome (GOLD analysis project Ga0209415, IMG submission 187696) | Peat soil microbial communities from Weissenstadt, Germany - SII-SIP-2007 (SPAdes) (version 2) | ecosystem: Environmental > Terrestrial > Soil > Wetlands > Peat | place: Germany... | reverse complement strand
CCTGGCCCTGACCCCGGCCCTGCCCGGCGCTGCCCGAGCAGCGCGGGCGCGGTCAGGACCAGAACTCGTCCGAGGCGTACTGGTCGCCAGGTAGCGTCCAGACCGCGGTGGCCCGGCCGTCCCGCATGTGAAAGACCTGGGCGGTATCGTCCGACAGCTGCCTGCCGCCCCTGGCGGCCCGGACCGTCGTCAGCGCGACGACATGATCTTCGTTGCCGACGACATCATGCAGCTCGATCGAGAGGGTGCCCTCGGAGAGTTCGAAACTGCGGCCAAGCCATTCGACGACCTGCCCGATCCCGTGGTAATCGCCGCTCAGCGGGGATCTGCCGGCGTAATGCCAGACTATGTCGGGGGCGAAGAAGTGGTTCTGAAGCGTATCCAGATCCCCCCGTCCGAATGCCGCGTATCCGTCTCTGACGATGTCCACATTGGGATGTGCCATATCCCTGCCCCCCGCTGGTTGCCGGCCAGGCACCTACACTGGCTGGCCGCGGCCGGACAGTCAAGGAACCCGGCAGGGCGCGGCCGACCGGACAAGCACCGGGCTCATTTGGCGAAGAAATGCAGGCCAACCCATGCCCAGGCGACCAGCACGCCGACCCGGCCCGTCCTCGTCCGCATGATTCGGGTGAAGACCTGTGAAAGCGCGGGAATTGACGTCCGCGCGGACCTTCCGGCTACTTCGGCGCCGACAATCCCGAGTGCCAGGGCGCAGAAACCGGCGACGGTGATGTTGTGCGAGCTCATCGCTCCAACAGCCACCAGCCGGCGGCGATCCAGATCACCAGCGCGGTCGCCCGCCCGAGCGGGAAGGCGAGCAGGGGGTCGGTCAGGGTGCTGATTGTCGGGTGCGCGTACGACGACGTGGTGATGTCGGGCTGGCCGAGCAGCGCCGCTAGCTCCCACAGGCCGCCGAAGACCAGCAGCGATGTCCAGGCGGTCACCCCGGTCCGGGAGAATCTGGGCGGAGCGTCACGCTGCCTGACCGGCCCGCCCCAGCCGACGAGCACGACCGCCGAGCCGAGGCCGACAACACCGGCGGTGGCTGGCCAGGAGTAACGCATGAACGAGCCCACGACCAGGGCAAAGACACCGCTGCCGGCCAGTCCGGCGCCGATCGCGCGGACTGGGGGCCGCGTCGTCCTCGGCGGCCAGGCCGGCTCCGGGCCAGCAACATCTCCCGCCCCGCTGGCCCCACCCGCACCTACCCCACTAGTCCCGCTGGCCCCACCCGCACCTACCCCACTAGTCCCGCTAGTCGCACTCGCTCCGCTAGCCGCACTCGCTCCGCTAGCCGCACCGGGCGCATTCGTCACATCCGCCAGCCCTCCGGCGGCCTGGTCAAACCGCGTATTCATCATGGTTTTTCGAGATGAATACGCGGTTTCACCCGGGCCGCGGGATCCCGTGCCGTCCGGACCGCCGACCTCGGCGGGCGGATCCGCCGGATCGGCCGGGACGGCTGGCGCGGTCCCTGACAGCCCGGCGAGCGCGACCTGCCGCGCCACGGCGGCCGATCTGGCGCGCATCCCAGCGTCCCAGCAGAGCGCGGTCGCGACGACGAGCATCAGCAGGCCGTCGAGCGGCTTACCTGAGATCACGGTCATGAAGGTGATCGCCATCAGGATCAGGACGATCGGCTGGCGGGCGCCCGACAGGGTCACGAGCACGCGCTCGGCCAGCCCCCTGGGACTGGCTGCCTGGGCCGCGTAGGTCCTGGGCCGGTCAGCCCCGGCCCGCTGACCGGCCGATACATCCCGACCACGCCGCTCGCTGCCGCCGGAGCGCTCCATGGTCCCCCTTGTCAGGACCACAGCCGATGCGGCATGCCCCGTGCCGCTATCAGCCTTACCCGCAGATCAGGAGGGTATTTTGTGATGTTAAATCATCGGGTGAGCTAGTACAAGGCGGCGTCATCCGATCGGGCAGCCCGGCCGGGCCCGCGCCTCGCCTGAGTTGCGGCTGACCATCAGGCAGGACGTGCTGACCGCCTCGAACGCGCGAGCCGGGATCTGCTTCAGCAGTTCGACGAGCGCGTCCGGCCATTTCGGGAAGGCGCTGCCCTGGAAGTACCAGTTGCTGCCGTTATCGGCGAGGATCAGGCCGTAGTGCTGCATCTCGACGAGCACGACCTTGGCGTCCGCGCAGTAGGGCGTCGAGCGGCGGCAGAAGCCTGCCACGTTGAAGCTGGCCTTCAGCCGGAAACGAGCGCCCATCGGCGGCAGGCTCAGGCTGCCGCCGGAGCCTGCCTCGTGCCTGGCGGGCCAGATGTAGGCGGACCGGGTGCGCTCGGCGGTGAACCGGATGGCGTGCCTGATCGGGGTGCCGGTCCTGACCGCCCACTTGATCTGGCCGAAGTTCAGCAGCCCGGGCATGATCGGCAGGCCGGCCGCGTCGGCCGAGGTCCAGCCGGCCGGCCGCAGCGCGTTGGACCGCAGGTTCCAGATGGCTCCCGAGCCCGCGGTGGACCGCCGCGGCGAGTAGTGCGCGTTCCAGAGCTCGTACAGGGTGCAGGTGCTCGAGTCGACCATCAGGGCGTGCCGGTCACCGCCGGCCTTCGGGCCGCCTTCGATCGGCGTATCCGCGCCGAACGGGTACGGCCCCTTATTGCTCTCGCTCGCGTACTGGAAGGCAATCCGCACCTTGGGGTGAGCATTGGTCACGTAGATGAACGGGATTCCGTACGGGTAGCCGCCCGGGTCAGGACCGAAGTCCGGGTGCAGGTACGTCCCGGCCGAGTTCATGCTCCGCAGCCAGGCCGCGCTGTGCGCGGCCACCGGGAGCTTCGAGATGTCGGTATTCCAGATGTTATTGGCCGGGAACAGCGGGCAGTTCGAGGTTCCGGGCACGGTCGGACCGGCTGCCTGGCCGGCCGGGTTCCTCCCGCCCGCCGTGCGAGCCGCGGTCGGCGTGGCCGCTGGCTGGCGCGGCCGGATGCTGGCCGGGGCCCGATCGGCGATCGCGTGCCGGACCGGCTGTCGGCCCGCGTGCTGGCTCGCCGCCTGGCCCGCGTGCCCGGCCGCAGGAGCGGCGGCGGCGCCGCAGGCCGCGAGCGCCACCACGGGCACGATCGCGATCATCCGGCGGAAGGCGATAGGGATTATCCGCTGCATCCGCCACATGCTGGCACAACGAGCCAGGCGGCGCGGGCCGAATGGGGCGCCCGCCGCCACGGTGTGCCAGGCTGTCCACGTCGGCGCAGGCCAGCGGATCTGGCCCGGCAGGCCGACCAGTCAGGCCGGCCAGTCAGGTTGCCTGCGACGCGCCGGCTGACGCAAGATCAGGGGATCGGTCCGACCCCGGGAGCTGTCCATGAAGGTACCGCTGACTATCGACGACTTCCTGCGCCGGGGTGCTCTCGTGTACGGCGATCGCCCGGCGCTGATCGATGAGCCGGGCACGGCCGGGACGCTCGGCACCATCACCTACCGCTCACTGGATCGCCGGGCCCGCGGCGTGGCGATCGCGCTGGACCAGATGGGAGTCGGGCACGGCGAGCGAGTCGCGGTCGTCAGCCCCAACGCGGCCAGGTTCGGGGTGCTGTTCTACGGTGTCAGCGCTTACGGGCGCGTGCTCGTGCCGATCAACTACCGGCTGAACGCCGAGGAGGTCAGCTACATCGTCGGGCATTCGGCCGCGTCGGTGCTGCTGGTCGACCCCGAGTCGGACGAGGCGCTGCGCGATGTCGCGGCCAAGCACCGGATCGTGCTCGACGGCATGGCCGACGAGCAGCTGTTCGCCGAGGCGCCGGACGACGCCGAGCCGGCCGCCTGGGAGCCCGACGAGGATGCCACCGCCAGCATCAACTACACCAGCGGGACCACGGCACGGCCCAAGGGAGTCCAGCTCACCCACCGCAACTGCTGGCTCAACGCGGTGGCGTTCGGCTGGCAGGCGACTGTCACCGACCGTGACGTGTACCTGCACACGCTGCCGATGTTCCACTGCAACGGCTGGGGGATGCCGTACGCGGTGACCGCGATGGGCGTTCCGCAGGTCGTGGTGCGCAAGATCGACGGCGAGGAACTGCTGCGCCGGATCGACTCCCACGGCGTCACGCTGATGTGCGGCGCCCCGGCCGTGGTCGCTGCGATCCTGGACGCCGCCAGCGCCAGGCGGGCGGCCGGCCAGGACGTGCCCGGCCGGGACCGGGTCCGGATCATCGTGGCGGGCGCGCCGCCGCCGTCGAAGACGATCGAGCGGGTAGAGGCCGAGCTCGGCTGGGAGTTCATCCAGATCTACGGGCTCACCGAGACCGCTCCGCTGCTCACCATGAACCGGCGGCCCGCCGAATGGGACGGGCTGCCGGCCGCCGAGCGGGCCAGGCTCCAGTCCCGGGCCGGCGCTCCGGCGATGGGCGTGCAGGTCGCCACCGATGCCAGCGGCGAGATCCTGGCCAGGTCGAACCACGTCTTCGCCGGCTACTGGCAGCAGCCGGAGGAGTCAGCGAAGGTGCTCGTCGACGGCTGGTTCCGCACCGGTGACGAGGGCTACCTCGACGCCGACGAGTACCTGGCGATCTCGGACCGCAAGAAGGACGTGATCATTTCCGGCGGCGAGAACGTCAGCTCGGTGGAGGTGGAGGACTGCCTGTACCAGCACCCCGCGGTCGCCGAGGCGGCCGTGATCGGGACTCCCGATGAGCGCTGGGGCGAGACCGTCAAGGCGCTCGTCGTGCTGCGCGGGGGTCACCAGGCGACCGAGGCCGAGCTGATCGAGTTCTGCCGGTCCAAGCTGGCTCATTACAAGTGCCCGACCTCGGTCGAGATGCGGGATACGCTGGCCCGCACGGCGACCGGCAAGCTGCAGAAGTTCAAGCTGCGCGGCCCCTACTGGGAGGGCTATGACCGCCGGGTGCACTAGGCCGGGTGCTCCCCGGCCCAGCTCTGGTACGCCTCGACAGCCGTGGGCAGGGTCGGGAAGAGCAGGTCCTTCCCGATCTTGCCGACCAGCCCGAAGGACTCCAGCCTGGCCAGCAGATCCTGTTTCACCCGGGCCAGGGCGAAGACGGCACCCGCCGCGGTCAGCTCCTCGCGGACCGCATCGACCGCCTCAAGCGCGGTGAAGTCAACCTCGACGTTGGCCTCGACGTTGAGCACGAACCACCGCAGGAGCGGCTGCTGCCCGGCCGCGGCCAGTGCCCGGCGCCGGAAGTCCTCGGCGTTGGCGAAGAACAGCGGGGCGTCATACCGGTAGACGACCAGGCCCGGGATCGTGCGTGCCTGCGGGTAGTCGTCCACGTCGTGCATCCCGGCCAGGCCGGGCACCTGGCCCTGGATCGCGTCGTGCGGCCTGGCCACCCTGATCAGCAGCTCGGCGACCGAGATCCCGATCGCGATCAGGACGCCGTAGAGGATGTTGACGATCAGCACGCCCAGGCAGGCAGCGACGGCGATCAGGAGCTCGCTGCGCCGGAAGGCGATCAGGCGGCGGAAGGCGGTCACGTCGATCAGCCGGATCGCCGCGTAGATCACGATCGCGCCGAGCGCCGCGACCGGGAACTGGGCGAGCAGCGAGTGCCCGAACCCGAGAACGGCGAGCAGGACGGCCGCCGCGGTGACCGAGTAGAGCTGAGTCCGGCTTCCCGCGGCCTGGCCGAGGGCTGTCCGGCTCGCGCTGCTGCTGACCGGGAAGCCGTGAACCAGGGCCGCGGCCGAGTTGGCGACGCCGAGCGCGAGCAGCTCCTGGCTCGGGTCGATACGCTCGCCGCGCCGGGCGAATGACCGGGCGGTCAGCACGTCGTCGCTGAAGGCCACGATCAGCACGCTGAGCGCCGGCCCGACCAGCTCACGCAGGTCACGCGGGCTCAGCCCGGGCAGGTGCACCGCAGGCAGGCCAGCCGGGATCGGCCCGACCACGGCGATCCCGTGGCTGGCCAGCCCGAAGACCCAGACGGCGGCGCTGGCCGCCGCCACCGCGATCAGCGGCCCCGGGACCCTCGGCCACCGGGAGCGAACGATCGCCAGGAACGCGAGCACGGCGGCGGCCACGGCCACGGTGGCCCACTGAATGCTCCCGATGCCACGAACGAACGAGACAATCTGCGCGATAAAGGTTCTCCCGCTGACCGGGACCCCGGTAACCCGGCCGAGCTGCCCGGCGATCATGATGACGGCCAGGCCGGCCAGGTAGCCGACGAGCACCGGCCGGGAGAGCAGATCGGCGACGAAACCTAGCCTGGCCAGCCCAGCGATCACCGCCAGCAGCCCGACGAGCAGGGCAAGCGTGCTGGCCAGTGCCAGGTAACGGCTGGAGTCGCCCGCCGCCAGCGGCCCGATCGCCACCGCCGTCATCAGCGCCGTGGTCGACTCCGGTCCCATCGACAAGGACCTGGACGAGCCGAGCACCGCATAGATCACCAGCGGTGGCGCCGCCGCCCACAGGCCCGTCACCGGCGGCAGCCCCGCGACCCCGGCGTAGGCCATCACCTGGGGGATCAGGTACGCCGCGACAGTCAGGCCGGCCAGCAGGTCACCCCGGAGCCACGACCGCTGGTAGCGGCGCAGCTCCGTCAGCCCCGGCAACCGGAACCAGCCGCGCCAGCCACCCCTGGCGGGCTGCCGCTGGTCGCCCTCGCCATGGCTCATCCCGCATCATTACCCGTTGACGGCGATCGCGGTCGATTCTCAGCCGTAGTGACTGAGAATCGACCGCGATCACCTGACGCGGCCCCCGGCGGGCCGTGCCGGCGGCTACGAGGTGAGCGGGTAGGAGATAGCGGCGAGCGAGGTGAGGACGCGGGCCTCGATGGGCGGCTGGCTGTAGGCCCAGAGCTGGCCGCCCGGAGTGATCTCGATGGTGCCGACGGTGCCGTACACGGTGGTCGTCTTGATGTACAGGTAGTGCGACGGGCGGGCCGCCTTCGGGAGCACGGCGGCTATCTCGCTGCTCGTGCCGGTCTCGGCCAGCGACCCGGACAGGTATACGACACCGCCGGACACCGAGTAGGCCGGGTCGCCCGCGCTCCAGCCGACCTGGGCGGAATGCCAGCCGTTGACCAGCGTCATCGGGTGCCGGGCCGCGGCCGCCGCGGGGAACGAGATGCCGGCCAGCGAGGTGAAGGACCGGGTGGCGGCGCCGACGGCGTAGATCGGGCCTTTCGGGTAGACCAGCAGCTGGCCAGTCGTGCCGGCGTCGGTGTAGACGGTCAGGTACTCCACGCTGGCCGGCCTGGCTGCCTTCGGAAGCGAGCCGACTTTCTTATTGGTGCCGGCCGCCTGGTGCATCGCTCCGGACAGGTACACGACGCCGCCGCGCACGGAGTAAGCCGGATCCCCGGTGTCCCAGGCGCTCTGGCTGGACTTCCAGCCATTGATCAGGCTCAGCTTGTGCCCGGCGGTCCCGGCTGCGGGGAAGGAGACAGCGGCGAGCGAGGTGTAGTCACGGGCGTTGCCAGCCGGCGTGCTGTAGACGAACATCTGGCCGTCGGGGGTGATGTACAGGTGCCCGGTCGTGCCGTCGAAGGTGTAGACGGTGATGTAGAGCGCGCGGGCGGGCCGGGCGGCCTTCGGGAGCACGGCGAACGTGGGATTGCTGCCCGCTGCCTGATGCATAGACCCGGACAGGTACACGATTCCGCTCCTGACGGCCCAGGCAGGATCACCCGTGTTATACCTGGCCTGGCTGGACTGCCAGCCGTTGCTGAGGGCCAGCTTGTGCCACGTCACCCCGGTCGCCGCGACCGCAGGGGCCGCCGACGTGGTGGCCGCCGATGCGGTCGCCGCGCCGAGAGTGCAGCCGAGCGCGGCCATGCTGGTGACGAGGACAGCCAGCGGTGCGGTGACCGACCGCGCTGCCCGTGCAAGTCCGCTGGTCTTCACCCGTGGCTGGCGGGACGGCGGCGTGGGTGCCCAGGCGGCGGGCTTCAGTGCCGGGGCGACATCCAGCCGCGGGCGGCCGCCGGCCGCCTCCCGGCTGTCGTGATGGCAGTAAGGCTGGGCAGACATGGCTCGTCACTCCCTGAGAGGGCAGGCCGCGAATCGGACCGCGCTTCGCCCAGTTGTAGCCCGAATGACCCTCGGTCGCCTGAGTAGCGACTACTCAGAGTCGGCGCAGCGTCGTCAGCCCAGACAGCCGGAACCGTACGCGGTCGATTCTCAGTCGTAGTGACTGAGAATCGACCGCGATCATGAGGCGAGATGGGCCGGTCAAGCGGCCAGCGCTGGCACGTCCGGCTCGGCGAGCGCCCGCTCTGGCACCGTGGCGGGCTCGAGCGCCAGCTCGAGCACCTCGCGGACGTCGCTGACCGGACGGATGTCCAGCGCCGAACGGACCTTTTCCGGCACCTCGTCCAGGTCCGGCTCGTTGCGCGCCGGGATCAGGACGACCTTGATCCCGGCCCGGTGCGCCGCGAGCAGCTTCTGCTTCAGACCGCCGATCGGCAGCACCCGGCCGGTCAGCGAGACCTCGCCGGTCATCGCTACGTCCGAGCGGACCAGCCGCCCGGACAGCAGCGAGGCAAGCGCGGTGGTCATCGTGATGCCGGCGCTCGGCCCGTCCTTCGGCACCGCCCCGGCCGGCACGTGCACGTGCACGCTGCGCTCGGCCAGCTCGCTGACCGGCAGCCCGAGGCGCGGGCCGTTCGAGCGCAGATAGGAGAGCGCGATCTGGGCGGACTCCTTCATCACGTCGCCGAGCTGCCCGGTGAGCGTCACGCCGGTGCTGCCGCTGGCCGGGTCGGCCAGCGATGCCTCGATGAACAGCAGGTCACCGCCGGCCCCGGTCACAGCCAGACCGGCCGCGACGCCCGGCACGGCTGTGCGCTCGGCCGATTCCGGGGTGTGCTTCGGGTGGCCTAGGTAGGTCGTCAGGTCGTCGGCGCCGACGGTGATGAGGGTTTCCGGGTTAAGACCTTGCGCGGGGCCAGCGGGCGGATGGATCCCGGCGCCGGCTGGCTGCGCAACGCGTTGCGCCGGGTCCATGCCGTCCGCAGGCTCGATGTGCGGCTCGACCGGCTCGGAAGGTCCGCTGATTGGCGACGAGCCACCCGCGGTTGTCGGCTGGGAGCTCAGTGCTGGTGAATCGGTTGCCTCGGGCGGGTCTTGCGCTAGGGTGGCGGCGATTTTGCGGAGGACTCTGGCGATGGAGCGTTCCAGGGAGCGGACGCCTGCCTCGCGGGTGTACTCGGCCGCTATGCGGCGGAGCGCGTCGTCGGTGAAGGTGGCCTCGATCGGCTCAAGGCCCGCCCGGGTGAGCTGGCGGGGGAGCAGGTGGTCCCGTGCGATGGTGAGCTTCTCGTCCTCGGTGTAACCGTCCAGGCGGATCAGTTCCATCCGGTCGAGCAGGGGCTCGGGGATCGCGTCGGCGACGTTGGCCGTGGCGATGAACAGGACGTCGGACAGGTCGAGCTCGACCTCCAGGTAGTGATCGCGGAACGTGTGGTTCTGCGCCGGGTCGAGCACCTCGAGCAGGGCGGCGGTCGGGTCGCCGCGGTAGTCGGCGCCGAGCTTGTCGACCTCGTCGAGCAGGATCACCGGGTTCATCGACCCGGCCTCGCGGATCGCGCGCACGATCCGGCCGGGCAGGGCGCCGACATAGGTGCGCCGGTGACCGCGGATCTCGGCCTCGTCCCTGACGCCGCCGAGCGCCACCCGGGCGAACTTGCGGTCCATCGCACGGGCGACGGACTCGCCGAGCGAGGTCTTGCCGACTCCCGGCGGGCCGGCCAGCGCGAGCACCGCTCCGCTCCGCCGCCCGCCTGGCAGCGTCATTCCCTTCGCGGCCAGTCGCTTGCGTACCGCCAGGTACTCGATGATCCGGTCCTTGACCTCGTCAAGGCCGGCGTGGTCGGCGTCCAGGACGCGGCGGGCGCCGACGATGTCATAGGCGTCGTCGGACCGCACATTCCACGGAACGTCGAGCACGGTGTCCAGCCAGGTCCTGATCCAGCCGGCCTCGGGTGAGTTGTCCGACCCGCGTTCCAGCTTGGCCGCCTCCCGCAGCGCCGCCTCCCGTACCTGCTCGGGCAGGTCGGCGGCCTCGATCCTGGCGCGATAGTCGTCCTGCTCCGAGGCGGGCTGACCGTCCAGGGACGCCAGTTCCTTGCGGATCGCGGCGAGCTGCTGGCGCAGCAGGAACTCGCGCTGCTGCCGCTCCATCCCCTCGCGGACGTCGTTGCCGATCGTCTCGGCCACGTCAAGCTCGGCGAGGTGATCCCGTGCCCAGGACACCAGTCGCTCAAGCCGCCGCTCCGCGTCGATCGTCTCAAGCAGCTCGCTGCGCTGCTCCAGGGAGAGGTAGCTCGCGTACCCCGCGCTGTCGGCCAGCGCCGAGGGATCGGTGATCCGGGACAGCACGTCGATGACCTGCCAGGCTCCGCGCTTCTGGAGAATCGCCGCGGCCAGCCCGCGGTACTCGCGGGCCAGCTCGGCGGCTCGCGGCGTGGCCGGCGGCTCGTCGGCGACGGTGCCGTGCACCCACAGTGCCGCACCGGGCCCGACCGTGCCAGCGCCGATGGTGACCCTGGACAGGCCCCTGACCACGGCGCCCGGCTTGCCGTTCGGCAGCCTGCCCTCCTGCTCGACCACGCCAAGCGTGCCAACTGGTGAGTACTTGCCGCCGACCCTTGGCACGAGCAGCAGCTGCGGCCTGGCGTCGCCGCTGGCCGCCGCCCTGGCCGCCGCGATGGACGATCGTGCCTCGGCGTCCGAGGTGTCAAGCGGCACGACCATGGTCGGCAGCACCACCTCGTCATCGAGCGGCAGCACTGGCAGGGTCAAGGTTTCGCTCATCAAACGTCACTCCCGCTTGGGATTACTTAATTACGCATAACGAAACAGCGCCTGCGGGGTGTTGTTTGTTTCGTGATGGCGTTCGCCTTGGGCAAACAGCGGTTGCGGGGCCAGCGATCGACATGATGCGCAGTGCGGCTGCTGGCGCAACGCCTGCACTGCGATCATGCCGACCGCTGACTGAGGTGGTGCTTTGCGGCTGAGGCCACATAACGAAGCGGACGGCATGGGCGCGGCGCTGGACGTTGCGGCAGCAGTCGGCGCCGCGAGCGTGCCGTCGGCTTCGCCGGGTAGCTCGGCATGAGCTGGGGTGGGCGCATGCGCCCTGCGTGGTGCCGTCGGCTTCGCCGGGTAGCTCGGCATGAGCTGGGGTGGGCGCACGCGCCCTGCGTGGTACCGACCGCTTCGCTGGGCAGCTCGGTGGGAGGCTGGGGTGGGGGGCTACGGCCGGTGTGGCGCGAGGTACGGGCGCTCTGTCTGGCTTGCTGGGTTCAGTAACCGGGGCCTTGCTGGGGCCATTGGGGGCCTGGGGCCTGGGGGCCTCCGGGGGGCTGCTGGGGCCATTGGGGGGCGGCGGCCTCGGTGGTTCCCGGGCCTTGCTGGGGCCATTGGGGGGCTGGTGGCTGGACGCCTGGGGTCTGGACGCCGGGGATCTGGACGCCTTGGGTCTGGACGCCGGGGGCCTGGATGCCGGGCTGGGGTGGGGCGGAGGGGGCGGCGTAGGAGGCGGTGAGGGTTCGCACGTAGTTGACGCGGGCGTTGAGGTCGGCGACCTGGTCCAGGCTGTAGACGGGGATCTGGGAGGTGTGCACGAAGCCGGGGCCGTGCACGGTGATCTGGACCGCGCCTTGTGTCTTGGTCTCCTTGACCAGCAGGAACAGCAGGCCGAGACCACAGAACGCGAAGAAGATGATCGCGCAGACGATGGCCCAGGCGGGAATGCCCTGGCTGGTCACCGACATGTCGGTGACGGTCCAGGAGACCTCGCTCAGGTCCCGTGAGCCGCTGGGCGTGAAGACCCGCGACTGGGTGACGGAGATATCTCCGATGGTGACCAGGACGGGCTCGCCCGACATCGCGGGCTCAAGCCCGGTGACCGGGGTGGGCTGGTTCCAGGCTGGCATCGTGCCCTGGGGCGGCTGGTCCCAGGCCGGCGTGGCACCTGGGGGCTGGGCTGCGGGCTGCTGATAGAAGAACGGCTGGTCAGATGGCTGGCCTGGTCCGCTTGTTCCCGGCGAATCACTCATAGCACGAGAGCGTAATGGCCTGATTGCTGAAGGTCATGTCTCTGGACAGAAAAGGGGCATGCTCTGCTCGGGGGGCCTGGCCGGGCTCTCTGACGGCCCGGCCGGCCCGGCTCGATAGGCTGCTGATCAGGGTGCAGCGGGCGCGCTGGCCGGGCCGCGGCCGGCCTGAGATGCGGTCGTCGTGCGCGCCCACGCGATTGGGGGGCTGTGGCGATCAACTTGGACATTGAGGCTAGCGAGGCCGAACAGCGGGCACGGGCAGCCGGCGGGCCGCTCCGGGTCGCGCTGCTCGGCTGCGGTGTGGTGGGCTCGCAGGTAGCGCGTCTGCTCGGGGAGCAGGCCGGCGATCTGGCGGCGCGGGCGGGCGGGCCGCTGGAGATCGCGGGCATCGCCGTCCGGCGGCCCGAGCTCGAGCGGATCAGCGGCGTGGACTCCTCGCTGCTGACCGCGGACGCGGAATCGCTGGCGACCCGACCCGACGTGGCCATAGTGGTCGAGCTGATCGGCGGGATCGAGCCAGCCAGGACGCTCGTGCTCGAGGCGCTTGAGTCGGGCAGATCGGTGGTGACGGCGAACAAGGCGCTGCTGGCCAGTGACGGCGCCGCGCTGCACCGGGCGGCCAGCGCGAACGGGGCCGAGCTTTACTACGAGGCCGCCGTGGCCGGAGCCATCCCGCTGCTCCGCGCACTGCGCGAATCGCTGGCGGGCGATGCGGTCCGCCGGGTGCTTGGCATCGTCAACGGCACCACCAACTTCATCCTGGACCGGATGGACTCGGCCGGGGCCCACTTCGGACCCGCGCTCACCGAGGCACAGCGGCTCGGCTACGCCGAGGCGGACCCGACCGCTGACGTGCAGGGTCACGACGCGGCGGCCAAGGCGGCGATCCTGGCCAGCCTGGCCTTTCACACCCAGATCACCTCGGCGGACGTCTACACCGAGGGGATCGCGAACGTCACCGCGGACGACATCGCCAGCGCGCGGGCGCTGGGCTGCGTGATCAAGCTGCTCGCCATCTGCGAACGGTGCGACGGCGGGGTCTCCGTGCGGGTGCATCCGGCGATGATCCCCAGGCTGCACCCGCTCGCCGCCGTGCACGAGGCGTACAACGCGGTCTTCGTCGAAGCTGAGGCAGCGGGTCGGCTGATGTTCTACGGGGCCGGCGCGGGGGGCCAGCCCACCGCCAGCGCGGTGCTCGGCGACATCGTGGCGGTCGCAAGGAACCTGCGGGCAGGCCTACGCGGACCGGCCGTGGCTAGCTACGCCGAGCTTCCGGTCATACCCATGGATGACGCGCTGACCAGGTATTACGTCGCGCTCGACGTGGCCGACCGGCCCGGCGTGCTGGCACCGGTAGCGGAGAGCTTCGCCCGGCGGGGGGTGTCGATCAAGGCGGTGCATCAGGAGGGCAGGGGCGAAGACGCCAGCCTGATCATCGTGACTCACACCGCTCGCGAGTCGGCGCTCGCCGCGACCGTCGCCGACCTGGCAGCGATGGAGGCCGTGCGCGCCGTCGACAGCGTCATGCGAGTCGAGGGCGAGGAGGGCGAGTGACCGCCGAATCGCGTCCTCTGGCCTTGAGCGGCGAGGACGGCGCGGTCGGACCGGCCGCCGGGGCGCACTCGCCGGTCGGGCCGGCGCCGAGTCCGGTGGAGGTGCCCGGTGCCGGTGGGGGTCCGGGTCCGGTGGCGGCGTCGGGGGCCGGCAGAGGTCGGAGTGCCGGAGCGGGCTCGCGAGCCGTGCCGGAGCCGGGTGCGGTGATGGTACCGGGTGCCGGTGGGGGTCCGGGTCCGGTGGCCGCGTCGGGGGCCGGTAGAGGTCGGAGTGCCGGAGCGGGCTCGCGAGCCGTGCCGGAGCCGGGTGCGGGGGCCGGGCTTGTTGCGACGCCAGAGCCGGGCGTGTGGGCGGGGCCAGACGGTCAGCGGCGGGCGTGGCGCGGGGTGATCGGTGAGTATGCCGCTCACCTGCCGGACATCCCGCCGGGCGCCGCGGTCTCCCTCGGCGAGGGCGGGACGCCGCTGCTGGCGGCGCCGGCGCTCTCGGCGATGACCGGCTGTCAGGTCTATCTCAAGATCGAGGGGATGAATCCGACCGGCTCGTTCAAGGACCGCGGCATGACCGTCGCGGTCACGCTGGCCGCGGTCCGCGGTGCCAGCACGGTGATCTGCGCCTCGACCGGCAACACCAGTGCCAGCGCGGCCGCGTACGCCGCACGGGCGGGACTTGGCTGCGTCGTGCTGGTGCCTTGCGGCAAGATCGCGCTCGGCAAGCTGGCCCAGGCGCTGGCCTATGGCGCGCGGCTGCTTCAGGTGAGCGGGAACTTCGACGACTGCCTGGAACTGGTACGCAAGCTGGCGGTCGACTATCCGGTGGCGCTGGTCAACTCGGTCAACCCGGACCGGCTGGCTGGGCAGAAGACCGCCGCGTTCGAGGTGATCGAGGCACTTGGCGACGCCCCGGACGTGCACTGCCTGCCGGTCGGCAACGCGGGCAACATCGCTGCCTACTGGATGGGCTACTCCGAGTACCTGGCGGCGGGCCGGTCTACCCGTGCCCCCCGGATGCTCGGTTTCCAGGCCGCGGGCGCTGCACCGCTGGTGACCGGTGAGCCGGTGCGCGATCCGGTGACCGTCGCCAGCGCGATCAGGATCGGCAACCCGGCCTCCTGGCAGCTCGCCGAGGCGGCCAGGACGGAGTCCGGCGGCCTGTTCGACGCGGTGACCGACGAGCAGATCCTGGCGGCCTACCGGCTGCTCGCCGCCCGCGAGGGCGTGTTCGGCGAACCGGCCTCGGCGGCTGCGGTGGCCGGATTGCTCCAGGCCGGCCGGAACGGCCAGGTCCAGCCTGGCTCGGTCGTTGTCTGCACGATCACGGGGACCGGGCTGAAGGATCCGGACACCGCCGTGGCCGGCCTGCCCGAGCCGGTGCCGATCCCGCCGGATGCGGCCGCGGCCGCCGCGGCGCTCGGTCTGGAGTGAGCATGCGGCAGCAGCGACGGCCGGGCTGCTCCGGGGTACCGCGTGAGCCCGACATGTCGTGCCACGCCGACGCCGCGCGATGATCTTGCCGGAGCGGTTGTGATCTGGCCGGACCGGCCGGTGCGGGTGCGGGTGCCGGCGACCAGCGCCAACCTCGGTCCTGGTTTCGACTCGCTCGGCCTGGCGCTCGGCCTGCACGACATGGTGCACGCCCGAGTCACGCGGGCGGGCCTGGCGATCAAGATCTCCGGAGTCGGGGTCGAGAACACCCGCAGGCGAGAACGGCATCTAATCGTCCGCGCGATGCGAGCCGCGTTCGAGCAGGTGGGCGAGCAGCCCACCGGTATCTCGCTGATCTGTGACAACGCGATTCCGCAGGGCTTCGGCCTCGGGTCATCAGCCGGCGCGATCGTGGCCGGCGTGCTCGCCGCCCGAGCGCTGTGCGGCGAGCACGGGCGGGACCGGCTGGCCGATGACACCGTGCTCGACCTCGCGGCCAGGCTCGACGGTCACGGCGACAACGTGGCAGCCTGCCTGGCCGGAGGACTGACCATCGCCTGGTCGACGCCGACCGGGTTCCGGTGCGCCAGGCTGGCCCCGCTGACCACGCTCGCGCCGGTGCTCTGCGTTCCTGAGGTCCCACTTGCGACTGCGCAGGCGCGCCAGGTGCTGCCGTCCACCGTGCCGCACGCCGACGCCGCGCACAACGCGGCCCGCGCTGCCCTGCTGATCTCGGCGCTGACCATGGACGCCGGGCCACTGCTCGACGCGACCGAGGACTTCCTGCACCAGCGTTATCGTTCGGCAGCGATGCCGGAATCGGCCCGCCTGATGGCCGCGCTCCGCGAGGCAGGCGTCCCGGCTGTGATCTCCGGCGCCGGGCCGGCCGTGCTCGCGCTCACCGTGTCCGGTGTCACCGCAGGTCCGGACGATGTCGCCGCGATCGCCGCCCAGTCAGGCTCCGACTGGACGGTGGTCGCACTGGACATCGACCGCCACGGCGCCGTCATCGAGAGCACCTGAGCCCGCCGCCCCAGCGGCCTAGTCAAAGCGCGTATTCATCACGGTTTTTCATGATGAATACGCGGTTCCACCAGGCGTGCGCGCCGCGCAGTGCCGTTGCTACGTTGCCGCCATGGGGTTTCGGGTGCGCTGGTCCCGCCGAGCGCTGGTGATAGCGGTGATCGCCGGGGTTCTCGCCGTCGGCGGGGTGATCGCGGGCGTGTCTGTGGCTGGTCGGCCTGCTCGGTACAGCGCGCGGAACGTGCGGATCGCGGTGCTTGACGGGCCGCGGAACAGCGACCATGTGGTGCTCGACGGCACGTTCTTCACCCCGGGCGGGGCCGGGCGGGTGCCCGCCGTTCTGCTGGCACACGGGTTCGGCGAGACCAAGGACTCGGTGCGGGGCGAGGCCATCGGGCTGGCGCGGGCCGGGTTCGCCGTGCTGACCTGGTCAGCGCGCGGCTTCGGGGCCTCGACCGGCCAGATCGCCCTCGATTCTCCGGACTACGAGGTCAAGGACGTCGAGCAGCTGGTGACCTGGCTGGCCAGGCAGCCGCGGGTGCTGCTCGATCACCCCGGCGATCCCAGGGTCGGCATCGCCGGCGCCTCCTACGGAGGCGCGATGGCGCTGCTCGCGGCCGGCTACGACCACCGGATCGACGCCGTGGTGCCCGAGATCACCTGGAACAACCTGGCGACCGCGCTGTTCCCCAACGCCGCGGGCGGCCCTCCCGTCGACGGGGTGCTCAAGAAGCAGTGGGCCGGCCTGCTCTTCACCCAGGGGACCGCGGGGTTCGGAGTTAGCGGGGTAACGCCCGGCCTGGCCGGGACAGCTGGGGCCGGGGGGACCGGGGCCGGGGGGACCGGGAGCGGCAGGACTGGGGCCGGGGGGACCGGGAGCGGCAGGACTGGGGCCGGGGGGACCGGGAGCGGCAGGACTGGGGCCGGCAGGACTGGGGCCGGGGGGACTGGGGCTGGGAGCGGGGGGACCGGGAGCGTGGCAGTCGGTGCGGCGGGGAACGGCGGAAGCGGCGGCTCGCCGGGAGCCGGCCAGGGCGGCGCCGGGCCGGCTGCGATCGCGCGGGCCGCCGAGTGCGGGCGGTTCCTGCCGTCGATCTGCGCCATGTACCAGCAGGCGGCCACGCTCGGCCACGCAACGCCGCAGGCGATCGCGATCTTGCAGGCGTCCAGCCCTTCGACGGTGGCGAGCCGGATCCGCGCGCCGACACTGCTCATCCAGGGCGAGACCGACTCGCTGTTCGGGCTCGACCAGGCCGCCGCCACGTACCGCGAGATCAGGAGCAACGGCACGCCGGCGGACATGGTGTGGTTCGCCGGCGGTCATGACGGCGGCAATCAGGAGAGCGCGCGGATCGACGCGCTCGCCATCTCCTGGTTCGACCGCTGGCTGAAGCAGGAGCCGTGGCATCCGGCAAGCAGCACCAGCGGGACTGCC
>Ga0209415_10008829_pt1 | contig 17418 bp, 20 predicted proteins | sample PeaSoiSIISIP2007_FD_187696 | JGI IMG/M metagenome (GOLD analysis project Ga0209415, IMG submission 187696) | Peat soil microbial communities from Weissenstadt, Germany - SII-SIP-2007 (SPAdes) (version 2) | ecosystem: Environmental > Terrestrial > Soil > Wetlands > Peat | place: Germany... | reverse complement strand
GGCCCGGGGAAATTCCGAGAATCCAAGATGACCGCACAACGACGAGAAAGGGAAAGAGAATGCAACAACCTACGATCAAGCTTCCGGTCCAGGGGTTCCAGCAGTTCTTACAACAGCAACAGCAAAACCCTCCGGAAACCGTTTACATCAACTTCTCGGCTGAGATCGTCCCAAGCACGACCGAGACCCTAATCGCTACCGTTGGGAACGCAGCGAATCAAGGCGTCAAGACCGTGTATCTCATGCTGTCTACGCCAGGCGGCCAAGTCATGAATGGCCTCAACCTCTACAATGTTCTGCGTGGCCTTCCGGTAGAACTCATCACTCACAACGTCGGGAACGTGGATTCAATTGGGAACACCATCTTCATGGCTGGGTCGAGGCGCTACGCCTGCCGACACTCGACCTTCATGTTTCATGGGGTCTCAGCCCACGCTCAAGCGACCGTGAGCACCAACACGGGACCACTGGCGGTGCTAGGAGAGAAGGAGCTACGTGAGCGGCTGGGGGCTATTCAGGCTGACCAAAAGCGTATTGGGTCCATCATCAAAGACCGTACACTTCTCGACGAATCGGCAATTGACACTCTGTTCCTGGAAGCCCAGACCAAAGAGGCGAATTGGGCTTTGGCCTCTGGGGTCATAGGCGAGATCCGCGATGTTAAGGTGCCTGCTGGCCATCCCATAATCTCGCTGGTATTCCAACGCTAGGCCGGTCGTCCTCATATTGGTCATATCGTCCAAAGCCCTCCCGAACATTAAAACACACTGGGCAGCCGTTTTGACGGGCTACCGTCGAAAATTCACCGCGCCCGAGCCGTTCAAGGTCGGGGGTTTTACCCAGTCACAAGCTACTTCGCTAGTCCCTTCAATCGTTTACAAGGATCCGCTAGAACCGCCGCGCTACACTGGGCACGTGACAGGGTTCCTGGCCAGGAAGCGTCGCATGTTAGGTGGTGCTGAACTTTCGCCGTCGATCGTCGTCGGTGGAAGAATTTAGGGATCGATCCTTATAACTCCGGTCAACGGGTAAGTACGTGGCGGACATCAGAGAATTGGTATTCGAAGCGGGCAGACGGAGCGCCATCCAGCGTCTCCAAGAAAACCCGTCAGAGACGGTTCAAATCATTGGCGGTTGGCACGCACGGCGAAAAGTCCGCAGCCCCAACCGCCGCGACACTCTAGTGGGGCAGGTTAGTGGGGCAGGTCTGCGACCTGCCAATTTCAAAACGCAATCAGCCGTAGTGTCTCTCGACTTACCGGCCTTCTTCGTCAATCGAAATTTTCAGCGCTCGCAGGAACTTTTGATCCTGGGATGTCAGCTTGATCTTGCCCACTCGCCTCCGTCCGGTCTCGGGCGGCGATTCCAGCTCGATCACTTCGCCGTTCTCTTCTTCCTCGGCGTTCTCCTCGCGCTTGTTAAACCCGATCGTCGCTTCTAGCACCAGGAAGACGTCGTAACCGGCTCGTTTGATTTCGCCAATGGCGGCGGCAATGCGGTCGGAGTCGGATAAGGACTCATTGATCGCATTCCCCAACTCTTGCATGAGCTCCTTCAATCGATCTTCCAAAGGAATCCCCTTTTCTCCTGTGGCGGCTCCGGCACGTCTCGAAGCCACCTACAGCATATCATCTGATGCTGCCACTGGCCATACGGTTTCTCTTAGCCTTCTGCCCACACTATCGGACGGCCCCGCATGTTCCTGTAAGCCGCACCGGAGGGCAATTGCTAAGATGAAGAAAGCGCAAGATCGCAAAGGTGCGGCGTGGCCAACATCGTCCGGCATTTCATGAATCACGTGGTCCCAGGGGTCGTCAAACCTCTGCATGTTCTATGGAACGAGATCATCGGGTTCTTCTTCCTGGCGTTCGCCGTGTGGTTCGGTTCTGCAACGCTCCGCAGCTTCCGCAATCTCGATAAACCCGGCGGAAGCATCTTCTGGGTATTTGTTTCCGCCTTCGCCGCCCTCATGATGCTGTACTTCGGTGTCACCTCTTTCCTCAAGGCTCGCAAGATCTCGCGTTCATGAGCGGAGCCCACGAACTGCCGGGCGACTTCCCCTTCACTCGGGGCATTCACCCGGACATGTATCGCACCCGCCTTTGGACCATGCGCCAGTACGCCGGCTTCGGCACGGCCGAAGAGAGCAATCGCCGCTACCGCTATCTGCTCGCCCAAGGAGTAACTGGCCTCTCTGTAGCCTTCGATCTTCCGACGCAGATGGGCATGGATTCGGATCACGCTCTCGCCGCCGGCGAAGTGGGACGCGTGGGCGTGGCGATTTGTTCGCTCGCCGACATGGAACGGCTTTTCGATGGCATTCGCCTCGATCAGGTCACCACGTCGATGACCATCAATTCCACCGCGGCCATTTTGCTCGCGCTGTACGTGCTGGTGGCAAAGCGTCAGGGCGCGGATCTGCGCAAGCTTTCCGGCACCGTCCAGAACGACATTCTCAAGGAATACATTGCGCGTGGAACTTATATCTATCCACCGAGGCCTGCGATGCGCATTGTCACCGACCTCTTCGCTTGGGCCTGCGCCGAAGTTCCCGAATGGAACATCATCTCCATCAGCGGCTATCACATTCGCGAGGCCGGTTCCACCGCGACGCAAGAAGTGGCGTTCACGCTGGCCAACGCTATCGCGTATATCGAAGCGGCCACGCGCGCCGGCCTCGACGTCGACTCCTTCGCGCCTCGCCTTTCGTTCTTCTTCAACGCGCATAGCGATTTTTTCGAAGAGATCGCGAAATTTCGCGCCGCCCGCCGTTTGTATGCGCACCTGATGAAGGAACGCTTCGGCGCGAGGAATCCCAAGTCGATGATGCTGCGCTTCCACGCGCAGACCGCCGGATCGTCGCTCACCGCGCAGCAGCCCGGCGTGAACGTGGTGCGCGTGGCCCTGCAAGCATTGGCCGCGGTGTTGGGCGGGGCGCAATCGCTGCACACGAATAGCGCGGATGAGGCGCTTGGACTGCCCACCGAGGAATCGGCTCGGCTGGCTTTGCGAACGCAGCAGGTGATCGCCTACGAAAGCGGAGTCGCGAAGGAGCCGGATCCCTTGGGCGGAAGCTACTACGTCGAAAAACTTACGGATGATATCGAGCGCGGCGCCCACGAATATATTGACCGAATCGATTCCCTGGGCGGAACGCTGGCGGCCATCGAGAAAGGATTCATCCAAGGCGAGATCCAGAACGCCGCATACTTGTATCAGCAATCGGTGGAGCGCGGCGAGACCGTCGTCGTCGGCGTAAATCGCTTTCAGGAAACCGAGCATCATTCGCCGCCGTTATTTCGTCTCGATCCGGAGTCGGAGCGGCAGCAAGTGCAGCGCTTGCGGGAACTGCGAGCGTCACGGAGCGCTGCATCGGTCGAGCAAAGCCTCTGCGAATTAGAGCGCGCGGCCCGAGGCTCGGAAAATCTCATGCCGCGGATTCTGGCGGCGTGCGAAGCGCATGTAACCCTCGGCGAGATTTCGGACTGCCTCAAGAAAGTCTTCGGCGAGTATCGCGATGCCTGAGGTTCACATTATCGGCGGCGGCTTGGCTGGCTGCGAGGCGGCCTGGCAAGTGACTCGCGCGGGAGTCCGAGCGGTGCTGTATGAAATGCGCCCGCATCTTCAAACTCCCGCGCACAAGACCGGCTCGCTGGCGGAGCTGGTGTGCAGCAATTCGCTCAAGAGCGAGCAGGAGAATACGGCTCCATGGCTGCTCAAGGAGGAACTGCGCCGCTTGGAGTCGCTCTTGATTGGCGTGATCGCGCCCCGTACGCGGGTTCCAGCCGGCCACGCGTTGACGGTGGACCGCGAAGTCTTCGCTGCCGAAGTCACTCGCGCGATGGAAGGCGATCCGTTGATTGAGATAAGGCGCGAGGAAGTGACAATTCTAGATCCCTCCAAAACCTGGATCGTCGCCAGCGGTCCTCTGACCTCCGATGCGCTTGCCGCCGAGATCGCGCGACTCACCGGCTCAACGCGACTCTTCTTCTACGACAGCATCAGCCCCATCGTGGATGCCGAGACCATCGACACAACGATCGCCTTCGCGGCTTCACGGTACGGTAAATCGATCGACGGCACGGCCGACTATCTCAACTGCCCCTTCGACAAGCCGCAGTACGAAGCGTTCCTCGACGCGCTGCTGGCCGCATCCAGTGTTCCCGCGCACATCGAAGGAGATCACGTCAAGTATTTCGAATCCTGTCTGCCGATTGAGGAGCTGGCGCGCCGCGGCCGCGATACTCTGCGCTTCGGTCCCATGAAGCCGATGGGTCTCGAAGATCCGCGAACACATCGGCGGCCTTACGCGGTTGTACAGTTGCGCAGCGAGGATCTTCGCTCTGGCAGCTACAACTTGGTGGGATTTCAGAATCACATGCGTTTTGGCGACCAGCAGCGCGTCCTGCGCATGATTCCCGGCCTGGAGCGCGCCGAGTTTCTGCGCTACGGCCAGGTTCACCGCAACACGTATATCAACGGCCCAGCGCTGCTCAACGATACGTTGCAGCTTCGCTCATCGCAACTTGGCTCATCTCCGCGCGTCTTTTTCGCGGGGCAGATTTCGGGTGTTGAGGGTTACGTCGAATCGATCGCGATGGGACTCATTGCAGGACGTGCGGCAAGCGCTTTGGCTCTCGGCGAACTGCCGCGTTCCTTTCCGCGGCAGACAGCACTTGGATCGCTCTGTGCGTATGTTTCCGGCGCCGATCCGTCGAACTACCAGCCCGCCAACATTACGTTCGATCTGCTGCCGAAGCTGGAGCATCCGCCGCGCGACCGCAAGCAGCGCCACGCGCAAGTGTGCCAACGGGCGCTTGCGGCGCTCGAGGAGTTTCAGCTTGCCCGAGTCTGAATCAACCTCTGAACTCGCCCAGGCCATCGATCGATACCTCGCCGATCTGCGTCTGAAGAACGCTTCGCCGCACACGCTGCGCAATTACGCCGTCGATCTCACGGATTTCAATGAGTATTTTTCGCCCCCCGGCGCGGCGCCTCCCGCGCCCGCTTCCATCACCGCATTGGAGCTTCGGGAATGGCTGGGGTCGCTGTATGAGCGCGGCCTGGACCCGGTTTCGACGCGCAGGAAGCTGGCCGTGGTGCGCTCGCTGTATCGCTTTCTCACCCGTGAAGGATCGATCGAGACCAACGTAGCGCGTCTCGTTCGCACGCCGAAAGCCCCCAAGCGCATGCCCATCGTGCCGAGCGCGGAGCAGACCAACGGTCTCATCGACTCGGTGGCCTTGGCCGAACTCGATCGTCCGCAACCGGAGCGCGATCTGCTTCTGTTCGAGCTTCTCTATGGCTGTGGGCTGCGCATCAGCGAGTTGGTCGGCCTGGACCTGGACGACTTCGACCGATCCGAGCACTGGATTCGCGTGCGGGGCAAAGGGCGCAAGGAGCGTCAGGTTCCTTATGGCTCAAAGGCCGCGTCGGCGCTGGACCTCTATCTCCCGAGCCGGGCCCCCGCGAGGCCGGACGAGCGCGCCCTGCTGTTGAGCCGCCGGGGCACGCGGCTGAGCGATCGCACGGCTCGCGAGGTCGTTAAGTTTTATTCGCGCATGTTGGCGGGCGACGGCTCGCTTCATCCGCACAGCTTCCGTCACGCCTACGCGACCCATCTTCTGGCCGACGGAGCCGATCTGCGAGCCATTCAAGAACTGCTGGGCCACGCGCGCTTATCGACCACGCAGAAATATACGCAGGTTTCGCTGACGGATTTGATGGCGGTGTATGACCGGTCCCATCCGAAGGCCAGAGGTTAACGGAACACCTCAGCGAGCGGAACTTCGAACGTGGGATTTTCGGTCGCCAGCACGCCGGACTTCACTTCGCGCAACCCCTCGGCCGTAGCGACGTAAGCCTGCTTGGTCCGCGGATCGAGCACCCACACGTAGGGAACGCCCATCTTCAAAAAATCTTGGAGTCGCTTTTCGACGCGGCTCATCCGATCCTCAGGCGAAAGGACCTCGATACAAATGAATGGAGGCTTCGTTGGAACTTCTTCTTCCGGGTTGCCTAAAAAGACGCAGACATCGGGAATCCGGATTCGTGTCGGGGTTACCCGAATGCGCAACTCCGTCGCAGCTACCGCACCAACCCGCTCGTAGTGCGTCAAGAGGTAGGCGCCGACTCTTAGTTGAAGCGTGGCATGTGCTTTTTCGCCCAAATTGCGCTCCTCAATGTGGCCATCCACATAGTCGCAATCCGGCTCATACGACGACGCCAGATACTCTTCCACCGAAATCAGCGTCCGGGCGGACATGCCTTTACGGTATCACGACCTGCCGCGCCGGTAGCTAGCGGAAAGTCTCAGCGAGAGGCAACTCGAAGGCTGAATTCGCGGTCGCCAGCGCGTCGGACTTCACTTCGCGCAATTCATCCGCGGCCGTCGCCACGTAAGCCTGCTCGGTTTGCGGATCGATCACCCACGTGAGCAACGCCCATTTCCAAATAGTCCTGATGCGCGCTTCAATCCGGCTCATAGCTCGAAGCCAGATACTCTTCAACGGAGATCACGCGCGTTCGAGATACGCGGATTCCGAGGTCGAAACACGAATCTTTTCGCCCTCGGTGATGAACGGCGGCACCTGCACCACCAGGCCGGTTTCGAGCTTCGCCGGCTTGGTGACGTTCGAAACAGTCGCGCCCTTCATGCCTGGCTCGGTCTCAACCACCGTGAGATCCACGGAAGGCGGAAGCTCCACGCTGATGGGTTTGCCTTCGTAGAACTCGACGTTGACCTTCAGATTGGGGATCAGGAAATTGGTCGCGTCGCCCAGAAGATCCTTCATCAGGTGCATCTGCTCGAAGGATTCCGTGTTCATGAAGTAATAATATTCGCCGTCGTCGTACAGAAACTCCATCTCCTGCTCGTCGAGGGACGCTCTCTCCACCTTGTCTTCCGAGGAGAAGCGGTGCTCCATCATCGAGCCGGAGCTAAGCTTGCGCATCTTCACCTGAACGAAGCCGCGCAGGTTGCCTGGAGTCCGGTGTTCCATCTTGAACACCGAGAACAGTTCATTGTTGAACTTGATCACCATGCCCGGACGCAGTTGGGTGGAAGAAATCATAGGGTGGAGTTTTTTCAGTCTAGCAGAGATTCCTCTTGGCAGTGATCTAGAACAGTAGTACAATAGCAGTATAGATGACTGGGACAGCAAGAGCGCCGTTTCGATTTCGCCTGGATGCGGCGAGCGGCGTTCCCGTGTATCGCCAGATCATCGATCAGGTGCAAGGCGGCTTGGCATCCGGAGCTTTGGCCAGCGGGGATCAGCTTCCGACCGTCCGGCAGGTGGCCGTCGATCTCGCGATCAATCCCAACACAGTGTTGCGAGCCTACCGGGAGCTGGAAATTCGGGGCGTGCTCGACACGCAGCAGGGCACGGGCACGTTCGTGGCGAATCGTAAAGTTGCGCAGGATGAAACCGAGCGTACTCGTGTGCTGGATCAGCTGGTGAACGACTTTGTCGCGCGAGCGGGAGCCGGCGGATTCACGGTCCGGGAGTTGGTGGAGCGGTTGAGCGGATTCGACGACAGGAGGAAGTGAGCAAATGTCTCCATTCAGCAGTGGTTCGGTGAGCGGCGGTTCGGTCAGCGGTCCGGGCGTGGCTGTCTGCTTGGCATGGGTTCTCGCCGGCGCATTGGGCAGCTTTTTCTCGCAGCGTGTTGAACCAGCGATCGCCGGAGTCGTGATCGGGCTGTACTGTCTACAGGCGATCAAAGTGGTCCGGCAATGGGAGAAGGTGGCGGTGCTGCGCTTCGGCCGCTACGTAAAACTGCAAGGGCCGGGGATATTTTGGATTGTTCCGGTGATGGACACGCTCACCGCCTACGTGGATCAGCGCATTCGCGCCACCAGCGTCAGCGCGGAATCGACGCTCACTCGAGACACGGTTCCCACCAGCGTGGACGCAATCGTTTTCTGGCTGGTGTGGAACGCGGAGAAGTCGCTTCTCGAAGTCGCCGATTTCGAGAACGCCATCCTGCTGAGCGCACAGACGGCGCTGCGGGAAGCTATCGGGCGGCACGAATTGTCGCAGATGATCGCGGAGCGCGAGACTTTGGGTCGCGAACTCCAGAGGGTGCTGGATGAGAAGACCAATCCCTGGGGCATCACGGTCCAGTCCGTTGAGATTCGCGACGTACGCATTCCGCAGCTGCTCGAAGACGCGATGTCGCGCGAGGCGCAGGCCGACCGGGAGCGGCGGGCGCGCATCATTCTGGGCGAGGCCGAGACGCAGATCTCCGGCAAGTTCGCCGAGGCGGCGGCGATTTATCGCGACAACCCCGTCGCGCTGCACCTTCGCGCCATGAATATGCTGTACGAGGCCATTAAGGAGAAGGGCGCGATGGTGATTGTGCCGTCATCAGCGGTGGACACGATGGGCTTGGGCGGGATGCTGGCGACCACGTCGCTGGCGAAGAGCCAGTAGCGAGGCGGTTGGAGATGACCCGCAGGGAAATGGTCTTCGGCGCAGCTGCCGGCACCGGTTTCTTTACGGGACGGAAAGCTGAGCCGCTGAAGCCAATCGTGATCGGGGTGAACGCGCTGCTCGACCAAGGGGCGCACTCCCGAAACGGTTTAAACAAGAGCGAGATTGCCGCCTTCAGGCGATATCAGGAACGGGCGCGGCGCGAATACGCAATCAGTGGAATCCTTTTCGATGTCCGCATCATAGAAGGAGCTTATTTGCGAACCCAAGGATACTCCGAAATTCCAGGCAAATTTCTCGCGAGAGGAGCGATCAACCTTTTCGTGACCGAAGCGCTGGGGTACGACATCGACAGAGATCGCAGCGGAGGGTGCTCCGTTGGCCCGCATCCGCGCGGACCGAGATCCGCGGGCGATCCTTACTACAAAATCTTTCTCGGCTTGAAAGACGCTGGTGAAACCACTCTCAGGCATGAGTATGCCCATCACTTTACTTTAGACACACTGCGAAATCCGACAATTGCGCGTAATGTTTGGGCCGATGTACGGAACGAATACTGGCTCTGGCGGCAGAGCCGTGGAATTCCGATTTTGCAGTTCCGTGCTTGCGCTCACGCTGCGTGGGCGGAGATCTAAACGATGATCGGGCTGAAGGCCCTGGTCATGGCCGCTTACAACGTGAAGGAGTAACGGGTTTCCGGCGGACCTGGTTGGGCCACCGGCCTCGACGTACGATATCGCCACCAAGGCGGAAGGGGATGCCGCGCCGAATATGGATCAGGTCCGGTTGATGCTTCGGTCTCTGCTTGCGGAACGTTTTCATTTGAAGCTGCGGCGCGAATCGAAGCAGCTTCCGGTATACAACCTGGTGGTTGCCAAAGGCGGGCCGAAGGTGAAACGCGTGGCCGACGATGCGCCGCCAACGCCGGGCATGCGGCGAGGCTCCATGGAGCAACTCGCGGCCCTGTTGTCGCTGATGGTGGATCGTCCGGTGATGGATAAGACGGGACTCGCGGGAATTTACGAATACAGCAACGGATTGGCGCTGCTGGATATCGGCGCGCAAGATTCGGCGGACGCGATTGCAAGGGGCCTTACGGCGATTGAAGAACAGCTCGTGCTGAAGGTGCAAGAGAATCGAGGGTTCATGGCGAGGGCAGCGTAGTGTTCAGCGTGACAGTGAGTCGATCCGAATCAGTGAGTATAGGAGATTGCAATGAAATCACGGCACATTTCATACGCCTCTATTATCGGGCTTATTGCGTGGGGTTGTGCGGCCTTCGGGCAAAGCACGCAACCAGCGGATGCATTGCCAAAAATACCAGTGCCTTCCGGTCCGTTTGGCATTGGACGGGTTGGATATGACTGGGTGGATCCATCGCGCCCAGACCAGTATTCCAGCGATCCGAAAGCGCGTCGCGAACTGATGGTTTACTTTTGGTATCCGACCTCACAAAAGCCGGAAGATGCTAAGGGAGCATACCTCCCAGGCGCGCAGCGGATGGAAACTCTCCCTGAGATTCAAAATCTGGTGAGCCGCGAGTTTGGGAGGAACTGGGCGGCTATTATTTCGGGGGCGATCTTCTCCCATGCACTGGAGCGTGCGCCCATATTAAGGACTGCCCGGCGCTTGCCCGTGGTCATCTTCTCCCATGGGTTGGGGGGCACGGGTTTCAACTACACCTGTCTGATCGAGGATTTGGTCAGCCGGGGATATGTCGTTGCGTCCATCGAGCACACCTACACTGCTTTAGCCGTGTGGTTCCCGGACGGAAGAGTTGCACCCAGACATATTGAAACTCCGCCGACCGGACTGTCCTCTGAGGAAAGATTCAAGTGGACGATGGCACGTAACACGGAAGTGATCAGCGAGGGAGCGGCGGATGTTGGCTTTGTGCTCGATCACATTAGGGAGGCAAACGGAAACGCAAAACAGTTTCTGCTCGCCGGGCGGCTCGACTTGAACAGGGTTGCTGTGATGGGCCACTCGGCTGGTGCCGAATTCGCAGCGCGCGCCTGCCAGTTAGACCGGCGTATCAATGCGTGTGTCGATCTGGATGGCGGCATGCCTCCAGTAGCTGCGCTTCCCGAGTTTCCCGATGGCGCAACCCAGAAACAGCCTCTTCTCTTCCTTGAGGCTTACCATCCTGAATCCAAAATAGCCGGGACGCCTGCGGAGCTGGCAGCGTTTTTCAAGAAGAAGGACGAACAGCTTCAAGCTCTTCGCCCCGGAAGCTACGCTGTTGTGCTGAAATCCGAGGGTATTGCGCACCCGAGCTTTGACGACATGCCACTGCTTTTTGCCGGGAGGGATGGATTCCCCGAGACCAGCGTTGACCTGCATAATCTCGATCTGATCGAGAGATGTGTTCGTGAATTTCTGGGTAAGGACCTCAAGCAAGAAAAGGCGCCCCTGCTGGATGGTGGCGACGCCGGCATTCCTGAAGCCACGGTGAAACGATATGGCCGCTGAGCGGACTTGCAAGGTGAGGCCCGGCATAATCGCGAGGACGCTCACGACGATGCAGGAACAGCTCGGGCTGGAAAGCGGAGGCGGCCAAAGCGATGCTGGAGATGCTGGTGATCGAGAGTGCGGAGAAGCCGTCGGGAAACTGAGATGATTCGATCGTTGAGTTGCATCGTGCTGACGGCCGCCGCGACGTTCGCGCAGGCTCCGCAACCGGAGTTTGAGGTCGCCTCCATTCGACCGCATCAGGGACATAGACGATGTCTATAACACGCAGTACGACATCGTCGCGCGAGCACCAGGCGACAGCGCGCCGAGCATCGACGACGCTCGCGCGATGCTACGAACTCTACTAGCGGATCGATTCAAGCTCAGGGTGCATCGCGAGACCAAAGAAATGCAGGTCTATGCTTTGGTGGTTGGAAAAAACGGACCGAGATTGAAGGCGAGCTCGGCGAGTGGCCCATGCTCGGTGCATACCGCACTGGCCAGCGATGGCCGGAACAGCGAGTTGACGTTCTCAAACTGCCCGATAGAGCGACTTGCGGATGATTGGCTCTCGAACCTGATGGTCGGTCGCCCGGTCCTCGACCAGACCGGCCTCACCGGGAACTATGACTTCCGTGTGGTTGCCATACCCGAATACAGGAGCCTGGGCCGGTCCGATCCAGCCGACATCCCCGCCGTCATCGCAGTCGGTGAATTAGGCCTGAAGCTGGCGCCGCAGAAGGCTCTGATCGACATCCTTGCCGTCGATCACATCGAGAGGCCGACTGAAAACTGACCACAACCTCCGAATCGCGACGCGGGAGCGGGGTATGATCAAAGTTAACCCGCATGATCCCCGAAACGATCCCCGAAGGCCTCACATTTGACGATATCCTTTTGCTGCCGGCGTGCAGCGAGGTAGTTCCAGTCCAGACCGATACACGAACTTGGCTGACGCGCAAGATCGGTTTGAACATTCCCGTGGTCAGCTCCGCCATGGACACGGTTACCGAATCGCACTTGGCCATTGCGCTGGCGCAGCAGGGCGGCATCGGAATCATTCATCGCAACATGCCCATCGAACGGCAGGCGGAGGAAGTGGATCGCGTGAAGCGCTCGGAGAGCGGCATGATCGTCGATCCGGTCACCATCGACCCGGAACAGAAAATTTCCGACGCCCTGGACGTGATGAAGCGCTACCGCATCTCCGGCGTGCCCGTCACCAAGGAAGGCAAGCTGGTGGGCATCCTCACCAACCGCGACCTGCGTTTTGAGACCCGCTACGATCTTCCGATTTCGCAGGTGATGACGAAAGAGAATCTCATCACCGTCGGCGTGGGCACCACGCTCGAGGAAGCCGAGGCGATCCTGCACACGCATCGTGTCGAAAAACTTCTGGTGGTGGACGACCATTACAACCTGAAGGGCCTGATCACGGTCAAGGACATTCAGAAGAAATTGAAGTACCCCAACGCGGCCAAAGATGCGCAGGGGCGTCTGCGCGTGGGCGCCGCGATCGGCTCCTCCGGCGATTTTCTGGAGCGCGCGCAGGAGCTGGTCGCCATGAAAGTGGACGTGCTGGCGGTGGATTCCGCGCACGGACACAGCCGTGGAGTGATGGACGCCGTGGCGGCGGTGAAGCGCGCCTTTCCCGAAGTACAGTTGATCGCGGGCAACGTGGCGACCTACGAAGGGGCTCGCGACCTGATCGCACTGGGCGCGGACGGGGTGAAGGTCGGGATCGGGCCTGGATCGATTTGCACCACGCGAGTGGTCAGCGGCGCGGGGGTTCCGCAGATCACCGCCATCGCCGAGTGCGCCAAAGCCACGGTCGGTACCGGCGTGCCGTTGATCGCCGATGGAGGCATCAAGTTTTCAGGCGACGTCACCAAGGCCATCGCTGCGGGCGCGGATTGCGTGATGATCGGCAGCCTGTTTGCTGGCACCGAGGAGAGCCCCGGCGAAACCATTCTGTACCAGGGGCGCACCTTCAAGAGCTATCGCGGCATGGGGTCCATGGGCGCGATGACAGCGGGCTCAGACCGCTATCCGCAAGACACCAGCGGCAAGCTGGTGCCGGAGGGCATTGAGGGCCGCGTGCCGTACAAGGGTCTGCTGCAAGATCTGGTGTACCAGTTGGTCGGCGGCCTGCGCGCGGGCATGGGATATTGCGGCTGCGCGACCATCGGAGATCTGCATGAGCGCGCCAAGTTCGTGCGCCTGACCGTAGCCGGCCTCCGCGAGAGCCACGTGCACGACGTGATCATCACCAAGGAAGCCCCGAATTACCGGCTGGAGTAGGGCGGGCACCATGGAGAACACGTCGTTACAGTGCTGCGCCGCGATACAAAAAGCGCGCTGTGGCCGGTTCTCGGCTCAAAGGGGCGCGTGTTCGAAATCCTATCGGGAACGCGCGGTGTGAGCAAGGCTCAGGCGAAGAAACTGGGGGCGTTCTTCCACGTCTCGCCCGCCGCCTTCATCTAGGAAGTTTCAGATAGGGAGCTTCAGACCATGTCCGGCGTCATCTCCACCACTTCTACAATCTGCGTGAACGGGATTCGCGCGCGCTGATTGGCTTCCTCCACCGCGGACTTGGACGCAGCCTCGAAGTAGCAGTGCGTCTGTGCGGTCTCCGGCAGGTAGAAGCTGCGGACCCAGCGGACGGGTTGACCTTCTCCCGTCATCTCGGCGCAGCACGATTTGGCCCGGATTCCGGCGCTCTGAAGAGCTTCCGGCGTGATTCCCGGCAGGTCGCGTTTCACAACAAAGAACGACATTGTCATTCCTCCTTCTTTTCCCCTTGCAGGGGTTCCAAAACCTTTTCCAAATCGGAGCGGAGCAGGCGGATGGCCCGCTCGCCGGCCAGCCGGAACGCCGGCAGCCTGCCGCTTCGGATGTAAGCGCGCATGGTCTGCACGTGGATGCCGAGCGCTTCGGCCGCTTCCTCCGGCGTCAGATATTCGCGAGCGCTTCTGGCTTCGCTCCCGGCGCGGTCCCGCTTGGACTCGGCACCGGAATTGGTCCCATTGGTCTCGCCCTGCCCCAGCCGCGCGACGGCCGCGCGCCACGATGCGCTGGTGATCCCGTGAGCACGCTTCAACTCGCCCATCAACCCGCCTTCTTCGGTGGCGAATGCGGCCAGCAAATGATTCACGCCGACGCCGCTTTCGCGGGCCGATTTTGCGATCCGCGCGGCGCGATCGAACAGCTCCACGGCCTCCGCGGAATACGCAACCTTGGGACGCAGGCCGTCGGGCTGGCGGACCCAGTCGACGCCCAGCGCCTCCAGGTCCAGGCTCCACGGCCCGAGGGTCGCGATCCCAAACCGCGAGATCGCCCGGAGACACCCGAGCAGGATGTGGTCGGGCGTAACTTCATCGGCTCGGCGCTGCTTGGCGGCGAAGATCGCGAAGGAAGCGGCCAAGTCGGTATCGTTCATACTATCTAAGACTATCTTAAACAACTCTATGCTATATAATAAAGAATGTCAACCTACGACCGAGCAGATCGGCGATCCGACGCCGGCCTAAGCTATCTTCGACCGCTCCGGTCCACAATCCACAAAGGATCGAGATGCGTGGCCCACTCGATGCGCCGGAATCGTGGGAAGCCGAGCGGACAGCCCCGGGCAAAAACACGGGAAGCAGGAATCGGTAGACACTTCGCCACAAGGCGCGCACCGCGAAGGAGTCTGCATGCACGTAGTGAGACTGACGGAAATGCTATAGTTCTCTCGGTTCAAACTCATGATTCTTGAAGTCGCCATCTTAAACGTTCGACCGGGACAATGCGCGCTGTATGAACAGTCATTCGCCGAGGCGCAGGCCATAATTTCGTCGATGCACGGATATATTTCGCATCAATTGCAGCGATGCATCGAAGATCCAAACAAGTACGTGCTTCTCGTCCAATGGAACGGACTCGAAGATCACACGATCGGCTTTCGCAAATCGCCTGAATATCAATGTTGGAGGGCGCTTCTTCATCACTTTTATGACCCTTTTCCCACCGTTGAACACTTCGAGTTGGTGCTTGCGGGCGGTAGTTGAGCAATCGTCCCGGGACCATAAACATTTCCCGAAGGAGTATCGCCGCGCGCTTGAATCGCCAAAACGGCATAGTGTTGATCAATCCACTCCGCTAGGACTCGGATCGTTGATCGCACGCTCCGATGGTGTTCGGGATCATCCCGGAATGCCCTTCGGATTCATCCCGGATTAGCGTTCGGCTTCGCCGGACTCCCCACTGTCTAAGAATGAATTTCAACCGACCGACCTAAAGGCTCGGCCCTTGGAGGACGATGACCACGTTTCCTTTTTTATGTCCGCCCTCGGCGTAACGGTGGGCCTCGGCGATCTCGTCCAATGAACAGCGTCTGTCTATCACTGTCCTCAGCTTTCCGGCCTCGATCAGTCCCTTGAGAAAGGGCAGATCTCCCGGTGCGCCGCGTGCCACTCCGCCAGCGACCTTCGCGGCGCCCGTGGTGGAAGCCCACACCCCTCGAAGATTCTCTCCAAGCATCGGCAGCAGCCGGGTTGAACCAGACGCCCGAAGATAGAATCCGCCGCGCTTGAGCGATTTCAGACTGCGCGAGAACCCGCTCTTGCCAACCGTATCGAAGACGATGTCGTAGACCCGGCCGGCTCTCGAGAAATCCTCCCTGGTGTAGTCGACCACCTCGTCCGCGCCGAAAGACTTCACCAATTCCAAATTGGCGGTGCTGCACACTCCCGTGACGTGCGCGCCGAGGTGCTTAGCCAGTTGAACAGCGGACGTGCCGACACTCCCCGACGCTCCGTAGACGAGGACTTTCTGTCCAGCCTGGATCTTTCCTTTTCTAAGGAAATGCAACGCCGTCACCCCGCCAAAGAAGACCGCCGCGGCTTCCTCATGCGTCATGTTGACCGGCTTTATCGCCAGCGTGCCATCCTCAGGCACGCATGCGTACTCGGCATGGGCGCCGAACTTGAACCCGGTTCCTCCGAACACCTGGTCGCCCGCGCGGAATCGGGTCACGGCCTTGCCCACCGACTCGATTGTGCCTGCAAACTCCATCCCCAGTATGTGGATTCTCGTTGGCCGCCAAAGGCCGTTGATGATTCTTATGAAGAATGGATCGGCCTTTCTGATCCTCCAGTCGGCCGAGCAAACCGTCGTCGCATGGATTCGAATCAGGACTTCACTGTCCTTAGGCACGGGCTTTTCGATGTCCTTGATTTGTACGACGTCGGGAGGCCCGTGTCTGCCATAGACGGCGGCTTTCATTGGTCCACGTTTGATTGTAGACTGTCGAAGGAGCAAGCCATGAAGATCACCAACATCGTTCTCTCCGCTCGTGCGGTTGCCCTGATGCTGCTGGTGGCGGCCGGCGTCGCGCATGCGCAAGTGCCGCCGGATATCGAAGCAGGATTGCGCAAGATCGGGCAGATTGTCGATCCGGGTTGCACGGCAAAGTTGTACCGGCCTCTGATGCCCGCGAACGATCTCAACAGCGGAGTCACGCCCCTGTATCCCGGCGTCACCATCGCTCGGGACATTTCCTTCGGTCCCAATCCCAAGGATTTGGTCGATATCTTCACCGCTGACATTCTTAAAACGAACAAGGGCGGCGGTTCGCGCACGGTGCTGTTGTATCTTCCGGGAGGCCAGGGCAACAAGACGGAGCAGCAGGTCCGCGAAGCCAACGCCTTTTACGACAACATCGGACGATGGGGCACGAAGAACGGGATGGTGGTGGTCACGATGCAGCGCCATCCTGGGCCCAATTGGGACGACGGCGGTAAAGATGTCTCGGGGATGATCCAGTGGGTTGAAGCCAACATCTCGAAATACAAGGGCAATCCGGACCGCATGTTCATCTGGGCGCAATCAGCCGGCAACGGTCCGCTGGGCACTTACATCGGCCGACCCGAACTTTACGGTCCCAAAGGAGTGGGCGTGAAGGGCGCCATCTTCATGTCCGGGCAGTTCAATATCCTACCGCTGAATCCGCCGAATCCGGCTGGACCCGGCGGAGCGTTCGCGGGAACCGGCAGCACCTGCGGCGGACCGGGGCAGGGAATATCGCAGGGAATCATCCAGGGTCCGAGTGCGGCCGCGGCAGGGCCGGCTCCAGCGGCGGCAGGTGGAGGCCGAGGCGCGGCTCAACCGGTGGACGCGGCCACGCAATTGGCTCGATCCAGCTTGCCCGAGCTCAAGAAGACCAAGGTGGCGTTGTTGTTCGCGACCGCCGAACTCGATCCGGGCATCAACGGAAGCATGAGCCCATTCTTCCAAACCCTGCACGACGAGCTCTGCAAAGAAGGTCCGGCCCATTGCCCCACGCTGCTGTTCGAAAAAGGCGAGAGCCACATGTCGGAAGTATTTTCGATCGACACCGCCGATCAGACCGTATCCAAGCCGATTTTGGATTGGATCAAGAAGGTCAAGTAGGCGGCTCCGATATTCACTGCCGAAGCGCAGTATAATCAACGCCAGATGGAGATGTGAGAGATGAGAATTTCCTGGATTGCCTGCGGGGCTATGACGC
>Ga0209415_10008828_pt1 | contig 17419 bp, 17 predicted proteins | sample PeaSoiSIISIP2007_FD_187696 | JGI IMG/M metagenome (GOLD analysis project Ga0209415, IMG submission 187696) | Peat soil microbial communities from Weissenstadt, Germany - SII-SIP-2007 (SPAdes) (version 2) | ecosystem: Environmental > Terrestrial > Soil > Wetlands > Peat | place: Germany... | reverse complement strand
CGCGCGCCCGCCCGCCGGAACGATTTCCGCGCGATGGAAAATGCGGGTGCCGGCCTATTTCTGCCGCGGGCCATCGGCAACGCGGTCGGGGGTGATTTCGTTTACGCCCGGGCGACCGCGGCCGATCGCCGCTGGGCGTTCCTTTGCGCCGCTCTGATCGTGCTGCAATTCGCGGCGGTCGTCCCCTTCGGGCATCAGCGCACGCTTTGGATCACGCCGTGGATCGTGATCCTCCCCGTTATCCTTGCCGGGACCTTCGCCGCCGCAGTCGTCGCCGTCTATTTCTTCTGGCAAGAATTCAGTCTGGTCGGGCGGCTTGCGCTCTTGCTGGTCGGCGCAGCCTATCTCGTTCGCGGGCTCATTCCGTTGTTGCAAGACTGGGCCAATCCGCGCGACGTCGCGCGCGGTTCGGTTATCGGGGTCGACGCCGGGCCCGCGCTTTGGCTGTTCAATCACGCAGTTTTCGGTCTGCTCGTATTAGCCGCATTCATCCTCAGACATCGCGTCGCGCCAATCGGCCGCATCGCTGCACGGCGGACCACGGTTGCGATGTCAGTCGCCATCCCCGGCCTCGTCGTCGCAGTCGCGTTCGCTTTGCACGCGGCCGCCTCCGGCGCACCGTATCGACTCATCACCGCCGATTTCTCACGATTTACCGACCTGTTCGTCCAGCTCGCGAGCATCGACGGCGTGTTGTGCGTCGCTGCATTGACCGGCGTTGTCTTGTCGACGCGGCTCCAAACGCAGCTCGGGTTGTGGATCGCCGTCTCGATCGTCGCCGTGCTCTGCGAAAACGCGCTGATCGTCGCGTTCCCGGAGCGTCCCTCGATCGGATTCTGGATGGTCCGCGTCGAGGCGCTGCTGGCCAATTCGATCATCGCGATATTCTTTCTGCGCCGCAGCATGCGCCTCAACCAAACGTCGGCTGCCCAACGCCGCTGGCTCACCACCGTCGTCGACAACGTCGCAGACGCCCTACTCACGCTCGATGAAAGCGGGACGATCACCTGGTGCAATCGCGCGGCTGAAGTGATATTCGACGCACCGTACGCGAGGATCGTGGGGACCGAGATCCACGCCTGGCTCCCGTCGTTCGAGTCGGGGCGATCCGGGTCGAGCGGCCCCGTCCTGGAGTCTATTGCCTGGCGCAGCGATGCGACAACCTATCCCGTCGAGATCGCACGAACCGAGCTCGGCCTGGATGAAACGACGATGACGATTCTCATCGTCCGCGACATCACGGCGCGCAAGCACGGGCAGGAGGCGCTCGCGCTTGCCCGTGACCAGGCCCTGCGCGCTGCCCGCAGCAAAGCAGATTTTCTGGCAACGATGAGCCATGAGATCCGGACGCCGATCAATGCCATTATCGGAATGACGGAGCTACTCAATGAAACGCTCAGCACGCCGCAGCAACACGAGTACGCCCACACGGTCCACAGCTCGGCGCAGGCACTTCGAACGATCATTGACGACGTGCTCGACGTGTCCAAGCTCGAGGCAGGGAAACTCGAGCTGGACTCGATCCCGTTTGACCCGCTCGAAGTGGTGGAAGCCGCCGCGGATATCATCGCTACCCAAGCGCATCGGAAGAGTCTCGAGCTCATTACGTTCGTCGACCCAGCCGTACCGCGCGCGCTCTGGGGTGACCCCAACCGGCTGCGTCAAGTTCTACTCAATCTGCTCGGAAATGCCGTGAAGTTTACCGACGGCGGTCGCGTGATCGTCCGTGCCATGCTCGAGGAGATGCGGCGCGATGCCGTCACCTTGCGCTTCGAGGTCGAGGACAGCGGGATCGGGATCGCGCCGGAAGCGCAGCAGCGCTTGTTCTCACCGTTCGAGCAGGTCGATCAGAGCACGAGCCGGCGCTATGGGGGGACGGGGCTCGGCCTCTCCATCTCGCGCCGGCTCGTCGCACTGATGGGCGGGACCATGGGGTTGAGCAGCGACGTGGGACAAGGCAGCACGTTCTGGTTCGACGCGCATTTCGTGTGCGTCGGCGACGGCGAGCCGGCCCCTCCGAATCTTGAGCCGATGCGCGTCTTGATCGTCGGCGGTGATCCGGTCTGGCGCGACGCGCTTGCGCAGACGATGCGCGGGTGGCGAGTCGAAGTCGAAGCAGCACCCGATGCGCAAGGCGCGCTGGTTCGCCTGGAGCTGCGCTCGAACGCAGATCGCCCGTTCGATGTCGTGATCATCGAATCGCGGCTGCCCGATACGAGCGGCGTCGCGCTCGGCCGCGAAATCGCAACGGAAGGCCGCTTCGGCGCGACGCGCACGGTCCTAGTCACGGGGTACGAGGGTTCGGCTGCAGATTTCCATTCGGAAGACGCGGGCTTCGGGCACTTTCTGCGTAAGCCGGTCCGTCAGGATGGGCTGCTCGACGCGCTGACCGGACAGCGGCGTCGGTTCAGCGTGCCAACCGTGCGCGTGCACGAGCCGCAAAGTGACGGCCGGTCATTCAAGATCCTCCTGGTCGAAGATCACCCGGTCAACCGGCAAGTCGCGCTGCTTCAGCTCCAACGTTTGGGCTACGAGGCGGACGTTGCGACGAACGGCCGGGAAGCGCTCGAGGCGCTCGCTCGGGCCGACTACAACTTGGTCCTCATGGATTGCCAGATGCCGGATGTCGACGGATTCGAGGCGACGCGCGCGATTCGGCGGCGCGAAGCGACGACGGGCTCGCACGTTTCGATCGTCGCGATGACGGCGAACGCGATGGAGGGCGACCGCGAAACGTGCCTGGCTGCCGGTATGGACGGCTACCTCGCCAAGCCGGTCACGCTCGACGACCTGCGGGGCGTCTTGGCGCAATGCTCCACCGTCTAGACGGACGCTTTCTTTGTTAGTCAAGACAAGCGCTTTACAGGCCCGCCGGTCCTGTGCTACGATTGCAAATCGAACGGACCGGGTGTCCGTTTTATTTCATGTGAGCCGGCGAGCGCCGGCGCGGCGCGGCGGAATCAACGGATGGCGAAGAAAGAGAATCGGGTGATGGTCGTGCTTGCATGCTCTGAATGCAAGCGGCGCAACTACAACACCCAAAAGAACAAAGTACGATCGAGCGAGCGCCTGGAGCTCAAGAAGTATTGCCGTTGGTGCCGTTGTCACCGGCCGCATCGTGAAACGAGATAGCGCGAAGGGCAGTAGCTCAATTGGTAGAGTAGCGGTCTCCAAAACCGTTGGTTGCAGGTTCGAGTCCTGTCTGCCCTGCCACACATCTTTGGGAAAACCATCATGGCTAACGTGACGAGAACTTCGGGTGGATCATCGACGACGACGCGGGCTGCGCGGGCGGCGAGCACGCAAGAGTTTTTCCGTGGCCTGGTCTCCGAGATGCGGCGCGTGACGTGGCCGACGCAGCAAGAATGGATGTCTGCGACGATCCTGACGGTCGCGCTCGTCGTTAGCGTCGGGATCTACACGTGGGGCATCGACGAGATTTTCATTAAACTGTTCGGGCTGATTCGTTAGGTAACCGACTTATGGAACAAGAAACCATCGAGCTCATTGAAGCACCGCACGCCGAAGAAGCGCCGATCGAAGAGGCGCACGCTGAAGAGGCGCATATTGAAGAGGCGCCCGCGCCCGTCAAGAGTGCCGCAGCGCGTGACGCGGAGCGTAAGAAGTGGTTCGTGATCCACACGTACTCAGGCTACGAAAACAAGGTCAAGGCGAATCTCGAGCGGCGCATCCATTCGATGAACATGCAGGACAAGATCTTCCGCGTGCTCGTCCCGATGGAAGACGAAGTCGAGTTCAAAGACGGCAAGCGCAAGATCACGCCTAAGAAAGTCTTCCCGGGCTATGTCCTCGTCGAGATGGAAATGGACGACGCATCATGGTATGTCGTGCGCAACACCTCGGGCGTGACGGGCTTCGTCGGTTCACCGGGCTCAGGCGAGAAACCGATCCCGCTGCAGGACAAAGAAGTCAAGACGATCCTCAAGCAGATGGGGATTGAGACGCCCAAGCTCAAGATCGATTTCAGCAAGGGCGATCGCGTCAAGGTGACGTCGGGACCGTTCTTCGACTTCACCGGGATCGTCGATGAGATCCAGCCGGAAAAGGAAAAGGTCCGCGCGCTCATCTCGATCTTCGGACGCGAGACTCCGGTCGAACTCGAATTCTACCAGATCGAAAAAGTCTAGCGAGCTACCTTCGAGGAGAGGTTCTGCCTCCGGTATCGCCCGCGCCCGCGGACGGTGCATCGTCGCCGCTCGGCGGCGGCTGAATACGCCACTGGATCTTCCAGTTCTGGTGATTTGGGATCGTCGTCGGGATCAAAAAGTTCACGACTTTGACGATCTGATTGTCCGCTGGGAGCAACTTCGGATTTTCGCAGCACGCCGAGAGGTCTTCTTTTTCGTCGATCGCGTAGTCGAGCCCGTGGTTCGTGAGGACTTTTTGGCGCGGACGAAGCCCTTTGAACTCATCGCCGAGCCCGCCGCCCGTCGTCAAGATAAAATCGGGCGGATAGAGCCGCACGTCGTCGTCGTTTTGGATGAGCAGCCGAACGTGGACGAGCCACGCGTCTTGGAGCGTATCTTCCCACCAGGTAATGAGCTTTATGCGGCCATGGAGCCGCCGGCCCGCGGGCGGAGGCGTCGGCGTCGGCGCGCCGACCGGTGGACTGACCGCTTCGCTGTCCGCCTGCTGGGCCAAGACACTGGCCCCCGGGACGGCGAGCGCGAGCAAGAGCGCGCAGGCGGCAAACACCGAGAGAAGACGGGTCATTCCGTGTACATACCTCATAAGGAAGCGAACGCTAGCGATGCGGCTTTTCTGCGGTAGGCTGGCCGAAACCCTGAAAATCTGGTAGACTCTCGTTTCGTGGCCGCCCACCCCGCCGGCCGCGTGAATCCCAGAATCGGGGGACCCGCCGCTGGCGGGGGGCGCTGCGGCGCCTACTGCATCAAGGTCACAGCATGGCAAAGAAAGTCGTCGGGAAGATCGGCCTCCAACTCGAGGCCGGCAAAGCGACGCCGGCACCGCCGGTCGGCCCCGCGCTCGGTCCGTACTCGCTCAACATCATGGATTTTTGCAAGCAGTACAACGAGCGTACGCAAGGGCAAGCCGGGATGATCATCCCGGTCGAGATCACGGTTTTCGAAGACCGCACGTTTACGTTCGTCACGAAGACGCCGCCCGCGTCGTTCTTGATCAAACAAGCGCTCAAAATCGAATCGGGCTCGAAAGAGCCCAACCGGAACAAGGTCGGGAAGCTGAGCCAAGCGCAACTTCGTACGATTGCCGAGACGAAGATGGCGGATCTCAACGCCAACGACGTCGAGGCCGCGATGAACATCATCGCGGGCACGGCGCGTTCGATGGGCGTCGAGGTGGCTTCATGAGAGTGCATGGGAAGCGCTATAAATCGACCGTAGCCAGCTACGATCGCGAAAAGCTGTTCGATCCCGCCGAAGCGGCTGCGCTCGTCAAGGCGAACGCCAAGGCGAAATTCAACGAGACGATCGAAGTGCACATTCGCTTGGGCGTCGATCCGAAGAAGAGCGACCAGAACGTGCGCGGCACCGTGTTGCTTCCGCACGGGACCGGCCGCAGCGTTCGGGTCATCGCGTTTGCAAAGGGCGACAAGGCGAAGGAAGCCGAGGCGGCCGGCGCCGACATCGTCGGCGAAGCCGATTTGATCGAGCGCGTAAAAGGCGGCTTCAACGAGTTCGACGTCGCCGTGGCGACACCGGACATGATGGGCGCCGTCGGCTCCAACCTCGGGCGCATCCTGGCGCAGAAGATGCCGAATCCCAAGTCCGGGACCGTAACGCCGAATATCGGTGCCGCGATTCGCGACATCAAGGCCGGCAAGGTCGAGTATCGTCTCGACAAGACCGGCATCGTGCACACGATCGTCGGCAAGTCGAGCTTCGAGGCGGGCCAACTCGCGGAGAATCTCGCGACGTTGCTCGACGCGATCCTGCGCGCGAAGCCGTCGGCCTCGAAGGGGACGTATCTGCGGAGCATCACCCTCACGAGCACGATGGGTCCCGGCGTCCGCATCGATCCGAGCAAGATCCGAGTGACGGCCGCCGTCTAAGAAGCCGCCCCGGACGAGAGGTTGCTTCGCCGCGCCATAGAAGCGCGAAGAATGACGATACGTGCCGTTATGAAGCTCGGGGTCTTTGTCGTAGCCGTGTGGCTGGCGCAAGGAACCTCAGCCCTCGCCCAGCCGACGCCTGCACCTGACAGCTCGCCGGCCGCCTCCTCGCCGATCCAAGGTGACGTCGGGTTCGACTATATCCCCGGTCCGGCGTCCGACGTCGGCCTCGGGAAGATCGTCACCACGACGAGCAACGCCTATGGGGCGCATGGCAACATCCAATATGCGAAGGGCCAGATTCTGCCGCACGCGGCCTTCGATTATCGCAACTGGCAATCAACGGTCGCCGGCACGACCGCGGCGTACACGACGACGAGTGTCGACGGACGCCTCGGCGTCGGGTTCGCGTTTTTGCCGCGCACGTTCATCGGGGTCGGCTACTTGTCGCAATCCTCGCCGCTTGGCAGCATGGGCGGCGCCGGCTTCGGCATCGACATCGTGCCGAAGTACGATCGCTGGTTCTCAGTCTACGGGAGCGCCTGGTACTATCCGTGGGAGAGCGGGACGTTCAGCAGCGGCTTCCCGCCTGGGACGCCTGCCCCCGGGCCGACGCTTGCGCAGCGGATCATCAAATATCGCGTTGGCGTCACGATCGGCATTCCGTGGGGGCCCGTGCCGGTGTTTCTCGACCTCGGCGCCGCGGGTGACACCGGCAAAGAAGGCAACAACGTCTCTCCCAACACGTCCGAAGGCGGTTTCTTCGTCGGATTACGCGCTGCGCTGAAGTAGCCGCGGACCAAGACCCAGGCCCAGGAGTACGAGCGTCGCGGGCTTGCCCTTGACGCGGCGGCGACTCCTCGGGTATGATGCCCCTTGGCTCCAATGACCGTAGGTCCACCGCAAGGTGGATAATGCGCGAGCGCCTACCGAGGATGCGGAACGAAAACCCGGGCACGCGTGCCCCGCGTTGCGTCTTGCGCCTCACGTCTGCGGAGGCGTTTTCATTGCACAGGATGTGCTAGTGCCGCGGAGCGCAGGATGCGCGAGAGCGGCCATTTCGAAAGGCGCTCGAGTAGATGCCCACCGCCAAGAAAGAAGCGACGATCGACGAGCTACGGCAGCGTATTGCCGGGGCCAAGCATCTCGTCTTCACGAACTATGCGGGCCTGACCGTCGCGGAGATCACGAAGCTACGCGGCCAGCTGCGCAAGGACGGCACAACCTACGCCGTCGTGAAGAACACGCTCTTCGCGCGCGCGGCCGGCGTCGAGCTCGCGAAGCAAGTCGAGGAGTTTTTGGCCGGCCCGACCGGCGTGCTTTTCGTTACCGAAGATCCTGTGGCGCCCGCCAAGGCGCTCAAGACGTTCTCCGACGAAACCAAGCAGGTCGAGGTAAAGGCCGCGCTCATCGATGGAAAGATCGTCGATGCGAAGGCGATCGCAGTGCTCGCCTCGCTTCCGCCCAAAGCCGAGCTGCAAGCGAAGTTGCTCGGCCTGCTGACGAGCCCGATGCGCGGGTTCGCCGGCGTCGTCGCTGCCAATCGCAGCGGCTTCGTTCGCATCCTCAACGCTCGCGAGAAGCAGCTCGCCGAGTCAGCCACGTAAGGAACTGGGAGAAGAGTGACATGGCAGTTGCCGATATCATCGATCAAGTAGAAAAGCTTACGGTCCTCGAACTCAACGAGCTCGTCAAGACGCTCGAAGAAAAGTGGGGCGTCTCTGCCGCGGCACCCGTTGCCGCCGCCGCCGCTCCGGGCGCCGCCGCAGGCGCGGCCGCTGCACCGGCCGCCGAGAAGACCGAATTCGACGCGATCCTCGCCGAGGTCGGCGCCGAGAAGATCAAGGTCATCAAAGCCGTGCGCGAACTGACAAATCTTGGGTTGACCGAAGCCAAAGCGTTCGTCGAGAGCGCGCCCAAGCCGGTCAAGACCGGCGTGACGAAAGAAGAAGCCGAGAAGGTCAAGGCCAAACTCGAAGAGGTCGGCGCAAAAGTCGAGATCAAGTAGGGCGGAAACTCCCTAGGTCTGATAGCCCGGAATTGGTCCAGCCGGGCCTTGCTCTTCGAGGGTCGAGAGTTTCGGCATCGGCGCCGCGGCGTTCATGTTGCCGTCGAATCTTCCGAACGTGCCGGGATTGTTTCTGAAGAGCCGTTCGAGGTCGTCGATGCGGTGCTGGTCGGTCGGGTGGTCGGAGAGCGCCTCCATCGATCCGCCGGTGTCGGCCTTCTCGAAGTTTTGAAAGAGCCAGACGAGGCCCCAGGGGTTGTAACCTGCCTGCGCACAAGTGTACGCACCTTTTTGATCGGCCGCCGATTCGACGGCCCGAGAAAAGTTCATCGTTTCGAGACCGCCTGCGATATTGAGCGCGCTGTTGACGATCCCGTTGTGCCCACCGCCCAGGAGGATTGACAGAACGGTCGCTCCGATCGCCAAGTTTTGATCTTTGCGACTCAGGTTTACGACGTCGTGATGGATGCTATGCGACGTCTCGTGGCATAGGACGCCGGCGAGCTCCTGCTGATTCTGCACGAACGTCATGAGCGAATCGGTCACATAGACGTTTCCGCCGGGTACCGAGAACGCATTCGGCGCTTTCTCATGGACCAGAATGAAGTGGAAGGGAAAGTCATACTGCTGATCGGCGGCGTGCGAGATGCGCGTGGCGATGGGGTTGAGGACGCGGTACCACGGGGAACTCGTCATGATCTCGCCCTTTTGCTCCAACTGGGCGTAGACTTGGGCGCCGATCTGCCGCTCGGTGTCGTCCGCCCGAGCAGGCGCAGCCGCGCCGAAGCACAGCGCTGCGATGGTCAGCGCCGCCGCAGCTTGCTTCAACATTGAGCGGCTTGGGTTGAGCATGCCACTCTTCTACCCCCTTTATCCACTTCCGGAAACGTTGCGAGCGTTCGAGATGTCCTTAGAGGAAGGTTAGCCGCGAGGCTGCGGCACAGGACGGTTGTTTTTGACCACCGAAGCCGCTCGCTCGCACCCGGCGGGTGTGATGTAATGGTAGCCTGTGACCTTCCCAAGGTCGACGCGCGGGTTCGATTCCCGCCACCCGCTCCAAAAACCGGCGACGTAGCCAAGTGGTAAGGCAGGGCTCTGCAAAAGCCCGATTCCCCAGTTCGAATCTGGGCGTCGCCTCGTTTCATCTTCTCAAATGTCCGAACGTACCAGCAGCCGGTCCGAGTCGAACCGTTTAGGCGCGCTCATCGTCGGCGGCTTGATTCTCACCGTTCTGGCCGTCGCACTCTTGAGCTCGCTCGTTGCCAAACGGCATCTCGACGAGGCGGCGAATGCACAGGTCGCGATTACAGTCGCCCAGCAGCGTCTGGACGATCTGCTGCGCGCGCAATTAAATGAAGAAGCCTCGCTGCGCGAGGCCTTGGCGACGCGGAAGTCGGGTGGAGACCCCTACGCCAACATGGACGACCAGTTTTCGCCCTTGATTGCGTCTCTGGACGCCGAGCTTCGCGGCGCCGGCCTGCCGCAGGCCTCGGTGCTTACGGCTGAGATCGTCCAAACGCACCGCGCCTGGGAGCAGGACGTCGCGCTTCCGCTGCGTTCCGGCGCTCCGGGTGCGAACCTCGACCAGCTGGAGGCCTACGGCAAGATTCTCGTCGACCGGTTTGAGACGCAGACCCTCAATCTGCGGGCGATGACGCAGGCGCGCATGAAAGACGTACAGGCCGAGCTGAGCGTGAAGATCGATCAGACGGTCGAGTACTCGGTCGCCTTCGTGATGATCTTCGCGCTTGCGGGAATCTTCTTGACGGTCCGCACCTCGATGGCTCGTGAACGCTTCGAACGCGAGCATTCGATCGTCGAAACGTTCGAAGATGCCTTGCGGGTCGGTTGGGACCCTTTGCCGCAAATGATGATCGGGACGTCGTATCTCTCGGCAACGGCCGAAGCGCAGGTCGGCGGCGATCTGATCGACATATGGCGCGTCGACGAAGAGCGCGGATTCGTCCTGATCGCGGATGTGAGCGGTAAGGGACTCGAGGCGGCGGTGAACACGGCCTTCGTCAAGTACGCGATTCGAACGCTCGCCGCGGATCTCGACGATCCGGCCGCGATCCTCGAGCGCTTCAACGAGCTTTTCATGCGGACCATCGACGACCCGCAACTCTTCGTCGACGTGTTTCTCGGCCTGTTCCACACGCGGACGGGGCAGCTCTCGTACGCGAGCGCGGGTCACGGCGGTGCGTTCTTGCGGCGTGCCGGAGCGGTCGAGATACTCGAACCGAGCGGACCGATCGTCGGCGTCGAGCGGAACGCGCGCTTCGAGCGTCGCGAGATCGGGTTGGAACCCGACGATGTGCTCGTCTTGACGACGGATGGCTTCACCGAAGCGCGCGATCAAAGCGGCGAACTATTAGGCGATGACAGCGCGCTTGCGCTGATTGCCTCGGCCCCCGAAACGCCGCAAGCATTGTGCGACCACTTGGTCGATGCGGTGACCGCGCGCGGCGGCGGCCGGGTCACCGACGACCTTGCGCTCTTAGCGATCGCTTTCGCTGCCGCGCAGGCTTCCGTGCGGATCGGGTGAACGAAAACAGCGTGTTGGCTCGCCGCATCATTCCGTGTCTGGATATCAAAGACGGCCGCGTCGTGAAAGGGATTCGCTTCGTCGATCTCGCCGATGCCGGAGATCCCGTCGCGCTCGCGCGCACCTATGAGGCGGCCGGCGCCGACGAGCTCGTTTTTCTCGACATCACGGCGACGGTCGAAGGCCGCAAGGCGACGCTCGACGTCGTTCGGGCGGTTGCGGCCGAGTTGACGATCCCATTTGCCGTCGGCGGAGGCGTTCGTTGTGTCGATGACGTCCGCCAACTCCTGCGCGCCGGTTGCGACAAAGTCTCGATCAACAGTGCCGCGTTGCGCGATCCGCAGATCGTCGCGGAGTCCTCTGCGATCTTCGGCCGGCAGTGCGTCGTCGTTGCGATCGACGCGCGCCGGACCGAGCAGGGCTTCGAAGTCGTCATCGACGGCGGTCGGACGCCGACGGGAAAGGACGCGATCGCGTGGGCCGTCGAGGCGGAGCGTCTGGGCGCGGGCGAGCTGCTCGTGACGAGCATCGACGCCGACGGGACGAAGACCGGTTTCGACATCGCGCTTACGCGGGCGATCCGCCGCGCAACGAAGCTTCCCGTCATTGCGTCGGGCGGTGCCGGTTCGATCGAGCATTTCGTCGAGGTCTTCGAAGAGGCCGAGGCCGATGCAGCGCTTGCCGCTTCACTCTTTCACTACGGTGAGATCCCAATCGAACGGCTGAAGAACGAGCTCACCCGGCACGGCATCGCGATTCGTCCTAAAGCCGTTCTTGCAAAATGACGCTCGACGAGCTGGCGTGGGACGACGAAGGGCTGGTTGCCGTAACGATCGTCGATGCGCGCGACAACAGCGTCCTCACACTCGCATATGCAAACCGAGACGCCGTCGAAGCGACGATGCGCACCGGAGCAACCCATCTTTGGAGCCGTTCGCGAAAAACACTATGGCACAAAGGCGGGACGTCGGGGAATACGCAGCGCGTCATATCCATCGACGTTGATTGCGACGGCGACGCGCTCGTCTATCGCGTGATCCCCGACGGCCCGGCCTGTCACACGGGCAACACATCGTGCTTCTACAGAAATCTGTGGACTGCGGATGACGCTTCGATCGTCGCCTCGATCGAAGCGCCGTCTCCGCCCGATTTCGAACGGGCGATTCGTCATCTCGTCGCGGTCATCGAGGAGCGGCGAGGTGCGTCTCCGGAGACGAGTTACGTCGCCAAGATGCTGGCGCGCGGCGTGGACGGGATCGCAAAAAAGATCGGCGAGGAAGCGACAGAGGTTGTGATCGCCGCCAAAAACGACGACCGCGGAGAGCTGATCTGGGAAGCCGCCGACCTGATTTTTCATACCCTGGTGATGCTCGCGCAGCGAAACGTCAATGTCGACGAGGTGGGTCGAGAATTACTTCGACGCGCAGCGCGCTAAAAAACCTGACCGACCTGGCCGGCGTAGGACCGGAGATGGCGAGGAAGCTCGTCGATCTGGGGATTACGAGCCCGGGGGAGCTGCTCGGCCACTTGCCGCGAGACTATAAGGACTGGCGCACGCCGGCGCCGATCGGTACGTTGCAGCCCGACGGCTCCGAGGTGATTGCGGTCGGCGAGATCACGAACGTCAGCGAGAGGCGCGCGCGGCTTCCCCTGGTGACCGCGCAGATCACAGACAAGAGCGGCACGCTGCTGGCGAAATGGTTCGGCCGGCGCCATCTCTTCGGCATGTTTCGCCCCGGCCAGCACCTCTTCGTGAGCGGCCGTCTGAACCGCGGAAAACTGTTCCCGGAGCTCAACGTGGTGGCGCATCGCGTCCTGGGGGATGACGGATATCGCGGAGAGATCGTCCCGGTCTATCCGGCGAGCGCTGAGATCAGCTCGCGCGTGTTGCGTTCGCTCATTGCGAAGAATCTGCGCGCCCTGGTCGCCGAGCGTCCCGACGTTCTCCCGCCGGCGATCGTCCGAAAGTTTCGTTTTCCGCCGCTCGAGCAGTCCTGGCATGAAATCCACGCACCGACCGATCTCGAGCGACTCGCGGCCGCGCGACGGCGCTTGGTCTTCGAAGAGTTCTTCGCGATTGCCCTCGCCGCGGCGCTCAAGCGAGCAGAACGCGAAGCGCGCGGCGGTGCGCCGCAGCTCCCGGCCGGCGCAAGAGCGTTCGCTGAATTCGAGGCCGGCCTGCCGTTCCCGTTGACGGCGGCGCAGCGGCGTGTCATCGAAGAGATTCGCAGCGACATGGTGCGAGCGAGCGCCATGAACCGGCTGTTGCAAGGGGACGTCGGTAGCGGCAAGACGCTGGTCGCTGCGGCCGCAATCGTCATGGCCGCTCGCGGCGGGATGCAGAGCGCCCTGATGGCGCCAACCGAAATCCTCGCGACCCAGCACGCGCACAAGCTAGCCCCGCTCTTGCTGCAGCACGGGATCGCCGTCGAGGTCTTGCTGGGCAGTCAGTCCGGTGGAGCCCGTCGCAACGCCGCCGATCGCCTGCGCAGCGGCGAGGCGGCGCTCGCCGTTGGAACCCACGCGCTGCTGACGGAAAGCGTCGAGTTTGCGCGTCTGGGCTTGGTTGTTATTGACGAGCAGCACCGCTTCGGGGTCGCGCAGCGCGCCGCGCTGCGCAGTAAGAGCCGCGAGCCGCACACGCTCTACATGACCGCGACGCCGATTCCACGGACACTGGCGCAGACCCGTTACGCGGATCTCGATCTCTCGATCATCGATGAGCTGCCGCCGGGCCGCACCCCAGTCGAGACGTTCGTTGTCCGCGCGAGCCGCAAGGCCGACGTCTACGAGTTCGTTCGTTTGAGCGTCGAGCGCGGGCAGCAGGCATACGTCGTAGCTCCTGCGATCGACGAGAGCGAAGACGGCGCGCTCACGAGCGCTTTGGCAGAAGCGGAGCGTCTCCGGCGCGACGAGTTCGCGGGTCTGCGCGTCGAGGTACTGCACGGGCGAATGGCCGGCCGCGACAAAGACCGCGTCATGCGGGACTTTGCGCAGGGCCGGACGCAAGTGCTGATCTCGACGACGGTCGTCGAGGTCGGCGTCGACGTCCCCAACGCCAGCGTGATGGTCATCTTGGATGCGCACCGGTACGGGCTCGCGCAGTTGCACCAGCTCCGCGGCCGCGTCGGACGGGGCGTCGCTCGATCCTTCTGTATCTTAGTTGCGCCGGACGGCGCCGCCGACGTGGAACGGCTCCAAATCCTCTCCGAGACGACCGACGGCTTTGCGATTGCGGAAGAAGATTTGCGCCTTCGTCGCGAAGGCGAATTCGCCGGGACCGCCCAGGCCGGCGTGAGCAACGGTACGATTGGTAACATCGTGCAGGATTTCGAATTGTACATGAAAGCCAAAGCGGAAGCTGACGCGATCGTTGCGTCCGACCCCGCGTTTACGAACGAACCACACCGCGGGTTGCGGACGCTGGTCGATTCCGTTGCCGTCGCGCGCGCCATGCTCGTCTCGTCATAATGGCCGACGGAATAGCCTTCGGCTTCGATTTCGACCATACGCTCGCCGTCGATCATGCGCTCGAGCGAGAAGCCTTTTACAAGCTTGCCGAAGAGCTGGGAGAACCGATCCCGCCGGAAGACGTTGCGCACAAGGCGCAGATCGACACCCTATTGGCCGATTTCCGAGCCGGTACGATCACGCTCGGCAATGTGGTAAAGCGATTCGTCGCGTCGCTTCACGACGTCCACGTGACCGACCGGGATGACTCGAATCGCTATCGCGAGATCTGCTATGAATTGGTCGGCACGCACGTCCAGCCGCTCCCCGGGGTGGGCGAGGTCCTGGCGCACCTCGAGCGCGTCGGATTCCCGCACGCGATCTTGACCAACGGCTGGAGCCCGCTGCAGGAGAAGAAGATCGCGACGATCGGGTTCCCGGGACCGATCCTGGTGAGCGATCTGATCGGCGCGGCGAAGCCCAGTCCGCGCGCGTTCGAGCGCCTCGTCGAGACGCTTGCCATCTCACCCGATTCGATTTGGTACGTCGGCGATAACCCGGTTGCGGATATCGGCGGCGCGCTCGCCGCCGGATTGCGCACAATTTGGATCGACCACGGCGAGCTGACTTATCCACAGAACCAGCCGCCTCCAACGATGCGCATCACCGATTTGCGCGAGCTCATTAACCGATTCCCAGGTCCCAATCGAGCGGTGGAGAAACGCGCATGATGCGAGTGACCGGCGGCAGCCTGCGCAGCAGGCGCGTCCATGCTCCTCGTGGACGTGCAGTCCGGCCGACCCCTGGTCGCGTGCGGGAGGCGCTCTTCTCGATCCTCGGCGACCAGATCCTCGACGCGCGCATCCTCGATCTTTTTGCCGGGACCGGAGCGCTCGGCTTTGAAGCGCTCTCGCGCGGGGCGGCGGCGGTGACGTTCGTTGAGGCGAACCGGCAAACCGCGGCTTCGATCGAACGAGCTGCGCGCTCGTTCGACCTCGCGCAGCGCACGCGCATTATCGTCCTTCCGGCAGAGCGTGCCGTACGAACGCTTACGGGCCGCTACGACGTCGTCTTCGCCGATCCGCCGTACGCAATGGGCGTCCCCGATACCGTCTTGCATGGTCTGGCGGCAGCCGGGCTCGTCGACGAGCGGACGACGATCGTTTTCGAACACTCGGGGCGTGCTGCTGCACCCGAGCTCACGGGCTTTGCCGTCACCCGCACCGAGCGCTACGGTGACGTCGCGCTCTCGTTCCTGAGGGTCGATGGCGACGGATAACGGCAAAATCGCACCGACGCCGCACGCGATCTATCCGGGATCGTTCGATCCGCCGACGTCTGGCCATCTTGACGTCATCCAGCGAGCCGCCGCAATCTTTCCCCGGGTGACCGTCGCGGTCTTAGTCAACCCCGCCAAGCGCGAGCCGATGTTCACGATCGAAGAACGCAAGGCGATGATCCGAGAGTGCGTCAGCGCACTGGCCCACGTCGACGTCATCGACTTCCGCGGCCTGCTCGCGGACTTCGTCAAAGCGCTCGACGCCGACGTCATCATCAAAGGGCTGCGAGTCGTATCCGATTTCGAGAACGAAATGTCGACGGCGCTCATGAACCGCTCGCTCTCCGACGTGGACACGATGTTTTTGATGTCGGATCAGAACTATTCGTTCGTCAGTTCCTCTCTGGTTAAAGAAGTGTTCTTCCTGGGTGGGGACGTCTCGGCGTACGTGCCGGACATCGTGCTGCGCTTCATGCAGGAAAAACGCGCCAAGCTGCGCTCGAAATAGACAGGGGGTCGAATGTCAATATATCGCGTGATCGATAAGTTGGAAGCCTACGTTCGTGAAGGAACGGTTTTGCCGCTCAAGTACCGGATCCTGAGCGAAGAGCGCCTCATGGAGTTCATCGAGAAGATGCGGGCGACGCTCCCCGAGGAAGTCGGCCGCGCCAAGATCATCGCCAACAACAAAGACCGAATCGTCCGCGAGGCCCAGGAGAAGGCACAGGCGATCGTGAGCGAGGCCAGCAGCGCGCACGAGCAGCTCATCGATCAAAACGATATCGTGCGTCAAGCGCGCACGACCGCGGAGATCGTGTTACGCGAAGCCGAGGAGCGGGCGGAGAAGATTCGCGCGGGCGCCGACGCGTACGCGGCGCAACTTCTGGCGGATCTCGACGCGCGCTTGAGCGCTGCGCTCGGGTCCGTCAAGAAGGGTATCGATGCGCTGGGGGCACCCAAGGGCACGCCCCTTGCCGACGCGGCTGCGAAGAGCAAGCGAAAAGCTGTCGAGCGCCGCGAGGCGGAGCAGACGCCGAGTGACACGGCACAACTCGAGTCGGTTGAAGTAACGCCTTAGCTGCTCGATCAGGGCCGTATGCAATACTCCATCGCACGGCCGCGCATACGGCCGGTCGTCTTGATCGTGCTGCTGTTCGCCGCTCTCGTCGGGATCCTCGCTGCGATTCCGGTCCCGTACTATCTCATCGGGCCGGGGACCGCGGTCGATCTCGGCAAGGCAATCGCCGTCGACCATCGTCCGCCGCCGCCGGAACGCTTCTACCTCACCGATGTCACGTTGCAGCACGCTTCGGTTCTGCTGCTCCCGGGTGCGCTCTTTCCGTACGTGAGGCTGGTCAAACAGGAAGCGATCGTCCCGCGCGGGATCGCGCCGAAGCGCTACGAGAACGTGATGACCGATGCGATGGGCGAAAGCCAAGACGTCGCAGCCGTCGTCGCTGAGCGCGCAGCGGGATATACGGTCGCGACGCCGCTGATTGAGGTCTTCGTCAGCGATTTCACGCAAGCTTCGAAGGCTGCGGGACTCCTCGAACCGGGCGACAGAATCGTCGCGGTCGCAGGTCGCCCAATTCACGCTGGGACCGAGATCGCCAAGATCATCACCGATCTGCCGGCCGGCGGACGCGTCCGGGTAGTGCTCGTACGGCGCGACGAAACCCTGACCCTCGACGTTCCGACGGTCGGAACGAGGGATGGTACGCGCTTCGGCATTATGGTCGGATCGCGCTACGCCAAACCGAACCTGCCGATCCCGGTCCGCTACACGATCGGGAACATCTCGGGCAGTTCGGGTGGATTGATGTTCGCGCTTGATATCTACCGCACGCTGCGCCGGAGCGGGCGGATCAGCGCGGTGAAGATCGCGGGGACAGGGACGATCGCGTACGACGGATCGGTGGGGCCGATCGAGGGTGCTCCGCAAAAGCTGATCGCCGCGAAACGCGCCGGTGCCCGTCTCTTTCTGTGCCCCAAGGAGAACTATCATGACATCGCGGGGGAACGAGAAGTCCGGGTCATCCCCGTCGGCTCGTTCCGCGACGCCGTCCGCGCTATCCAAGCTACGTA
>Ga0209415_10008826_pt1 | contig 17420 bp, 14 predicted proteins | sample PeaSoiSIISIP2007_FD_187696 | JGI IMG/M metagenome (GOLD analysis project Ga0209415, IMG submission 187696) | Peat soil microbial communities from Weissenstadt, Germany - SII-SIP-2007 (SPAdes) (version 2) | ecosystem: Environmental > Terrestrial > Soil > Wetlands > Peat | place: Germany... | reverse complement strand
CGTCCAGCTCTCGCTGATCTAGGCCAGCCCGGCAGCGATATCGCTGCGATAGGTGAGCTCGCTCGTCCCGATTTGGGCGCCGACGCGCGCGACGGCCTCGTACGTTTGCGCGCGCGCTTGGGCGATCGTCGGGGCCGTCGCGGTGACCGTGAGGACGCGGCCGCCGGCTGCGTCGACGAGACCGTTCTTCGGCGTCGAGTTTCCCCAAAAAACCACCGCGTTTGGTGCAAGGTCGAAAGACGCAGCCAGGCCGCGTAGCGGTGCGCTGGTCCGGGGATAGTCTTTCGTCGCGATCGTAACTCCGACGCACGCGTCGCGCGAGATCGTCACCGCGTCGAGCGCGACGGCGCCCTCCGCCGCAGTCGCCAATAGGCGCGCGAAATCGCCGTTGATTCGGGGGATCAAGACCTGCGTTTCAGGATCGCCGAAGCGCGCGTTGTACTCGATGACATACGGGCCGCTGGCCGTCCACATGAGCCCGCAGTACAAAACCCCGATGTAGGTCTCGCCTTCCGCCAAAAGGCCGCGTAAGGTCGGCGCGATGATCTGCTCGCGTACGACGTCGAGATAGTCGAGCGGAAACGCGGCCGGCGGCGAGTACGCACCCATCCCTCCGGTGTTCGGCCCGGTGTCACCGTCGCCGGCGCGCTTGTAATCGCAGGCCGCCGCAAACGGGACCATCGCGCGGCCGTCGCATAGCGCGAAGACGCTGACTTCGCGACCCTCGAGACACTCTTCGAGCAGCAGCTCGCTCCCGCCGCCGGGAATCCGGTTGTTCGCGTACCAATCGTTGATGACGGCGGCGGCGGATTTTGCATCGGGAGCGACGACGACGCCTTTGCCTGCAGCCAAGCCGTCAGCTTTGATCACGCACGAGCCTTCCCACTCTTCGATTGCTTGGCGTGCCGCATCGAAAGAGCGCACGACACGCGCTTTTGCGGTCGGGATGCCGTGGCGCTCCATGAAGCGCTTCGAGAAGACTTTGCTCGACTCTAGCCGGCCGCTCGAACGCCCCGGACCGAACGTCGGAATCCCCGCATCCCGCAGGCGATCGCCGACGCCCGCAGCGATCGCCGTCTCAGGGCCGAGGACGGCTAGCTCGATCCCTTCGCGCTTGGCGCGTTCCGTGAGCGCTTTTCCGTCGGTCGCCGAGATCGCCCAATTTTCGCCGCGGGTCGCGGTCCCGGCGTTGCCCGGCGCGTGGACGACGGCCGAACACGATGCCGACGACGCGAGTCGCCACGAGAGCGCGTCTTCGCGCGCACCGTTGCCGACGACCAGAACGCGCATGTGCTACGGCACTATTCCCACTCGACCGTCGCCGGGGGCTTCGAGGTGATATCGTATGCGACGCGATTGATGCCGGAGACTTCGTTGACGATTCGCGTGCTGATTCGTTCGAGCAGATCGTGTGGAAGCCGTGCCCAGTCCGCCGTCATTCCGTCCTCGCTCGTGATCGCGCGGACTGCGACAAGATTGGCATACGTCCGGCCGTCGCCTTGCACGCCGACGCTTTGCAGCGGCGTCAGGACCGCGAAATATTGCCAGGGCTTCGGCGAGAGGTCGGCGGCCTCGATCTCGGTCGTTACGATCGCATCGGCCTCGCGGACGGTAGCAAGCCGCTCTTCGTCGACCGCGCCCAAGACGCGGACGGCAAGACCCGGTCCGGGAAACGGCTGACGTTCGACGATCTCCGGGGGCAAGCCCAAGACGCGACCGGCGGCGCGGACCTCGTCCTTGAAGAGCGCGCGCAGCGGCTCGATCAACGCGAGATTCATTTTCTCCGGCAAGCCGCCGACGTTGTGGTGCGACTTGATCTTGTGCCCGGCCTTGGATTGCGGAGTCTTCGACTCGATCACGTCGGGATAGAGCGTCCCTTGCACGAGAAAACGGGCGCCCTCGATCTTCTTGGCCTCTTCGTCGAAGACCGCGATGAACTCGTGACCGATCCGGATGCGCTTCTCCTCCGGATCGACGACGCCCGTCAAACGTTCCAGGAAACGGCGACGCGCGTCGACCGCAACGACGTTGAGGTGCATTATTTCGCGGAAGGCTTCGACGACCTTGGGCGCCTCGTCTTTGCGCAGCAGCCCGTGATCGACGAAGATGCAGGTGAGCTGCTTCCCCACGGCGCGCGCAACGAGCGTTGCGGCGACGGCGGAATCGACGCCGCCGGAAAGCGCGCAGATCACCTTCGCGTCGCCGACCTGCTCGCGAATCTGCGCCGTCGCCTGCTCGACGAACGACTCCATTTTCCACGACGGAGCGATTCCCGCGATTCGGTACAAGAAATTTTCTAAAATCGTTCGGCCGGCTTCGGTATGGACGACTTCGGGGTGGAATTGAACGCCGTAGATCCGGCGCTCGATGTTTCCGATCGCTGCGACATTGCACCGCTGCGTGTGCGCGAGGACGACGAAGCCTTCGGGCGGGACGACGACGCTATCGCCGTGCGACATCCACACCCGGCTTTGCTGCGGGACGCCGGCAAAAAACGCTTCGCGCAGATCGACCTCCAACGTCGCGGGACCGAATTCCGCGTGTTCGAGCGGGATCAGTTCCCCGCCGAGGTCGCGCGCCAGCAGCTGCATTCCGTAACAGATGCCGAGGACCGGCAGCCCGCTCTCCAAAATGCGCCGATCCATCCCCGGTGAGTCTGGGCGAAGCGTGCTCTCCGGACCGCCGGACAGGATGATCGCCGAAGGCGAACGCCGCTCGATCTCCGGCCACGGCGTGTCATACGGTAAGAGCTCGCAGAACACGCGCGCCTCGCGGGTCCGCCGCGCGATCAGCTGACTGTATTGCGCGCCGAAGTCCAGGATGACGACGCTCGTCTTCTGCGTGGCCGCCCCGCTCTCGACGGTCTGTGTCATGAGCAGCTTGTTCTCGCGCGTCGTTCGCGTGCCCCTGTGGATAGTTCGCGCTACGTCAGGACCTCGGCCAGCCTATCCGCATCCCGTGCAAAGACGATTTCCATCGCGATGCGCTCGCCCACCGAGACGTCGCGGCCCCAGCGATACGACGAGTAGGGCGTGTAGCGCGTCCCCGGCGATCCTGGAATGCGGAGCGAAACGTCGTAGACGACGAACGCCTTCGGCGGACCGGCAACGATGACGGTCTGCAAAGCAAAGGGGCCGATCACCCCTGGTGCCGATTGCGCGCCGGCCGCGCGAACGAATCGCTCGCCCAGCTCAAACGCCTGTTCGAGCATCGATTCGGTGACGGTCGCGGCGATGTGACCGGCTTCTTCCATCCGCACCGGTTCATCGGCTAGCGCTTGCGCTTGCGCGAACGGCAAGCCCCGCAAGCCGTCGAGATTCGTTTGCCGTCGCGTGTCCGTCCCGCAGAGTTCGAGCTCACCGAGAATCGGTGAGTAGAAGAAGTTCAGATTGACCGACGGCCCAAGCGCATACTCCTCGATCACCGCCCTGCGCAGGCCGTCTTCCGTCACCAGTTCCGCCTCGATGAGGCGGTCCGCGGCCTCTTCGTATTCTTCGAACGTGCGCACGAGAAAGAACGCACGCTCGAAACTGACCTTGGCATGGGGCGCTTTGACCATCACGAGGCGATCGATCTCGTGAGGGTCTCGGAATTGCAGCGGATGCCGTATCCCGGAGGACTCGAGCAGTGCGTACTGGTTGTCCGCCTCGTCTCGCTCTTCGGCGCGCAGCAGCCTGCGATTTCCAAAGAACGGAACCTTCATCCCGCTCTCGATCTGGTCGTACGAGTACTCCTGGTGGAGATAGACTTCGAACGAGCGATTGGCGACGAAGATGACGTTGCGCCCGACCAATTTCTCCTGGACGTCGTCGCGCAAGATGTCGGCGAAGCGTTCGAGCTCGAGGACCTCGTCGACGCAGCCTCGCTCCGGATCAGCTTGGCGGCCGAAGTGCCGCGCGTAGGTCTGCTCGCGGCCACGCGCGGTGACGATCAAATTGCGCAGGCCCTGCGCGCGGGCGCCGGCCGCAAGGTCGAGCGCCGAGTGGCTTCCGACGCAGGACAGCGTGAGGTTGCGGCGGTCATAACGCGCTAACGTCGCGGCGAGACCGGATGCGCTCATCGTGCCGGAGTCCTCGGCCGCGTGATCGCGGCCAGCAGGTCTTTCGTCCCGGGAATTCGCTCGAGTTGCGGAAAACGCGGCCCGTCGTGATAGTCGACGTCGTAGGTGCGGTAATAGCCGGCATTTTCTACGAGCAGCACGATCGGGGCGATGCTGCCTTTCGCGGCCTTGATCGCGGCTTCGAAGCCCTCGCGTGAAAATGCGCGTCCGTCGACGGCGACGATCCGCATCCCCGGAGAGAGCCCCGCCTTCGCCGCCGGCGACCCCACGAGGACGTCGCTGATCGCGCCGCTCGTGCTCAACCCGAGGCCCAGCGTGTAGCGCGCTTGAATCCGGTTCTGCCGCCCGTCGTTCATTTTTTCGTATGGCGACGGCTCTTCCTTATAGACCAAGCGCCAGCCGGCGCGCTCGAGTGCATCGAGCGGCGGATGGGGCGCAACCTGATCGATGCGGGCGCGAAAAAATCCCGCCCAATCGTAGGGGTAGACGGCGTTCAGCGCCACGATGACGTCGCTGCGTGTGTATGGAACGACCACCGGCGGCGTGTCACGCCCGCCGAAAAACGCGCGCGCCATGTCGTCGAGCGAGCGGCGGCCGTTCGTGCCCGTGCGGATGATCGTGTCGGCGTCGAGCCACACGAAGACGCCCTCGGAGTAAAAGTCGACGCCGCGCCGCAGCGAGCTGTACGATCCGGAGGCGGTGTATAGAAACGGCGCCGAGACCGCCGTATCCAAAAGCGGACGCGTGAGACGGCCGGGCTCCGTATCGAGCGATGCGGCGATCAGCGCGTACAGGTCCGGGACATACTTGGCATCGAGCAGACCGCTGCGAAATGCGAAGACCTCGCCGTAAAACTGCGTCATTCCTTCGTAGACCCAAAGCAGATCGGTCTCCATCGGGCGCTGGTAGTCGGGCGTCGCAAGATCGGCGGGCCGCCGGTATTTGCCGTCCCACGAGTGGTTGAACTCGTGCGGGAGCAGGTCGGCCCCGGACTGGAGCGCATCTTCGTCGATCAGATAGCGTTCGCCGGAACCGTTGTCGCTCTCTTCGTGGTGTTCGAGCCCGTGGAAGCCGATGTGATCGCTCAAGGTGAGCAGGAAATGATACGAGCGCCAGTGACGTGCGCCGTAAACAGCCAGCGCCTCGCGCACGAGCCGCTTATACTTGACGATCGTCGCATCCGAGGCGTTGAGTGCCGCCGCGCTGTCGGCGAAAAGATCGAGCTCGCTCGTCCAACCCTCGCCGGCGACGAGCGGGATTTTGCGCGTAAAGAAACCGGTGTCCAGCGTCGAGTCGACGAGCAGCTCGAGCGAGGTCGGCGCAAATTCGACGCGCGCCCCGTCGCGACGGGCCTGCGTCAGCGCCGTCCCGTATTCCCAGCCTTCCGGCAACGTGATCGCCGCGCGCACGTTGATGGCGGCAACCGGACTCCCCGCAGGATAGAGGAGCAGGTCGTTCCACTCGATGACCGCGACCTTGTCGCTCGTCCCGAGCCGCTCGCTGCTGCGGCCGTAACGGATCGAATCGAACGCGACGTCGAGTGCCGTTGTCCCCGATGGGACATCGACGTGAAACGCGTAGAGATCGATGGTGTCGCGCCGCCACGGGACGAGCGTCGACCCCGCAGCGATCCGCGGTGCCGCGAGATTTTCGATCCGGCCGGTCGGCCCGTGTTCGCCCGGGATCCATTTCGGAAAGTACAAGGTGAGCGGTCCCGGCCCGACGGGGATCGTCTCACGGACGTGGACGATCCCTTGGGTCACCGTCGACGCGTCGATACTGAGAGCGATGGGCTCGCCCACTTGCGCGCCGGCCCCCGCCGGAAGCGCGACACAGCAAGCTAGTACTGCTGCAATACGAGGAAAGCTAAACCACGCTGGAATCGTCGAGGACCACATCCAACGAGTTACTGAGCAGCGCATTCTTGATTTCGCGGGCGATCCGCCGGCCGGTCGACATCGGCTCCGTGTAGTACAAGTACGAGTACGGCGAGCCGTCGATGAAGAGGTTCGTCCCCGCAACGATCCGGGCCGAAATCTCCATCACGTAGAACTGGGCGTCCGGCGTGATGATCGTCTCGATCGAGAATGCGCCGAAAAGGCCCTTTGCCCCGCAGATCTCTTTACTGACGCGTACGACGTTCTCACCCATCTGATACGCTTCGGCGAGCATGCTCTCACGCAGCGAGACCGGTTGATTGCCGACGACGACGTACGACGGCTCGATGTCGAGGTTCTCTTGGGCGGCGGCGGGGATGCGCCCGAGGGAATCGACGTTCGTCTCATAGCGGCGATCCATGCTCATGATCTCGAGCCGGCCGGTCAACGGCGAGTAGAAATAGTGAATGTAGAGCGGGACGCCGATGATGTATTCTTGCAAGATGTGCTTGTTGCGCGTCAACAGCCCGGCGCGCTCTTCGAAGTCTTTCGAATCGCGAACGAACATGTAGCCTTTGCCGCCGAGCGCGCCGTAAAGCTTGACGATGACCGGGCGGTCGATTTCGGCGCCGGTCTTGAACTGGCGCGGGACGGTCAGCCCCGCGCGCGTGAGCCACTGACGCTGCAGCTCGCGGCTTGCTTCCCAGTCGAGGACCGCCTTGTTCCCGAAGTACGGAATCCGCATCTTCTTGTGCTCTTCGAGCGACAGATACGCGACGAACGAGCCATGGGGGACGATGATCAGCTTGCGTTTCTCGAGCTCGGGGACGAGCCCCATGAAATCCTTGTACTCTGCGATCGCGATGACTTCGTCGACGAAGGGAAACGAACGGTAAAGCCGTTCGGTCTTGCGGTTGGTGATCGCGAGGGTGCGGAAACCCTCGTCGTGCGCTCCCTTGAGGATCTGGAGCGCCGAGTGCGAACCTAGCGTCGCGATCGTGTAGAAATCGCCGGACGCACGGCCGATCTGAGCGGGACGAAGTTCGGGTGTAACGATCACGTGATAATTACCTGAAACGCAGGATTGCAGAGTAACGTCTCGGCGGCGTTCGCGATCACCTCTTGCGACGCTACCTCGCCTTCCGACTCCCAGAGCCGCCAACCCTTGTAGCGCCGATAGCCGAAGACGCCTTCTAAGGTACGTCCCGCCAGGCGGACTTCGCGCAGAGCGGCCGGCCGCGGCTGGCCGGCGTCCTCGTCGCGCTCGCCGACCCAGACTTCGCCGGGCCGCGGCCGCGGCGAGCCGAGGGCGAAGAGCACATGCTTGTTCGGGTTGAAAATCGTCTCGATGCTGCGGATCTGCGCTTCGAGATCGTCTGCGCGCGCTTCCTCGACATCGAAGACCCAGACTTCGGAACGTTCGAGTTTCCGGCACACGATCCCCAAACGAACCAAGGTCACGAGCGTCGTGTACGCCTCGTTGTCGGGGATCGTCAGTTCGACGCTGTACGCCACCGGCTTCAGCACGGCGAGGGGCCCGTCATTTCTTCACCCCAAGCGCGCGCGCGAGCCCCGCGAAGAGCCTGATGCCGCCCGCCGGAGCGAGCATCTTCGCCGCATCGCCGCGCGCATCGAGGCGGACCGCCCCGTCACGCTGCTGATACGTCCAGGCATCGCGCTCGGCGTGCGGCATGATCGCAAGGACGTTCCCGTCTTTGTTCGTCAACGCAGCGGCGCCGAACGGCGAGCCGTTCGGTGTCGCCTCCGGCGTGAAATTGCCGAAGCGATCGCAATAGCGGAACGCGATGTGTCCGCTGCGATGCAAGCGCCCCAGCTCGTGCCGGCTGGCCGCCAGTCTCCCCTCGCCGTGCGCCGCCCACATTGGGATGATCTCTTCTGCCCGAAGATTCGTCGTGATCGCGCAACGGTCGGGCGGGACGGATAGCTTGACGTAGACGTGACGGCAAACGAACCGGCCGCCGGGCTTGTTCGGCGCGAATGCTGCGGTCGGACGGCGCGCGGGACCAGTCCCGGGGACCAGTCCCGCTTCGACGAGAATCTGGGCGCCGTTGCAGATGCCCAGGACCAGCACCCCGCGCTGCGCCGCAGCGACGACTGCATCCATCATTGCGTCGTGTGCGGCGATCGCACCGGCGCGGATTCGATCCTCGTATGCGAAGCCGCCGGGCAGAACGTACGCGTCGTAACCGCGCAACGCCGCCGGGCCGGCGCTCCAATGGACGAGCGTCGCGTGCAAGCCGACGGCTAGGCATGCGCGGACCGTTTCTTCTTCACTATTCGAGCCGGGAAAGATCGGGACCGCAACGCGCGCTGCGCGGTGGCCCCGCGCCGCGCTAATCTTCATAAAAGTCCAACAGGGTCGCACTCCAAGCATTGTGGAGCCGCTCCAAGCTGTAGCGTTTGTTAGCGACGATCAACGCGGCGTCGCGAATCGTCTTCCCGATCCGCCATGCGCTTGCGCCGTTGCGCAGCGTCAACTCGTTGAAGCGCGATTCGTTTTCGACTTCGACGATGAACGCGCCGGCCTCGCCGAAGTAGGCGCCGGCCGTCCCGATTCCCGGCGCCCAGCGCGACGCAGGCTCGAGCTCGATGCCCAGCGGCGCGGAGCTACGCGCAGCGAACGCCATCTCGGCCAGTGCCGTCACGATTCCGCCGTCGGAGACATCGTGCGCCGCCAGGATGATGTTCGCGTCGTATGCCTTGAGCATCAGCGCGATCTGCGCGCGCAGCGAGGCATAGTCGATGGAGGGCAGCACGCCGTCGATCCCCAGAATCGCAGCCAAGACCGAGCCTCCCAGCGCGTTCTGCGGACGGCCGACGAGATAGAGGGGTGAGCCTTCGCGCTTGAGCGCGCAGGTCGCCGTCTTCGAGATGTCGGCGATCGTCCCGACGCACGCGATGATCGGTGACGGTGGGATCGCGTTGCCCGTCGCCGACTCGTTGTACAAGCTGACGTTCCCCGAAACGTACGGCGTCCCGAGCTCACGACCGGCATGCGCGAGCCCGTCGACCGCGGCGACGAACTGCGCGAAGTGCTCGGGTTTTTCGGGATTGCCGAAGTTCAGGCAATCGGTCAAACCCGCGGGCGTCGCGCCGACGGCGACCACGTTGCGGACGGCCTCGCATACCGCGAGCTCGGCCGCGCGCCGCGGATCGAGCTTCCCATAGCGCGGATTCCCGTCGACGGCAAGCGCGCAACCGAGCGGTGCGCCCGGGATCGGGACGATGATGCCGGCGTCGGCGTAGCCCGGCGGGATCGCCGTCGTTCCGCGAACGACCCCGTCGTAGCGCGAGAAGATCGGCTGACGCGAGCATACGTCGTGATGGCCGAGGACGAGCTCGACGACATCGGCGATCTCGAGGTTGCGCGGCGCCTCTTCTTCGGCCGATAACACGGGCTGCGCCGCGGCGCGTTCGTAGCGGACGCCGCCGGTGAAAAAATCGAGCGGGACACGCATCAATTCGCGCCCCTCCCACTGCAAGATGTACTCGTTGCCGTCCGTGACGGTCCCGATGACGGCCGCGCGCGCGCCGCGCGAGATCATCGGCAGTCCAAACTCCTCATTGTAGATCGCCAGGACGCGCGGCGTGACCGACGGCGGCAAGATCCAGCACAAACGTTCCTGCGTTTCTCCGATCGCGATGACCGCCGCCGGAAGATTCCACTGCGCGGTCGGCGCGCGATCGAGATCGATGATCGCTCCATAGCCGCCGCTTGCAACGAGCTCGGCCGTACAGCCGACGATCCCGCCCGCACCTAGATCCTTGAAGCCCGCCTCGATCCCCTCGCTGCGCAGCAAGTCGAAGACCCGATACGTTGCGCGCATGATGACGTTCTTGAGGAATGGATCGGGGACTTGAACTGCGCCCTTGTTCGCATCCCTGTCGTCGGCATCGAGCGCGAGCGATGAAAAAGAGGCGCCGCCGAAGCCGCTGCGATCCGTCGCTTTCCCGATGAGAACGATGTCCCAGCCGGCCGAGCCTTCCGGAGCTCGAGAATGAATGATCTCGCCTTCTTTGACCAAACCGAGCGCGACAACGTTGACGAGTGCGTTCTCGTTGAAGGCCGCGTCGAAGTAAACGTCGCCGGCAATGTTCGGGACACCGATTGCATTGCCATACGCTGCGATTCCGTCGACGACGCTTTGCGCCACGTAGCGCGAATGCTCGACCGAGAGATCGCCGAAGCGCAACGGGTCGGCGACCGCGATGACCGTCGCACCCATGCACAAGACGTCGCGGACGATCCCGCCGATCCCGGTCGCCGCGCCTTCGAAAGGGACGACCTGCGAGGGATGGTTGTGTGACTCGTGCGCGATGACGATCCCGTAGCGCTCGCCGCGCCATGTCCCCAAGTGCAGGATCCCCGCGTCCTCTTGCGGACCCTGCATGACGGTCGGACCGTCGGTCGGCAACCGGCGCAAGTACATGCGGCTGCTCTTGTACGAACAATGCTCGCTCCACTGCGCATCGAACGCGTAGATTTCGACGATCGTTGGATCGCGCCCGAGCCGCTGCGCGATCCGGCGCAGCTCCTCGACCGAAAGCGCTAAGCCGGCGTCATGCGCGGCCTTCTGCAGTTGGGCATCGGAACGCCCGCCGATCGCGAACGTAGTAGGTGACGATTCGGAAATCAGATCAGGCAAGGGTACCGTTCGGCATCGCCTGTGCGTTGAGCGCGGCGTCCGCTTGCAATACGGCCGACCGTTGATTTGCTTGCACGAGAAGGACGCGGCCGAACACGATCGTATCGTCGAGAGCAAAGAGCTTTGCGCACGTCAACGCGATTTCGTCGGCCCGGCTCGCTGCCGTTGCTGCGAGGACGGGATTGGCCGTCGTCCCGTCGAGCATCCGTCCTAAGATACTCCGCTCGCCCCCGACGGCAACGTATGCAAGTCGCGCGAACGTCGCGTCCAGTTGCGAGGCCAGCTGCAACACGAAGCCCGGCGTCCGCTCGACCGAGACGACGTGCCGGACCGCCGGCAGCCCGTACTGCTGCACGGTATGCATCACGCCGTTTGCGAGCTCGGCGTGTTCCGAGCCGTCGCACAAGATCGCGATCATTCCAGAACGCATGACCGGGAACGTCCCGACCAGCTCCGCCACCTGCTCGTATGAGTGCAAAACCCGAGCCAGGTCGGCCTCCGTTACCGTTTCGAGATTCCGGTAAATTTGCTTGTCCAGCATCAACTCTTCGCGACCTTGCGGCCACACCCGCCAAGAATCGTTGTCGACCACGTCGGCAATGACGAGCGAACCTTTGCCGTCGCCGCTCGCGAGCCGGCCGAACTCGATTTTGAGATCGACCAGAAGCGCATCCCGCCGTCGCCAGGCGTGCGCGAGGATCTCGTACGTCATCCGCGCGAGCTCGCTCATCGCGCCGATCTCGGCGGCCGTCGCGATCCCCCGTGCAACGATTTCATCCGGCTCGATCTTCGGATCGTGATTCGCGTCGTCTTTGAAGAAAAATTCGATCATCCGCGGGATGATCAGGGCGCCTCGTTGGATCCCGGGATTGCGCTTGATGAGCGATCCCGCTGCCACGCCACGGATCACGACCTCGAGCGGGATCATCGCCGCTCGCCGAACGAGCATCTCGTTGTCGTCGTCGTCCTCGCCGCCGCTCAAGAAATGCGTGGGCAAACCGCAGAGATTCAGCAGCCGGAAGACGCGCGCCGTCGTTTTGGCGGCGACCCGTCCCTTGCCCTCGATCACGTTGCGGCGCGCACCGTCGCCGGCCGTGATGGAGTCCATCTGCGCGACGACGAGGACATCCTGTTGTCCGTCAAGCTCGTAGAGAATCTTCGTCTTACCGCGGGTGACCTCGCGCCCTTTGTTCATTCTGTCGTCTCCATCAATGCGTCGATTTGCTTTGCGAGCCGCTCCGCGCGCTCGGGCGCATCGCCGACGTGGGTTGTTGGGTCGAGCCGTGCTCGTATTTCTGCTGGATCGATGTACGCCGTGATCGCCGGCTCGTCGGCGAGGACGCGCGCGAGCGGATTGCTCTCGCCGGCAGCGATCGCAGCCCAAGCGCGCATCGATGCCGTCCGGATCACCTCGTGCAGCGCCTGACGATCCCCGCCGGCTTTGGTCGTCTCCATCATCACGGCTTCGGTCCCCGAAAAAGGTCCGTACGTGCGCAGATTCTCGGCGATCCGGCGCTCGTCGATGCGTAAACCCTCGACGATATTGCGCGCAAGCGAGAGAATCTCGTCGGCGCACAGGATCGCTTCCGGGAGGATCGTCCGGCGGTTCGCGCTGTCATCGAGCGTTCGCTCCAGATAATTCGTCGACGCGTTTTGCCAGGCGACGTCGGCGTACGCCGGCAACAAGCGCGCAAGCGAGTCGATCCGCTCAGACATGACCGGATTGCGCTTGAACGGCATCGCGCTGCTCCCAACTTGATTGGTCCCGAACGGTTCGAACATCTCCCCGAAACCCGGCGCGCTCAGGATGCGGACGTCGGCTGCAAACTTGGAGAGCGACGCGCCAAGCCCCGCAAGCGCCGTCAGCGCAAGATAGTCGAGCTTGCGTGGATAGGTCTGGTTGCTCACCTCGCGCGCCGGCAGGTTGAAAACAGCGAGAATTTCTTCCTCTTGCTGGCGGGCCGTGCGCCCCGTCCCCTCGAGCAAACGGCAGTATGAAGCCGACGTCCCAACCGCGCCGCGAATCCCCTTGGCACTGAAGTTCTCGCGCGCGAAGCGCAGATTGCCCTCGTCGATCAAAAGATCTTGCGCGTAGACCGCGAGCCGATATCCGACGGTCGTCGGCTCCGCCGGCTGAAGGTGGGTGTACCCGACGCAGACGAGGTTCGCCCAACGGCGGATTGCCGAGGCGAACAGAGCGAGCAGCTCGCGCAGGGAACGAGTAAGGGTGCTCAAGGCGGTACGCATGCGATAGACCTCGACCGCATCCTCGATGTCCATCGAGGTCGCACCGAGATGGAGCTTGCGGCCGCCGATTTTCGCTTGCGACGCATAGACGCGGATCTCCGCCATCAAGTCGTGGTGGATCTCGCGTTCGATTGCAAGCGCAGCATCGAGATCGACCTCGTCGACGTGCGCGCGTAAATCGTCGAGCTCCTCCTGCGTGACGAGGCCGCTGCGGTGCTGCGACTCCGCGAGCGCGACCCACACGCGCCTCCACAGACGGCGCCGCTCGCGCTCGGAGAACAGCTCGCGCAACTCCGGACGCCCGTAACGCCACGAGAACGGCGACGCGTATCGCGTTGACTCCATCGCTTCGTTCGCCTTCGCGCTTACGCTCGGCCTATCCGGCCTGCGATCTCGGCCGTGAGCAATTCGACCGCGAGGCGCGGATCGTCGATCCGCCCGGTGACGATCGCCTCAAAACCACGGACTGCCCGCTCGTAGCCGAAGCGGGCCTTGCGCTCGCCGATCCGGCTCGCGAGCGGGCGCAGCGTCCGCTCGCGCCAACGGTGCCGCGGCGGAAGCTCGCCATCCGGTCGCGTCAATTCCCAAATCAACCCGAACTCGGTGGCAAGCGCGCTGATGAGCGGGATTGCGGCGCCTCGCGGGTCGCCTTCGAACATGTCGAATGCGATCGCGAGCGCGTCGCCGGCGCGGCCGGCGACGAGGGCAGACGCGTACTGGTACGCTTTGGGATCGCCGACCGCCAAGCTCTCGCGTTCGAGGTCGGCGAACGTGATCGTCTTGCCGCCGAGCGCGAGCTTTTCGAGGTCGGTCCGGATCGCAGCCAGCTCGCCCTCGCCTTCAGCAAGGCTCGCGATGACCCGGGCCTGCGCCGCCCCCCCGAGCTCGGCGAGCGTCTCCTTTATGAAACGTTCCCGCACGTCGACGTTCGCCGTCGTGTCGATGCGCAGCGCCGTCCGTCCCGCAAGGACGCCCATCGGCTCCGGCTTCGATTTCTTGGTCGGTGGGACGAGATCTTCGAGGACGAGTGTGTTCCCCTCCGGGACGGTTTGTGCAACCTCCCACAGGTCGCGGCGTGGCTGCGCCCGCATCTCGTGGACGCGACGCACGACCGTGACGCGCCGGTCGGCGAGAAACGGCATCGCGCCGATCGCATCGGCAATCTTGCTCAATTGGTCGCTATCAGTCCCGTCGAAGAGATCGAGGTTGAGAGCGCGGACCTCGGGCGGCAAGAGCCGGTCGAGGATCGTCGCCAGCACCCGCTCCGCGAGCAGCGTTTCCTCGCCCTCGATGATCACGAGCTTCCCGATCGCCGGCGCGCGGTCGATGAAGTCGTAGTATCTAGGCACGCGCGAACAGGAAGTCGGGGCGGGTCTCTAGCTCTGGAATCGAATCGAAGTACGGCGGTTCGACGATCCCATACTCGGTGATGAATGCGGTCACCAAATGTCCCGGCGTCACATCGAATGCCGGATTGTAGACCGTGTCGTCCTCCGCCACGCGCACTTCGCTTGGATGACGTTCCTCGATGGGAATTCCTTCGCCCGTGGCGAGAGAGAAATCGAACGTCGAGCGCGGTGCCGCGACGAAGAACGGGACGCCATGGTGCGCGGCAACGATCGCCAAGCCGTAGGTCCCGATTTTGTTTGCCGTGTCTCCGTTACGCGCAATGCGGTCGGCGCCGACGATCACGGCGTCGACCCCGCGCCGCTGCATCGCGATTGCGGCCGCTCCATCGACGATCAAGGTCGCCGGGACCCCTGCGGCGCGCAGCTCGAACATCGTCAGACGGGCACCCTGTAACAGCGGGCGCGTCTCGTCGACGAAGACGCGCACGTCCTTGCCCGCAGCGTGCGCGGCAACGATCGCTCCGAGTGCCGTCCCGAACCCACCGGTGGCCAGCGGACCCGTGTTGCAATGCGTGAGGATCGTTGCCCCGCGGCGAAACAATGGGACGGCAGCCTCGCCGATCAAGCGGTCGATCTCGCGCTGTTCGGCGTGGATGCGGCGCGCCTCGGCGAGATAGTCGCGGTCGGTGCGGGCACGAACGCGATCGACCGCCCACGCGAGGTTGACCGCCGTCGGGCGCGCACGGCGTATCCCCTCGATGGCGGCGGCGAGCGCCGCTTCGTCGGCTGCGCGCAGGGCTGCGACCGCGACCCCGTACGCGCCGAACACGCCGATCGCCGGCGCTCCGCGGACGGCTAGGGTCGCGATCGCCTCAATGACCTCGTCAGCCGATGCCGCGCGGCGCCGTTCGAGTGCATGTGGGAGTGATCGCTGATCGACGTAACCGACCGCGTCGCCGTCCCACCAGACGGGTTCGAGATGCTCCATGACGCCCCGAGTGCTTCGCCGTTCGAGGCCAACGGCCTAGAGCAATGCTATTTAGACGCGGGCGGGCTGCATCGCCGTGTAGCAGGCGCGGCAGTAGACCGGACGATCGCCGCGCGGCTTGAACGGGACCGTCGTCGTTACGCCGCATTGCGCGCAGACCGCCTCGAACATCTCGCGTGGACCGCCCGACGCGGCCCCGCCGCTACCACGTTGCGACTTCCGCGCGTTGCGGCAGTCGCGGCAGCGTTGCGGCTCGTTTTCGAAGCCCTTTTCAGCGTAGAATTGTTGATCGCGGACCGTAAAATCGAACTGGGCGCCGCAATCTTTGCACGTGAGAACCTTGTTTTCCACCGGGACCCCTCCGGCGCCACCCCGCCGGGCAGCTGGAAACGGAAAAACTCGGGGCCGCTAATCAGATCAGCGGGCCGCCGTACCGTGGAGTATACGAGAGAGCCCCCGGCAAGGCAAGGGCAGCCTACCGAAAACCGAGCTTTCCGGGCTTTTTCGAGGGATCAAGTGCTAGGACCGCGGCTGCGGCAACGGCCGCCTCATACCCCTTGTCACCGCGTTTGGGATCGGCGCGTTCCTTGGCCTGGGCGAGCGTGTCGGTCGTCAGTATGCCGAAACCGATCGGCAGCGAGAGGTCGAGTTGCACCGCCATGATCCCGCGCGCACACTCTCCTGCGACGTACTCGAAATGCGGCGTGTCGCCGCGGATGACCGTCCCCAGCGCGACGAACCCATCGAACGTTTCGCTCTGACCGAGCCGCTTGCAAGCCAGCGGAATCTCGAAGCAACCCGGGACGGCAAAGCGGTCGATGGCATCGTCGGCGACGCCGCAATCACGCAGACCCCGGCGAGCTCCGTCCTCGAGCCAATCGGCAAGCTCCGGGTAGAAGCGCGCGGAGACGATCGCAAAGCGCTTGCCCGCGATCTGCGGCAGCGAGCCGTTCTTGGCTCCGACCTTCATGCCGTCTCGGCCGTCTCGGGGATGCCGAAATCAAAGAGGTGCCCCATCTTGTCGCGTTTGGTCTCGATGTAATGCGCGTTGTAGGGCCCCGGATCGGTCGCGATCGAGACGCGCTCGACGATCCGCAAGCCATAGCCTTCCAACCCGACGATCTTCGTCGGATTGTTCGTCATCAGCCGCATCTCGCGCACGCCCAAGTCCACGAGGATTTGCGAACCGATTCCGTAGTCACGCTTGTCGATGGGGAGTCCCAGCGCGACGTTCGCTTCGACCGTGTCGGCGCCCGCATCTTGCAATGCGTAAGCCTTGAGCTTGTTGGCCAGCCCGATTCCGCGGCCTTCCTGGTGCAAGTAGAGGAAGACGCCGCGCCCCTCTTGCGCGATCATCTCGAGTGCCGCGTCGCGTTGCGCGGCGCAGTCGCACCGGACCGAATGGAGGGCATCGCCGGTCAAGCATTCCGAATGCACGCGAACGAGGATGTTCGTCCCGTCGCCGACGTCCCCCATGACCATGGCAACGTGTGTGATCCCATCGACTTTGCTTTCGTAGGCGTAGCCTTTGAAAAAGCCTTGCATCGTCGGGAGCTTGAACTCGGCAACCCGCTCGACCAGCTTCTCGTGGCGCATCCGGTACGCGATGAGGTCCTTGACGGTGATCAGTTTCAAACGGTGTTTCGCGGCGAACTCGCGCAGGCGCGGCAAGCGCATCATCGTCCCGTCTTCGTCCATGATTTCACAGATGACCCCGGCAGGATAGAAGCCGGCCAGCCGCGCGAGATCGACCGACGCTTCCGTCTGCCCGGCACGGACCAGGACGCCGCCTTCGCGCGCGCGCAGCGGAAACGTGTGCCCGGGACGCAAGAAATCCGATGGCTTTGCATTCGGATCGAGCAGCGCTTCGATCGTCGCAGCTCGATCGTGCGCGGAGATCCCGGTCGTCGTCCGTCCGCGCGCTTCGATCGAGACCGTGAAAGCGGTCTCGTGCATCGAGGTGTTGTCGTCGACCATGCTCGGGATGTGTAACTCATCGAGGCGCTTCCCGATGATCGGGACGCAAATGAGGCCGCCCGCCTCTTTGCGCATGAAGTTGATCGCGTCAGGCGTGACCATCCGCGCGGCCATGACCAAGTCGCCCTCGTTCTCGCGATCCTCATCGTCGAGGACGATGACCATCCGGCCGGCACGAATCTCGGAGACCGCATCCTCGATCGTGCTGGTGATCGGCCCACCGGCCTCAAAGCGCTTCCCGAGCGACGGCAGAAC
>Ga0209415_10008825_pt1 | contig 17420 bp, 11 predicted proteins | sample PeaSoiSIISIP2007_FD_187696 | JGI IMG/M metagenome (GOLD analysis project Ga0209415, IMG submission 187696) | Peat soil microbial communities from Weissenstadt, Germany - SII-SIP-2007 (SPAdes) (version 2) | ecosystem: Environmental > Terrestrial > Soil > Wetlands > Peat | place: Germany... | reverse complement strand
TGCCTTTCTTCGCAACAGTAGGGGCAGGACCTTTGAGTCCATTCTTTTTCAGGTAAATACCCCATTCCCAGACATCGGTAATCGAATCGTGTGTCCCTGGGGGAGGTGAGTCTTAGTGGATCATTTCGAAGATCAGTTTTTGGCGGACAACCCAGAAGCTTTGGGTATTAATTTCGAAGACGAAGCGAAGTTCTTCGATCCCGAAGCTGCGCATGAGGGCGATTTCCTACAGCCCGCGCCGGTGGAAGAATCCATCTACACCGACGATCCGGTACGCGTGTACCTGCGAGAGATGGGTGCCGTCCCGCTGCTCACTCGGGAAGGCGAGGTCGATTTGGCGCGCCGCATGGAGCGCGGTAAGTTACGGATGCAAAAGGCAATTAGCCGCTCTGCCCTGGTGCAGCGAGTAGTTGTCGACTTGTCCGAAAACCTGAAAAAAGGCGCCGTCGAACTGGAAGCGGTGGCGGATTTGGGGGACGTGGAAGAGGGTACCCCGGCGGACATCAAGGTTCGGATGGATGCCGCCAAGCAGTTTGCCGATGTCGGCATTCTCTACAAGAAGCTGGTGCAGTTGGAGGAGAAGGTGGAAACCACCACGACCGCCAACAAAAAAACCCGCAAGCGTCTATGCGCCAGGCTGAGCCGCGCCAAGGTCGAGACCTCGCTGGCGATCCGCCGTTGTCCCTTTAGGCCCAACAAATGGAAGGAGTTCACCCGCGAAATCGAGCGTGCGGTGGATGAGATCAGCCACCTCGACAGCGAGATCAAGAAACTGGAGACGCGCAACAATCCCATCCAGCAGATGCGCCTGCGGGAACTCAAGCGCGAAATCAAGAAGCGGGAAACCACGGCTGGCGCTTCGCTTCCGGAGTTGAAGCATAGCCTGACGGTGATTCGCCACGGCGAGGCGGAAGCCGAACGCGCCAAGAAGGACCTGGTGGAAGCCAACCTCCGCCTGGTTGTATCCGTCGCCAAGAAGTACGTGAATCGCGGACTTCACCTGCTCGACCTGATCCAGGAAGGCAACATCGGCCTGATGCGCGCCGCGGACAAGTTCGAATACCGCCGCGGGTACAAGTTTTCGACGTATGCCACGTGGTGGATCCGGCAAGCCATCACGCGCGCCATTGCGGACCAGTCCCGGACGATTCGTATTCCGGTCCACATGAACGAGAGCATGAACAAATTCCTGCGGGCCACGCGCGAGTTGGAAAAGGAACTGGGCCGTACTCCTACAAATGACGAAATTGGGCGCCGGATGGACATCCCGGTGGAGAAAGTCCAGAAGCTGAAGACCATCTCCCGGGACCCGGTTTCACTGGAAACCCCGGTTGGCCGCGATGGCGAATCGGCGCTCGGCGATCTGATCGAGGACCGCTGGGTGGGCTCGCCGGTGGATGCGGTAATCGAATCCAACGTTCGCGACGAAACGGCCGGCATTCTGAAGACCCTTTCCCCGAAGGAGGAGAAGGTGATCCGGATGCGGTTCGGGATCGGTTGCGAGCGCGAGCACACGCTGGAGGAGATCGGACAGGAGTTCGACGTCACGCGTGAGCGGATCCGCCAGATTGAAGCCAAAGCGCTGCGCCAGTTGCGAGCGCCCGAACGGGCCCGCCGCCTCCGCGCGCTGATGGCGGCACGGTAGTCTCCTTCCATCCATCTGCTCTCCAGCCGGGGCCTGAGCGGCCCCGGCTTTTCTTTTGGCAGCGCGATTTCTTTTGGCGGAGCCCTGCGCCCCGCTGGCGGCATCTTATAGACATGCGTTTGAGAGCAATTCCGATGAGCGTGGCCGCTTTGCTGGCCGCCAGTGTACTTTTCTATGCGGCCGACGAGCCCAAACTCCCGCCGCCCTATGCCACCAAGGCAGTCAACAACCGCCCCCGCGTCATCCCGGAGCCTAAGGGGGCGAAACTTACCGTTCCGCCGGGGTTCCATACGGAAGTTTGGGCCGAGGATTTCGATACGCCGCGGTTCATGTTGCTGGGGCCGAGCAACGAAATCCTGCTCGCCGATTCGGCCAATCCGCCGAAGGGAACCGTCTACGTGTTCCCGGGCGGTGACCCCAACAACCGCAAAAAACTGATCGAGGGGCTCAACAAACCGTACGGCTTGGCGATGTTGAACGGCTATCTCTACGTGGGCGAGCCGGATTCGGTCAAGCGCTTCAAATACGACGCCAATGCCATGACGGCCGGCCCCGGCGAAGAAGTGATCTCGCTGAAGGGCCAGGGGACCCACCACTGGACCCGCAGCTTGCTGTTCGACCGCGCCGGCAAGAAACTGTACGTGGGGGTCGGCTCGGGCTCGAATTCCTCGCCGGGCGAAGACCCGCGCCGCGCCGCCATCAACCGCTACAACGTGGACGGCACGGGCCACGAGATTTACGCCGCAGGCACGCGCAATCCGATCGGCATGCGCTGGTACCCCGGCACCGACACGCTGTGGGCCGCCGTGCAGGAGCGCGACGACCTGGGCGACGACCTGGTTCCCGATTACTTCACCCACATCCAGGAGGGCGGCTTTTATGGCTGGCCGTATGCCTACATCGGGCCGCACGAAGATCCCACCAACAAGGGCCTGGCGCCCGACCTGGTTGCCAAGACTCTGGTTCCCGACGTGATGATGGGCGCGCACCGCGCCGTGCTGGACTTCATTTTCTACACCGGCAAGCAGTTTCCGGCCGAGTACCAGGGTGGCGCATTCGTCGCGCAGCACGGCTCGTGGAACCGCTCCAAGCGGGTCGGCCAGTCGATCGCGTTTGTGCCGTTCAAGAACGGAAAGCCCTCGGGACCGCCGCGCGAAATTCTGACCGGCTGGATGCTGGGGCCGGACGAGCGCGACGTGTGGGGCCGGCCGGTGGGGCTGCTCCAATTGCCGGATGGCAGCCTGCTGATCTCCGAAGACGGCAACAAGAAGATCTGGCGCCTGAGCTACACGGGAAAGTAGGCGTTTGATCCGTCTCCTGTTTCTTGCCATGGCGTGGGGTGCGGCTTGGGGCGCACCTTTTTCGCACCGCATCCATCTGGCGCAGGGCCTCGAATGTGTGGAGTGCCACACGGCGGCGCAGAGCAGCACCAAGGTGGAGGACAATCTCTTGCCGCAGAAGCAGGTCTGCCTCGCGTGCCACGAGGATGGCGAGGTCGCGATCCCGTCCCCTCCTGTCACGCGTTTGAGCAAGTTCAGCCATGCGCTGCACCTCAAAATGGGCAGCGCGGCGCCGTTTATTGCTTCCGCGATTGACCACGGGAGCTACCTCCAGCCACCCGGGGACATCCGCCGCCACCTGAACACCAGGAATCCATGCCAGGCGTGCCACCGGGGTCTGGAGGAATCCGACCAGGTCACCCGGGCGGCGCTGCCGCAAATGGCCGATTGCCTGGTCTGCCACACCCAGATCGATCCACCGTTCAGTTGCGAGGACTGTCACGCGAAGGACGCCCAACTGAAGCCGCCCAGCCACTCGGAGCACTTCATGGACGCGCACAGCTCCGGCAAGCTGCAGCTTGACAAAACGACCTGTGCGGTGTGTCACGGACGGACGTTCACCTGTATGGGGTGTCACTAATTGCCACCCTGGGGGCGGCAGGTTCGTGCAGGCGGTGCCCGGATGTGTCTGTTCCGCCACACGTTTCCCGATGCAATCCGTCTGAATATAAAGAACGTACTTCCTGGTAACAGGATTGCTCACGAGAGAGTCCGAAGGAGGAGCGGCGGATGCCGATCGCAAAGATCACAGGACCGGGTTTGGCGGGAATAGGGATTTCCGTTGCTCTGCTTTGGAGCTGCGTCCTGGGCGAACACATGATGGTCGAGCGCGCCTTCACCGAACGCGCCCGCGTCATACAGGAAGTGGAACGGCTGCGAAGGCATCAGGCCGAACCGGTTTCCGTGCCCTCGCTTCAGCGGTCCCGCGTCCACGTCACTGCGGGGTGATGCGAACACAGGCAGGCCTGTGCCACTTGGTCTATAATGGGGTAGCGTAAACAGGGATGCCGGAAAACGATAACCCCAGTTTTGCACCTCCACCCGCGCCGCCGAGCGGGCCAAAAGCGCACACCCTTTCCAGTCTCTGGAACGCCCTCTCGTGGGTTCGCGACCTGGCGTTCTCGGTGCTGATCGCGGTGGTCCTGATCGTGTTCATTTACCAGCCGGTGAAAGTGGAAGGCACCAGCATGATGCCGACCCTTTCCGACCAGGAGCGCATCTTCATCAACAAGTTCACGTATCGCTTCGGCCTGGGGGCCATCGAGCGTGGCGATACGGTGGTCTTCTGGTATCCGCAGGACCCCAGCAAGTCGTACATCAAGCGGGTGATCGGGCTGCCGGGAGATCGCGTGCGAATAGAGGACGGCCAAGTCTATGTGAACGGGCGCGCGCTGGCGGAGGATTATGTTCCCGCCGACAACCGCGATATGAGCTCGTGGAGAGATGGAGTGGAGCAGACGGTGCCGCCGGACCGCTATTTCGTTCTGGGCGACCATCGCAACTCCTCGAGCGACAGCCGGTCCTGGGGCTACGTCCCGCGCGCCAACATCTACGGCAAGGCCGTGTTCATTTACTGGCCGTTGAATCAGATCGGCCGCCTGCATTAAGACTACGATTTCTCTCAAGGCAGCGCTTTGTAATGCTCCCACTGCTGCTTCAGGCGGCCCAGAAAAGCGACGAAACGCGGGTCCTGGCGCAGGGAATCCAGGTGGCGATTCGTCGCGAACGCCTGGTAACACGGGTAGCCGGTCTCCACTGTCTGCTCCAGCCACTCGATCGCCCGATCGGGCTTGTGCAGGAGCGCGTACGCGCTGGCGATCAAAAACGCCGAGTGATGAAAGTGCCCGTAGTCTTTGTACCGGAGCGCCACCTGGATTTTCTCTTCCGCCTTGGCTTCCTGGCCCGCCGCGGCGTACTGGACGGCCCGCAAGGCGGAAACCACCCCGCCGATATCCAGATTGGGCGGTAGCTTGCCGATCTCGGCGCGCGCCTCGGCTTCCTTGCCGGAATTCTCCAGGATCGCCACGTGCGTGATTTGACCGAACGGACCTCCCACGTCCGCGGTGATCTGGAGCGCCCGGTCCCATCTCTGCATCGGAATCAATGCCAATGCCATCTGAAAGCGCGCCCCCTGGTTCCCGGGATTAATCGCGGCGGCCCGCTCCGCCTGATCCAGCGATTCCTCCAGAAGTCCTACATGGTTATATACAGTGGCCAGTAGGACGTGGGCCTCGTCTGAATTGGGGTTCAATGCCAGCGCCCGCCGATATTCCCGAATCGCCTTTTCATGCGGGAAGTGATTGGCGGGCGTCCACAACAGGTCTCCCCGCGCGATGTAGGCGTCTGCCAGGTCCGGATCGATGGCCAGGGCCTTCTCTACCTCGCTCCAGGCCTTGGGCTCGAGTTCCTTCTGCTCTTGGGGCGCGATGCCAAAGATCCTGTGGCAGTAGGCCTGCGCCAGTTGGGCGTGGCCGGCGGCGAACGCGGGGTCGGCAATCACCGCCCGCTCCAGCAGATCGATGGCGGTTCGGTTGTCATTGGTCACCGTGGCGCGCAGGTAGAGATCGTAAGCCTCGGGCTTGACCGGACGGCTCCGGGCCAGCAAACCCTTCTCCTCCGGGGAAAGCTGCGCCCGCACCTCCTCGGCGATGGCGCGCGCCACCTCGTTTTGCAGGGCCAGCACGTTGGTGAGATCGCGGTCGTAACTTTCGCTCCAGAGGTGCCGGTCCGCCGCCGCGTCAATCAACTGCGCGGTGATGCGCACACGATCACCGGCGCGCAGCACCGATCCTTCCACCACGGCATCCACGTTCAGTTCCCGGGCGATCTCCGGCACCGCCTTGTGTTTGCCCTTGTATTGCATGACCGAGGTGCGCGAGATCACGCGCAACGCCCGGATCTTGGACAGAGCGGAAGTCAGCTCTTCGGTCATACCGTCGGCGAAATAGTCCTGCGCGGCGTCCCCCGAGAAGTTCTCCAGCGACAGTACGGCCAGCGACCGAATGGGGTGGGCCGGCGCCGGCCGGCGCAGCATCCACAGTCCGCCAAGTGCCCCCAGCAGCGCAACCAGCGCGCTCCCGATGGCGAGCGTCCGGCGGCGCGGGCGAGGCGCCGGAGCGATCGGCGCCAGGATAAGACCCAGGTCTGCGCCCAACTCGCGTGCGCTCTGGTAGCGGCGCGCCGGGTCCTTGTGCAGGCATTTCGAGACGATGCGTTCGAACCCCGGCGAAACGCCGGAGAGCGGGGCCGGCTCGTGCTGGACAATCGCGGTGACCAGTTCCGCGGACGTCTTCTGCGGAAACACACGCCGGCCGGCGCACACTTCATAGAGCACCGCCCCGGCCGAATAGATGTCGCTGCGCGCATCGGCGGGCTGGCCGCGCAACTGCTCCGGCGCCATGTACGGCAGCGTGCCGGCGACCTCCCGGCTATGTCCCATGGTGACGGTGCTGGCATCCGCCTGCCGCAGGATGGCCAGGCCGAAGTCCAGAATCTTCAGCCGGCCATCGGGAGTCACGCGCAAGTTGCCCGGCTTAAGATCCCTATGCACCACGCCGTGTTCGTGTGCCGCCGCCAGGCCCAGGGCCAGTTGCAAGCCGAGGTTCGCAGCCTCGATCTCCGTCAGCGGACCGCCGGCGATCTTCCGGTCGAGAGTGGCCCCGGGAACGTGCTCCAGAACCAGGAAGTCTACCGCGCCATCCGTATCGAAATCGTGTATGGTGGCGATATTCGGATGGTTCAAGTGCGCCAGCGCCAGAGCTTCCTTGCGGAACCGCTTGCGGGCATCCTGGTCGCTCAGGAGTCCCGCGGGCAACACCTTGATCGCAACGTCGCGCTCCAGCCGCTCGTCCCGCGCCCGGTAGACAACACCCATGCCACCGGCGCCGATCTTTTCCAGAATGCGGTAGTGCCCCAGCGATTCACCGACCATGGCGCACCTGCCGTTCATCATAGCAGGAAATCAGACTTGGCAGTCCGAATGGGCTTACCTCGCTTTCAGCATTTCCCGCGCACAGTTATACCCCGGCGCGCCCATTACGCCGCCGCCCGGGTGCGCCCCCGACCCGCACAGGTACAACCCCTCGACCGGTGTTCGATACCGCGCCCATCCCGCTACCGGACGCATCACGAACATCTGATCCAGGCTCATTTCCCCATGGAAGATGTTGCCGCCGGTGATGCCGAACCGCCGCTCCAGATCGAGCGGCGTCAGCACCTGCCGATGTTCGACGATCCGCCGGATGTTGGGCGCATACTCCTCGATCAGCGAGATCACGCGGTCGCCGAACGGCTCGCGCAACTCGTCCCACGTGCCATCGCGCAGCGTGTAGGGCGCGTATTGCAGGAAGATGCCCATGATGTGCCTGCCGGGCGGGGCCAGCGACGGGTCGTACATGGTGGGCACCGTGAGCTCGAGCAGCGGCCGCTCGGATGGACGGCCGTACTTGGCGTCGTCCCAGGCGCGCTCGATGTACTCGATATCGGGGCAGATGTGCATAGTGGCGCGGTGATGCGGTCCGAGTGCTCCCGGATAAGCAGTGAAATCCGGCAGGCCGGAGAGCGCCAGGTTGATCTTCGAGCTTGTGCCTTCGATGCGGAAATGGCGGATCGCCGCGACGAATTCCGGATCGAGGTGGCGCTCTTCCAGGAGCCGCAGGAAGGTGATCTTGGGATCGAGGTTCGAGGCGATCGCGCCGCCTTCGATTTCTTCGCCGTCCTCCAGCGCCACGGCCCAAGCGCGGCCGCTGCGCACCAGCACCCTGGCCACCGGCGCCTCCGTGCGAATCATCGCGCCGAACGCGCGCGCCGAGGCCGCGATGGCTTCCGGGACCGCCCCCATCCCTCCGCGGACGAAGCCCCACAATCCGCGATGTCCGGCCACGCCGCCCATGCAATGATGGAGCAGAATGTACGCCGTTCCCGGCGATCGCGGCCCGCCGTTGGCGCCGATCACGCCGTCGGTGGCCAGCGTGACCTTCACCTGATCGGATTCGAACCACTCGTCCAGGAACTCCGCCGCGCTCTGGGTGAAGATCTTGACCAGCGCGACCATCTCTTTGGCGCCGAGTCCCCGCATGCGGCCGGCGAGCTTCAGATAGTCGATGAAGTCTCCGAGCCGAGCCGGCGGGAAGCGCGGAGGCGTGGTGAGCAGCAGCCCTTCCACTACCTGGGAAAGGCGTTCGAGCTGGTCTTCATACGCGGGATAGACTTCTGCATCGTGCCGCGAGAATTTGGCGATCTCGGCCAAGGTCTTGGCGCGGTCTTGCCACATGAAGAAATGGCGCCCGTCGGGAAAGGCTGAAAAGAAGGCGGGATCCTTGGCATCCACCTGGTAGCCGAAGCGTTCCAGCTCCAGCTCGCGCACGATGCGCTCCTGCATGAGGCTCGTCAGGTAAGCGCCGGTCGAGACGCGATAGCCCGGCCAGATTGGTTCGGAGACCGCGCAGCCGCCCAGCAGCTCGCGGCGCTCCAGCACGAGCACCTTGCGGCCGGCGCGTGCGAGATAGGCGGCGGTGACCAGGCCGTTGTGGCCGCCGCCGATGATGATGGCATCGTATTTGGGCATTCAGTTATGAATATAGAACCTGGCGGTCTGACCTGTGGGCCGGGCAATTCTGCCCGCAAGCCGGCCTTCCGGCCGGCTGGACCCTTTTCAGTAAGACGCTAGTCTGGAAAATGCCGATTCGGCGAGGCGTTGCAGATTTAGGAATTCGTAACAGAAACGCGGAAGTGATTTAGATCCAATATATGTCTGGATCGCCAAGCTGCCCCACGCTAAAACCGTGGTACATTTCTCAGATGCTCCGCCGAATCGCGCTGTCTCTCTTCATCGCTGCACTCTCCGCCTCCTCGGCCGATCTCAACTCCGCCCTCTTTGAACGCCTCGAATTCCGCAGCATCGGGCCCGCTTCCATGGGCGGGCGCATCACCGATGTCCAGGGGATTCCCGGCAATTCCGCGCTGGTCTACGTGGCGACGGCTTCGGGCGGGCTTTTCAAGACCACCAACGGCGGCACCACCTGGACCCCCATCTTCGACCACCAAGCCACCATCTCGATCGGCAACATCGCCGTCGATCCGCACAATCCGGACGTGGTATGGGTGGGCACCGGCGAGGCCAACGCGCGCAACAGCGTCTCGTTCGGCGACGGCGTCTACAAAACTCTGGACGGTGGCAGGACGTGGCGCAACTTGGGCCTCAAGGATACGCACCACATCTCGCGCGTGGTCGTCGACCCGCTGAATTCGAGCGTCGTCCACGTCTGCGCGCTGGGCCACAACACCGGCCCCAACGAGGAACGCGGCGTCTTCATGACCACCGACGGCGGCGAGACCTGGAAGAAGACGCTGTACGTGGACGCCGAGCACGGGTGCGCCGACATGGATCTCGACGTCAACAATCCCAACATCCTCTACGCCACCATGTGGCGCTTCGACCGCAAGCCCTGGCGCTTCACGTCGGGCAGCGAGAAGACCGGCGTGTTCCGTTCGACCGATGGCGGCCGCACCTGGCAGCAGCTCTCGAACGGTCTCTCCAAGAACTGGGGGCGCATCGGCGTGCGCGTGGCGCCCAGCAATTCGAACGTCGTCTATGCCATCGGCGAATCCAACGACGGCACTCTGTATCGCTCCGACGACCGCGGCGAGCACTTCCGCATGATGACCAAAAATCCCGTGATCGTGGGCCGGGGCCTCTACTACAGCCACCTGACCATCGACCCCACCGACGAGAACCGGCTGTACTCGATCGGAATGCGGCTTTCGACTTCGATCGACGGCGGGCGGACGTGGCGGCTGATTTCGGCGACCACCCACGGCGACTATCACACGGTGTGGGTGGATCCCAAAAACCCCAGCCGCATCTGGCAGGGGCAGGATGGCGGCATCGCCGTATCCTACGACCGCGCGGAGACTTGGGAGTGGATCGGCAATATTCCGATCGGCCAGTTCTACCAGGTGTTCGCCGACAACCGCGCGCCGTTCTACCATCTCTCGGGTGGCCTGCAGGACAACGGAAGCTGGAGCGGTCCCAGCCGCACCAATGCCGGCGCGATCCTGAACAGCGATTGGATCAACGTCAGCGGCGGCGACGGATTCCACGTGGTCAACCACCTCGACCATCCCGAGCTGTATCTTTCCGAAAGCCAGGGCGGCGGGATCGTACGCACCGACCTGCGCACGCGCGAGCAGCAGGACGTGAGCCCGCAGCCCAAGCGCAACGACGGCGGCCCGGTGGGCGAGTTGAAGTACCGCTTCAACTGGAACGCGCCCATCGTGCTCTCGCCGCACGACCACAACACGGTATATTTCGGCAGCAACGTGGTGTTCAAATCGACGGACTTCGGCAAGACGTGGAATGCCATCAGCCCCGACCTCACCACCAACGACCCGGAAAAGCAGAAGAGCGTCGGCACCGTGTGGACCGAGAACACCACCGCGGAATACCACTGCACCGTGATCCGCATCGCGGAGAGCCCGGTGCAGGCGGGCGTGATCTGGGCGGGCACCGATGACGGCAACCTGCAAGTGACCGAGGATGGCGGCAAGCACTGGACCAATCTCACGGGCCATGCGGCGGGCGTTCCGAAATTCGCCGAGATCGCGTGGATCGAGCCTTCCCGCACCGCGGCCGGCACCGCATACGTGGCCTTCGAGCACCACTGGTTCGACGATTTCCATCCTTATATCTACAAGACCACCGACTTCGGCAAGAGCTTCACCAACATCACCGGGAACCTGCCGGCCAACAACTACCTGTGGGTGGTGAAGGAGGACCCCAAGAACCCGCGGCTGCTGTATGTGGGCGGTGAGCTAGGCCTGCACGTTTCGTTCACCGGCGGCAATCAGTGGGTGAGGCTGCACTTGAAAAACCTGCCGCCCGTGGCCGTGCGCGACATTACCATCCATCCGCGCGAGAACGACCTGATCCTGGGCACGCACGGCCGCAGCATCTGGATTCTGGACGACGCCTCTCCGTTGCAGCAGGTGACCCCGGACGTGCTGTCGCAGAGCGCGTACCTGTTCGGCATGCGGCCGGCGATGCGGTTCGATGGAGGTGGCGGGCGCGGGGGCGGCGGCGGAATCGGAATGGGCGGCAACAAGCCGTTCGCCGGGCCCAATCCGCCGTATGGCGCGTCCATCACGTACTACCTGAAAGACCGGGGCGCCGCCGGGATCGAGATCCTGGACGGCGCGGGCAAGTTGGTTCGCGATCTGGGCGCCGTACCGCAGGATGCGGGGCTCAACCGCGTCACGTGGGACCTGCGCTACCAGGGTCCGCACATTCGACGCGCGCCTGATCCGGAGACCGGCGCGGAAGGTGGCGGAGGGCGCGGCGGCTTGGCGCAGGGTCCGCAAGTGCTGCCGGGCAAGTACACGGTGCGGCTGACTGCTGGCGGCCAGGCTCTCACTCGCGAGCTGGAGGTGCGGCTCGATCCCACCATCCCGGCCGCCGAGCAGGAACTGCGCACGCAGCTCGAGATCAATCTGAAACTGCGCGACATGCAATCCTCGGTGAACGACGCGCTGCGCTCGATCGACACGTTCAAGGCCGAGCTCGATACGTCGGAGAAGACGGTGAGAACCCTCGACCCGCAAGCCGCGCGAGTCCTGGTGGCGCTGATCGGCGAGCGCACGCAACAACTCACGACCATGGAGCTGAAGCTGGCGCGGCCCGACAACATTCCGGGTTATAGCATGGGGCCGCGGCTGGTGGACCGCCTCGGGCAGTTGCTGGGATCGATCGACCGGGTACTGGCGGCGCCCACTCCCTACCAGGTGGAGCACTTCAACGAGCTGAAGACCGAATTCCTGAAAGACGTGGGCGAAGTCAACGGGTTCATCGAGCGGCAGATTCCAGAGATCAACGATCTGCTGAAGAAGAACAACGCGGGGGCGGTAATGTCCGGCAAGGCGATCGAGATTCCGGCGTCGGTGCGGTGATGCGGATCGCCAAAATCTCGGATGCGGAAGCCATCACCCGACTGATCAACCAGGCGTTCCTGGTCGAAAAGTTCTTCATCGATGGCGACCGCATCGATCTCGGCCAGGTCCGCGCGCTCTTCCAAAAGGGCGTATTTCTGTTGGCCGAGGAGGAGGGCGCCACGTTGGCCGGCTGCGTCTACATCGAAGCGCGCGGAGATCGGAGCTATCTGGGCCTGCTGTCGATCGCCCCTTCGCGGCAGCGGTCCGGACTGGGTTCGAAGCTGGTGACGGCGGCCGAAGACCGGTGCCGCGAAAACGGCTCCCGGCTCCATTTCGTGAAGATGTGGAAGCAGCTATGAACGTCGCGTTGCTAGGCTATGGATATGCTGGGAAGACGCTGCACGCGCCGCTGATCCGCAGCGTACCGGGGTTGCGGCTCACTACCGTGATGTCGAGCCGGGCCGCGCAGGTGAAGGCGGACCTGCCTGACGTATCGGTGGTGTCTTCAGCCGAAGACGTGTTTGCCGATTCCGCGGTGGATCTGGTGGTGATCGCCACGCCCAACGACACGCACTACGACCTCGCACACCGCGGCCTCGCGGCTGGCAAGCACGTGGTGGTCGACAAGCCATTCACCATCACGGCCGCGGAAGCCTCGGCGCTCGCCGCGCTGGCGCAAGATGCCGGGCGTCTGCTCTCCGTGTTCCATAACCGCCGGTGGGACGCCGATTTTCTGACGGTGCGGCAACTGATCGCTGGCGGAGAGGTGGGCGAAGTGGTGCATTTCGAATCGCACTTCGACCGCTACCGGCCCGTGGTCCAGAATCGATGGCGCGAAGGCCCCGGCCTCGGAGGCGGAATCTGGTTGGACCTGGGTTCGCATCTGGTGGACCAGGCGCTCCAGCTCTTCGGCCCGCCCGAAGCAGTTTTTGCAGACCTCGAGATGCAGCGAAGCGCCGCCCTGGCGGTCGATTACTTTCACGTGCTGCTGCGCTACGGACGCATGCGGGTGGTCCTTCACGGCAGCAACCTGGTGGCGGAGACGGTGCGCCGCTTCGAGGTCCACGGCACCGGCTGCAGCTTCGTGAAGTACGGGATGGACCCACAGGAAGATGCTCTGAAGCGCGGCGAGCATCCGGGCGGGTCGGGATGGGGTGTGGATCCGCGAGAGGGAGTCCTGACGGCGTGGATCGCGGACGCTCCCCAGGTCCGCCAGGTCCCGATGGTTCCGGGGAACTATCCGGCGTACTATCAAGCGGTCCGCGATGCGATCGCGAAGGGCGCGCGCAATCCGGTGCCGCCGGAAGAGGGGCTGGCGGTGATGAGCGTGCTGGAACTGGCGGGCCGGAGCGCGGCGGAAGGCCGGGAACTCCGGTATTAGTTGCCGCCGATTCGCCGGAGCTGCGGGTCAGCGAGCTGAACCCCTCGGCACCTGCGGCCCATACCCGCGGTTCTGATCGGGCGCCATGCGGCAGACCGCGAGCCGGCCCTTTATCGGAGTCAGGTCGAGGTGCGGGCCGGTCACTCCAGCATCCGCTGCACCATCTCGACGAGTCTGTCCGGCGTGAACGGCTTCTCTAAAAAGGTCAGGGTATTGTCCAGCACGCCGTTCTCGCTCATGATGCGATCGGTATACCCGGACATGAACATCACCTTCATCTGGGGCTGCGAGGCCGCGAGCTCGGCTGCGAGTTGCCGGCCGTTCATCCCCGGCATGATCACGTCGCTCAGCAACAACCGGATCGGCTGCCCATGCCGCTCCGCGACGGACAGCGCCTCCATGCCGTCCGCCGCTTCCAAAACTTCGTAGCCGAGATTGCGCAGAATCATGCAGGTCAACTTCCGCACCTCTTCCTGGTCCTCCACCACCAGCACCGCTCCCGAGCCCTTGGGAGGCTCGAAGCGAAGTTCCGCCGCGGATTCCTGCTTGGCCGGACCCGCCAGGTGCGGCAGATAGACGCTGAACACAGATCCGTGTCCCGGTGCGCTGTCCACGGAAATGTGACCGCCCGACTGCGTGACGATTCCGAACACGGTCGAGAGGCCCAGTCCCGTTCCCTTGCTCATGTGCTTGGTCGTGAAGAACGGTTCGAACAGGTGCTGCCTGGTGCGCGCGTCCATCCCCACCCCCGTATCTCCGATGCGGAGCAGCAGGAAGGGCCGGACACCGGGGCCGCACGGGCCTTCCTGAAGACTCGGTCCGAGATACACGTTGCGGGTCTCGATGGTGAGCGTGCCGCCGTGCGGCATGGCTTCCCTGCCATTCACCACCAGGTTCATCAGCACCTGGTGGATCTGGCCGCGATCGCCCTTGATGGTTCCCGCCGCCGGGTCGAGCGTGACGATCAACTGGACATCTTCGCCGATGACGCGCTTCAGCATTCCTTCCGATTCGCGGATCAGGCCATTGACGTTCAGCGGCCGCAATTGAGCTACCTGCTTGCGGCTGAAGGCCAGCAGTTGCTGGGTCAATTCGGCTCCCCGCGCGCCCGCGTTCTGGATCTCGGCCAGCCCGTGGCGCAGCGGATTCTGGACGTCCAACCCCTGCATCAATAGTTCGCTGTAACCGTTGATCACGGTGAGCAGGTTGTTGAAGTCGTGCGCGATCCCTCCCGCCAGGCGTCCCAGGCTCTCCAGCTTTTGCGACTGGAGCACTTGCTCTTCCAGGCGCTTGCGGTCGGTGATATCGAAGAAGCTCACGATCACCCGCGACCAGTCCTTGTTGGGCGTCGGCGCCAGCGAAACGATCATGCTCACGGTGCGTTCGTCACCGTGCACGGTGCGGGTCCGGAATTCGGACCTGAACATCGAGCTGTTTTCCGACAGGGTGGCCATCTCTTCCAGAAAAACCTCGTAGGCGGTTTCGTCGAAAATGGCATTGAGATCGCCGAGCAGCTCCTCCTTGCCGCGCACGCCGTAGAAGTCGCGCGCCGCGCGGTTTACATCCAGGATCCGGATGCGCCGCACGCACTCCATCAGCGCCTCTCGATGCACCGAGAGATACTCCCGGATGTCGGTCACCTCCAGGTCCGCCAGCGCATCCAGATAGACCTTCACCCGTGAGAAGTCTTCCTCCCACATGGGGAATGGCGAGTTCTCGAACAACGTGCGGTAGCGCTCCTCGTTGATGCGCAGGCTGTGCTCCGATTGACGCAGGGTCTCCTCCGACATCCGGCGCTCGGTCACGTCGCGCTCGCGCCCCTGCACGCCCACCTGCCTGCCGGTATCGTCCAGAATGGGACCCCAGGAGGCCGCCACCCACTTCATGCGCCCGTCCTTGGTAATCAGCCGGTACTCCTCTTCGAAAAACAACCTGGCCTGGAAGAGGTGGTTCCAATGGTCCAGCATGCGCTCGCGGTCGTCCGGGTGTATCCAACAGATGAACTGCTGCCGCTCCAACTCGGAGACGGAGTATCCGGTCAGGGTTTCGGCGGCTGCGTTGGCGAACGTCAAACGGCGGTCCATATCGTAGGCCAGCACCATTTCTGTCAGGTTCTTGGCCATCAGCCGGAACCGGGCTTCGGCGTGGCCCGCTTCCTCGGAGCGCTTCTCCGGAGCCGCCTCGCGAACTACGTACTGCACCAGCAGCGGCCAGCCCGCGTCGCACAGGACGCTGGCGTGGAGCGTGACGGGCCGGCGCGAGCCATCGCGCGTCAGCAACTCCGCCGCGGCCGAGAATTGCCGCTCGCCGCCGCTCGCCTGCTCCAGCAGGTCTGTTGCCGGCTCGGGAAACTCCGGCAGAAGCTGGCGGATGTTCATGCGCAGCAGTTCCTGGCGCGTGAAGCCGCTCAGGCGCTCTCCCGCGGCATTGGTGGACACCAGGTTGCCGGTTTCGTCTTGTATAAAGACGGCATCGGGAAGGCTCTCCAGCAGCCGCCGGTATTGGCGGTGCCACAACTCAGCGCGGCGCTCGAACTCCAACATGCGCTGAAGATCGAATTGCCGCTGTGCCTCGGACATAGCGCCTGCGGTAGCGTAACGAATGTGTCTTTGTCATCATATTCCAGGCCCGGATGGAGTGGTTAATCTGTGCTGTAGCGCACGGCTGCCCTCGTGCTGGCTGCATCCCGTTGAAGCTCTCCCGCAACGCGCCCGCGGCCGCCGGATCCGTGAATTGAGGTTTGAGAGCCAGGACCAACGGTTCGGACCATCTCGGTTCGTCCGGTCGGTTTGGCAGCGTTAGCAAGCCAACTGGCAGCAGAGACTCTTCTACTCCGCTTGGGTTTTGTCTTTGATCCGATTACATCCGATTAGATCCAGTTAACCAGTACAGCAGATTAGTGTCTGTCCTATCACTGGACGTGCTAAACGATCCGCCTTTAACTGGAGCCGACATGAGCCGGGCAAAATCAGCCTGGCACGAGCGCGCAAAAATCAGCGCGCTCCAGTCCTGCTGGAAGAATCAAAATGAAGCCAGACTGAACACCAGCTTACCTTAGCTTGGCTACCAGTCAACCACCGAGCCGTCGTCGGGGTCAAAGCGAGGCCGGTACTCTCTAGGCTCGCCAACCTGCGCCTTGAGCTTGTCTTCATCGATGGTGATTCCGAGGCCGGGGTCGGTCAGCAGCGGGCGGTGCCCATTGGTGACCGGCGGCAACGGTTTCGCCAGCAGGTCGCTATACTCCTGGTCGCCGTTTTCCTGAATCAGGAAGTTGGGGATGGATGCGGCGATCTGGTAACTGGCTGCCAGGGAACACGGTCCCTGTGGATTGTGCGGGGCGAGGGGCGTGTAGTAGGCTTCCGCCATGCCGGCAATCAGCCGGAGCTCGGTGATGCCACCCGCGTAGCATACGTCGGGCTGGAGGATGGTGGCGGCGCGTTTTTCCAGGATCTCCTTGAATCCCCACTTGGTAAAGATGCGCTCGCCGGTGGCGAGAGGGATGTGGGTCTTGCGCCCGAGCTCGGCCATGATGTCCACATTGAGGGGCTGCACCACCTCTTCATAAAAGAACGGCTGATACTGCTCGAGGGCCTTGATGAGGAGCATGGCAGTGGGCGGCTGCACGGCGCCGTGGAAGTCGATGGCGATATCGACGCCGCTTCCATAGCGCTGGCGGAGAGACTTGAAGTTATCCGACACCGCATCGACGAACTTCTGTCCTTCGACGTACTTCATGGCTCCGCGTCCCAGGGCATTGGGGCCGATCTTCATGGCGTTGACGCCGGTTTTGTCGCTGATCCGTCCGTAGACCCGGATTCTGTCGCGCGTCGGACCGCCCAAGAGTTTATACACCGGAACTCCGTACACTTTGCCCTTGATGTCCCAAAGCGCCTGATCGATTCCGCTCGAGATCGCGGTCTTGATGGGGCCGCCGCGATAGAAGGCGCCGCGGTGAATTGCCTGCCAATGGAAAACGACCCGGCAAGGATCCTGGCCGACCAGATAGCGTCCGACCTCCTGCGCGCCAGCGGCGCAAGCCTTGGCATCGTCTTTGAGCATTTCGCCCCAGCCGACAATCCCGGCGTCCGTGGAGATCTTGACGAAGACCCACGAATTCTTCAGAACGAAC